>Ga0315285_10008978_pt1 | contig 10235 bp, 6 predicted proteins | sample YL17G09_36_MG_FD_203698 | JGI IMG/M metagenome (GOLD analysis project Ga0315285, IMG submission 203698) | Sediment microbial communities from Yellowstone Lake, YNP, Wyoming, USA - YL17G09_36 | ecosystem: Environmental > Aquatic > Freshwater > Lake > Sediment | place: USA: Wyoming | collected... | reverse complement strand
ACGCGCCTGCTGCTGTGGGGCGATCCGGAATACGTGCGGCGCTTCATTGACAGCGCGCGCCTCTACCAGGGGGACGGGTACGAGGTGAACGAAATGCTGGCCACCAAGATGCTCGGCGAGCCGCACGACGCACCTCCGCTCCAGATCCTGAACCCGAGCTACCGGTATTACGACTACGAATTCGAGCGCTACTGGCACTTCTACCAGCTCTGGGGGCGGCTGGGGTACAACCCGGAGACACCCGCGGAGATCTGGGGGCGGGAGTTCGCGCGCCGGTTGGGGCCGGAGGCCGGCCCGCGCCTGGCCAGCGGTCTGCGCCTGGCCAGCCAGGTGTTGCCGCGCATTGTGGCCGCGAGCTACCCGTATTCGTTTTTCCCCACCACGCGGGGCTGGGCGGAAATGATGCGCATGGACGACCTGCCCAGGTACTCCGCCGGCCACACCACCGACACCGAGCAATTCCAGAGCGCAGCCGACCGGGCCCGCAACATATTGGAAGGCGGCGACAGCGCCGCGCGCCCGCCGGAGGAAACCAGCCGCTGGTTCGCGGAGATCGCGGGGCGGATCCTGGGCGAGATTCAGAAAGCCGAAAGCGCCGGCCAGGGGCGGCCGGGATCCCGCAGGGCGGGACGCTCCCAGGAATTTGTATCGACGGCGACCGACCTGCGGATCCTGGCCTGCCTGGCGCAGTATCACTCGCATCGCCTGAAAGCGGCGGTGCATTACAGCGTCTTCCGGCAGAACGGCGATCTGTTCGCCATCGACGCCGCGGCCACCGAAGAGAAGCAGGCCGTCGCGGCGTGGGAACGCCTGGTGGAGGCCGCCGGCGATGTGTACAGCAGCGCGCTTCCCTTCGGTGTTCACCGCACCGGCTTCAGCCGGCATTGGAAGGAAGAACTCGAGAAGCTGCGCGCGGGACTGCAAAAGCTCGAAAAGGAACGGGAACAGGCGCGAGTTTCGCCCGGTGGTTCCCTGCCTCTCATCGCGCACACGCCCGTGCGCCGCGTCGCGCCGGGCGAGGCGCTCACAGTCCGGGCCAGCGTCGGCGCGGAAGGCGGCGTGAAGCAGGCTGTGGTGCTGGCGGCCGGGCGGGGCGGCAGCTTCAAGCCCGCGATCATGCAGCAAGTGGGGCCCGGCCGCTACCAGGCGGAAATTCCGCATGCCGCCGCCGAAGGCGAGCTGCGGTACGTGATCGAGGTGACGGATGCCGGCGGCCGGCGGGCTGTCTATCCGCCCAGGGGGCAAGCCGAGCCCATCGTGGTCACCATAACGGCCGACCGGCAACCGCCGGAGGTCCGCCTCCAGCGCCCCGCCACGGCCAGGCCGGGGCAGGCTCTGCGGGTGGCCGCGCGCGTCACCGATCCCTCGGGGGTGCGCAGCGTTCGCCTGCGGTACCGCCACCTGACGCAGTTCGAGGACTACCGAACGCTCCCGATGACGCGGGATCAAAACAGCGGGCTGTACGAAGCGAACATCCCCGGCGACTTCATCGTGCCGCAGTGGGACCTCGTGTATTTCATCGAGGCCGTGGACGGCAAAGGCAACGGCCGAATCTACCCCGACCTGGACGTGGCGACTCCCTACGTCGTCGTTCCAGTAATCCGCTAGCCCGAATCTCTCACCGCTGCCCTGAAAAGCGTTGTACCGCTGGCGTCTCGCCGGCCGGTCCCTGCCACATCCCCCCGGTGCACCGGCGTCCGCCGCGGCGGACTGGGCCGGCCGGCGAGACGCCAGCGGTACAAGGGCCCCCACATTTTCATGGTTTCCGGGTGGTCGCCGCGGCCGGCGAGACGCCATTGGGGCTAAAAGCTCCAGCGCAGGCCGAGCTGCCCGGTCCGCGGGCTGCCGGCGGGCGGGAAGATGGCCGTGCTCGAGATTCTGCCGGCGCGGCTGTCGGTCACCGTCATGGCCGGATCGCCCCAGTTCACGTGGTTCAGCACGTTTTGGAACGACGCCGTAAACTGCACGCTCCCCAGCTTCTCGAAGTGCACGCTCTTGGTCAGGCCCAGGTTGAAGATGGCGTAACCGGGCCCCTGGATGATGCCGCGGCCGGCGTTGCCCCACCTGCCGTTGCCGGGAATGCCGAAGGCCGTCTTGTCGTACCACATATCGAGCGTCTTGGGCATGGAAACGGACGTTTTCACCACGTCCGGGCGCCCGCCGCTGATGTTCACGTTGGGCGTGTCCACGCCGGTGAAGCCGGGCGTCAGCCAGTTGCCGCTGACCAGGTTCAGCAGGCCGTTAAGCTGCCAGCCTCCCCGCAGCTTCCCTTTGCCCAACGGCGGTTCGTACAGCGCCTGGTTCATCCACTGGTGGCGGGGAACGGAGTAGACGTTGCCGCGGTCGCGGCGGCGGTCGTAAGTGTTCTCGATCTGCGTGTTCAGCTCGAAGTCCCCGGTGTCGTCCGCCTCGCTGATTTCCTTGGCCCAGGTCCACGTGGAAGTGAAGAACAGTCCCTGGTTGACGCGCTTCTGCACCTGGGTCTGCAGGCCGCTGTAAAGCATGTTGGCGCCGTTGTCGGCCAGGCTGACACTGTTGTACAGGGGGTAAGGGCGGCGCGAGGCGCTGAACGGCGCCGTCGATGCCGGCGGCTGGTTCATGTTGCGCAGGTAGATGATCTGCCCGCCGCGGGACCCGATGTAGCTGACGCGCACCCCGATGTCGCGCTTCAGCTCGCGCTCCACCGACAGGCTGTACTGCATCGCGTAGCTGTTCAGCAGGCGCCGGCTCACGCCCGTCACATTCAATACCCCCGGCGAGCCGGGCTGCGCGAAGGGGTTCTCGAAGTTGTAGAGCGGGGCGCCGCCCACAACCGAGTTGGTGGAGGTGGCCGACACGGCGTAGGGGCCGGCCGCCAGCGCCGCCGCGATGTTGCCCGACAGGTGCGAGTAGTAGACGCCCCATCCGCCCCGCACCACTGTCTTGGCGTTGTTCCCAAGCTGGCAGGAGAAGCCGAAGCGCGGCGCCAGGTTGTTGCCGTCGGCCTGACGCAGGCTGCGGCCCAGGCCCGCCTTGTCCGCCGTCACCACCGGCAGGTTGTTGGGAAACGCAGGGCTGAAGAGCTTGTACGATTTGCCGCTCGGCACCACGATCGAGCTGCTGGTGAAATCGAAGGAATACAGGTTGTCGTCGTTGGCCGCGACCGGGCCGTTGTATTCGTAGCGCAGGCCGTAGCTCAGCGTCAGCTTCCTGGTCAGCTTGAAGTCGTCCTGGCCGTACCAGGCCCAGTCGCGGAAGCGGTTGTACTGGGTGGGATAGGGGTCCAGCCGCGTCACCGAGCGCGGCAGCCCCAGCAGGAAGTCCGCGTAGGGGTTGCCGGTGAAGTAGTTGATGAACGAAAAGCTGCCGAACAGCCCGCTGGCCGTCGGCAGGTAACGGTTCACAAACCACGACACCATCTCCGCGCCGAACTTCATGGAGTGCTTGCCGCGCACCCAGGTGAGGTTGTCGGCGAGCTGCGCGTGGCCGTCGTTGACCGGGTTGAGCAGGGTCTGGGTCACCGTGGTGTAACCGGTGATGCTGATGTTGGGGACGCCCTTGATGCCGGTGCGGTCGGGCAGGCCGCGGATGCCAATGGCGTCCAACAGCGGCTGGCCCTTCACGTCCGCGTCGGATTTCGAGACCAGGATCACCACGCCCGCGCGCAGCTCGTTAAACAGGTTCGGCCCGACCGAGTAGACGTCACCCAGCGTCCAGAAGTTCACGGTGCGCCGGTTCTGTGAGGTGCCGACGGAGCCGGGCGGCAGCCCGCTGCGCGCCCCGGGGATGTCCCAGGCCGCGTACTTGTTCTGGTAGCGCAGGAACGCCGAGTGCCGGCTGGAGAAGTTGTGATCGAGGCGGCCTTCGAAGACGCGGTAGTCCTCGGGGCCATTGAAGGAAGCGCGGTAATTGCTGACCGCCAGGTCCGGCGGGCCGTAGTTCGGCAGCGGGAACAGCAGCGCCTGGGCCTTCAGCGCCTGCGGGCTCAGGTATTGCGGCAGGATGCGGTTGCCGGCCAAGGGCTGCGCGCTGGCATACGGGTTCCTGAGCGCCGCGGCCCCAGTGAAATCGCCGGCCCGCTGCGCCAGCGTCGGGACGTTAGCGTTGAACAGGAAGGCGCGGGAACCGTGCGTGCCGTCGAAGGTGAAAAAGAAAAACGTTCTGTCTTTCCGGAGCGGGCCGCCGCCCGACACCCCGTAGTTGTGGATGTTCTGAAAGGGCTTGCTGACCGAGTAGGTGTTGCGCGCGTCCAGGGCGCTGTTGCGCATGTACCAGAACAGGTCGGCGTGGTACTGGTTGGCGCCGGCGCGGGTCACCGTGGTGATGGTGCCCAGGCCGCCGAATTCGGCGCGATTGGTCAGCACGTTGGCCGTGAATTCCTGGATGGCTTCCAGCGACGGTTGGGAGACCGGGTCGGGGCTGCCGAAGTTGCCGAAGTTGGTCTCGATGCCGTCCACCTTGAGCCTCATGCCCGTGGCGCCGGCCCCCGGCGTCAGCCACTTGGCGCCGTTCTGCACCTGCACCACGCCGGGAATGGTCAGCGGCAGCAGGGTGAAGATCACGCCCGAGTCGCCGGAACTGTTGGGCCGGTTGTCGATGCCGCGCACGTTAGTGGGCAGCTCAATGAGCTGCTTTCGGCCCAGCCGCGTGCTGATCGACGGCGTTTCCATCTGGATCACTTCCGAGACCGAATCGCTCACGGTCACTGCCGAAGCCGCAGCCTGGAGAGCGAACTTCAGGTCCTGCCGGAGGGTGCGGTAGGCATCCACGGCGAAGGTCTTGATCTCGATCGCCTGGAAGCCGGCGGCCTGCGCCGCGACCGTATAGCTGCCCGGCGGCAGGTTGGGGAATAAGTAAGCGCCGCGGGCGTTGGTTTGCGCCTCGCGCTCGACGCCGGTCTGCACGCTGGTCAGCTTGACGGAAGCGTTGGGGATGGCCGCGCCGCTGGGGTCTGTCGCCAGCCCCGTCACCGTGCCCAGCGGCGACTGGGCCAGTGCCGGGGAAGCGGACAGAACTAGTGCAAGAAGATATTTGTACATCGGGCCCGGCTGCTCCTTCTTCTGCCGGCAGGTAGACGGCGACCGCTCGAAAACTGCGTAAGAAAAGGATCTTCGTGCGTGATCCGGCGCTCCTGCGGCTTGGGGGTATGCGGACCAGCGATTCTATCAAGAGAATGGCCGCGCCGGAAGAACCGCGTCGGGGCTTCGGCCGGGCGGTGATGCCATCCGTAGTGGCGGCTTATTCAGTTGCTACTGCCTGCCCCTGGACTGGCCCCGCAAATTGCGACAGTTCGCTAAGGAGGCGGTCGAGCACCTCGAGCATCTCGGGAGCAGCGCGCGCGCAAATTCCCGGCGGAGAATTGAGTTCACGGTTGAAGTGAACAAGGTCCCGATAGGTGACAAGGGCGTCGGGAAGTTCCACGTTCGGGAGCAGATCACGGAACCACCGGTTGAAGACGTTGATGTAACCTCTGAGTCCCAGGTTCGGGTCAAACTGGAATTCGCCACGGCGGCCCGCGATAAATGCCTCTTGCGCTTGCAGGAAGCTGTATAGCACGGCCTCGAGGATGCATCCCCCCAGGATAACAACCGTCTTGTGCATTTCCGTTTTCGCCGAGGCAGCGGAAACGAGCTCGCGGAGATCCCGAAGGATGATCTCCCGGTGGCGGCCCGGTTCGACTGGTATGAAGTCAAGCTGCGGGCTCTTCAGATGGTCGCACTGCGCGCAGATAGACTTCAGCGTATCGGTCATCGCGCCGCTTTTGCAGCACCTTGGCGGCGTACTGAGGTGCCGTTTTCACCTCGAATCTCAGAATTCGGTAGAGGGCACCGCCCTGGAAGAGGAAACAGCCCGGGCGCCCATTGAGATAATCGTCGTAGGAGGCGGTTCCTGATAGCGCATCTGGTGATTGCGGCAGCCACCACCTGCCGATCCCCTTGTCAATTTCGGCGTGTAGCACGCCTCGACAGTGCTCGAAGTCGGCCGATTCTTCTACCTTAACCAGCCCAACATCGGGCCGAAGGCTGCCGTACCGCCCGAGCAGCCCGCGGATTGTCGTGTACTTCGCGTAGTCGACGGCGTCGATATACCACCCCTTGGTAAGGCCGGAGGGTTCGGCTATCACGTTAAACCGCTGCAGAATCTGCTCGTCCAGAAGATCTTTCTCAAAATAAAGGACTTCGAAGTTTTCAAAATAGGACCGCAGATCTGGTGACTCAAGTAGAAGTCGCTTGAGGAAGTAGTCCAGCGAGGTGGCATGCACCCTTGCAAACGGAGGTCCCTGCGAACCGGCCTTCCAGAAGAGGGGTTGACGCTCCGAGCCGTCGAACGTTTCCCTCGGCGGACCTGCGTACAATAGGAGCAGATTCTGCTCCTCCTGTCCGGATCTTTTGCCATACCACACGGCAAGAGCCAGTCGACAGCCGGCATTGGCATCCTTGTATGCCTCAACGAGATCCTCCAAAAGCGCGCGAAGCTTGGCCTCCCCGCCCTTGGTCGTCAAATCGAGTTCCGCGAGATGCGCCATACAACCCCAGTCTACCGCAAACGCGTGGGTGATTCCACAGCACTCCAGCGCGAAGACGGGCACGGGAGGAACCCCGCTGGGTTAACATGGAGCTTCATGGCCGGGACGAACATACTGGAGTGGCGGCGGCTGGCGCGGCGGCAGCGTACGCCCATTCACCTGGTCCTTTTTGTCACCGACCATTGCAACGCCCGCTGCGGCACCTGCTTTTACTGGCGGAGCCTCAACCAGGGCAACGCGCTCGGTCTGGAGCAGGTGGAGAGAATCGCGCGGTCGTTCGGCGAGCTGGTGTGGCTGGACATTTCCGGCGGCGAGCCGTTCCTGCGTAAGGACCTGGCCGCCATCTGTCACTGCTTCGCCCGGCAGAACCACGCCCGGTTCATCAACATCCCCACCAACGCCATCCAGACCGAGGTGATCGCCCGCGTGGCTTCGGAAATCCTGGCCGGCGATTATTCCTTCAAGCTGAACATCGCCGTATCGCTCGATGGGGTGGGCGAAACGCATGATCGCATCCGCGGCGTGCCGGGGAACTATGGCAAGGCGCTGGCCACCCTGGCCGAACTGCGCCGCCTGCGCGCCTCGCAGCCGCGCCTATTGCTCAGCGTGGTCACCACGCTTATGCGCGACAACTCCGACGACGTGACGCGGCTGCTCGAGCTGGCCCGCCATGAATGGGACGTGGATTATCACAGCATCAACGTGTTGCGCGGCAATCCCATGGATCCGGGGCTGCAGCCGCCGACCGCGGCGCAGTTCGCCCAGATCGCCCGGCTCCAGCTCCAATACCTGCGGCATTATTACCGCGGCCGTTTCGGATTGCTGGCGGGCTGGATGGCGGTGGCCGGCCGGCTGCTGCTGAACCGCTATTACCTGCGCGAGCTCGAGGGGCGTCCCAGGGACATCGCCTGCAACGCGGGGCGCGCCAGTTGCGTGATCGACGCCAACGGCGACGTCTACTTCTGCGAGCTGCTCCAGAAGATCGGCAACCTCAAGGACTACGATTGGGATTTCTCCAGGCTCTGGTATGATCGCCCTGCGCTGGAGTTGCGGGCGCGCGTGGAGGGCGGCTGCCACTGCACGCACGAATGCTTTCACACCAAGAACCTGATCCTTACGCCATGGCGATTGCTATGAAGAAGGTCCAAAGTCCAAAGTCCAAAGTCCAAAGTCGCTACGTCCGGACCTTGGACCTTGGACCTTGGACCTTGGACCTTTGCGCCGGTGGGGGGGGCGAGCATGTTTGAGCCGCGGTTGCGCAAGACGCTGGAGCCGTGGCTTCCCAGGTTCTTCTTGCGCTGGGTGAACCCGTACCACGCCGCGCTGAACGACCGCCTGGAGGAAGCCGCGGCCCGGATTCCGGCGGGTGCGCGGGTGCTGGATGCCGGCGCGGGCGAGTGTCCCCATCGCCCCCTGTTTGCCCACACGCACTACGTGACGCTGGACCTCGGCATCGGCGACGCCGCCTGGGATTACTCGCGCATCGGCGTGCTCGGCGACATCCACTCCATGCCCTTCCGCGACGGCGCCTTCGACGCCGTCATCAACATCTCGGTGCTCGAGCATCTCCGCGAGCCCGGCCAGGCCATGGCCGAGTTCGCCCGGGTGCTGAAGCCCGGCGGCCAGTTGATCCTTTCGACCGTGCAGTGCTGGGAGATGCACCAGAAGCCGCACGACTATTTCCGCTTCACCCGCTACGGCCTGGAATATCTTTTCCAGAAGGCCGGGCTGTGTCCGCGGCAGGTGGAGGCCCTGGGCGGATACTTCTGGCTGCTGGCCTTCCGCCTGATGAATGTCCTGAGCTTTTTCCAGCGCGGCTGGCGGTGGGCCGTGTTTGTGCTGCTGGCGCCGCTGTTCGGCGGCCTGCTGCCCATCGCGCTCTATTTCCTGGACCCGCTGGACCGCACGCGCGACTACACGCTGGGCTATTTCTGCAGGTGCGAGAAACGTGGCGACTGAGAAGACGAGAAGTGACGAGTGACAAGTGACAAGTGACAAGTGACGAGTGATAAGTGACGAGTGACAAGTGACAAGTGAACCGATCACTTATCACTCGTCACTTACGAATCATGGCTGTTGAGACGACATTGATCATCATCACGCGGCACCGGGCGGCGCTGCTGGCCCAGGCGCTTGGCAGCCTGCAGTGTCAGACGCGGCCGCTCGATGAGATCGTGATCGTGGACAACGGCCCGAGCGAAGCGACCGCCGAGACGGTCCGCGCCTCTGCCGACGCGCTGCCGGTTCGCTACGTGGCCGAGCCGCGCGCCGGCTACGGCGCGGCCCGCAACTGCGGCCTGCGGAACGCGCGCGGGCGCGTGCTGATGTTCATCGACGACGACTGCGTGGCCGATCCTGACTGGGCGCGGACCCTGCTCGAGCGCCTGGAGAGCGGGGCGGCCGAGATTGTGGGCGGCTCGCGCGTCTGCACCCAGCCCGGCCTGGCCGCGCGCCTCGATTACCTGTCCACCGATGCCCCGGTGCTGCATCCGGGGCGGCCGGCGGGTCCCGCCGCCCACCTTTCCACCTCCAACCTGGCGATGGGGGCGGAAGTCGCCCGCCGGGTGGGGCCGTTCGACGAGACGCTGGCGATGTGCGAGGACCGCGATTTTTGCGCCCGCGCCCGCGCCCTCGGCTTCCGTATCCTGTACGAGCCGCGCGCCCGCGTGGCACATCGGCCGCCACTCCAACGCTTCGGCCAATACCTGGCCAGAATGCGGCAGTACGGCTTCGGCACCTCGCAGTATTTCCTGCGCCATCGCGGCGAAGGGCTGGCCTGGGTGTTCCCCCGGTGGGCCGGTTGGCGCGCCCTGCTGCTGCCCTTGCTGGCCTTGGCCGGCACCGGCTACCTGGTGATGAAGAACCTCCGGCATCGGCCCGACGCGCTGCTGCTGAGCCCGCTGCTTTTCGTCGGCCAACTCTGCTGGCATTGGGGCGGATATTGCGCCTGCCGGCGGAAGGCTGGAGGCTGGAGGCTGGAGGCTGGAGACCCTTGCTGACATGGTGGCGGCCGCCCAGCCAGTCGCATCCTCGCCCATCCTGCCCTGACTCAGCCGAGCCACGAGCGTCAGCAGTGACGAGTGACAAGTGACGAGTGACAAGGTGTTTTGCTCGTCACTGGTCACTTGTCACTGGTCACTGCAGCCGCTTTGTGGTTCAATTCCCCGTATGGCGAACGAACCGAGAACCAGGCGCGAAGTGTTGGCCGCGGTGGCCGGTGGAGTTGTGGCAGCGGGTCTGAGCCGGGCGGCAGCGGAAGCGCCCGAAGCGGACACCAGGCTGAAGATCTGTGTCTTCTCCAAGCATTTTCATTGGACCGACTGGCAGGAGACGGCGGCCATGGCCGCCGAGCTCGGTTTTGACGGCGTGGACCTGACCGTGCGCGAGGCTGGCCACGTGCTGCCCGCGAAGGTGGAGCAGGATTTGCCCAAGGCCGTCGAGATCATCCGCAAGGCCGGCCTGGCGGTGCCCATGATCACCGCCGGCATCGTGGACACCAGTTCCCCGAACGCCGAGGCCATTCTGCGCACGGCCGGCGGGCTCGGCATCCGTTATTACCGCTGGGGCGGCTTCCGCTACACCTACGACCGCGCCCTCGCCGGACAGCTTGAGGAGCTGAAGCCCAAGGTCAACGCGCTGGCGCAGATGAATGAGAAGTACAAGATCTGCGCCATGTACCACACCCACTCCGGCCTGGGCCAGGTAGGCGCGCCCATTTGGGACCTGTGGT
>Ga0315285_10008975_pt1 | contig 10237 bp, 7 predicted proteins | sample YL17G09_36_MG_FD_203698 | JGI IMG/M metagenome (GOLD analysis project Ga0315285, IMG submission 203698) | Sediment microbial communities from Yellowstone Lake, YNP, Wyoming, USA - YL17G09_36 | ecosystem: Environmental > Aquatic > Freshwater > Lake > Sediment | place: USA: Wyoming | collected... | reverse complement strand
CGTCAGAAAGGGAGGCGGGCTTGCCATTCGCTTTCCGCGTTTCACGGGCAACTACAGGCTTGACAAGTCAGCTGAAGATGCGACTGCTTCAACGGAGATAGTGGAGATGTATAGGAATCAGCTTAAGAAAATGGCTGAGACATAGCTGAGGGGAAAATGACAAATGACGTCCACGAGATTGTGAGGTCCTGCGTGAAGATTCTTGTTCTGCTACTTAGTGCCCTTGTTCACTATTCGGGTCAACAAACTTGCTATGTCTTCTTGTGTCAGGTCTACGTGCTGTTCCTCTTTTTTTGAATTTCGCTTGCTTGATGGGTAATAGCTGTAATATTCCAAGAATCTTCTTATGGCGTCTTTTATGAATTCTGAACGGCTTGAGTATGCATACCTTTCGCTTTCGATAATCTCGTCAATTGCCTCAGCTAAGGTTGTGGGTATATGAACTGTCGTATACTTACCTTTACCGTTCTTTTCCATAGTGCTCAGGTCCAGAGTAGGTCTGAATTATTATTGAATCTGAAAAACATTATATAAAGATAGCCGTCTTGTGGATATTCTATGTGAATCAAAAGCAACGTATTCGACATATCGACCAAATAGAGATATTGTTAGGAGAGCGATTGTTGCATATCATAACGGCTTAGCGCGCGCGGGCGGATTAAATAATTATGGCTTATATTGGGAGAGCCCGACCTCGTTATATTGATGGAAATGAAGAGATCAGGTTCTCCCATGCTTCTGTTCGGGAACTTGGATTTAAGTGCTCTTCACTCCATCCTATGGAAAGGCCTCCACCTTGAAGGACCGGGAAAGCCAGTAGTCTACAATCCTGAATGCGACCTCCGGGCACTTATGTTGCGCCAGTTAGAGCAGATACCCTACGTTAAGGACCTGGTGAAACGGCTCAGGCGAAGCCGAGACATGCGGAGGATCTGCGGCTACGACCGCAAGGTCCCAACCGAGGCTCACTTCAGCCAGATGAAGAAGCGCATAGGCGTCGAAGGCTTCCGAGCCATAGAAGGATGGCTTCGCCACGAAGCCCTAAGACTGAGAGAGAGCCAACCCTTGTCCGCCATCGGTCTGGTTCAGGCAGCCTGCATAGACGGCACCGACCTTCCCGCTTGGAGCAGCCGAGACCCACACGACACAAGCCGAGGTCTAGGAGACCCAGACGCTAGGCTAGGAAGGGGAAAGAAGGGCTTCATCCTGGGCTACCAGTCGCTCTTCCTCGTGGACGTTGAGGGCTTCCCGCTTGGTCACGTGGAGGCTTCTGCGAACGTGAACGAGAAAAAACTCGTAGAACCCTTGCTGGACAGGCTGCTGGGCGAAGACATAGAGGTAGAGCTAATCGTAGGCGACAGCCAGTTTGAGTCCAGCCAAGTGTTCGACGCGCTTCAAGCAAGGAAAATTGGCAACATCATTGCGTGGAGGCGTTTGAAGGGACGTGAGAACCCTCAGGACGTGCTTTCTGTGAAGGATCGCATAGACGTGGAGGGTCCTGAGCATCTTCGCGCCGTCTACAAGAGGCTGAGGGCGAAGGCTGAAAGCCTAAACGGGAGAGTGAAAGCCCGGCTGGCCTACAGCAGGCTCACTTGGCAAGGCCTCCAGAGCGCCTGCATCCACACGTGCCTAGTCTTCTGCGTTGTCTACGCCGTTGCCATAGTCGCTTTTCTCGTGGGCAAGCCAGAACTCTGCTACAGCATCGCCTACTTTGCGTGAAAGCCGTCGGATGGGCTGGAGGGAGAAGTAGCGTACGCCATGAACATGAAAGGGCGGTGGACAGTCTCAGCGACCAAACAGTTCCAGCCTCTGCTGCATCTCATAGGAGAAACACACTGCCAAACCCCCCAAAAAAGTGAAAAGCAAATCATCAAAGGCAAACTCCCACTGCGACAAAGCAATTATTTAACTCGCCTGCGCGCGTGAGCTATGGCGGTCCAAGAAGGAGAAGGTGGAGGAAGCGGGAAAATGAACCGAGAGAAAGGGTTAGCTTTATGACGAACCTACTCTGAACCCTAGTCACCTTCCCGCTTCCTTGTTATTATTCTAGTTCTTCGGAATATAAAGTTTATCCACAGATGGCCTATGCATATGTACAATAATGTGTAACTTGATATCGCCACTACCTCATATCGCAGTGGTGACTCAAACGAGTTAAGCCGTTGTTTAGGGAAGCGCTAAAACGTGACGGAAATAGGATCAGGAGAAACGCCAGCGCTTCAAACAATCAAAGGTCAGAGAGGTATAAAAAGGGCCGCAAGCTTCAAGCAATCGTAAAGGAATGCTTATGTATTCAATGGTTTATCTATTGATGAATGGTTGACCTGTGACTAAAGATTCAACAAGAAGAATAGATACGAATTGTGTGAAGGTCTTAGGGATGGAATCAGGTAGCTTCAAGTTGAAAACTAATGATTGGCGGCTTCTGAGAGTCTTTGAGAGCGAGGTGCGTGTGGAAATTGTGAGAATGCTTATCGAGTTTGAATTCAGGAGTCTGTCAGAGATTTCAGGCATATTGGAAAAGCGTGGGCGGAAGATGACGCTCTCAGGGGTGCTCAAGCATATGAAGGAATTGGAAAAGATAGGAATTGTGCGGAGTGAAGCTGGTATCTTTGCTGAAACGCCCGATGCTAGGAAAACTATCTATTTCCTAGAGGGTCGAGAAAGAGTTGAGAAAGTATTGCAGCACATTCAAAGCGACATAGCTGATCCGTTAAGAGCAGGATTGATATTTAATGAAGCGTCTAAACTGGCCCGGCAGTTGCAAGGCGCAAGACATGGACTTGCTGGTGAGGAGAGGAACCAGCTGGAATCGCTGCTCGCAAAGTGTGAGTCTGAAGAGGTTTCGAGGCATCTGACGGCAGATGAAAAAAAGAAATTGAAGCTCTGGCGAATGATTATGGCAATCATCTAGTCCAATTTGTGATGCTCTTGGGCTTTCACGGTCTGATCACTTCTTGAAGTAGCCTGACGGTGTCTTTTCTGTCAGATTCAGGTCTTTCGATGAGGAGCCACGCTGCGATCTTTTCGATTTTCTCTGCGAATTCGCTTTGCGGGAGCTTGTCATAGGCCAGGAAGGCTTTCTGAGGTCCGACTTCGCCATAGGATTTTGTGACTTCTATGTTTTCTTTTATTTGTGTTATGCATGGGATTTCAAGGAGGTTTTCGAGGTCTCTGACGAATTCGTTGGTGAACTTGCCGGTTTTGATTTTGTTCAGTATGAATCCTAACGGGGTGGATTTGAGGAAGTACTTGCCAAGGCGGATTGTGTCTATGGTTGATTCCACGCACAAAACGATTTCGTCTTCTGTCAGGATCGGGACAAAGTACTCACAGACGCCCAGTGATAGGAATGCTGCTTTGCCTAGGGGGAATGGCACATCGATTAGCATGAAGTCTGTTCTCAGGCTGCTAAGCTTGCGTGCAAAGCTGATTGGATCTATTTCGAAATAGCTCTGGAGAGAAATGCCTGAAGGTATCAGGAAAAGGTTGTCAAAACTAGTAGGGTACACTGCCTTGTCGATTTCGGCGTCTTTTTCGACAACATTTTCAAGTCTCAGGTCTTCTGGCGAAAAGGTCAGCCCGAGAATCTTCTGCAGTGGCTGGTTGGTGTCGCCTTCTACTAGAACCACTTTCTTTCCTTTCTTGGCCAGAGCTGCGCCAACATTCGCGGTTATGAGGGATTTGCCTACGCCGCCTTTTGAGACAGTGAAAGTTATTGATCTCATTTGTCTTCAATCCTCTTGTTTAGTGAAGCGGGAACCAAAAACGTGTAGATAATGAACGGAAAGGTTAAACATGTACTCACTTGTCATTCCTCCTTTTTCTTCTTGATTTCTAGGCTTTTGATGACATCTTCTAATGTGGCGCGAGGTCGGATGGTGACGCCGTATTTGCGCTCGAAACTCTGGATTTTTTCTTTCCGCCTCTCGATGTCTGCTTCGAATTTTGAGCGGGCAATGTCGAGAAGGCTAAGTCTTTCCAGTTCGCTTTTGTATTTTTCGGCGATTTTCTTTTGTTCTTCGGATTTTCTGTAGTAGTTTATTGTCAGTGATGACGTTATGACCGTGATTGTTATTGCTACAATAGAAACGTACCAAAGGGTTGTGCGTGTGTTAGCATATTCTAATTCTGTTTTCTGGTGGGTTGAGTTTAGTGAATTATACTGCTCTAGCAAGGTGTTGTAGTCTGTTTGGATGGAACTGTAATCGTTTTGGAGTTTGGTGTGGTTTGCCATTAACTGCTGATATGTCTGGTTTAGGGACTCATGTTTAGTCAGTAGTTCTGTATAGCTTGCTAGTGCTTGTTGGTATGTCTGGTTCAGTGAGTTATGCTCTTCTAGAAGGGATTGATATTCTTCTTGTAGTTTTGCGTAGTTGACTAGGGTTTCTTGGTGGGTTTGGTTAAGAGTGTTGTAGTCGGCTTGCAGCTGTGTGTAGTTTGCCAGCAACTGAGTATAGTTTACTAGCACTTGCCAATATGTCTGGTTCAGCGTGTTGTAGTCTGCTAGGAGTTTAGTATAGTTTGCCAGTGTTTGATGGTATGTCTGGTTCAACAAGTCATAGTCGGCCAGTAGTTGGTAATATGTTGAGTTTAGGTTTTGGTAGTTTTCTAATAGGGTGTTATATTTTTCTAATAGCTCATAATAGGGTTTGGAGAGTATTTTTACTTCTCGCGTGCTGTGGTTGTATGTGAAATAGAGGAAAGTGTGTGTGATGTTTGATGGGGGAAGCAGGGTTGCATTGACTTGTTCATTATCTACTAGTACAATGTATGGCCATGGAATTAATTTCTCAGGAATTGTGATTCTACAAAAGCCTGAAGTGTTGTTGATGCCTGTAACATTGAATTTTAGCATTCTGATTGTCTCATTAAATTGAAATTGGGAGACTGTGGAGTTGCATACAGTGAAGACGTGGTGGGTTTCTCTTTCGTAAATCACTGTGAAATCGGAGAGGGTTCCCATAAGTGGATAGTTGTCTTGGTTGTTTTCGTCGATGATGTATGGTGAATTTCCAATGCCATCTTGGTCTTCGTCTGTTCCGTTGTAGTCGCCCCAGTAGTTGCCTTCTATGCCGTTGTCTAGATAGTTTGTTGAATTGATGTTAGTTAGCGGCTCAGTGTTGTTGATGAAATTGTTATGGAAAATCGTGTTGTTACTGGAGTAGTAAATGAGAATTCCGTAAACCCAGTTTTTCAGGATGTCATTGCCTGAAATAAGGTTATTGGTAGAATAGTCTAATCTGATTCCATGTTGAATGTTTGTGTAAACGCTGTTTTTCGCAAAGATATTGTTTGTAGAATTGCTTGCGTAGATTCCAAATTTGTCGTTTGAGAATATGTTATCGGCGACGAGGTTTTTGGTGGATTGGCTGAGCCAGATTCCAAATTCTTGGTTTGAGGAGATGTTGTTGCCGGAAAAAATGTTGTTGGCTGAGCTGAAGAGGTAGATTCCGTAATAGTTGTTCAGGGAGATGTCGTTACCAGTAAATGTGTTGTTGCTGGAAGCGACGAGCACGATTCCAATGTCGTTTTTTGAGACGCTGTTGCCGAGTACCGTGTCATTGCTGGAATCGCTGATGCGTATTCCCGTATCGGTGTTTGATGAGGCGTTGTTTTCGGTGATGGTGTTTGAGTTTGACGTGCTGAGTGAGATTCCGTAATAGTTGTTTGAGACGCTGTTGTTTGTGAGGGTGTTGTTGTTGGAGTCGTAGAGAAAGATTCCATTATAGTTGTTTTTTATGATGTTGTGATTTATGTTGTTGCTGCTGGAGCTGTATACGTCAATGCCGCTCTCCACAGAGGTTGATCCGCCGTTTTGTATGGTGAATTCTGTAATGTTGACGTTGTTAGCGGTTATTTTGATGACGTCTCCTGTTTGGTTTCCGTCGATTATTGTGTCGTGTTTGTTTTGTCCCTGTAGGGATACGGGTTTCGTGATGATCAAGTGTTCGTAGTATGTTCCGTTGTAAACGAAAATTGTGTCCCCTTGTGAGGCGTATGTTAATCCGCTGGTGATGTTTTGGTAAGGATGTTCTGGGGTTCCGTTCCATGGGCCTGTGATGTTGTTGCCGTCGACATAGATTACAAGTGGGTTTGCTTTGGTTGTGGGAATTTTTAAATTTACTCCAAGGGTAACGATTAGGAGTAGGAAAAGAGTGATTTTCAACATGGCTTTTTTCATTTTTGGTCCTCTCTGTTCTGAGTTATGTTTTGTTCATTATAGTTTATGCGGGTTTTTGCATATAAATAGCGGTGGAATGGTGTCTTTTTTCTCTATCTACAAGTGACCTATGTGTGGTATAAAATAGAACTGTATTCCAGTACGACTTATATACAAGTTTGGATATTCTTTACAGTGCACGCTTTCGCGTGACGGAAATAGGAGAAAAGGAGAAAATGAAAAATACTAAAGTATTAGCTACGATAGTCGTTCTAACGCTTCTTTGCGGAACTTTCGCAACAGCAATCCAATTTTCGCCTAAGGTCACGGCAGGTCTCATGTATCACTTGGACGTGTACACTGATCCAGCTGCTGCAGGAATTCCGATAAATGGAACGCAAAACTATCCAGAGGGTACATATGTAGAAGTGCAGGCGCTCAACGAATACATTGTTGGGGAGGATACAAGATATCTTTTCAGTTATTGGGACGTTGACGGTGGATATGCAGGGACTATAAACCCATACCAGTGGGTGTTAATGAACGCAGATCACAACATCACAGCTCACTACAAGACTCAATACAAGTTGACTGTAGAAACGGCGTATGGTACTCCTTGCATATACTGCATCGACTGCGGAGGGGGAGGTCAATGGTATGATGACTACACTGGACACTGGTGTGATGCAAACACGTTTGCATATGCTGGAGTAACTGGATTATGGGACGGTCCACCCGCTGGAATGTATGTTCCTGGATGTCCTAATCAATGGGCATATTTAGTCAATTGGACAGAAGACGCAAGTGGATATAACGTTGGAGGAGCACCTCCATACTACTATAGCGACCCGATCAACATGACTGGGCCAAAGCTTGCAGTAGCACTTTGGGCGTACATGTATAGGCTGTATGTTATTTCAGGAAGTACCCCACCATTGCCCGATCCACCCGCATCATCCGCAGGCTGGTATTATGAGTGCACGTACGTCAATCTCACTGCTCCTGACCCACATCCCACATGGATTAACCCTGGCAATGCTCGCTGGCGATTTGATCATTGGGAACTTGACGGAGTTCCACAGCTGCCTCAGAATGTTGATTTGACTGTCCATATGGACAAGAATCACACCGCCACACTCTTCTACACGCGACAGTCATGGGTAATACGAGATGATAACACTGGTGTAAACGCGTCTGGTTTTGCTGACACTGGTAAATGGTACGACGACTGTCAATACTACCAATTCGGCCCCGTTCCGTTATGGATCGATCTTGGCGGCGGCCTGCGCTATGAATTCAGATACTGGGAGCTCGATGGAACGTTCTTCGGAACAGGCATGACTACCATTACTTTGCACGTCAACTCAACGTGGGACGGCAAAACTCTCAAAGCAAGATACCAGACACAATACTATCTAGCTCTAACAACTGATCCAATTGAAGTTGCGACCATTCCAGGATCGGGTTGGTATGACGCAGGAACAGTTCTCCCAGGGCCATATGTTGCACCAATGCTCGTAGACGTCGTCGCAGGCCAAAGCCGCTGGCACTTCTATCGATGGGTGCGAACCATGCCACTAGGTTGGGAAGGAACAATAGGAGACAACAACCTTGTTGGAATAACTATGAGCCAGCCTAAGAACTTCACAGCAGACTATGATTTCGAGTGGCATCGTTTCTGGGATAAGTCACCAACAAGCATTATAGTACCTGGCTTCCCAAGTGATGATTGGCAGAAGAACGGCACACTCTTGAATTGGTGGGCTCCAAGCACTGACCTCAGCGGACACTTCGTGTTCTACTACTGGGTGATCGATGGCCACACCTACGATGTAGGACAGCAAACGGTTCCCATACTACATGATCACTACATCGTTGGAACGGCGTACTATGCCAACGGGACAAAACTGTACATGGATCCAGACTACCATGAGGAGATTGCCCACGCATACTGCAACACATTCAACGTCACCATCTACGCCTCAAACTTTGATGCCAACCGTCTGGTTAACAGCAAACCAATGGACATATACGGCTTTGACATGATAATCGACTTCCCGGCAAACCTAATAGAGGTGCAAGACGTCTATACGAACCTAGCGGACTTCTTCTACCCCAACGACTACTTCCCCAAGCCCGACGGAATGATAAAGATTAACAACATGTTTGGAACCGTCCAGATCGTTGCAACAGTGAAGGGCAACTTTACAGGATTCTCTGACACCAAATGGATCTTCAAATTGAAGTTCCACGTTAAATACGATCCATGCTACCCAAACAAAGAACATGGCGATATCAAATTCAGCTATGTTAAACTAGTGAATCACCTTGACCAGGAAATAACGCCTGAGATCCCTGCTGGAAAATGCATCTACAACATAACGACTGTGAAGCCGTGGCTTGAGGTAAGAAACGCAGTAGACCACACTGATTTCGTCAAAGTGGACAAGAATGATCCACAGACGTTCTTCGACGTGGAAGTGTACCTGCACAGCGGCGTCAAAGTTAAAGACTTCAAAGTTAAGGTGGACTTTTGTAAATTCCAAATCAACGCCGTCTCAGTTGCCCTCGCTAGCTACCTGAAACCACCATACACAACATACAGTTGGCAGATCGACAACACACATGGCTGGGTAGAAATGGAAGTAGTACAAGACCCAAGTGTACCGCTCCAAAACTGCTCAGGACTGCTGTTCACCATCAGGTTCAAAGTGGTCTGCGCAATCTGGTACAAAGAACATGGACCATTTACGCTGGAAAGTGCCATCTCCATCAGTTATGGAGAACTAAGCGTTATATGCTGGTGTGGACCATACTATCAAACGACCACTAACACATTGCTAGGAAGCAAAACGTGCCACTATACCTACAACCCGCTGCCAGGAGACCTAGACTACGACGGAGAAGTCACAGTTCTAGACCTGCAACTGATAATTGACCACTACGGCTGGTGGGGGCCATGGGGCTACGACATTACAGGCGACTGGCGCACAGACATCATGGACCTAGTGTTCGTTGCACTGCGCTTCGGCAACAAAATAGAGTAAAACAACACCCAAACTCATCCAAACCCCCATTTTTTTATTATTTTAATAAACCAACAAGCCTTCTCGAAATACACTCTGCCCAAAATTATGAAAGAAAACAAACGCACCTGAATATCTACAATAGTGACTTTCAGAATCAAGTGAATTCCGAAAAGAATTATTGCTGTATAGATGCCCACGCACACTTCCCTAGCTGCGTGACGGAAACAGGAGTTAAGAAGGCATGCACGGACATCCAAGTTATCTGTAACAACATTGAAACATTTAAAGAATATTCTAATTCTGGAAACATTCATCGCAAGAATCACCAAAACTTAGCATACTGGAAATAGGTTCTAGAACTGACCTATCGAAAAGCTTAGCGGTAAGTGCATGTATTATACACGTAGACGAACAATGGGTGAACATAACTGAAAAAAACAGAAACAGAATTTGTAAGATTTCCAGTTTTTATACCCAAACAAGCCATGGAATTCGCCGAAGAATATAATGTGGAACTAGACATACAGGAACTCACCCTTTCTGCTATTGCTGGCTACTTCGCAACATTTGCAAGCGTTGCCCCTGACTCACGATTTCCCTATAAAGAGAGCCACAAAACAGCGAAACTTATTCAAAAGATTGAAACCCCAGAAAACCATTTCTGTCCATTCTGCCTAATGTTCTCCCTAGATGAACCCACGAAGGAATCACTTGCAGAAAACTGCAACAACTGCAGCTTGCTTCTCAACTTACGAAAAGAGCACTCAACATAAATCAAGGCCTGGAAACATCTTTAGCAAGCGCTCGCTTTCCAACGAGAATACCAAACAGCGAAGCAATAATCAAAGTTAGAAATACAAACATTGACGTAAATTCAGGAATCACAGTAACTGTTCCATCGAAAACTTCATGAGGAATTGGAGAGCCACTAGAATCAAAAAGCTCTACGTCTACCAAATCCAGCGGAACGGAGTCACCTACAGAGACGGACTCAAACTTTATTGTTGCGAGCACTCCACTGTCACTTACGCCCGACACATTCCCT
>Ga0315285_10008972_pt1 | contig 10240 bp, 9 predicted proteins | sample YL17G09_36_MG_FD_203698 | JGI IMG/M metagenome (GOLD analysis project Ga0315285, IMG submission 203698) | Sediment microbial communities from Yellowstone Lake, YNP, Wyoming, USA - YL17G09_36 | ecosystem: Environmental > Aquatic > Freshwater > Lake > Sediment | place: USA: Wyoming | collected... | reverse complement strand
ATGTCGTAGAGTTTCATGTTTCCGGCCAGGACGAACGTCCCGGGTTCCTTGACGTGGCCCTCGAGGGTGACGCGCTTGTCCCCGCCGCGCATGGCGAATATCGAGTACACGACCAGGCGGTCCATTTCCCGGAGTGGGAAGTTTTTCTCCGGCGTCCCGACGAAGACGAACTTTCCCGGTGTCGTTTCCCGGTACAAGTCCGTAAGGGAGAACGTGGACAGCCTCTTGGTGAAGTCTTCGTCGGTCCGGATGAGGTTGGCCCGCTCCAGGTGGACGTATTCCTTCAGCCCCTCGGCCGCCTCGATGAGGTCGCGAACCGTCATCCCCGGCTTGAATTCGTAGATTCCCGGCCGCTTGATGCCCTCGCCCGAGACCTCGACCATTCGCCGGCGCACGAGCACGTTGGGCAGGATGGTCACTTCGTCACCGTCTTTCAGGACGAAGTCCTTTCCGCCCGTTCCGGCCAGGATCGGCTCCAGGTCGATGTCGATGAACTTCTCGCCCGCGTTGATCTCGAACCGCCGCACCTGGGCCCGTTTGAGGGAGGCGTTCGGTGCGAGCCCCCCGGCGAACCGCACCAGGTCGCCGAGGCCCTCGTTGTGGATCATCTCGTAGACGCCGGGCCGGCGGATCTCGCCCTTCACGGTCACGGACTTGGCCTTGAGGGGCACGATGACGTAGTCGCCGTAACGGAGTCGCGACTTGCGCGGGTCGAGCTTGCCGGTGACCAGGAAGTCGTAGAGGTCCACCGTTTCCACCTTGCCGTCCGCCCTGCGGATCATGATCTGGCGCAGGGAACCGGCTTCCGTCACGCCCCCGGCATTGGTCAGCAGGTTGAGCAGGGTCGCCACCGCCGAGCTGATCGTGTAAGCTCCCTGCTGTTTGGCTTCGCCCATGACGTAAATGAGAAGTTTCCTCACCTTGCCCAGCCGGACATCGACGAAAGCCGTGCTCTGGGCTGGGTTCCCGGCATTGATGTAGCTCGAGTAGATGCGGGAGAAGGCCTCCGTCACAACCCCTTTGAGCTCCTTGATGCTCACGCCGTTGGTATAGACCCGCCCTCCCCCTTCGGGGAGTTCGATGTAACCGTCCTCGCTCACCGTCAGGGCGTGTTTCAGATTTAACTGGCCCCAGATGCTGATGACAAGTTCGTCGCCGGGACTGATGAGATATTCGTCATCCACCGGCCCTTCGACAATCGGTTCGGGCAGGGGCCGGAAGATATCGTAGCCGAAAGCGGGTAGGGACGGCGGTTCTGTCTGCTGTCCCCCTGCCGCCCGCGAGGCGAGAGGCGCCGCCGCAGCGAAGCAGGCCAGAACGATTGCGACCAAGATCCTGGAAAATTTCATGCTGGTCCTCTTTCAGTTCCCATTTTAGTGGATGTATTGTACATCGGCTGATGCTTTTTCGTCAACTTTCTTGACAGGCGGGCCTCTTTTTTATAATATCAATTGCATTCGGAAAGGACGGAATAGGGCGGAAAGGTATCATGAAGGGAGACTGCTCCGAGACTTTCGCAACTTCGCGATCTATCTCGCTGCGGCATGTCTTCCTCCGTTCAAGATCTCTTTTTTCGCGCGCTGGCGATGCCGCGCATGATCCATTTCGAAAATCCCGTGCGATCCGCCTTTGCGCCGCAGACTCCGACTGATTGCTGAGAGATCCCGGACCGGGAACATCCGGGAGATAACGATGCGAATAGAGAAAAGCCAAGAAAGGCCGAGTTCCCCTTAACGGCGGTAGCCTATCAAAAAACTGACCCCCGCCTAATCATATGATTCTTGTTCTTAATCAATACTATGCTCCGGACAATGCCTCATCGGGTCAATATGCAGCGGATATATGCAACGGTCTCGCGGCGCGCGGAATGACCGTTTATGTTGTTACAGGACAACCTAGCTATAGCCTATTTTCGTCCGATGCGCCCTCTTATGAATTCCTCCAGGGCGTCCATGTGAACCGTGTCCAATTGGGGAAACGCCGCGGCCGAGAGAATATGAAAACCCGTGTCGCGGGATATATCCGTTTCCTATTCGGCGCCTGGAAAACCGGCCGAATACTCCTGAAATCCCAAGCATGTCAAGCCGTCCTCACCTTCAGCAACCCTCCCATTATCGGGTTCGTCGGCGCGCGACTAGCGAGAAAACACGGGCTGCGATTCATTTCCGTTCTCCACGATATTCATCCTGACATTCTCTTGGCCAGCGGATGGAAACTGCCACGTCCCATTATCTGGGCGTGGGAGATCATTAATAAAACCATCTTTCGACAAGCCGATACCGTTATCGTGCTTAACGAAGGCATGAAACAGACTCTGCTTCAAAAAAAGAAAATGCCCCCGGAAAAAATCAGGGTCATACCCCTCTGGGGAAGGCCAGAGTTGATGCCTACAGCTCGGACCTCGGCCATGCGGCGCGAATGGAAAGTCGAGGAGGACGAGCTTTTATTTCTGTCGGCTGGAAATATGGGGATCATGCATCCCCTGGATGCGATTCTCGACGCGGCCAAAGCCCTTGTCGACTTGCCTGTCCGCTTCCTTTTTATAGGAGAAGGCGCTCAGCGCAATCACTTGATGAATCGGGTCGAAAAGGAAAAGATCGGCGGGGTTAATTTTCTGCCCTATCAGTCCGAAGAGCGTTTTGTCCGGCTGCTGCGCACAGCGGATATTTGCCTGGCCGGTCTTCAACAGGGGCTGGAAGACCTTGCCTTCCCTTCGCGTGTCATTACCTATATGTCTGCGGCCCGTCCGGTGATTACAATTATGAAACCCCAAACAAGCGTGGCGCGCTGGATTACGGAAGATGGCTGCGGCTGGAACGTCGCAAACGGCAGGGAATTGACTGGGCTCATACTGGAATTATTAAAAGATCGTTCCGTGATTGAAAATCGAGGTCTTCGAGCGCGAGAGTTATATGAAGAAAGATTTAAGAAGTCAAAAATCATTAATGAATATGTAAATATGTTCTGATTATTATTTATGGTTCATCCGACATTCTTGTGGGTAAGAGGGTAAAGATTTAGGCCGCCGCAATGAAAGAAGATCGCGGTTTTGAAGTGTTCGTGGTTACGGAATTCGTAGGCCATCTTCTTGATCGTTTGAATTGTCGAGTTCAACCCCTCGCTGACAGCATTGGTGATGCTTAAGAAAAACATTGATGTCTTCGCCTTTATGCCGGCGGGCGCCGTCCACCACGAGCCAGATCTTGTAGTTTCTCAGGCTTCCGTAAAGCCGTTTTCATCCAGAAAGACCAGATGGGCGCCACGAGCCAAAGTTTTTTTTATGGCTGCCCAGCGGACCTTTCTCCAGTCTTCGATGGTCGCTTCGTCGCGTTCCCGTGCCCTCCGTTCCGGCTTCTGGCAGCTCCATCCCAATCCCATCAGGACACGCCAGATATGATTGGGATGATAATCGATTCGAAATTCTCGGCCGATCACTTGGGCGACTCTCCGCGTGGTCCAAAGATCCGTCGAGTAACCCAACGCTACGGGACCACGCGAGAGTAGGCCGATGAGTTTCGTTTTCTGCCGGGGAGAGAGTTTGGGAGGGCGTCCGGTCGCTGGAACGCATTCCAGTCCTTTTGAGCCACTCTTGTGGAATGCGTGTTGCCATCGAAAGACGGAGCTGATCGAGGCCCCGACTTCTTTGGCCACCTCGGCCATCGATAATCCCTTCTGGAGCATTCGGATGGCCTGGTGGCGACGCTGTTCGAGTTGCTGGGGGCTTCCTGGAGGTTTCATGCCTCATAGCATAGCTCAGTTCAAGGAAATATTCCATTATTTATGCGTATGTCAATAATTGTCATAGAGCCGTCAACTTCTTGACCGGCGGGCCTCTTTTTTATAACATCAATTGCATTCGGAAAGGACGGAATAGGGCGGAAAGGTATCATGAAGGGAGACTGCTCCAAAATTTTCGCAACTTCGCGATCTATATCGCCGCGGCATGTTTTTCTCCGTTTAAAGTCTCTTTTTTCGCGCGCTGGCGATGCCGTGCATGATCCGTTTCGAAAATCCCGTGCGATCCGCCTTTGCGCCGCAGACTCCGACTGATTGCTGAGCGCACCCGGACCGGGAACATCCGGGAGATAACGATGGGAATAGAAAAAAACGAAGAAAGGCCAAGTTCCCCCCAACGGCGGTAGCCTGCCTTGATTATCGACTTTATAAAAAATATGCTCGAGGCCGGAAATTGAGTGGCGACTGTCGAACGCAGGCAAGGGCTCAAGATCGCCTGCCCAGAGGAGATATCTTTTCGCTGGAAGCAAATTTCTGCATAAGTATGGCAGAAAGCATTATACTGTCATAGACTCACCTATCTATGCGCAATGGGATAATTGTTATTGTTTTTCGGGGGCAAGTATATGTTTACAAATAAAATCCTCCTCATCACCGGCGGCACCGGCACCTTCGGCAACGCCGTCCTGAACCGCTTTCTGGACATTGAGGTCAGTGAGATCCGCATCTTCTCCCGTGATGAAAAAAAACAGCATGAAATGAGACTTTATTATAATAATCCGAAGATCAAATTCTATATAGGAGATGTTCGGAACCCGGAGAGCCTTAAAGATGCAATGGCGGGGGTTAATTTCGTGTTTCATGCAGCGGCGCTCAAACAAGTGCCATCTTGCGAGTTTTATCCGATGCAGGCTCTATACACGAATTCAATCGGTGCTGAAAATGTAATGAACGCCGCGCTTTCAGCGGGAGTAAAAAGAGTAATATTGCTTAGCACCGATAAGGCCGCATATCCAATTAACGCCATGGGCATGTCAAAAGGACTGATGGAAAAAATAGCCATAGCGAAATCAACAGTAGCAGTACATCGAGGATGTACAATCTGTTTAACAAGGTATGGTAATGTTATGGCATCCAGGGGATCAGTCATTCCGTTGTTTGTTGAACAGCTAAAGTCAAGCCGACCCCTTACCATAACCGACCCGAACATGACGCGATTCATGATGACCATCGATGATGCATTAGACCTTGTTCTTTATGCTTTTAAAAACGGTGAATCAGGGGATTTGTTCGTTCGGAAAGCACCGGCCGCAACAATAGAAACTCTGGTTAAGGCCTTGAATAAGCTTTATAAAACCAATAGTACGATTCAGGTCATAGGAACACGACATGGTGAGAAGCTTTATGAGACGTTGCTAACGAGAGAGGAAAAAGCCAGGGCTAAAGACTTAGGAGAATATTTCCGAGTTCCAGCTGACTCCAGGGATTTGAACTATAGTTCCTATTACTCGAAAGGCGAGCTCAATATGTCCCAACAAGAAGATTATCACTCACATAATACGAAGCGACTTGATGAGGATGGAATGATGGAGCTTCTTTTGAAACTTGATTTCATACGTAAAGACATTGGGCTGGCTCCATTGGGAAATGAATTAAGGGACTTTTAAGAGATCGCATGATGAATAGAGACCTTCAAAAAGTCGTCGTTACCGGCGCAAAGGGTTTTATCGGTCGTCACCTCATGGAAGCCCTGAATCGCCAGCCTGCAGTCGAGGTTCGTGGTTTTGATATTGATAGCTCTCCTGAGGTTTTGGCTGAGGCTATCAGGAAGGCTGATGTCATATTTCATCTGGCAGGGGTCAATCGTCCAGAACGAGTTGAAGAATTCGAGGAAGGCAATCACCTTCTTACTAGGAAAATATGTGCGATTCTGGAAGAAGCCGGCCGGATTCCTGTGATTGTTTTTGCCTCATCCAGTCAAGCCAAACTGGATAACCCCTATGGAAAAAGCAAACTCAGGGCGGAAGAGGCACTCGAAGGTTGGTCAAAACGCACTGGCGCCGGAGTTGCGATATTCCGGTTGAAAAATGTTTTCGGGAAATGGTGCCGGCCTGATTACAATTCCGTTGTCGCCACGTTCTGCCATAATTTGGCGAGAGGATTAACTATTTCGATATCGGATCCGGCAAAGAAGATTGAACTTGTCTATATTGATGATGTCATATTAGCTATTATGGATTGTCTTGCAAGACCGCCTCATGGGTGTGTGTATAGGGATGTTTCTCCATCATTCATTGTTTCTTTGGGAGAATTAGCCCGACAAATTGAAATGTTCAAAGACATCCGTCATTCTCTCATCATTCCCGACTTCTCTGATACCTTTAAAAAACGACTCTATGCGACATACATCTCCTACCTTAAGGATAACGATTTTTCTTACCCGTTGACGATTCGATCGGATGTTCGAGGCGAACTTGCGGAATTCTTAAAGCAGGACTGTTTCGGACAGCTGTTCATCTCAAGGACAAAGCCCGGAATTATCAGGGGGAATCATTTTCACCAGACCAAGGTGGAAAAATTTCTTGTGGTCGAGGGGGATGCCGTCATTCGATTTCGAGGGATTGAAGGAGCTGAAATTGTTGAGTACAGGGTGAGCGGAAGAGAGTTCAGGGTTGTTGATATTCCTCCCGGCTATGCTCATAGCATCGAGAACGTCGGGCCAGGCGAACTGATTACGCTCTTCTGGGCGGACGAGGTGTTTGATCCCAAGACAACGGATACGTATCCGCTGAATGTCGTCGAAGCGAAGAAAAAGGTTTAAAAACATGAAAGTCGCAACAATTGTGGGTACGAGGCCTGAAATCATCCGTCTTTCGAGGATTATTGCAGCGTTGGACAAGCACTTTGATCATGTGGTCCTTCACACGGGTCAGAACTACGATTACGAATTGAACGAGATATTTTTCGAGGATCTTGGCATCAAGAAACCTGATTATTACCTGGATGCTGCCGGAGAGTCGGGCGCTGAAACTGCAGGTCAGGTGATCTCCCGCAGCGATAAAGCGCTTCGTGAGGTGCGCCCCGACGCAGTCCTTATCCTCGGTGATACCAATTCATGCCTTGCGGCCTATTCCGCCAAGAGGTTGAAGATTCCCGTGTTTCACATGGAGGCCGGAAACCGTTGTTTCGATGAGCGGGTGCCTGAAGAAATAAACAGACGACTCGTTGACCACGTAAGTGATGTGAATCTGCCATACAGCCAGATTTCGCGGCAATATCTTTTGGCCGAGGGATTTCCTGCTGACCGCGTTATCGTCACGGGTAGCCCGATGTATGAAGTTCTTCATCATTATATGCTGAAAATTAAAAAATCGAATGTTCTGGAAAGGCTTGGCCTGAAACCTTTGGAATATTTCATTTTCAGTTGTCACCGCGAAGAAAATGTGGACTCTGAGACAAACTTCAGAGGGCTGGTTGAAATATTGAATCGCCTGGTTGGTGAGTACTCAAACAGAGTCATCTTCACTACCCATCCGAGAACGAGAATGCGTATCGAGAAAGAAAAAGTTGTTTTGGATGAGCGTATAGAATTGCATAAGCCATTCTGTTTTACGGATTATGTGAAACTCCAAACTAACGCTAAGGCAGTGCTTTCGGACAGCGGCACAATAACAGAGGAATCATCTATCCTGAATATTCCGGCCTTAAACATCAGGGAAGCCCACGAGCGGCCAGAGGGGATGGAGGAGGGCGCGGTCATGATGGTCGGGATGAACTACTCGAATGTGCAGCGCGGGCTGGCCGTTTTGGGCGATCAGCCGAGGGGCGAAAAGCGAATGCTGAAGATCGTGTCCGATTACGATGTGCCCAACGTCTCCGAGAAGGTCGTCCGGATCATTTTATCCTATACAGACTACGTGAATCGAACGGTCTGGCGCAAGCGCTGAAATGCCAAAGGGTTTTATTAAAACTGGCTCATTATGTCCAACGACGACGAACTTAGCCCCGAGGATCTGGCCTGCGCCTATAGAAAAATCTTGGGGCTAGAAGAATGCTGGCGGTCGATGAAGTTGAAAAAATAAATCTGGCCAGTTTTTCATTGGTCACGCGATGTCCACTCTACAAGGCTTCTGGAGGGGAAATTTATATCGCTAAAGCTCGGTGTCTTTCTGTGAAGGAGCTATCTTAAGCGAGACATTCTATGAATAATCTGTTACGTTTGTATCGAGCAATTAAATACCTTTCTATAACCATGCGACCAAAGGAACTAGCCATACTTTCCAGATATAAAGGTATTTCTCCAGCTTTAGTTGGTCGCATGGTTGGGGAAAAAGGGTTATTTATAATTGGGGAAAAAGTTTCCGCTATTTCTCCCCAAAATGAGTTCCTTTTAAAAGGTATCAATATGGTCGAGCATCTCCGCCAAGCAGGCGGAAAGTTCGATGAGACTGCAGAAGGCCAAATTGTTTTAAGGATTGACGGAGTGAATTTATTTATAGAGACTCATGAAGAACTTTTCATTGCCGAAGAGATATTTTATCGTGGAGTATACAATATAGATTTGCGTCATCCATTTCGATTTATCGATGTGGGTATGAATACTGCTACTGCTTCTCTCTTCTTTGCAGCAAATCAATTTTGCTTAGGAGTGGACGCTTTTGAATTGTTCCCACAGACGGTATGCCGGGCTGCTCAAAACCTTAAATTAAATCCTGTTATTGCAAAGAAGATAAATGTTAATTCTGGGGGATTGGGTAAAACCGCGCAAACGTTGGAGCTTGATTACTTTCCGGAGCATAAAGGAAGCATTGGAGTTAGAGGTTTAGGTACATACGCCAGACCTTCGGCCCAATCATTCTGTAAAGAGAAAGTCCCCGTCCGTCTTTTTTCTGCTCCTGATGTTTTCCAAAGAATTCTAGATGCAAATATAGGAACATTTATAGTTTGTAAACTAGATTGTGAGGGTTCTGAATATGAAATTATTAATTCCCTTTTGGACGAGAATCTTCTACAGCGCATAGACATATTTTTAATAGAATGGCATGAGGATGGACCTGTTTCGATTCGTGAATCGCTAGTAAAAGTGGGATTTCAGATGCTGCTTTTAGATCCTTATGGCCCTAACCACGGGATGATTTACGCCTGGCAAGAATAAAACCGGAAATAATGTTGTCTATAGAGCAAAGAACAGTTCTTTTTGGGTTCTCATTTGAACATCATGGCCGGCATTCTGGTTTTAACGGTTTAAAAAATGCTTTAAGACCGGATACTCGAGTAATAGATATAACACTTCGAATCCCGAGATTTGTACCGGGACAAATACGTTCGAGGTTGATGAAAAAATGGCTGTCATTAAGCGAATGGAGCCTTTGGCCATCGTTTTTAATATCTAAGCCTCGGGTCTTCCATTATTTTTTCCCAGAGAATTCCCTCCGCCGAATAAAAAAATGGAAGAAAAACCACCGAGTCATTGCAACGTTACATCAGCCTATTAATTTTTTCAAGCTAATAATAAACAAAGCAACTAATAGACGCTTGCTGGATAGTCTCTACGCTTGCGATTCAATCGTCGTACAAACAAGATGTCACATGGAAGGATATCATAAGATTTTGTTAAATCGGCCTATCTGCTATATACCGTATGGAGTTGATTGCGAATTTTTCAGACCTGTCACTATAAAAGAACCATCAAAAACATTTCATGTTTTAACAGTCGGAAACTGGATGCGTGACTATGTTTGTTGGGCAGAAACCGCATTTTTACTATCTCAGAAAAATAATCGAATTCGTTTTACTATAATTGCGAACTCTGATACGCTCCGTCTTGCGCGCAAAGCGCTTGGAATAAGAAAAACAGAGACAAATTATATTAATGGAATTAGTGATTCTGAACTTCTTTGGATCTATCGATCTGCAGATTTAGTATTTCTTCCGCTAGTTGATGCTATGGCGAATAACGCCATTTTAGAAGCGATGGCCATGGGGCTACCAATAGTCACAACGGATTTACCAGCGACACGCGAGTATCTTGGAGATGATGCAGCGTTATTTTATTCTCGATCTGATGCAAATGCGGCCGCGAACGCGATTGAAAGCCTGATTGAGGATCCTAATCTTAGAAAAAAAATGGGCTACACAGGACTTATGAGGGCAATGCGCCAGTATGACTGGAATGTAGTTGGACGCTTATACCAGCAGCTGTATTCCAAACTTTTATCAGATACAAAATGAAATTGTGTATTATCAACCTTCCGTTTGTGTCTACAATGAACGAACTACCTGGCGTAGCCAGGCAACGAAAAATGATTTCTTATGAGAATCCAATAATTATCTCATCTAATTGTACAAACCGGAGATGTTAAGACCGAAGCGACGAGGGGATATAACACGTTTTGCTAACGCTTACTAATACAAACGCATTAAATGACATTACATAAATGCTTTATTTTGGTCGGTGTCCAAGAATGAACCGTTTTATAGACGGCGTTCCAGGTTTCATCCAAGG
>Ga0315285_10008971_pt1 | contig 10240 bp, 6 predicted proteins | sample YL17G09_36_MG_FD_203698 | JGI IMG/M metagenome (GOLD analysis project Ga0315285, IMG submission 203698) | Sediment microbial communities from Yellowstone Lake, YNP, Wyoming, USA - YL17G09_36 | ecosystem: Environmental > Aquatic > Freshwater > Lake > Sediment | place: USA: Wyoming | collected... | reverse complement strand
AAGCGAAGAGAGCAAATGAAAAAAAGGGAACAGGAAAAGAAAAGAGGGGGGGAACAGAAACTTTCTTTGGCCGATGACGTTCACAAACAAAGCGCTCTCGCCTGGTTTCAAAAGAGAGCCGTGACAACCTCCTTTGAGGGGAGGATGATTCCGAATTTGAATGAATTCTTTGGCTGTGTCCGAGGCCCCGCTGCGGATTTTTTTTTTCTCCTCAGAAGTTTTTCTCCTCGCTCTTTCCTCGCGTCCTTTCTTTCTGTACCTTTCTTTCTCTGACGTCCACTCTTCTTCTTCTTCTTCTTCCTTTCCTCTTTGTTCCTAAAACGAAAACAAAAACAAAAATACAGCGCCAACGGCATCATGCTCGTCGACGCCGGGGACGTTCCCTCCCCGGACGACATCATCGACGGCCGCGACCAGTCCTTCCCCAAGGTCGTCAAAGAGGAGAAGAAGCGGCGGAAGCCGTTCTGGTTCGAGGGGACTTACCGCATCGACGAGGACGGGAACGAGGTGGAGCGCATCAGGGACGGGAGGTGGGAGGAGGACTTTGGACCGGAGGAGGACGAGGACGAGGAAGAAGAGGAGAAGCCGGCGTGGCTCACCGAGGCCCCCGAGGAGTCGGGCGGCGGCAGGGAAGGGTGGGAGTAAGGGCTGTAGGAAGCGGAGAGGGAGGGAGGGAGAGAGCGTGTGTGTTGATCAAGAACCAAATGTGAAACGTTATAAAAGAAATATGGAAAAGACAGAGAGCGCGGGTTGAGAGCGAGGGAGAGAAAGAGAGAGAAAGAGAAAAAGGAAAAAGAGAGGCGACAACGAAAAAGCCATTTTTTTTACTGAACCAAAAAAACATTTTTACACCCTCACGCCGCTCACCGCCTTTTCCAGTCCCACGCTCAGCACTGCGCGGACAGCGTCACAAGCTTCCCTGATCGAAAGCTCGACGCCCTCCTGCTCTTCCTTTTTAAAAGTCTGCAAGACCCAAGCGACGACGGGGACGTTCCCGGGGGGGCGGCTCACCCCGAGCCTCACGCGCGGGAAATCTTTGGTGTTGCTCAGATAGCTCATGATGCTCCTCATGCCGTTGTGCCCCCCGTGCCCCCCCTTGGAACGCAGGCGCGTGGTACCCACCGCGGTGTCGAGGTCGTCGTACAGAACCAGGATGCGCGCCGGCGGGACGCGATAGAACCGAGCGAGTTTCCCGACCGACTCCCCCGAGACGTTCATAAAAGTCAACGGTTTCGCCAGCAGAACGCGAGACGAGCTCCCGCCCCCTCCGATCCTCCCTTTTCCCACGGCTGCGTTGCACTGGACTTTGTCGATCGCAATCGAATGTTCTTTCGCCAGGAAGTCGACGGCGGCGAAGCCGATGTTGTGCCTCGTGCCGTCGTAGCGAGGGCCCGGGTTTCCGAGGCCGACGACGAGCCACAAGGGGTCCTTTTCCTCTTCGTCCAGCAGCTCTCCTCGCGCTGCAGCGGCGTCCTTGGTGTCCAAGGCGGTGAGGCCGTAGTGGCGGCTGCGGGTGCATGTGTTTTTTGGTGTTGGAAAGGAGGGGGGGGTGAGAAGAAAAAAACAAAAAAGTTGAGAGAAACCGGCGACAGCTGCAGATCGGAAATAAGAAAGGGAAAAAACAAAAACGGAAAACTTTTTCACCGGATGCTGGCGCTGACATTACACCTGTCACCTCCACGGAGCCTGCTAAGGATGCCGCCCATCGCAATCGAAGAGTGAAAAGATAAAATAGAGCTCCTCGGTCGAGAAGAAGAGCTCGCGAACGATGAAATCGATGACGCCACCGATGACGACGCCGACGCCTTGAACGACGCCTTGATCGACGACGCCGATCGCCTCGTCTTCCTCGCTGTCGTGTTGTGGTGGTGGAGGCTGCTTGCGGCGCGCTGCAGCGGGACAGCAAACGCGCCTCGCATGCGATTTTGTGAGCGAGAGAGGGAAAAAAAGCTCGAGAGCCTTCTTTTCCGGGAAAAAGAGAGGCGAGGAGAGAGAAAGAGGAAAAGGAAGAACCGCAAAATGAAAACTTTTTTTTTTCAAGTCGTGGGTCGTTTCCGGTGCGTGCTCCTTCAAACACACTTGACCTATGCTCCTGCTCCTCGGCGTGGTCTCTGGAGCGCGGAGCCGTCGCTGGTGCCTCCTCCATTGTCGCTGCTGTCGTCACCATCATCGTCGCCGTCGTCATCTTCACCCTCTTCTTGGTCAAAGGGCCCGGCAGCCGCAGCGCTGCCGTTCCCGTGAGAGGCAGCTCCTCCTCCTCCTCCTCCTCCTCCTCCCCCTCCCCCTCCCCCTCCCCCTCCTCCTCCCCTCCTCCTCCTCCTCCTCCTCCTCCTCCTCCTCCTCCTTCGCTCCGCTCTGCTCTGCTCTGCTGCTCTCTGAACGTCGTCGAGTCGCAGAAGAGAGCGTCGCTCAGGTCATCGACGCTGTGCCGCTGCTGCCGACGCTGCCGTGGCCACCGTATTCTCCTGCTCCTCCTCCTCGCGCTGCCGCCGCCACTGCCGCCGCTGCTGCTCGCCGAGGGGACTCGGACGCGAAGTCGTACCTGCATCCTCTCGTCGCCTTCTGCCGTCACCTCGGCCGCGGAGTCCTCACGACCGCGGAGGCGGATGTCGGATGAGAGAGGAGAAGAGGTCGAGGCCGTCGAGGTTGAAAACGACAAGTTTTTGAGAGCATTGGCCCCCCGGAGAAAAAAAAACGAAAGAAGCTCCTCCTCGACGGCTGCTCAGCTCTCAGAACTTTCTTCTTCTTCCCTTCCCCCCGCGCTGCTCCCTTTCCGCGAGCGCCCGTTCTTTATCCTTCCGCCTCTACTCTCCCGAGACCAAGATGGTACGCCTGGAGCCTCTAGCCCCGGTGTCACGCTAGCGCGTACCGTCGAAAGAGCGAAAAAGAAAACGCAACTCGAAAGAGCGTATTGCGTCAAGAGCTGGCCAATCCCTCTCCCCTGCTCCTCGCCGCTCTCATCGAACCCGCCGCCTTGTCTCGAGTCGCCCGTGTGCTCCTTCTTGAGGCTTCCTATCCCCTCATGCCGATCATCAACATCATCGAGACGAGACTTCAACAGCGCATTGGTTGAAATTCGCTTCAGTGTGCTCCCGGAGAGACGGCCTGAAAAAACTCACGACCGGCGGGGAATTCCGAAAACTCTCGACTCAAAAACAGGCGACGTCCCGTGCCGCCTTCCTGGGCACTGGCCTCCCAACCGCCGCCCCGCGTGGCGCTCGTCGCTCTAACCTCGCGCAGGTGAGAATAAGCTAGGGGAAAATAGACGACTGACACGGGAGACTAGCCCCCTCGGGTGTCGAAGACTTGTTGGAGTTTTCTTTTCTTTTTTTCTCTCTCGCCTTTTTTTGACGGCGCTCTCCGGAAAAGGAAGGAACGCCGACGGAAAAGCAAGGAAAAGATGGAAGCATGGAGACGCGGAGCGAGCTGCAGAGCATTGTCTTGCCGTCGAGGTGCTTCAGTTCTCCTTCAGATGCGAAGAACGTGTCATCACGGAGCTAGAACCGCCACGGCGGGGCGATCGAATCCCTTGCAAGGGCGGCAAATCGGACGGCGAAGTTGCCCCTCTGCCGTTGTCCAAAAAAGCTAGCCGCCGCCGCCGCCGCCACCGCCGCTGTCGTCGCCGTCGCCCCCGCTCTTCCCTTCGTCTACTACAACCACCACCAAAACAAAAACAAACTCACCCCAAACTCGCCCCCTCCTCCTCTCACCCACCACCGCCGCTTCCACCAGCCCGCCCGCGCCGAGGCCAAGGAGATCTACTTCGACAACATCTCGCGCTCCAAGATGCAGGACGGCATCAACAAGCTCGCCGACGCCGTCGGCGTGACGCTCGGCCCGCGCGGACGCAACGTCGTGCTCGAGACCTCCTACGGCGTCCCGCAGGTCATCAACGACGGCGTCTCCATCGCGCGCGCTATCGAGCTCGAGGACCCAGTCGAGAACGCCGGCGCGCAGCTGATCAAGGAGGTCGCCGGCCGCACCAACGACGCCGCGGGAGACGGGACCACCACGGCCTCGGTGCTCGCGCGCGAGATGATCCACTTTGGGCTGCAGGTCGTGACCGCCGGTGCCAACCCCGTCTCCGTGAAGAAGGGCATCGACAAGACCTGCGACCACCTCGTGGCCAAGCTCCGCGAGTTCTCCAAGCCCGTGCAGGGCTCCGCGGACATCAAGTCGGTCGCTGCCATCTCGGCCGGGAACGACGAGGACATCGGGCAGCTGATCGCCGACGCGCTCGACCAGGTCGGCGCCGACGGCGTGCTGACGATCGAGTCGAGCAACGGCCTCGAGACGACCGTGGAGGTGCAGGAGGGCATGCAGATCGACCGCGGGTACGTGAGCCCGCAGTTTGTGACCAACAGCGAGAAGCTGCTCGTCGAGTTCGACGCGCCACGGGTGCTGGTCACCGACCACAAGATCGAGACGATCAAGGAGATCCTGCCGATCCTGGAGCAGGTGACCCGCGTCAACTGCCCGCTGCTGATCATCGCCGAGGACGTGACGGGCGAGGCCCTGGCCACGCTGGTGGTCAACAAGCTCCGCGGCATCGTCAACGTCTGCGCGATCAAGGCCCCCGGGTTCGGCGAGCGCCGCAAGGCCCTGCTGCAGGACATCGCGATCGTCACCGGCGCCGAGTACGTCGCCAAGGACCTGGGGATGAAGGTCGACGCCTGCACGCTCGACCAGCTCGGCGTGGCCCGCAAGGTCACGATCGGGTCCAACTGGACGACGATGATCGCCGACGCCGCGAACAAGGAGGAGATCGACCTGCGCATCGCGCAGATCAAGAAGGAGCTCGCCGAGACCGACTCGGTCTACGACACTGAGAAGCTGAGCGAGCGCGTCGCCAAGCTTGCCGGGGGAGTCGCCGTCATCAAGGTCGGCGCCGCGACCGAGGTCGAGCTCGACGACCGGAAGCTCCGCGTCGAGGACGCCAAGAACGCGACGTTCGCGGCCGTCGAGGAGGGCATCGTTCCGGGCGGGGGCGCGGCGCTGCTCCACCTCTCGGAGCTGGTGCCGGCGTTCCGCGCGACGCTGACCAACGAGGAGGAGAAGCTCGGCGCCGACATTGTGGGCAAGGCGCTCAAGGCCCCCGCGCGCCTCATCGCGCACAACGCGGGAGTCGAGGGCGACGTCATCATCGAGAAGCTTCTGGGCACCAAGTTCGAGATGGGCTACAACGCGATGACCGACAAGATCGAGGACCTGATCGCCGCCGGCGTCCTCGACCCGGCCAAGGTGACGCGGTCGGGCCTGATGAACGCGTGCGGCATCGCCGGCATCATGCTGACGACGCAGGCCGTGATGGTCGAGAAGCCCAAGCCCAAGTTTGCCGGTTCCGCCGCGAACAACCCGATCAACAACCCTGGGTTCGGGCCGTCGGGCATGCCCGCTGGGTTGACTCTTTAAGGAGAGAAGGAAAGAGAGTGGGTGGGTGTGGAGTGGAGTGGAGAGAGCTGAGGGTTTTCCATTTCGAGACAAAAACGTTTTTTGCTTATTTCGTGCGCGAGTGTTTCTTTTTTCTTCTCCTTCTTCTCGAAAAGAAGAATGATGAAGAGGTCGGTGGGGTGTAAAGAGAGGTCCATTTTCGATTACTTTCGGAAAGAAGAAATGCGGACGAAACCGGTGGGGGGGACGCTTTCAAGAAGAAGGAAGGAGAAGAAGAAGAAGAAAAACGGAAAACAAAAACTGCTGACTCTACAGCGCAAAACGCGACCGCCTCCTCCCTGGCCTCTGCTGCGCGAAGTCCTCGTCGTCCGCGCTCGTCCCGTCGTTTTCTGTGCCGCTCGAAGGGAGGAGTGACCGCGATGACACGCGAGGAGGAGGAGGATTGGTTTCGCCGTTGTTGTTGGTGTCGCTGCTGCTCCTCGCCGCAGCAGCGCCTCCGCCTCTACCGTCGCCGCCCTCTTCCGCTTCGCGAAACGCCTCTTCCTCCGCCGCCGCGGCCTCCTCTTCCGCAAGGGCCTCCAGAACGTCGACGCCGTCTCCAAACTCCTCCGGTGGCTCCGGACTCACCGTCATCACCCGCCCCGGAGCGGGGACGAGCATCAGAGCGGCGTCGTCGCCCGAGGCGAGCGAGTGCCTTCGGGAGCCAGGGAGAGAAACCGCGCCGACGCCGCCGACGCCGACGCCGTCGAGGTCGCCGCCGCTCACCGCTGCCGCTGCCGCTGCCGCTGCTGCCGCCTCCTCCAGGATCTGCTCAAACTCCAGCAGCTCCGAGAAATCATGCGGCGCATCCCCGACAAAGGTGCACCAGTTCCTGGACCGGGCCACGGAAAGAAGCGCCTGCAGGGCCAAGCCGGCGGCGACGATCCCGCCAGTCCAGGCGACCATCGTCCAGTTTTTCTCGGCGAAGGGCAGGGCCAGAAGCACGGCCAGCAGCGCCGTCGCCGGCGTCAGCATCAGGACGCACCCCAAAGTCGACAGAGGAACCCTAAAGGGCCGCTTCAGGTGCGGCGCCCTGACCCTTAGCGCGATAAAGGCCGCAAACTCAAGGAGCTGCGCCAGGCAGTAGACGGCGTTGAGCAGGTCGACGATCTCGAGGAAGCTCAGCGGCACGAGCAGCAGGATGCCCGTGCTCGACAGCGCGATGGCGAGCCCCGGAGTGCCCCGCCTCGACCTGCCCGCGAGCCTCGCGGGAAGGAACCCGCGCTGCGCCATCCCCAGCAGCAGGAAGGCGTCGGAGCTCATCTCCGCCTCGAACTGCCCCGCGGCGGAGACGGCCGCGGCGGCGACGACCCACCAGGCCAGCCAGGGGCCGCCGACCCTGCGCGCGACCGCGGCGAAGTAGCCCAGCGACCAGCCCCCGCCCACGTCGGGCAGCACCCCGACGCCGGCCAGCAGCGGCAGCAGGTACATCGCGACGACGAGGAGCACCGCGACGGCCAGCGCTCTCGGCAGAGTCTTGCCGGGCTCCGCGACCTCGCCCGCGAGCGTCGAGACCGAGTCCCAGTAATTCAGGTTCCAAAACATCACGTTGATGAACGCGCCCCACCTCACGGTGGCGGGGTCGATGATGCTCCAGTTTTTAGTCTGGACGCTCGGGGACGCCAGGGCGACGAGGGCGACAAAGGGCGCGACGATGAAGGCGGTCGCCCCGACGGCGGCGCCGCCGACGACGTCGAGGCCCAGGTAGTTGACGGCGGCGCCGCAGAGGGCCAGGCCCGCGGTCAGGGCCCGCCGCTCCCAGCTCCCCTCCCGCAGGACGCTGGGGACCTCGCCCGCTCTCCCCCCGCCGGAGAAGGCGGCCTCGAGGTAGGACACGAAGAGGACGGGGTAGACGGCGTTGTCGGCGACCCCGGACGCCCACGACCAAAACCCTTCCTGGAAGCCCCACCGCGGGCCGAAAGCCGCGGTGACCCAGGCGACGTACCCCGCGTCCTCGGGGAAGGCCGTCGCGAGCTCTGCCGTAACCAGAGCTTCGGGGACGGACCAGAAGAGCGGCAGCAGAGCGAATCCCAGGATGGCCAGCAAGGGGCCACCGGCGCCGACGGCGTCCTCAATGCCGAAGGGGCCGCCGGAGACCTCGTAAAAGATCAGGGCGGCGAGAGGGAGGAGGGAGAGCCGCCGGGCGTGCGGGGCATGCTGGTGCGACTGGTGGTGGTGGTGGTGGTGGTGCTGCTGCTGCTGCTGCTGCTGTTGTTGTTGCTGTTGCTGCCTCGGCATCGGGGTCCCCGAGGCCCCTGGTGCGCGCGCGGTCGTCAGAGAGAGGGAGCGCGTCCTCCGAGCGGCGCGGCCCGAGCGGCCGCGGGCAAAGAGGGAGCTGCTGCCCTGCCCCTGCGGCGTGATGAGAGGGGTCGTCGCGGAGCCTGGGGCGCTGCTGTCGCCGCCGCCGTCATCTTCTCCTCCTCCTCCCCGCAGAGGGATGAGCATCGCCGGCGTGCTGCTGTCGTTGCCTGGGGTTTTGACTGCGAAAAGGTTGAAGGAGAGAACGAGAGAAGTGATGAGTTTCGAGGGCGGAAAAATGACGCCCCGGCGGCGGCCGATGATTCGTTTGCTCTTTCTCCTCTTTCTCCCCCTCTGTATACTCACTTCTTGGCGGAGCCATCGTGCTCGCTCGCTTGACGCTGTTTTCGAGCTCGAATGAAGCGACACGCGGGGGTGCTGCTGCTGCTGGGGGAGCTGGAGCTGGAGCAGACGAAGCAGATGCACTCGCAGTCCTCGTCAATGCCGCCGCGGACTCGCCGGCCCCTGCCCCTGCCGAGGCCGCCACCGGCTCTCCTCGCTCGGGTTTGATCGGCACGGCTGCTGCGTCCTGCTTCTGCTGCACCACACGCGAAAATTAGCTTGAGACAGAGAGCAAGAGCATCACCAAGGGAGAGAGGAAGAGAAAAAAACCGTTTTTCTTTGTTGAACTTCTAGTAAAATTTTTCATTTTTTTTTCAAAACGACCTCAGAACCCCTCTCTCTCAGCGAACCTCCGCCGCCCCTCGCGCCGCCGTCGCCGCAGCCGAAGCAGCAGCGGCCTGGCCCGCGACGAGCCTGGAGAGAGCCTCGCGGACGTCCAGGAGGCCGCCACCGCTGCCGCCACCGCTGCCGCTGCTGCCGCTGCTACTGCCGCCACCTCCTCCTCGGCTCCCGCTCACCCACCGGAGCACGTGCGAAACCTCCTCGCTGCCCGAGAGCCGCTCCTCTATCGCGACGGCAGACGCCCGCCGCGGCGCAGACAGCGAGGCAGCCAGGGTCGACGCGAGGCCCTTTGATGCGGATGCTAGCGCTGAGATCCCAGGGAGGAGAGCGTCGGGAAGAAGAGGTTTGCCCTTCTTCGAAGAGCAGCTACTGCTGCTGCTGTTGCTGCTGCTACTGCTGCTCCCTCCCCAGGAGGCCGCGACGACCGCGGCGAGCGCCGCAGTGTGAGAAAGAGCGAGAGCGACTCCGGAAGTCGAAGGGCTTTCGAGAGAGAGGAAGTGAGAAGGAGAAGCGCCTCCTCCTTCTTCCTCTTCCTTTATTGCCCGGGAGATGGCTTCGGCAGAAGAAGAAAAGACCTCTGCGGCGGCAGAGAGGGCCGAGAGGGCCGACTCTGCTGCTGTTGCTGCTGCTGCTGCTGTTCGTTCTTTTTCATCTCCTTCGCCGTTAGTAGCACCGCCAGTAGTAGCAGCAGCAGCAGCAGCAGCAGCAGCAGCAGCAGCAGCAGCCACGGCGTCTGCCGCGGCCCAAAGCGCCCGCTCGACCTCTCCGGGCAGATCAGAGAGCTTTCGAGGGCAAACTCGTGGCTCTCCCCCCCTTCCCCGCCGGCATTCGACCTCCTCTTCCCCCGCCCTCTTCAGCTCCAGCGCGGCCAGCAAGCGCCCGGGGAGCCGCGCTCGCTCCCGCAGCGCCGCCGAAGCGGACAGGCGCCACTCCGCTGCCTCGGGAATCGACTCCGAGGAGGCGGCGCCGTGCTCGGTCCACCAGGGAGGGAAGAAGGGGCGAGAGGAGCCCAGCCCTTTCGTCCTCTTCGCCGCCCCTCGTGTTGTTCCTTCGCCGTCTCCTTCTTCATCCTCGTCTTCTTCTTCCCACCAGCGGCGAACGGCGAGGCGGACGTCCCCGCGCGGCGGAGGGAGCCAGCGCGGGCGCGGGCTGAAGTCGTCGGTGAAGACGACGGGGGCGGAGGCGGAGGCGGAGGCAGAGGCAGAGGAAGAAGACGAAGGATCGGGAAGGGCGCCGACTGAGGCGAGGTCGGCGAGGGCCTCTGCCGCCGCCGCCGCGACGGCCGCAGACGCTGCGGCGGCAGGCGAAGAGGAAGAGGAGAAGGCGCCACCGGCTCCGCCTCCACCACCCGCGGCCGCCGCCGCCTCCACCCTCGCCGTCGCGGCGCTGACCGCGGCAACCTGCCTCTCGTGAGACCTGGAGAGGGTCGACGCGAACTCCGCCAGCGAGAGAGCGACACCAAAGTTGCCGGAGCAGGCTTGCTGCAAGTCGTCGCCCTGCTGGTCTCCCCCTCCTCCTCCTCCCCCTCCGCTCTGATTCGTCAGCGCGGCCTTCAGGGCCCCGCCGACCTCCGCCTTCGCCCCGGAATGCAGCGCCGCGATCCTCCCGCACAGGCCCGCCGCCCCTCGACCGTCCCCGGCGGCCAGGAGCGACGGGAGGAGCAGGTGCGAGGCGAGGGTGTCCGCCAGGACGTGCTTCAGGCCCAGCGCCTCGCCGTGGGCCCTCGCGGTCGCGGCGTCGCCCAGCAGCCCGGCGACGGACGCGGCCGCGAGCCTCGCCCGAGGGTCCAGGGGATCCAGGGAGCAGCAGGCCTCTGCTATCAAAAAGG
>Ga0315285_10008968_pt1 | contig 10241 bp, 12 predicted proteins | sample YL17G09_36_MG_FD_203698 | JGI IMG/M metagenome (GOLD analysis project Ga0315285, IMG submission 203698) | Sediment microbial communities from Yellowstone Lake, YNP, Wyoming, USA - YL17G09_36 | ecosystem: Environmental > Aquatic > Freshwater > Lake > Sediment | place: USA: Wyoming | collected... | reverse complement strand
TTTACTTCCGCTTTCTAAAGAGTTTGATGTCTTCCATCTCAGTAACGTATTCAAACCCTGTTTCTATTAGTTGTTTTGCTTCTTCTATGGTTTTCGCTGTTGCTGAGTGGTATTCATCGTTTTCAAATTCTATAAGGTGTGTGTAGATTTCTGTGTTCTCTAATCGTTTATGACCTAGCAGTTGCTTAACGTAGAGAATGTTTCTGGTTCTATGATATTCCATTGTTGCTTTGAAGTGTCGAAGGGTGTGGAAGTGTATCTGTAAGAGCCTTGGATTCTGAAGGGTTCTGGCCAGTTTCATTCTTGAACGCCAGAATGAATCTTGAATCGCTTGCACACGTGGATTGAATATGTAGTTGCCATATTTCTTAGACATGGCGTTGGTCATGGCTATTGTCTTGGCCGAAACCTTGACTGTCCTTGATTTTGAACCTTTTTCTGGATCGTTAATGCTTATAGTGTTGTTTTGGCTGTTCACGTCAGTCCATTGAAGCTTTGTTATTTCTCCTGCTCTTGCACCCGTGTCTTTCAGCACTTGAAGGAATGTAGCGGTTCTCTTGCCGCACCCGGCGATCAGTTGGTCTATTTCAGATTCCAACGGAATGAAAGGCTGTTTCGGTTCATACCTGACTTTTATGGGTGTCCAGGGAATGTTGAAGGTTTTAGTGAAAGAGCGGTATGCAGCTACGGAGTCAGATTTGTTTGAAGGTGTCCATTTCTCGGTTGCCAGGACAGTTTCTACGCTGTCTGGATTCGTTAGGTCTGCGCCTTTCTCAACTAAGATGTTGAGCCTGTACGTTCTGTTCTTTATTGTCCCTTCAGCTAGTCCGCGTTTCTTCAGTTTCCATGCGTAGTCCAAGATTGTTCCTTGTTGCTGTTTTCCTATTTCTCCCGCAACAGTCTTGATTTCTGTTGCAGTGTCCATGTTTTTCGCTCCTTTAGTCTGAGCGCACACATTGGCATATCTAGTATAGTTAGGTAAAGCACTTAACTGTTTCTCTGTTATGGATAGGTTTGATGTGCCATGAGATCGTATATCTTCACCAGGAAAGAGAGGGAAACGATCCGAAACTTCTCGTCTGGGTCCACTGTTAGAAGCGATCCTAACCTTATGAATATTCTTTCTAGAGTCAGAAACTTCAAGAACCTGGCTAGCGACGTTGAGCTTTACCTTAGGCTCAGAAAAGCGATAGAAACAAGATCGACATAGCCATCTCTGAGCTGTGCTGCCATCTGACAGAACCCTTAAACCGTCACGATAGAATGGGCCTTCTGAACCGCATGAAGGACACTTGACAGCTAAGGATTCAACCATCAGCCTTTAACCTCTCTCTGCTCTTTGGTTACAGAAGTTACAGAAGTTACACTTGCAGCGCACAACGCCTTTCCAGACCCAACCCCCCTGTGACCCTCAGCTTCAGTCGCCTTCCCAGAATTGTTTATGAAAGTATCGTCACCATCGACACCCAATGTTAATTGCCCATGCTCTAATAGTGACGGTTCGGGTAACGGTTCGTTTTTTGAATCGTCACCCTTATCGTCACCCTTTTCTCCATGCTTTTCATGGGGGGTGACGGTGGTGACAGTATTTATCCTTACTCTTCTAGGTCCGCCGTGACCTTCTCTTATTCCCGTTTCAATGTCTAAACCTAAACTCTTCAGTGACGGTACTAACTCATTCAACCGTCTAACTAGCGTGTTTGGCGCTTTAGGCCATGCCTTCTGACGTGTACTTATGCCCAGCATTTTTGCGTGTTCGTTAAGGCGCATATACAGTTGTGTTGGTGTTCCTTCCCACGGTTCCTTTGCTGTGCTGAAAGAATCCAACAGAATAGTGGCCACCGGGCTAGCGTGTGCAGCCTCTTCGCTCTGTGCCTTAACCTTTAGTCCGTAAGCGTCCAAAAACTCTTTCTCAGTGTTCCCCAAAGCTCGGCTTATCGCGCATCCCCATTTCGTGAAGTCTGCCATGCGAAACAGTTCAGCCGGGTCCACTTGTGGATATAGCTGCATGGCCTTCACAAGCACGCCTAAGAAAGCGCCTAAGATTTCTGGCTTGCACTTCTCAAACTCGGTGAACAATTCTTCCTCTGTTCTCCGTTTTTCCTTTTCAATGTTTGTCAACCCGACAAGCACAGCTCGATCTAACAAGTCACCAGTTTGCGCTGCAATGTTTATGCCGTTCAGCCCAACACATCTTTTGAAAGCGTATATCACGTCATCATCGTCTGAGTAGAGCTCTCTTTTGCTGAATCCGCTGCCAGTGACGGCTCGGCAAAGCGTGTCACTCATCCAATAAGGCAGGCGTGTTACGTTATCGTAGAAAGACAGCCAGTGATGTTCTAACTGTTGAATCCTTTCGCTCTCGTTCTTAGGCAACGTAAGCAGCTCGATACTGGACGGGTCTAGCAGCCGTTTTAACAGCTTGAAAATCACGCTTTTCCCGCTGCCCTGAATCCCATACAGTAACAACATTGGGTGCGGGATAGTTGGAATAAGAAAGCTCACACAGTTGCATATCACCACCAATTTTGTGTTCGGTATCATGTCTTTAGAGTCTAGTTTAGCTTGTTCGCTTTCGCTTGTGACTATGTTACAGAACTCTAACAAACGCCACGCATCACTCCCCCTTGTCGGTATGGCAAGCGGAAGCTGATGGTTGTATCGCTTAAACAGTATCGGTGGATCGTCAACTATGCTCCAGCCTTCAGATGTTATTTTGATGGCTCTATGTTTATCGTCCGTCATGTCCAGCCAGAAACAGTTTTCGCCGGGCGCTACACGATTGTAAAGCGTGATTCTTGGACCTTCAAACATGGCTTTAGAAACAAGAATGTTCAATGCGCTGCTTATGGCTTCGTTGCCGGGTGCTTTCTGTTCTGCTTCCCATAGCAAACTTGAAAGCCACGACTTGAAAAGTCTGCTTCGAAGGGGCAGCGTGACTTTAACGCCTTTCTGATTAACATATGCGAAAGGCATACCAGTCTGATCCGTGAAAAGCGTAGGTTCTTCAAGCAAGCATAAGGCCACAAGCTTGTCGGCTTGGCTTTTCCTTTCTGGCTCGCCTTTCTCGGCCTTTTCTAAGTCCTTACTGAGTCCCATGGCTCTTTATCTTCCTCACTATTTCTCGGATTCCCGACAGCCCCTTTAGGCGTGTTGTCAAGCGGTTCTGATAGTGGTAGTCAATCAAGCCCAGCCTAGATGCTCTTTCGTTATCGCCAGTCCTCAAAACAACCTCTTCAATCATGCGCCTTGCCGACTCAACAGCCACGCCTTTCTTTAAGCAGGACCCTAGAAAACACATCTCCAAGTCGTTTCGGTATCCCTCTTTCCAGTACCTGCACAGAAACTCGACGCTTTTTTCCTCTTCCCTAGCACTTAACGGCTTGAAAGTTGTCGGTAAATTAAACTTGACTTGCACGTTCGCCTTAGATTTGAGGTTTAATATCCCAGCTAGGTCATGCTCAGAAAAGGTTAAGCCTCTAAAGGTTTCAAGCATTTCATCTGGCAACGGTTCAAACGTGGCATGGTCTAGGATTCTGCTTCTTTTCCCCTCTTTCCTATGCAGTCCTAAAGGCAGCTTGACAAAGTTTCCATAAGGCCTATCCTTACTGAGCTCAGCTTGCTTAGGGAAAACTTCGACTTGTTTAGGATTCAACCCTGCAAGTTCAAGACAGCGAAAGCCTAGCCACCTAGCCACCTGTGCGGGTACACGTGGCTCAAAGAACACCCACACGTGAAAGCTCGAATCGTCATATCTGCTAGCTTCAAGCATGACAGCGTAAGGCCACATTCTAGGCCTAGCATTATCTGGTTCCTCTTCCTTCATTTCTAAAAGCATGTTAAGCAGTCTTTCCACGGTTGCTTTAGGATCGTCTAACTTCTCTGGATCAAAGTCGAAGCATAGATACTTCGTGGTGTTGTCTATTCCCAGTTGGTATGATCCTACAGTTATTTCTCCGTTCAAGTGGCTAATCAAAACGTCAAGAGTCAAAGGTGCGGCAATTCTTGCGTAGCTACCATCCTTGTTTTGCTGGCAGAAGCAGTCGGCTCGATTGACGAAAAGACCATGCAAAACCATGGCATAATCTAGCAAGGCTTTGCTGTCTGCTCTAAGGCTCCAATTGGTAGCTGTGGTCTGCTCGGTCATGCTGAGAGACTCCTAGGCTTCATTCAGAAACTCAAGCAAAGCCTCAGTTGCAAGATCTTCACTCAACAGCCTGAGCCTCTTGGAAGAGTCGTTTGTATAATTCAGGTGCGTCGCGCTGAAGTTTTTCCCTTAGTGCATCACGCGTAAAATCAGAAGCGTTGGTGTGGAGATCGCATTTTACGTATTTTGCGATAAGCTCTTTCAATGTTCGGGGAACTTTGATATTAAGGTTGGTCAGTTCCTTCTTTTCCATGGTGACACCATGACAAAATGTATAAACGCATACGTAATTAAGTACTAGTAACGGACTAGTCTGAAAAAAGGATCAGCCATGTTCGAAGATGAGAGTGAAGAAGTACGAGCGATAATTACCTTTGTTACGAAGAGGTTAGACAATCCACCACGATACGGGATCATACGGAATAAGTTCCCATGGGCTCAAGATAAGTGGGTGAAAAATTGGAAGAGAGCAAAGCTGTTTTTGGAAAAAAAACCACCTCGAAAAGGCGGTTACCCCGTATATTTCATTAAGAAAGATTTCAACAAAGAAGCCACCAATCTTCTTTCCATTCAAAGAATAGTATCTCGAATTTCTAAAGGACAGGTTCAGGAAATAGAAATTCCTTTGTTACAGATAGAACAGGCCATACAGAAACATGTAGAAAAGTTGCGTCCATTATTCAAGGAGATTGCTTGGGATAGGACCAAAAAAATGTCTGAGAAAATTAACAGAGCGCGAGAAGCCGGAGCAGAACAAAAGAAAGGAAAATTGAGCCTATTGCAGCTGATCAAGAGAATGATTGCAAATGAGAACAGGTCTGATATAGGTCTTATTGACGAGACAGGTCACATTGACGAAACTCATCCTCTTGTGGTCCTCGCAAAGATGGCAAAATATGAGGAGGAATCTGCAAAAATCCAGGCCCTGGAAACGGAGATTGCATTGTTGAGACTTGCAAGCCATACGGAAATAGATGTGGTATATGACAAGAGCGAACCGTTACCTATTCTTGAGGAGAAGGATATAGTGAATCTGCTGGAGTTACTCGCTAGGAACGTGCCAGCAAAGATAAAGAAACCATGGTCTCTCGTGGTAACGTTTTCCATACCTGAAGAGGATTATATTCAGTGAAGTGTCCTTATTCTAAACCTGGCTACTTTTACTTGTTCCTCAAAAGAATAATAAAAGAACAGTTGGGAGCAAACTGTCAATGGCTATGGTGTCTGCTTTCTTTGCGACTCAAAATCGGGCTCTAGTATAAACTTCTAGCTAGTATGCGGAAACATCAAGTAATAAATCAACAAGTTATTTTGCTCATATTTCTACTTCCTTTTTTAGCGTTCTGCCCCCTTCATCGAAGGCTTGGAGTCTAGTAGCTCGCTCTTTCCCACTCAACCAGATACTAAGAGCAGCGTATGGCACAAATAGCGGGAACAGCCTAGAAGTGACTAGCATGTGCCTCGCCGATTCTGGCTAAAGCATCAGCATACTTCACTTTGTAGCATCCCCGTCAAGTAGTAAAGCCGAATCAACGGATGCACATACGCCACACTTGTCTCGTGTCTTGACTGCCATGAACAAGCCAGTGAAGGGCGACATGACAAGCCTGTAAAAGACACTTGCATCCGTTACTGGTGGAAGTTTCACGCTTCTTCTGATCTCAGCTAACTGTGTTGCATACCAGTATTGGTGTTGAAGCTCCTGCGATAGACTTTTCCTAAGATGCACAGACTGCACAGTGTAGTCTACAGCCCAGTCGTAGCCAGCATCCTTGACCAGTTCTGCCTAATACCTAAACATCATTCTTTTTTCTTTGTCAAGTATACCAATATCACTAAACTCACTAAGAAAACATAGAATAAGCCAGAATCTTTGTCTATTTTGGAAAAGATTCATTTATCATTGTTATTCTTGCAAAATGGACTCAAGCGATAGCTTTAAGGTTATTATCATCAAATTACATGCATGGAGAGTGTTAGTATGAAGAATGTAAAGAATGTAGAAAAGATTGTTGGCAAAGATTCTGGGAGTCAACAATCTAAGAATGGAAATGCAAAACTGGGAAAGGAAGAACTGGCAAAGATTCATCAGAAGATGAGTGATGCAGCTAAGAAAGCATGGGATACAATAAGAGCAAACAGGAAAGCAGCTGGCATAGTTTCTGGGAATGGAAAGAAACTGGCAAAGGCTTTGTCAAAAGCAGTTTCAAAGGCTGAAGATTCTGGAGAGTTCAAAGCTGATGACAAGAAAGAGATGGCTGTGATTAATGGTGTTGACTTGGCAAAGATGGCTCATGAAACTCAGAAGAAACTGGACAGGCGAGACAAGATAGAAACAGCAAAGAAAGGCATGCAAGAGAAGAAGGCTTTGACTGTTGGCAAGATCATCAAGAAAGCAAGAGTCGAGAGATCTAGTGGCGGAGTAGCTTTCATAAGAGCATAAGCTGAAGAAACTGGCAAAGATTCTGGGTGATGTAGAATGGCATTCATAACTTTCTGGAACTGGACAAGATTTGACATGCATGGCTGGATAGAGAAAACAATCAAAAACAGGGAATGTTCAGCAGTAAAGTATCTGGTGGATGGTTCAGTTGAAGTCATATTCAGAGCTGACAAACTGGCTTAGGCTTCAGTACTGGACAATGAGAAGCTGGATCAGTGAAGCGAGACTCTTTGTGGAGTTGAAACTGTATGGCTACTAACTGGGGCAAAACTGTTGCAGTCATTCCATTGACAGACAAAACTGACTTGCACATCAATGCTGATGCAGAACTGGATGGCGGAAAGTTTCTGGTGTTGGCAAAGTATGTTAAGACACAAAGTTACTCGGGGCCTGCTAAGAATGGCACAACTTTGGTGCCTAACTCTCAACTGGCAGCTTTCAAGAAAGCATTGGAGGAAGTCAAATGCTGAGTCAGAACAGCAAGCAGATATGGGCAGCTACATCATTGAAGGTCTTCTACAGAAAAATCGATGATGCTCAAGGTTACTGGATGCTGTGTTACAGAGATTATCTGAAAGTCGGAGAGGGCAAGCACTTCCATTACTGGCGAATCTTGCAAAGATGGAACGGCATTCCTTATGAAGAGGTTGACTTAGCATGAAGCCAGGTCTTGCAAGACGATACATTGAAGGTCAAGGACTTATTCAATGTGGTCGTGCAGTAGTTTTGGGCTGTATCAAAACAGGCAGAAGCAGGTTCACAGGCAAGACAAAATGTCATGGCTGTGAATACATGGAGATGAAACAATGAAGCCGAGAAAGCTTAAGCTGGTTGCAGAAGTTTCTGGCTTTCCAACTGCTATAGCTGAAGTGCATATTCAAAACTTTGCTTCAGAAGCAGAGTTGAAGGACTGGACAGACCTGGTGTGTCCAACATGCTTGGAGCCAACAGAGTACAAAGGTGGTGGCTATGAATGCAAGAAGTGCAATGGTTCATACAGTTGGTGGGGCAAACTGCTTCGAGTGGTTAAAGGTACAAAGACAAAGGTTGAAATGCCGAGGCTGTTGAAAGAGGGCGAGGTAACAGTTGGCAAACTTTACAAAATGGGGCGAGAGGACTTTGCAAAATACTGTGATGCAACAAAGGCTGAGCGAGGAGTCATAGTTTCAGATCAGGGTTCAGCTCATAACCTGTTCAAACTGTTGGTCGCCACTGAAAAGCTGGACTGCGTCATCATAACGGTCTACAATGATACAACCGAGCAGGTGGTGGCTTTGCTGAAGGTTTCTGCGTCTGGAAGGATACTGTTGCAGGAGATCATACCGGCGAATCTGGTTCACATGAAAGACACTTTGATGCTGAACAGGAACGAGATAACTGAGAAGGATGTGACTGAAGCTAAAGCGTTTGTAGCTCAGTTCATTCCAGAAGCGAGCGAGGAGACTTTGCGGGTTTCAGATTACAGAACTGCGTTTCTTGACGAGCATGTGGAGCAGCCAGAAAAAGAAACTGCGAAAGTGGTGCAGATCAAAGAGATTATGGCGAAGGTGAAAGCATGAGCGAGGGAGAGCAGATGGAATATTGCGAGGAAGGAGAGCTTCATCTATATTGCGAGGAATGTGGTGCAGAAGTCACGTGCGAGTGCATGAAGTGTGGAGCACATCTCTGTGAGCTGTGCTTCAACAGTCTTCATGGCAATAATTGCTTGTGCGATGACGAGAAGCTTAAGCAACTGCCAAAGGAAGATGAGCTGGCAACTGCATGGTTCATGAAAAGGTATCCATTGATGTTCAGGACGTGAATGAAATGACAACTTTCGAGAAAGTGGCACAGGACATAACTTGCTACAAGCCAAAGATGCACGCAGCCAAAGACCTCAAAGACATTCCTCTTTCCTTCAACAGAAACACGACTTGCCAAGTCAAAGCTGATGGAGAATTCAACTACATCAAATATTCTCGGGAAGGAGAAACTTTCGCGCTGAACAGGTTCGGCAGAAAAACTGTTGATCTGCCAGCGTTGAAAGAGTTAGCTGAGCTAATGAGGCAATGGAACATAGTTGAAGCTGAGATGCTTGGCGAACTCTATGCAGTTGACGAGCAGGGCAAACCTTTGACTCTTCCAAAACTGATTCACTATCTGAAAGGTTCAGACACAAGACTGCAGAAATATGTCAAAATTGGCTTGTTCGAGCTGGTGTCTCTGAATGGAGCCAGAAGCGAGTTGATATATCCGTTGAAGTTTCAAGCCATGCAAGAATGGGTTCAAGGCGGGTCTCTGGTTCATGTGCTGGATTGGATTGAACCACAAAACTTTGAAGCTTTGCAAGGATATTGGACGCAGAGAGTTGAAACGGACAAGTGGGAAGGACTGGTGATCAGGTTCAATGGTGACGTCTGGAAGGTTAAGCCAAACGTGAATTTGGACGCTGCAATCATAGGCATAAACAAGAACAACAAAGGGTTCGAGCTGAAGAAAGCGAAGAGTCTGAAGCTGGCATTAATGAATGATGATGGAAGCTTCGTGGAGATCGGAGACTGTTCAGGTGTTGGAGAGCAAGAGGCCGAGGAGCTTTGGGGCTTGACTGAGTTTAAGCTGGCAGAAGACACAAACACTGTCTGGGTGCAGCCAGTAGTTATCGCAACCATAGAATACATTGACACATATCTGGGCACTAAGAACAAGTGCTATGTGATAGATGGGAAGTCAATTCGGGAGGTTGGCGAGCAAACTTTGGTGAGATTGAAGAGTCCTCATATAATAGGGTACAGAGCAGACAAGAAAGCATGCCTTGAAGACATCGGATTAAACCAAGTTAGTTAGTCATGGACAACTCGTTTAAGCGATAGCTTTAAGGTTATTGTCATCAAATTCGCATGTGGAGAGTGTTAGATAGAATGAAACGAAGAGAAAGCGGAAAGCCTGGCGCAAGTCAGGCTGTCCAGTCAGAGCCTTCCTTAGAGGAAGGCATGTATTATGAAAAGGTCTTCGGACCTGAAAAAGTGAAAGTTGACTTCAACGATAAAGGCGAATTGCAGAAGCTGGTGTTTGAAGACAAGAACGGCCAGACTCTTGAAGTGGCTGAGGAACGCTTAGTCTCTCGATGCCTAATGTACTTTGCGAAATACACGGATTTCGGGAATGTTGCAGAGTTGAGAAAGCTGGCTCCAAACCTTCTGGAGCAGGCTTTGAACACTGCAATTCCAAAACGCAACAAAGACCTCAAAGCCATGTATGACAAAGAAGGCAAACTGCAAGGAATCGCTTCGACCATGCATGAGCAGATAAGCTGGCAGAAAATCAAGCAGATCATAGAAGGCACAGTTCAGAAGTTGACGGGCAAAGTCATTCAGCCAGAAAACCATGAGCATCCTTTCAAATGGTCTTATCAGGTCCCGGCGGGCGACAAGAATGTGAGCACCTGGGTAGGCGTACATGCTGGCAACAACATCATCAAAGGCAAGAGCGGCGTGAAAATCTTTTCAAGGTTCAGAACTGAGCGGGAAGGAATGCGCGGAGGCATCAAGCAGCCTGCTTGTCACAACTGGTGTGGCATGTGGCAGTTTCCAGAACAGTTCTTCAAGGTTCCATTGAAGGGCTTGGACAGCATCATCAACTATGTCGGCAAGGAAAACGTGAAGGACATCGAAC
>Ga0315285_10008967_pt1 | contig 10242 bp, 10 predicted proteins | sample YL17G09_36_MG_FD_203698 | JGI IMG/M metagenome (GOLD analysis project Ga0315285, IMG submission 203698) | Sediment microbial communities from Yellowstone Lake, YNP, Wyoming, USA - YL17G09_36 | ecosystem: Environmental > Aquatic > Freshwater > Lake > Sediment | place: USA: Wyoming | collected... | reverse complement strand
GAATCCAACAGGGAGTATTCAGTGTCAAAGGCCCCTTCACCGTTTGAGAGATGCAGAAGTATGGCAGACCTGCCTTTGGACTACAAACTTGTTTGCATAGAGCCGATAATGGACTTTGATCTGGAAATATTCGTTCAATGGATCAAAGACATCAAACCATCAATAGTCTATGTAGGATATGACAACTATAACAACAAACTCACCGAACCCACCTTCGCCAAAACTGAACAGTTGATAGATCTGCTGAGTGCCTTCACAAAAGTGAGAACGAAGTTTTGAGACCCGCGAAAAAACAGCGGTCGACACAAGAAGTGCTGACTCAGATTCAGAGTTTCATAGAGGAAAGCAAGCAGAAACGTAGAGCGCCATGAATAAGGTACGAGCGGAAGCATTCGCTTTCAGCTGATCTAAACCTCTGTCAATGTCCTCTTCACTCTTACTTTCATATTATTGTAAAGTGTAAGGCATTTTCTAGATAGAACACATGCCGATCATTCTTGGCACTTCAGCTACTAGAGTGACCTCAGCAAGTAGAAAACCCCCAAAAGAATACGTGATCCGCTATCCTGAAAACTCGACTAGAACCCCCGTCTACATGTCTTCTTCTATCAGTTTGTTCAGGATTTGTCCTATTGTCTTGCCGTTCTTCTCCGCTGTTTTCCTTAACCGCTCATAATTGGCTTGTCTGATGTAGACTGAAAGGCTGGGCAACAGGCTTTCTCCAAGAACCATTGAGAGCCAAGGCCCTATATAACCATGCAAATGGCTACCTAGCCATCCAGTTTCTCGCTGATTCTTAGACACACAAGCTCAATCCTTGAAGTAGCAACCGGAGTGTAGCGAGGACTGTTCTTCGCCGCCTTTGAGTGGCGCAAGAGCTGATTCTATGCACAAACGAAGCGAACAAAGACTGCAGTTCAGGCGTATTCGCAATATCCTGTTCTCCAGCTGCTTCTAGGACAAGCGTGTTTGCGAAGCAGTGTCCAGACTTTCCCGCTCAGACGTTCTCGGTTTGCTGGATGAGCCCGTTGAAGTCGGCCTTGTGCCCGACGTTGAGAAGGGCGAGGTCTTGGCTGATTCTCGTGGGCTGGGAAGCTTTCAGAGGCTGAAGCCGTGAAGCCGAAGCTTTCCATGATGTCAGCGAGTAATGCTAAGACTCTACTCTCGGACTAGAGGAAGAACCGTGGAGACTGCTAGCTGCATTAGTCACTCAGGGCTATTCTGCTTCAAATGTTCTGCGAAGGGCTTCAGAGAGAGGGGTTGCACGACATCCTTGCCTTTCAGGTTTATAAGGAATGATTCGACATCCATAATCCCACTCCATTCACCGTTCATCTCCAGCACAAACTTGGAATAATCCGCATAGCTTCTGTGAATTGAAATTGATATTCTGTCATAGCCTAGCCCATTGCCAGAAGCGCCAAAGATTACGTTTGGATGCCTCTTCGCAAAGTCCCTAGCCTTCTGAACATTGATTTCTGGTTGCTTCTTGTAGTCTCGCTTTCCCAGAACCACTGCAATGATCTCGAAACCCAGCTTAGCCAAGTTGGGAACGGCGCTGTAGTCTACGAGTCCTTGTTTCTCAAGCCTCACCCTTGTTCTTGAAACGGTTGGCTGGGAAATGCCTATTGCCTTGGCAAGCTCCCTGTCACTCCTCCTGCTATTCTTCACGAGTTCCGAAATCAGTTTAAGCTCAATGTCCTTCAACACGGTTTCCTCAGGCTTCACTATCGAGTCTGTTCCTAATCCCGTTCATTCAAGAAAAGCTTTGCCGTCTCAGTATCACCTAAGGGGATAGGGGTAGGGCCGTTTTGGTTAAAATCACGCGAAAAAGTCTGGTAGAAAAGCGCCTTCTAGTCTGCAGGCGCATCCTGAGTGTTGATACTCAGCGTCTTCGCTGCCAGTTGATGGTGAAGCTGAAGGACATGTTTGACGCTGCGCACTGCTTGGCGCAGCAGAAGGACCTCAACCTCAACACTCGGCAGAAGTGGATGCGGGTCGCGGCCTACGCTGCGCAGGTGATTAATTCTCTGGCTTCCGGGTTTGACGAAAGGCAGATTGACAAGGATTTGGACAAGCTTGAGGTGCTGGTGAACGAAGCAACGGCAAAGAAGGAAGCTGGAAAGGCTCAAGCATGAGCTTCAGCAAGACACGGAAGTGCACGTCCCTCAGGAATCCCCTAGAGTTCGTCAAGGCTCTGTTCAAGTTCACACCCACACAGTATCAGGAACAGCTGCTCAGAGACGAGGGCAAACGCGTCGTCGTCCGCTGGAGCAGGCAAGCAGGCAAAACAACAACAATAGCCCTACGGGCCATATGGTTCGCACTCACGCACGACAAGACACTCTCGCTAATCGTCGCTCCGAGCCTCCGCCAATCCATGATCATGGGAGACCGAGTGCAGGACTACCTAGCCAGCCTTCCCAGAGAAACCCGCGAGGCTCTGATTGAGAAGCAGCAGCGCATAATCTTTCATGGCCTGCAGGGCTACTTCAAGTTTGATAGGCCTCTTGTGGAAGAGGTTGGGTGCCAAAGCGAGTTGGATCTCGCTGTTGTGAACTTGATTTTTGAGTCTGGCTCTGGCGGGATCTTGGCGAAGGCCATTCCGGGTAGGCTGCCTGAGTTTGGCCTTGAGAGGCATAAGGTACTGAGGATCGTGAGGCGTGTCAGCCAGAACGTGGAGAAGGCTTTTGGCAGGCCTGTGATTGAGAAGCGCGGGAAGAAGTGGGCTTTCACCAGTTTTGGCGTTCAGGTCTGGGGCAAGAGCAAGGAGGATGCAGAGGGCACGTTTACGGATTCTTGGGAGAAGGGCGAGGTTAGAGGCGAGGAAAGTTGAGAGAGGTTTTGGGTGAAGCCTCTGGCAAAGGAGAATATTTAGAATGACAAAAGAGATACAATGCCAGTGTGATGCTTGCCCTAAAACTGAGTGCTAAGAAAGCCATTTGGACTTTCTGGGGATGCAGCCAAGTAGCTGTGAGCGTTGGACAAAGTATGTCGAAGACCTTAGAAACAGGGATAAGCCAGTAAGAAGAGGGTTTGGAACAAAGGAGACGGAACAATGAGTGGTGGATATGAGGGGGACATAGAAACTCGAGAGATTGTTAAGGAAGTCATGAATAACTATGGTGTTGATGAGGAGACGGCTGTTAGAATTATTGCTGACCGTAATGTTTTTGCGTTGAAGAAGTTTGAGAAGTGGCGAGAGAATTACTTGAAATTACGACGGAGTGATTGACTTTGCGGACAACTGATAAGTGGGATAGACGATACTACTTACAACGGAGTGATTGACTTTGCGGATAGCAGATAAATGGGATAGGCAACCAGTTCGGAAACGCCGAAGCCGATTAACAATGAAAGAATAAAGGAGAGGCACGTGGCACATTAACTTTATAAACGTGTAGCTACTCATATTTGGGTAACTGTTTTGTTTGCCGGCACTTGGACGATGGGCGCCCGCGTGCAGAGTCCACGAGCCAGGACAAGGTTGGGGAATCGAGTTTTTAAGCAAAAGTCCGTCGACTACGAGAAGGGGTGCTGCTAGGTTTAGGCCTTTTCGTAGGCTGCAGAATGGCGACGTCGTAGCTACCAGGCAGGTAGCGCCCTGCAGGAGAGTAGTCCGAGACGTCAACAGAGTGGTTCTCTTCGTTGAGCATCTTGCAGCATGTGATTCTGGGATCGTGGTTCATGACGTGGCCGGTAGGGGATTGTATGATCGTGAGACGTTTGTCTCTTTCAAGGGAGCGTTTTTTTGATTCTTGAAAAAAGGGTAGGGGAATAGGGGTAGGTCGCTAATGGTTAAGATCAGCGCGAATAGAATGGCCTTGAACCGCATAATCTACTGTCGCAGGATTCTCGAGGTTGACACCCAGAGGCTTCGTGGCAGGTTTCCATTATCGCAGCCACAAGATAGCCGCACCGCGAAGAATTTTCTGCTTAAAACGTGGAGAGGAGCTGTGCGGTGTGATAGTGTACTGCTATCCGCCTGTGACGAGCTTCGGGGGAAGGCTTGTCCTGCCGAAAATGAGCATGAAAGAGCTGAACGAGAAGCTGAGCGTGATCAGCCGCGTGGTTGTTCACCCAAAATACAGGACCATAGGGCTAGGCTCAAAACCCGTTCACGATACACTGTCCTCGGCGGGCACCGAATATGTTGAGATGTCACCAGTCATGGCCAAATACAACCCCTTCGCAGAAAAAGCAGGAATGAAGAGAATCCTTGAGCAGCGGCCGCCGAAAGAGGCTGTGAACATCGTGAGAGTCCTTGAGGGGCTTGGGTTTAGCATCCAGCTTCTTGGCAGCAGCACATACGTGGTCAGCAGATTGCAGACCCTAACTGAGAAGGATGTTTTAAGAATAAGGGAAGCCTTTGCAAAGTACAGGCACACGAGGTTCATGAAGAGCTTCTCGTATCATCTTCCATTCGGAACAAAAGACGCCTACGTCAGAGGAATAATGGCAGCGGGCTTGGACAAGCTTGCTGGCCTCATAAGGATCTGCGGGTTCCTGATGCAGACAAAAACGTATCTATTCTGGAAAAGAAATAGGAAAACTGTTTAGCCGAGTCTTCTGGTTCGCTTCTTCCTGATCAAAGCTGTTGCGAGCAGGGTAAGGGCCATGAAAACTGTGAGAATGGTTGCTGATGGAAATTCTGGAACTACTATCACTTCTTGTGTTGAGTGGCTGTATGCGAAGTATAGATAGTTGTGTGTACTATTTGAGAATAGTAGAAGGTCGTACTGGACTTCGGTGCCATTGACAAAGACGGCGTAAGTACTGTTCATTAGAGCTGTTGGAATACAGATTCTGCAAAAGCCGGTAGTTCCATTTTCAGCGGAAACGCTGAAGCTTATTGCCGTTCCATTGAATTCAAAATCATACACTGTAGAGTTGCAGATAGTCTGGATATGATGTTCTAGAGTGGCGTTGAAATCAGAGAACATTCCCATCAAAGGATACCTGTCTGTGTTGTTTCCATCTATAACATGCACCGTGTCTCCGATTCCATCATGATTTGAATCAACACCAGCATAGTCGCTCCAGTAGTTTCCGCCAGAAGGATAACCTTCACTCCAAATGTTTGCCGAGTCATTGACGCTAGTTTGTGGGGCATTGTCCACAAAGCGGTTGTGATAAATCGTGTTGTTCGAAGACGCGTTGAGATAAATCCCACACCATTCGTTTGCCTCTATGTGGTTTTCCACTATTCGGTTTTCGCTGGAAGACCAAGCGAGGCTGACACCATTTCCATCGTTTGTCGATATATTATTATGAAAGAGGCTATTGTTTGAAGAAAAAGCAAGAAAGATACCGTAATAATTGTTTGTAACAATGTTTTCTGTTATATCATTTTTCGAGGACTCGTAGAGACGGATACCATCATAGTTATCTGTCAAGTTGTTTTCGTCAATCTTGTTATCTGAAGACCCATATAGAACGATTCCATCATAATCAGTTGCGTTTATGTCATTTGAAGCTATGTTGTTACTCAAGGACTCGTAAAGCCGGATCGCCTCAAAGCTGTTCTCCATCATAATGTTTCCCACGATGGCGCAATTCGCAGAATGATTAAGACTAATTCCGAAGCCGAATTGCGTGATCACGAGGTTTTTGAGTGTTACATTGCTTCTGTAGGAGAGTCCAATTCCTGTTCCCGTTCCTATTCCTTGAGTTGCGTGACCATCTCCATCCACCACGATATTGTCTCTCTCTATCACAAGGGGATCATTGATATTATCCGTGAAAGTGTAAGTAACGTTATCAAGATTGGAAATCGGTGTTGTTGAAGGCTCAACGCTTCCATCAGCCCTGATGTAGATCGTTTCATCTGCATTAACGTCTTGAGTGTTGAGCGAAAGTGTTAGTACACTCGCTAGAAGCAAAATCGATAACACTATGTAAGATACTCTCTTCATGCTCGCCTGTCTCCTTCTTCCAGAACTAACAGGTTATTCTATGATGCGTGCCCCTATTATGATTTATGGAAACGTCCTCTACAGGCATGAAACAGAAACAGTACGTGCTTTCTTGAATCAAACGCAACTTTCACATAGGCAAGACACACACGTTGAGAATGTGCAAACCGAGGATAAGTGTTTCTTCCTAGGCTGAGTTGTGCAACATATGAGTCAATTCTGAGAACCAAAAGCCCGAAAGAACTCGACAACGGCAAAAAGAAAAAGGAGGGTTTGCGGGAGACATCTCCACTTGTCCCAGCGCGCGCATCTTTTCACTTTGGTGGACGCAGCGTCCTTCCCAAAGCCGTCATTCCAGCGCCGAGAGCCAGGCCTATACTGCTTTTGCCGCAGGCTTCGTCAAGGGCTTCAATCGCACGGTCAATCTCTTCCTTTTGAACAATAAGTGGAGGCTGAAGACGGAGCATGTCTGGTCTATGGTCAAACTTACCAAGGATGACGCGGTGTTTGTTTAACATTCTGCTGAGAATGAAGCTTGAAGTGTTTTCGTTAGGGAATTCGACCCCTAATAAAAGACCTACACCTCGTACTACCTTGACATTGTTATGTCGTGTCTTCAGTTCTTGCAATCTTTGAAGAGCGTATTCCCCCATTTTCCTTGCGTGTTCAACCAACCCATCTCGCACAAGGATCTCAATAGCCTTGAGGGCTGCCGCACAGACCTTAGGGTTACCACGGAACGTCGAGATAAGAGAATCCCAGCGATCCTCTTTACCATAAGCCTTTTTCCAAATCTCAAAGCTTGTGACGGAGGCGCTCATCGGCAACACTCCTGCACTAAGCGCTTTGCCAACGACGATAATGTCGGGTTTCACACCTTCATGCTCAGCCGCGAACATCCTGCCAGTTCTGCCAAAGCCCGTCTGAATCTCGTCGAGAACCAGTAGTGCACCATACTTGTTGCACAGTTCTTGTGCGCCTGGCAAGTAGCCTTTGGGGGGTATGTTGCAGCCCCCTTCTGCTTGCACGGGCTCTACGATAAAGGCGGCGACGTCTCCCTGCCTTAGCTTCGACTCTAATGCTTGAAGGTCGCCGAAGGGCACGTTTTCGCAATTGGGCAGAAGAGGTTCAAAGTAACATCTATATGTCCGCCCAGTGACGGAGAGACTTCCAAAGCTTAGTCCATGAAAGGACCCGTCGGCATAGACGAGTCTTTTCTTGCCAGTAGATGCACGGGCGGTCTTTAACGCTATCTCAACTGCCTCTGCTCCTCCACTGCCGAAACACGAAATATCGGGGTGGCCTGGAAGAAGTCTGTGAAGGTTTTCAGCCAAGGCTCCGACTAGTGGATGGGTGCCCACAGAAAAGGAAAGGACAGTCGGCAGAGTAGCAGCCTTCTGTACAGCGTCAAGTACTTCTGGCGGATTATGTCCGAGGCTGAGGGCGCCATAGCCTGCAGTGAAATCGAGGTATTCCTCACCATGCTCGTCGAAAATGCGAATCCCTTCAGCTTTCACATACCGTTTATCTGCGTTTAGAAGCTTGAAGATCCTCGCCTCTATGGGGCTAACGTGCTTGGAGAACCTATCGACCATTTGACGTCGGGTTGAAGCCAAAGCCTCTTCAAGAGTGATTAGTTCTGCCTCTTTAATCTTCAATCTACAACAACTCCAAAACGTTTCTGAAAAGAATATTGTTACGTAAACGGATTAAAGAATATTGGTAGCAATCACGGAACACAAGGAGTCTTTACGATTAAATGGCTCAGAAAGGCAAAAGATACATCATAACTGATTACGTCCTATAGCCTATGCGTGTTTGACATAACATGCTCCTTTCAAATAAAAAAAGTGGGGTTCTGCGGGAGACTTCGCCGTTTTGGCTTGTTAGAAGCGATAAAAGACTAGTCTTTCAACTCGAGAGAGAAGGTTTTCTCGTCTTTTGCAGCACTCGGGAATATGCAAGAATTGCCTGTGAGGGTAGCTACAATTATTAAGAGAGAACAGAGAATAGTTGCTCGCTGTCATTAGCTTGAGAAGAGTGAACGGAATGCGAGTATTTCCATATACGAATGTTGAAGCGAAGGACGCGGATGAGGGTGCATCAAAGTTGAAGGTGCGTTGGCTTATTACGAAAGAAATGGGTGCGCCGAGCTTTGCCATGAGACTTTTTGAGATGGAGCCTGAAGGCAACAGTCCCTTGCATACTCATCCTTGGGAGCATGAGGCTTTTGTCTTGAAAGGCAAAGGTGTGGTAGTCGGAGAGCGTGGAGAAGAGAGAATTGTGCCTGGTAACGTTGTTTATGTTGCTCCTAACGAGCTGCACCAGTTCAAGAACACGGGGAAAACGACCCTGATGTTTCTATGTCTCGTACCTATAAGGGGAAAGTAACCGCTGGAGTTTTCACCATCAGCATGCTCACTAGAAATATATGCTAGTTGTTACATCTAGCTCTGGGTTTCAGGGGATAAGCCCTTTGAAGTATGACGTGATAATTGTCGGTGCGGGACCAGCAGGGATCTTTTCGGCTCTTGAGCTCACGCAAAAGAATAACCTTAAGGTTCTCATGCTGGATCGGGGACAGGACATAAACCAGCGCAAATGTCCATCAAGCCGCGGCTTTGAATGTGTCCATTGTGACCCATGCACGGTTCTGTCGGGGTGGGGTGGTGCTGGGGCTTTCAGTGATGGTAAGCTCACGTTGTCTACTGATGTAGGTGGTTGGCTGAACCAGTATGTTTCAACCAAGGAACTTGAACAGCTCGTAAAATATGCTGACAGTGTCTATCGTAGGTTCGGGGCAACTGAACACACCTACGGTACGAACGTAGAGAGAATTGATGAAATTGAACGGAAGGCCGCGCTTGCTGGTCTTAAGCTTATTCGCCAAGAAATTCGGCACATGGGAACGGATTGGTGTGCTCAAACTCTTCGAAAAATGCGACAGGAACTGAATGGCAAAGTTGAGTTCAGACCAAAGACCGATGTCAAAGGGCTCACGGTGAAGAATCACGTGGTTGAAGGCGTCGAGACCGTCGATGGTGAGAGGCTCCGCGCGAAATATGTTATTGTGGCGCCTGGCAGAAGTGGGGCTGAATGGCTTCAGACAGAAGCTCAGACTCTTGGATTGAAGACTCTCAACAACCCAGTTGATATTGGAATCAGGGTTGAAGTTTTGTCATCTGTTATGGAGGAGTTGACAGATGTTCTTTATGAGCCTAAACTCATCTACTATTCCAGGTCTTTTGACGATCAGGTTCGAACTTTCTGTGTTGCACCTTACGGCCAGGTCATAACAGAATCATACGATGGAGTTCTGACTGTTAACGGTCAAAGCTATGCAGAAAGGAAGACGGAGAACACGAACTTCGCCATTTTGGTTAGCACTTCTTTCACGGAACCATTCAAAGAACCTATAGCTTATGGAAAATACATCGCGCGGCTTTCGAACCTTCTCGGGGGAGGCGTCATAATACAGCGTTTGGGTGACCTGGAGTCAGGTAGACGATCAACGCCTGAAAGGATCAATAGAAGCGTGGTGACCCCTACTTTGAAGAATGCTACACCAGGCGACCTGAGCTTTGTCCTGCCTTACCGGTATCTCGCTGACATAAGGGAGATGCTTCAGGCATTGGATACGATAGCTCCAGGCATACACTCCAGAGATACATTGTTGTACGGTGTTGAAGTGAAGTTCTATTCTTCGAGACTTGAACTGAGTAATTGTCTAGAGACCAGAATTCATGACATGTTTACTGCTGGTGATGGCGCTGGCGTCACGAGGGGACTGATTCAGGCTTCAGCGTCAGGTGTAATCGTGGCGAGAGAAATATTGAAAAGAGCGAAGTCGAAGGCATAGAAAACATGGCCGTCGTTGACGAGATACATTGTTCGCATTGTGGGGCGCCGTTGTCGTTCAAGCCAGGTGAAATATTGGCCACATGCAAGTACTGTGGCTACACCGTTGTGGTAGAGACGGGTCAACCGTTCACTTTTGAGCATTCTATAATGCTGAACCGGTATGATCTAGTGTCTGTGGACGCGCCTATCATAGATTGGATGCGTACTGGTTTTCTTAAACCGTCAGACTTGGCTAAGAAGTCGAAAATCATGGAGAAAAACTTGGTTTATTTGCCTTTTTGGGTTGTGTCTGTTGAAGCGAAAAGCAGCTACAAGGGGATTTTCGAGCGCATGGCTCCTGCTGTCGTCAAGGAAGGGAAGATTGAGAAAGAATATGATTGGCTGGTGTTGGCGAGGAAAGCAACCGAGTTTCCGACAAAGGAGTACGATGTGCCACTGGCGGGCAAGATTCCATTTGATTTCAGAA
>Ga0315285_10008964_pt1 | contig 10244 bp, 9 predicted proteins | sample YL17G09_36_MG_FD_203698 | JGI IMG/M metagenome (GOLD analysis project Ga0315285, IMG submission 203698) | Sediment microbial communities from Yellowstone Lake, YNP, Wyoming, USA - YL17G09_36 | ecosystem: Environmental > Aquatic > Freshwater > Lake > Sediment | place: USA: Wyoming | collected... | reverse complement strand
TAGTTTGGAATGTTGGTCTTAATTTAATTTTTATTCCTCGCTATTCCTATTTGGCAGCAGCGGTCGTGACCATTGCCACCGAAGGCTTAGTTCTAATTTTAACCAGTGCCTATTTAGCCAAGAAGTTTAATCTTAAACCCTCATTTTCCTTTCCAAAAACCCTGGTTGAGATTATTAAAACTCGTGGTAAAATCTTTTGATGATTAAAAATAATTTGTCTATTTACTGTGACGGTGGGGCGCGGGGCAATCCCGGACCAGCAGCAATCGCTTTTGTCGTTTGGCAGGACAACAAAATTATCCATCGATTCTCTAGAAAAATTGGCAAGACGACCAACAATGTGGCTGAGTATCAAGCAGTGATTGCCGCTCTCGAGTGGCGGAGTCAGCAATCAGCAATTAGCAGTCAGCAATTAACAATCAGCTTCTATCTCGATTCCCTACTAATCGTTAACCAGCTCAAAGGAATTTTTAAAATTAAAAATTCTTTTCTTAAAAAATTAACTGTCAAAATTAAAAATTTGGAAAAAGAATTAAAAGTAAAAATTGATTATCACCACATCACTCGTTCAAAAAATAAAATTGCCGACGCCTTAGTCAACCAAGCCCTAAATAGCCTGTAGTTTCACGTTCTCGAAAATTATCTCTTGATGTCTTCTTAGATAATAAGTTAAGATGAAAGCATGAAAGAATCTTTTGGACCGACTTGTTTAATTGTTGGTCATAACTTTTTTTTAGGTTTTCCCCTAAGCAATTTTCTTCTTGAGAAAGGCTGCCGAGTCATTTGGTCTGGCCTTTTAAAACCCCGTGAAAAAAATCAACTTCAAGAATTATTAGAAAAAGATTTTTATTTTCAAGAAAAAATTCCCGGAGATTTTTCCGGAATTGATTATCTTTTTTTCTTTTATTCCGAAAATCAAAAAGATTTAGAGAAAATTATTAAAGCCAGCCAAAACAAAGCCATAAAAATTTTAGTTATTGCTCCATGGCAAGCGGACAAAGAAATTTTCACAAAATACCAGAACAGAGATTTAAGGATTGTTCGTTTTTTCGATGTCTACGGACCAAGAATGAATTTTTTGGAGGAAGATATCCTTTCAAGGCTTTTCAATCAGTCAATAATTGGCGGGCCTTTGAAAATTCCTGGCGAGGGTTGGGAAAAAATTTCCCCTCTTTATATTGATGATTTAATTGAAGCTCTTGCCCAAGCGATGTTCTCGCCCGGAACTGTGGGTAAAATTTTTGATCTTGGCGGTGAACAGCCAATTTCTTTAATTAGTCTGGCCTATCTTTTACAAAAACAATCTCCTCTTCGACCAGAAATTGAATACATCGCTGATACTTTTGATGAAAGGAAAACGACCAGTGAAGATTGGCAGTTTCTTGATTTCAAACCAAAGGTTTCGTTAGAAGAGGGAATTGGCAAAACTCTTGATTGGTTTAGCCATGAAGAAGAATCCTCCTTCGTTGAGGCGACGGAGGGCGAGAAATCCTCCTTTGTGGAAGCGGAGGGTAAAGAAAAGAAAGGGATTAATAAATGGCTGGTGATAGCCCTCGTCTGGATAATTTTACTTCTTTCTCCCTTTTTCTTTTATGGGTCCCAGGTCTACCTGAGTTGGCATAATTTTAACGAACTTCAAAATGATGTTCTTAAAGGCGATCTCAATAAACTGACTGAGCACGCTCGAAGAGCGAATTATTCTTTGGCCATTGTTCAACAAGGCTTCGATTTTCTTGGTCAGGGAATGAGTTTTTTTGGCTTTGGCGAACAATTCGAAAACTTAAACCAGGGATTAACTTTGACGAAGAATGCGGCCGAGGGAATTTATCATTTGAGCATCGTTGGCCAAAAGTCAGGCTCTCTTTTTGTAGATTTTATTGGTGGAGGAAAGATTGATCCCCAAGTTTTTTCCCAAATTCAATTAGAATTGGACGCGGGTTTAAGTAAACTTTCTTTTGCCCAGACGATTTTTCCTCGGGTGAAGGCCGATTTCCCCTTCTTTTCTAAAGAAATTGAAAAGGCGGAAGCTCTTCTTCCAGAGGTTAATCGTTGGTTAGTTCAGGCGCGGGAGATGAGCAATCTTTTACCGAAGGTTCTCTTTACTCAAGAAAGGAAAACCTATTTGATTTTATTTCAGAATAATATGGAGCTAAGGCCCGCTGGTGGCTTTATCGGTTCCTTTGGTCTTTTAACCATTGAAAAAGGGAAGTTGCTTGATTTTGAAATCCATGATGTTTATTTTGCTGACGGTCAGTTGAAGGGCCATGTTGAGCCGCCGGCCAAATTAAAAGAATTTATTGGTCAGGCGGGTTGGTATTTGCGTGATTCTAATTGGAGTCCGGATTTTCCCACTTCGGCGAGAAGGGCGGAATGGTTTTTAGACAAAGAGATTGGCCGGAAAGTTGATGGCGTCATTGCCATCGATTTATTTTTAGCCCAGCGGATTTTAGAGGCGACTGGAGAAATTTATCTCCCAGATTACAATGAAAAAATTAATGCCGATAATTTTTTTGAAAGAGCGGAATATCATTCAGAAATCGGCTTTTTCCCTGGCTCAACCCAAAAACAAGATTTTTTAGGCAAAACCGCCCAGGCTTTATTTGAAGAACTGAAGTCAAGCGAATCAAAAAACCTAACTAAAATTGGTTTTGCTTTTTTCCGCTCTTTGGAGGAAAAAGATATCATGGTTTATCTTGAGGATGAGGCTATCGCTGATTTTGTCAGCAAGTTTAATTGGGATGGGGGAGTAAAAGGGGCGAAGTGCAAAAAGACAACGGAAAAATGTCTCGTTGATTATGTCTACCTTAATGAGGCCAATGTGGGCATTAATAAAGCCAATTATTTTCTCAATCGGGAAATTGAACAGGCAGTGGTGATTGATCAAGAAGGGAAAATAAAAAGCCGACTAGTTATCAATTATCAAAACAACAGCCCGAATGATGTTTTTCCGGCGGGTAATTATCGCAATTATTTGCGAATTTTGTTACCTTTAGGCAGTCAGATAAATCGGGTGGAGATTAAAAATCCTGATAAACAGCAGGAGGGGATTGAGATCAAACAGATTGACCAGGAAACTGATTTTCAACGAGAAATTTTTGGCTTTTTAATCGATGTGCCGGTAAAAGAACGAAGAAAAGTAGAAATTGAATATCAATCAGGAGGAGAAAAGAAGCTTGAAGAGGGTGGCTATTTGCTTTTAGTCCAAAAACAATCAGGCACTAAAAATGATCAATATTCTTTATCAATCAGCTATCCCCAAAACCTTGTTTTGACTTCGACTAATCCTCAAGCCTTGACCAGAGAGGGAATGATCATATATAATACAGCTCTGGCAAAAGACACGGTTTTTGAAATGAGTTTTGCTAAAAAATAATGGCCAATCCAAAATTAATCGCTCAACCAAGAAAGATTCTCGGCCGCAAGGTCAAGAAACTCCGCCGAGAAGGGGTTTTACCGGCCAATTTATATGGGAAGAAAATTAAATCCCAGTCTCTGGAGATGAATTCAACTGATTTTTTTAAGATTTATAAAGAAGTCGGGGAGACAGGTTTAGTTGATTTAACCATTGGCAGTCAGGTCCATCCAGTTTTGGTTCACAATCTTCAAACCCATTCAGTGACCAGTGAACCGCTTCATGTTGACTTCCGTCAAGTTTCCTTAACGGAGAAAACCACAGCCACGGTGCCGATCGAGATTCGGGGAGAAGCGCCAGCGGTGGAGAAAAAGCTGGGGATTTTAATTCAGCCTTTGATTGAGGTCGAGGTCGAAGCTCTACCAGCTGATTTGCCTGATGAATTGGTGGTTGATGTTTCCCAGCTTGCCGAAGTTAATCAGGTAATCACGGTGGCGGATTTAGTCTATGATAAAAAGAAAGTTGAAGTTAAGGCTGAGCCGACTCAGGTTGTCGCCAAGATTAATCCTTTAGAGAAAGAAGAGGTAGTGGCGCCGCCTCCAGCGGCAGAGGTTCCGGCCGAAGGTGAAGTTCCGGCCGAAGGCGTGCCTGCGACTGGAGAAGAAAAACCCGCTGAAGAAAGGCCTGGTAAACCAGAAGAAAAACCCGTTTCTAGTGAAGCTGCGGCAGGCAAGTCAGCAGAAGAAAAGAAAAAAGAAGGCTAGAGATTTAGGCTTTAAGAAAATTTTTCCTCAAGAGAAAAACTGCTGAAGAGAGAGAAAAGATTCCCAAAAAAATAAGAACGAGAGTGGGAGTAGTCGTTCCCACGGTTGGTGTTTGGGCCGCGGTCAAACCACCAACATTAGCGGGAACTTCACCAATGGTTAGGCTGAAAGAAATCGTGCTTCCGCCTGACTCAAAGCTAACGGTATTATCTCCTTGACTAAGTGTGGCCGTATAGCTCCAATTTCCTGCAGCATCAGCCGCGGTGGTTCCGGCAGCACCATTAATGGTGGTGGTCACGGTCGCGTTTTGCAGGGCGGTGCCGGTGAAAGTAACGTTGGTATTGGTATACCAAAGCTGATTATAGGTGACTCCATCGACATTTAAACCACCAACAGTTTTTAATTGAAAACCAGCGGCGAAAAGGGATTGAGGAAAGATAAGGATTAATAAAAAGGTTAATAGAAGAATGAGCAGGTTTCGTTTCACAGCTTTATTCTAGAAGAGTTTTTGATGATTTGTCAAGTTTGACAACCCAACTTAAACAGCTTAAACTTTAATTAACGCCCGAAGAGATACCCCAACTACCAGTCAGCCCTCAGGAAACTCAGATCCAAGCGCCGAGTTTTTTGGAAAAGATTCAAGCTCAGAAAAAGAAGATTTTGATTGGATTGGGAGCGTTTGTTGGAATATTAATTCTCGCTGGCGCGGTTTTTGGAATCTATAAATACGCTCAAAAACAGATTCCCCTCGAGCCTACCGAAGGACCGACTCCTGAAATCGCCACGCCTACGCCTGACCCAATCGTCGATTGGAAGACTTATACGAATACAAAGTATGGATATTCAATTAAATATCCTCAAGAATGGTTTATTGAAGAAAAAGAGGATTTGACTAAGATTTACAATCGAGACCCCAATATTCATAAATTTGAAAGAATAAGAGAAATCTCTTCTGGAGTGTTTGATTATTCAATTGAAGACTTTATCTTTGATGTAGATGTTGTTGAAAATGTTACACGTGAACCAAACCTAGCTCAAAAGAACTCGATTGATATTGGAGGAATGAGTGGAATTAGGGGAATCTTAACCGGTGGAGAAGGAGAAAAAATTTTAATGGCTTATCTTGTTAAGAATAATAAAACATATAATTTTTATGGAAGACCCGCAGATTCTAATAACAAAGATATCTTCAACCTCATACTCTCGACTTCTAAGTTTTTAGAGGAGGAAACTCCTTCACCCACCCCACAGTTAAACCATGTTCCTACCCTTTCGACCACCGACTGGAAAACTATTTCAAATAATAGCGTTTCTTTTAAGATTCCTCCTGGGGCTATCTGTGACAATGATAATTTATGCACCAAAGTCACTTACACTTGGGATTATCAGGGACACCCAATTTCATCTTATATTTACGTAGGTGTCTCTGACTATCAAGGAGAATCTATAAAAGAAAGATTTTTGGAGAAAAATACCGAGGTTGTTGATTGTCGACCTATCTACGAAGAGGTTCTTTTCGGTAATGTAAAGGCCCTGCAAATCGCGATTGAAAACGGTTACTGTCAGGGCAGCAGTGGGGGCATAGTCGCCGTTGTAGGTAATAAACTTGTGATAATAGGCGGTGGTTTAGGATATGACCCAGAAACAAAAGTTATTGATAGGTGGCCAATCAGAGACACGATTATTTCTACATTAAGGATGCAGTAGATATGGAAAAAATAGAAACTAAACCAGAAGAAATAGTTGAGGAACAACCTAAAGCCAGTTTTCTGGATAAACTTAAACCCCACAAATTAAAGATTTTAATTGGCATTTTGGGAGTTTTGATTCTTGTTGGCGCGGTTTTTGGAATTTATAAATATGCTCAAAGACAGATTCCTCTTGAGCCAACCGAAGAACCAACACTTGAAGTGGCCACGCCCACGCCTGACCCAACCGCCGATTGGGAGACTTATACGAATACAAAATATGGATTTTCGATTAGGTACCCAAAGAATTATACCTCTCAAGAATATGGTCCGAGTGGACCGTCTTCAATTCAAGTTCAATTAAAGTCAACAGAGGCTGGCATAGACATAAATATATTTTGGTTAGGTGAATCGCCTGCTTATAATATGTCTCTCACCGAGTGGTATAACGATTTCTTAACGGCAGAGATGCCTTATACTTCTTACGGTTCTCAGTCGGGTCTAGAATACACAGAAAGAAAAGAAATAGAAATTGGGGGCGTCAAAGGAATTCAGTTGAGACAAATGGGAGAATACGGGGTTTTGGCTGACATTCTTCTTCCTCTTCCTAATGCGGTAGTAGAAATTGGTATTGACTATGATGTTATCGAGACACCAGAAGTTCAACAAATCCTTTCGACTTTTAAGTTTTTGGAGGAAGAAAGATTTGTTTGCCCTGAAAATAATAGAGTCGATTGTATGCCGATTGTTGATGAGGAAAGGAAATGGTATTGTTCAGAAGAATATCTTGATTGGGCGAAAGAAAACTGTCCTGAATTTACAATTACTCAATAATTTAATTAACGGCCACTCAAGCGACTGGCTCTAGCGGCGATAGGTCTGTTGACGCTTCTTGCTTGAGCCGTTTTGTTGCCTATCCAAGGCTTGAGTTTTTGAATATCTTTTCTGCCTGGCCTCGCCCACTGGCGGGTCTCCAGCTCTCTGGCTTTTTGATTTTGGTTTATTTTGGCCATGTTGAAATAATAATCGGTTCTTTGGTTTTTTTGGGTAACTTCTGCCAGATTTCTTCGGTAATAAAGGGCATAAAGGGATGTAACAATCTAAGACTTGTGTCCAAGACATAAAGCAAGGTCGGTTGGGCTTCGTCGCGGCGTTTCTTGCTCATTTCAAGATACTTATCACAGAAAGTGTGCCAGAAGAAATGATAGATGGTTTCCGCGGCCAAATCAAACCGATAGCGGTTGAGCAACATTGTTACCCGCTTAACTGTTTTATTGGTTTCTTCAAGAATCCATTTATCATCCTTATTCGGATTCATTGGGATTATTTTTGATTCGGATTGATTCGGATAGGTGAGCACAAAGCGAGCCGCATTCCAGACTTTATTGGCAAAATTACGCATCGCTCTGATTTTATCCTCAGAAAGAGCCACATCGCTGCCTGGAGAAACACCCATGGTTAACGACATTCTGAGAGCATCAGCCCCATATTTGTTAATCATTTCAACTGGGCTGATAACATTCCCGCGGCTTTTACTCATTTTTTGGCCATGTTCGTCAACTACCCGGGCATGAAGATGAATCACCTTAAAAGGAACATCGCCGGCCACGTAAATTCCCAACATCATCATTCTGGCCACCCAAAAGAAGAGGATATCCCAGAGAGTATCTAAGACTGAAGTGGGATAAAAGTATTTAAAATCTTGACGATCAGGAAAACCAAGGGTGGTCAGTGGCCATTGACCAGACAGAAACCAAGTATCAAAAGTGTCTGTTTCCTGAAGAATATTTTTACCGTGACATTTTTGACAACTTTTTTCTTCAAGAGAGTAGTTAACTTCGACTGGAGCGGTCAATTGTTGCAAACCCTTTTTTATCTCGGTGAAAGAAAACTTCTTTTTTAATTCTCGGTATTCTCCGGAAGTTTGCTTGCCGTTTTTATCAATAAAATTAATGATAATCTGAGGATGGCAATCAAGACAATACCAAGCCGGAATTCTTGGTCCCCAAACAATTTGCCGGCTGATATTCCAGTCCTGAATGTTTTCCATCCAATCAAAATACATCTTTTCAAATCGTTTTTTAGGCACGATCTTGGTTTTACCTTTCTTGACGGCTTCAATGGCCGGTTTAGCCAAGGGTTTGGTTTTGATATACCATTGGGGCATGGTTAGAGGTTCAATGATTGTGCCACAGCGATAACAGGCACCAACAGTATGCTTCAGGGGTTCAGTTTTAAGGAGTTTCTTTTTTTCCTCTAAATCTTTAAGAACGGCTTTTCTGGCTTGATCAACCGTCAAACCTAAATATTCCTTGGGTAAGTTAATCATTCTTCCGTCGCGATCAATGATTTTGACAATTTCCAAGTGATTTCTTTGACCAATTTCAAAATCTACCTGGTCATGGGCAGGAGTCACTTTTAGAGCGCCGGTACCGAAATCGATATCAATGGCTTCATCAGTAATAATGGGAATTTTTTTGTTAATCAGAGGAATGATTGCCTCTTGGCCCACCAGTTTTTGAAAGCGTTTGTCCTTTGGGTTAACCGCTACCGCCACATCGGCAAAAATCGTTTCGGGTCGGGTGGTGGCAATTTTTAGAATGCCATAATCAAGATAATAAAGATAATCGGTTTTTTCCTTGTATCTAACTTCTAAATTAGAGAAAGCGGTGCCGCAATGAGTGCAGTAATTGACAATCCGTTCGCCCCGATAAACGAGTTTATCTTGATGTAATTTCCTGAAAGTATTAAAAACAGTTTTCAGGATTTCTGATTCAAGGCTGTAGTGATATCGAGTCCAGTCCAAAGAGAAACCAATGATTCTTAGTTCTTTTTTATTAATCTCTCGGTTCTTTTCTGTAAAATCAACGATCATCTTATAAAGTGTGTCCCGGTCGAAATCGAAGCGACTTTTACCTTGTTTGGCCAATTCTTTTTCAAAAACAAATTGGGTTTCAATGCCAGCGTGGTCGCCGCCTGGAAGCCAAAGAGTAGGATCGCCCAACATGCGGTGATACCTGGTCAAAATATCTTCAACCGTAAAAAGAGTATGACCCATATGAAGAGGATCATTGGCGTTAGGCAGGGGAAGGAGGATGGTGTAGGGTTTTTTCTTGGGGTCGATTTTTGGAGTGAAATAACCACCTTCTTCCCACATCTGGTAGATTTTCTTCTCGGTTATTTGGGGTTGGTAGGTTTTATCCATTTTTCCTCATCACCAATTCGCATGTTAGTCCTGGAATTGAGTGTTGCCTAGCTAACATTTTGTCTTCTTCTCGACCAAGAGAAACTCCTGGTCCTTCAGGTAAAGAAGCTCCAATCTTTAGCATGGTAGCAGTGACTGTTTCATGGGGATGTTTAAGACAAAATAATATTCCTGGTTTTTGTTCAGCTGTCATTTAACTCGAATTATAGCTGACTTGGCTTTGTTTCTCAAGCCTAACAGATTCTTAGCCCGGGTTCGACTTTGATTTTTTCCCAGGGCACTGGTTGGTAATTGAAATAAGCGCAGGCGGCGATGTAGGCAGCATTGTCGGTACACAATTTTGGTGAAGGACACCAAAATTGAAATGGAGAATGGAGAATGGATAAGCAGAGCTTGTTGCTTTGCAATAATTGAGAATTGAATTTGTCTCTTAGCCTTTTATTGGCGGCGACGCCGCCGGCGAGAAGAATTGATTTCACTTGATATTTTTGTGCCGCCCGAATGGTTTTGGCGACCAAAACATCGGTAATCGCTTCCTGAATTTCGAAGGCTAGTATTGCCCTTTTCTTTTTTGATAATTTATCCTGAGCCTGTCGAAGGACGGCGGTCTTGAGTCCGGAAAAACTGAAGTCGAAATTATTATCATCAATCATGGGACGAGGAAGCTTAATTAGGAATTGGGAATTAGGAATTGGGAATTTCGTAGCTTCTGTTGCGATCGCGGGACCGCCGGGGTAACCAAGACTTAGAACCCTTGCGGCTTTGTCAAAACATTCTCCGGCGGCATCATCGCGAGTGCCACCAAGCCATTTAATCTTTCCACGGCCTTTCATCAGGACTAAATCGGTGTGACCCCCTGAAACGACTAGGCCGACGGCTGGGAATTCAGGTAGTCCGTCTTCAGCTTTCCGTCTACCGTCTACCGCCGTCAGCCAGTTCGCGTAGAGGTGGGCTTGTAAATGGTTAATAGGAATGATGGGCTTGTTCCAAACATAAGCTAGGGTTTTAGCTGTCTCGATGCCAACTAAAAGAGAACCGATTAAACCCGGCCCGTTCGTTACTGCAATCGCATCAAGATTTTGCACTTTGCACTTTGCACTTTGCACTGCCTGTTGAATAACAGGCACCATGCACTTTATCTGCTCTCGAGCGGCGATTTCGGGAATAATGCCGCCGGTTTTTTGATGAAGCTCGACCGAAGAGGCAACGACATTAGACAAAATTTTGGTCCCGTT
>Ga0315285_10008963_pt1 | contig 10245 bp, 24 predicted proteins | sample YL17G09_36_MG_FD_203698 | JGI IMG/M metagenome (GOLD analysis project Ga0315285, IMG submission 203698) | Sediment microbial communities from Yellowstone Lake, YNP, Wyoming, USA - YL17G09_36 | ecosystem: Environmental > Aquatic > Freshwater > Lake > Sediment | place: USA: Wyoming | collected... | reverse complement strand
TGCACTTCTTGACCATCTCATCGCCCGTACAGGTGTTGTTGCTCCCGTAGAGTATGTACTTGTTGTAGTTCCCGATAACCATACCTCGGATGCTGTTCACGCAGTTCTTAGCTATGGTGCGTTTTACGATATCTCTCAGTCTATCGAGTGTCGTGTCCTTCTGTTCGAGTATGATTGATGACATCGTGCCCCAGAGGTAGTTCATATTGCCTTTCAGCAGTTGCTGAACGATGGTTCCTATTTCGTGCCCAGAAACATCTGTATCCAGCTTCACATCAATCCCATTAACAGGGTAGTGCTTCTGGTATGATTCTGTCTTTGCCCGGCCACGGAGAAGCTCTTTAGTATCTACGATGTACGCTTCAAAGATATCGTAGTCGCTGTCCGGTCGATTCATGTTCCACATATGACTGCCTACGTTCGTCTGCCATAAGATTGTTCGGTCCGTCATTCATTTCCCTCCAAAACTCGTTTCAGTGTTGCGATTACAGCTTCATCCCGTTCTGACCTGCAATAGGGATTATCCTCTTCCTGTTTCAACCATTCCCGGATTTGTTCTTCAGATAGCATCCTTCTCGACCTTCACCAATGCGCATCGGCAGTTTACATGAGCAGTAGTCCAGACATAGTATGTCGGATATGCAATCTTATGCGGTCTCCTTCTTCGTATCCAGTCAAACATCCTTCTCAATCTCCTTCCCTTTATAGCTGTCGAACATTACCCATCTACAAGCAGCGTTAGGACATTTCCAGTGATATTGTGCTCCTTCGTAATTATCGCTGAAAAAGTCTGACATGCTGTGGTATACCTGCGTCATCTCTTTTCCACATCTCGGGCAGGGATGGTATTGAGCTGGAACGAACTCGAACCATGCGTTGAAGCAGAAGAGGTTTTTGCAATAGAAGTGAACGTTATCGTCTGTTCCAACCTTGCTTCCGCACCTCGGACAGCTCATCGCTTCACCTTCTCCTTCTTGGGCCAAAACATCTCTGTTCCGGACGGACATTTTGCATATCTGCCAGGGTTGAAAGATTCACACTCTTCTTCCGGTCCCCAATAACATCTGCCACACTTAGGTTTAGCCAATCTCCTCTCTCCTCTTTGTCAGCTTCTTCAACCTTGTTTCTGGAAGACAGTGTTCGTGATACCATTTGCAGCGGAATCTTCTTCCGAGATTAGCTTCGATAGGTGAACCACACTTATTGCAAACGCTTCCATTCGGACTCCAACTTGCTCCTCTGTATCTCATCAACTCAGCCTCCCACTAAATCCGGCTTTTCTGATGCAACACCGACTGCAAAGAACGTTTGGGTATCTAATGAGCACAACCTTTCCTTCGTTGCTGATATTTGTACCAACCTCATATGTCGGATACACGTTAAGAGGTTTTCCACAGTCCACACATTTGAGGCTTGCTACGTCTATGTAGTAGGTTTCTTGGAGTCGTTCTAGCATTGTTCTCATCATTCCGTCTCCTGCGTTCGCACAACATCTGCTGCTTCTTCAACCGTAAGACCATACCTTGAAGACGACGTAAATATCTTCGTTCTGATTTCTCGTTTCTGCATCTCGTTGTAACATTCGATGAATCGCGAACAGTTAGGAACACACTTAGCGTCTTCTGGATTGATGTTGCCGAAACAGTCCTTATCCGTCAATATTGTTCCCACTCCTTCTGCTCTCTCTTTCTCCACGCTCTCTCTAGCGTGCACACTAAAGGTTCTGTAATAACTATCTCGAACGTAGCATTCTCATAGACGATGGTTGTTATCAACAGTTCGAACCGTCCTTCATTTGCAGAGTAGTGGAACTCTTTCATATTTTCTCCTCTTCAGCTTCGTTCTTCAGCGGTCCGAGATAAACGACATCAAGAATGTAATCCTCGCAGTTGATGATTTTCAGGCTATAGTTGTATTTGTACGCAAAGTTCTTGAGTGCTTCCTTATCCGTGTTGATGAGTTCCCATACCGTGGGTACAGGTATACCTGTTGCTAATGAGAGTGATTTGTAGCTCTGCGGTGGAGGGCATTTACCTTCTGCTATACACCAGAGTAGATGCAAGCAATCGTTTTCCATCCTTCCCTTCCTTGGCCTAGGAATCCATTGCCCCGTCAAACCCATCCAACCTCCTCTGCTTCTCTCCTTCCTTATTCAGGCTTTCCCAAAACGGGACGCCTTTCATGAACTGGTAGTAGTTCCAGATAACCCGGTCGTTGTAGCTCAGGTCGGTAAATTCTGTACATTCGGGTGTTCCGAATTTTCTGGCCCAATCATGCTTCGAGAGCGTATGCATATCCTTTCTGCTTTCATCCCAAACGCACGCCATCGCATACTTGCTCCCGCTTAATACCATCGTTGAACTGTCAACGCTGAAGAATGATTTGTAATAACTCAAACCTTCGAAATCTGAGAAACGTGAATGTCCGAAGATGTGCACCTTTGTTCCATACTTATCAGCGATAGCCAGCATCTTACGGATTTGCTTATCTGGAAGGGATTTATTTCCCTTCAGCTCTTCGAACGACGATATGCCTACGTAATTTCTCTTTTGGCAGGTTTCTTCAAAGCTGAGCTTGTTGCATTCATGCCATACCCAGACTGGGTCGAGGTTATAGGTTTCGAACACATCCCTAAGTTGACACTGCTTTTCCCATCCCACGAGTGAATCGATGTCGAGCTCTACATGCGTGCCTATCTGATTTCGGTGTCGTGTAAGCCAAGCACAGTAATCATGTACATAGTCGAATGGGTCAGGTGATTTTTGTCTGTTGCTAGCTCCTCTTCTTACGCCCGCCTGTGTAAAGAATGTGTGCGCACCACTATCAACCATCAAGCATTTCAGCTGTGTCGCTTTCTCCCAAAACTCCTTTCCGAGTACCGAACGGTAGTAGTACGAAATGAGTTCGTACGGATATGCTCCATAAAGAAATGGGCTACCTTCGACAGCTGCAATAAACACCCGAACCATGTTATCACCTCTTCTTCGGCGGTTTGAACATCGTCAATCTTCCACATTCATCACATCGGTAAACTTCCCAGTGGTCTTCTTCAAGAATCATTATCGCTGCAGTGCTTCTTAGCTTCTCGGTGTGTGTTTTCTCTGAACCACAATGCTTGCACTTCATGCTTAACCTTCCTTGTTGCTGATTCCTTTCGTTGTTCCCTCTTTATCATCAATCCCTTCTATGATTGCGAGTGCTACTGCTGCTGTTTGTGTGAGCTCTTTGCGAAGCTCTCCAAGCGAATCATCTCTGAAGTACGACTCTCCTCCAGCCTTGCAAGCTTCTCCATATTCCTCTCCGAGTATCATCAGCCATTCTGCTATCGAATGTGTTTGAACGCCCCATTTCTTTTGCTGTCTGTCTCTCTCACACGTGATATCTAAAACCGCTTTTGGCTCAGTGAATCGGTTGTCGGTTAGGTGGACGAACATTCCTTCGCTCATTTCTTCACTTCCGTAATCTCCCAACATGCGTCACACAAGCCGTCCTTTCCGCTATAAGCCTGCGTGTTTCCTATGCGTAAAACGATACTGCAACCTGTGCAGTGTCTGTGATTGGGTACGTCATAGACTGGGTCGAATAGAGACATTCTTTTCCTCCTTCCACACCTTTCCACGAACCTTGCAGTTTCGATAAGTTTTCTGACCATTAACCTTTGGATGGCAGTTAATACATCTGCTGACTTGCACATCTCTTCCCAACTTCGGACAAATGTTATGTGACCGTTTCATCTCATCAACTCCAGAGATTCTTCTTTCAGCGTTTGCCAATCCTCATTCTCGTCGTAACGTATTGCGCTCGTCTTCATCACGCTGTTGTGTTCAAGAACACCTCTCATCAACATACAGAGGTGCGTACATTCAATCACAACCATCACGAATTTAGCACATGCATTCTTCTTTACAAGGTCTGCCAGTTCTTGTGTGAGTTGTTCCTGCGTTTGTGGTTTGCTAGCCACTTTTCTTGCCGCTCTAGCTAGCTTCGATACACCGCAAATCTTTCCGTTCGGCAGGTACGCGATATGTGCTTTCCCGTAGAAAGGAAGCATATGATGTGAGCAAAGCGAATACACGCTGACGTTCTTCAGAATGATGAGCTCGTCATACTTCACCGAGTCGAACATCGTGAACTTGAACTTCTGGTTTCTTACCCATTCGTTGTAGAAGTTGGCAACCCGTCTTGGTGTGTTGTCCATCTCTTCTTCTGTAAACCATCCGTATGTATCATGCAAGGCATCCATCAATTCGAGCAACGATGCTTCGACATCCTTTTTCGTCATTTACCTCACTCCTGGCGTATAACGTGCCTTTTCCTCACGCTCTTCAAGCTCGATTAACCACTTCAAGAAAACCTGGGCTTTCTTAAGGTCTTTCACTCCAGCTTTCTCTCTGTAGCGGGAAACGTATTTGAGCAGGTTACCCCGATAGAATCCTCTGAGCTCCTCCGTCGATAACTGCGCCCGAATGTAGTCGACACATTCGATAGGAAACTTTGTATAGTGGACAGGGTTTTCGTAATCGTCAGAAATGATAACCACATCCTGGTAGCAGAGTGATTTTATCGTTCGGATATTCTTTACACAGTCGGGGTTTACGTCCCTGTATCTTACATTTGTTCGTTGCAAGGTTCAGATTCTTGCAAACCATTTCATGCACGTAACGTCTACCTTGTTCGCTCACATCAAGAAATTGCGCACCCTTCATCAGCAGCAAATCTTCGAAATCTTGCGTCCACCTCTCATCAGGAACAATCTGAATACCTACTCTACAACACGTTCCACACATTTTACATCCACCGTGTATCACAGCTCTTTCACCACCAGTTCTGTTATCAGCTCATTGCACCAGTTATCGACACCAAGGTCTTCGCAACATGCTTTCAGATGCTCGAAAAAACGAACATCATCTATACGTTCTGCGTTCGTATATGGTAGAGATGGTTTCGCCGGACATCCTCCTTTCTTTCCCCCGTATTTACACAGCGAATTTCTTCCGCGCTGTTGCTTAGTCCAAACCGTGATTTTCTCGCTCTTATTTCTAAATCTGCGTATAGGGGTATCACAACTTGCTGGATGATGACCGTGAATCATACAAGCGCTCAGCGAATCACATTCGTTGGGTTCGTCCGTCCAGTAGATGTTAGGGCAAGGTTTATCCTTCTGCGAATTTCCAACCCAAAAAGGGATGGTTCTTCCGTTCATTATAACTGTGTGGTTCGGATAGGCACCAAAATAGCTGAAGTCCGACTTGCTCAGTATGAGATGTATTCCCATATAGCAGCAATTTCCACATCTCGTGCAGCTGAAGTTGCGAAAGAAATTTGGGCTGAATTCGACACCTTTACGAGCAGTGTGATGTTCGTAAATACCGGTATGGTTAGCTGAATAGGCAATCCAGAAATCCTGCTTTGCAACAGATGCAATGAGGTCGAAATGATGTTTTAAGCTATCCTTCAAATTCTGTCTCACCTCGCCAACAGTTTCGTAGGTCATAGATATCCCACATCAAACTTCGTGCTTCCATCCCGCTTATCATGCTCATGATTCTTAACCACTTTGACCAACGTTTCAACTTTTTCCTCAAGCTTTGCATTCTTTTCTGCTAGTGTTCTTACTGCCGTTCGGATTTCGTTGAGTTCTTCTGTCATAGCTTCACTCTCAGCATATAGCACTTCACGTTCGGATTTCCTGGCTTCTTCACCCAAAGCATCCGACATCCCGCGTAATATACACATCCCGGGCAATGCACTTCTCGCCACGTTGGTTTTCCGTTGTCAATAGCAGCTATTGCAGCTGCTTCCTGACTTGCTTCCATCTCAGCTTTAAGCTCCTTCTCATGCTCTATCAGCTGCTTCTCTTGTTCTTCGCTCACCATTATCCCGCCACCGTTAACAGCAAACCGAACACCCAGAGAAGTATAATCATCGCACCTACGATTGGGTTTGGCCACTGATTCATCACATCGTAAAGCACGATGCTAGCTGATGTAGTTGACAGTATTATTGCTCCTGCGACATCTGCATTATGTCCCACCTATCTCACCTTCTCCGTTCCGGCACGACTGTTATCGTTACGGCACATCCCAGCGCCTGAACGACACGCATAGCACCAGCGAGTTCAGACTCTCCTTCGACCGCAACATCTGCTTTCTTCTCCATCGGTTCTGATATCGCGAGTTTAAACCACATCTCACCTCACCTTCTCCGCCCCACACTTAGTGCATCGCAACACAGTTTGTCCTGTCGAGCTGTTGAAAACCTCTGACCATCGCTTTGCACCACATTCGCATATCGGTCTCGGTTTGTATATTTCCCTCTGTCGCTTGATTGCATCTTGTATCGTCGATAGGAAGATAGCGGTTTGTTTCTCGATGAGTTTCCTCCTCGAAAACGGCTTAATTCCGTGTGGAACGGGTTCGTACTTGCATTCTTTGTACTTCATGCACAAGCACGACGGGATATCTAGGTTGCATTTCTTGCACCAGATGAATCCCGAATACTCTGACCAGTTTAGATTCACCTCATCAGATGCTCCACAAACTGGACAAGCATAACCCAACTCAACGGGGAAGTCGATAGCACACGCCCCAGGATGACCTTCATTCCGATAGCCCATCAGTTCTTGTGCCGTTTTGTCCTTCGATACTTTGATGCCTTCGTATTCCGTAAACGAAATACCCTCTATCTCCTGAACAGACCGTTGATTCTTTCTCATTTCACTTTCCTCTCTTGTTGCCCCAAAGCAGAATGTGAAGCCTCGGACTTATCTTCACATCCCAGTTCGGATACATGTCCCGAACATAGCACGCAATGAGCTGCAACCGTTCGAGAATTACCTTCCTCGTTATTCCTTCTGGCATCAGGTAGATTTTTGCTCCGCTCTTCACCTGGTAATTCTCACAGAACTCGTACACCTGGTCTATCTCATCTGTGCTGCTTACAACGAACTTAAACGTTATGCCCCCTGCTCTCACAAACTGGTCGATAGCAACAGGGTTTATCCCGCCTTCTACGGTTAGCTTTGGAGACACAACTATGTTCGCAAACTTGCTAACTGGGCTACTCCAATAGGTTCCGTTCGTTTCGATTTCTACGCTGTGGTTATGTCTCGCAAGTTCGACGAGAAGGGGTTCGAGATTGCGCATCATCGGTTCCCCTCCTGTAAGCACTATATGCTTATGCTTCTTCACAGACGGGCTTTTAAGTATCTGCGCAACGGTGAGCATCATCTTATCTACAGGCCAAGCGTACTTCGAATCGCACCAAGGACACCGAAGGTTACATCCTGAGAAACGAATAAACGTACAAGGCTTACCCATGTTTGGTCCTTCACCTTGGATGCTGCGGAACATTTCACATACACCGTAGTCATAAACAAGGTTGTCGATTTCTTCGCTCATTTCTACACATCCGTTTCGATTCTTGGTGCTAAACCAAACATCAAGCCTGATTCCTTTCCTGTGATTTCTACGGGATAATCTTCCGCGAACAGTTTGATTGCCACATACTCATCAGTGAGAGCCAGGATATCCAGTATGGCCTTGAGGTTTTCGGTTTGGTATTTACAGGTTATAGTTTCTCGCTTGCTGCTCAATTTCGGATATTTGAACCCCGCCTCTGCGCGTTCAACCATCGTCTTGTGAAGCACTTCGCTGAGAAATCCCTCCGGTATGATGCAAGCAACTACATGGGATGCATCAGCTACAACGATTCCTTTTCCGTCCCGACCTTCACCGTACGAACCTGTGCCGAAGAGGTCAAACAGCTTTGAGATAATCTTCATGCTTTTTCTGTTTGCTTTTCTTCTTTCGTTCATTTTCCCTTCTCCAATGCTTCTTGCAGTTCTTTAACGAGTTTTGCTGCGTTTTCCCGTGAAATATAAATTTGGTTTCCAGATGTAACACTGTCTATTCCTGTTTGTAGCAGTCGAACTAATCCATCAAACCTGTGTTCAACTTCACCAAACCTGTATCCAGGATACACCCTGATTTCAACTATCTCGCTCATCCGCTCGCCTCCGCCGCGCAGTCTTCGCTTTCCCAAACACGTACACATACACGCTTCGGGTCAATTAGACCCCATTTCCGGATGAGCTTCATCCTGAAATAGATTGCAAGATTCTCCGCGGTTGGTTCCCATTCGGCTAAGTCGTTGACATACTGATGGTCAGGCAGAATCCTATCGATGTCTCTCTTCAGCTTCTTAAAGTCGATAGTAACGCCTTTGTAGTATCCTGCGTCGCCGGTCACCGCGTTCGGAACATCTATCTCGAGTTCAACCTCAACCTTCCAAGTATGTCCGTGCAAACGATTGCAGGGTCCTTTGTAGTTTCTCAGTCTGTGCGCCGCATCGAAATGTCTCTTGACGATTAGTTTCATTCCTTCACCTTCTCAAATTGCTCTATCCGTCTTTTCAAACCTTCGATAGTCAACTCATTTGCCTGATTTATAGCTTCACCCAACGGTTTCTGCTTAGGTGTCATCTTTTCGGGAGCAATACGTTCGCTGGCGATGATTAGAGCTCTCTTGTACAGCTCAAGGTTGAATTCGCGTTGAGTCTTTCCTTCCTGCTCACCGATTCTCTGTGTTGTAGCCGCCAGCAGTGCAACCTGCATATTGAACATCACGGTTGCTAATTGGTCGTGAGAAAGCATCTCATCTTGTCTTGCAGCGAGGTCTTTTACGCCGTCACACATCCTCGCAAGGTAAGCGGATATTGCTCCTATCTGCACGCAGTGTTCTTGTGTATGCTCTTGAAGCGCAGTGAATTCGGCTCTCGTTGGCACTTCTGTATACTCGTTGCCGTTCATTCTTTCGCCTTCTTCTCGATATATCCACCGTACTTCTTCCAGTCGTTCTCAGTGAACCAGAACTCTATCTCGATATCAAAGAGGCCGTCATACTCGTACTTCAGGACTTCCTTCCACTCCTTCGGGTCTTGCTTCTTGAGCCACGAATGGTTCTTGTGGTACTCATCGGTCGATGACCTTGCATAAATGTTCACATCAACCGACGGAGAACCATCTTCTGGCGAACTATGATAGAGATTCCTGAGCTTGGAGAGTAGGTCTATTTCGTTCATATCCAAGTTATGAGCTTCGTATCTGAGCGTAATCGACTTAGACCCTTGGCTCGGAAACACATCGGGTCCGTTTTCGTTGTAGAACTCTATGCCGAGAAAATGCTCAACGAGGTTTGAAAGTCCTTTAGCTACAGCCCGCGCTACACCCTCGTTTGACATCGACTCCACAGGCCTGCTTCTCCAGTACTTAGGTTTCTTGGTCTTCTTCGTTTCAGCTTTCTTTTTCATTCTCTCACCTCATATTCGAGTGGGTCAACTGCACCGGCTTCTCTGAACCCTTTCAGTCTCAGCGCACAGCTGTCGCACTTTCCACATGCTTTCTGTCCACCTCTATAACATGACCACGTCAGCTCGAGAGGAACGCCGAGCTTGAGAGCAAGCTCAACAATTTCTTTCTTCGTCATGTCGATAAGTGGTGCTTCAACTCTCAACTTACCTTCGATGCCTGCCTTTGACCCTCTCCTCAGCATCTTGTTGAACGCTTGTATGAATTCGGGTCTACAATCAGGGTATCCGCTGTAATCGAGCGCATTCATACCCCCAAACACGACTTCCGCGTCGATGCTCTCAGCTATTGCGCAGGCTATGCTCAGAAAGATGATGTTTCTGTCTGGAACGTACGTAGCAGGAATATCGCCCTCGTGGATGTGCGTGTCTTGGTAATTTGGTATAGACAATTTACCGTTCTCTGGTCCTATTAGAGCGCTTTTCCAGATAGCCCCAAGCTTCAGCGGTATCACAAGGCGTTTCACGCCGGCTTGATATGCTAACGCGCTTCCTGCTGCAAGTTCTATCTCATGTCGCTGTCCGTAGTTGAAGCTCACAGCTAGCACATCATAACCTTCATTCTTAGCGTAAGCTAACACTGTTGCCGAATCCATTCCTCCGGAAAGAAGTACAACCGCTTTCATCGGTTTGCGGTTTTCGATGAAACCCATTGCTGGTGTCGGTCTAACGGGCATCACGGTCACCCTCCCAATAGTGTGCTGTTGCAACTATCTTCACGCCACCTCTTGGTCTCTGTTCCACAACAACCGTGCAGTCGAGTGGGTCAAGAACGTCGAGCAAGTCTCCGAGAATTGAGTTAGCCAAATTCTCGCAGAATGTACCCTTCTGTCGGAAACTCCAAAGGTAAAGTTTCAAGCTTTTCGATTCCAAGCACAG
>Ga0315285_10008956_pt1 | contig 10251 bp, 9 predicted proteins | sample YL17G09_36_MG_FD_203698 | JGI IMG/M metagenome (GOLD analysis project Ga0315285, IMG submission 203698) | Sediment microbial communities from Yellowstone Lake, YNP, Wyoming, USA - YL17G09_36 | ecosystem: Environmental > Aquatic > Freshwater > Lake > Sediment | place: USA: Wyoming | collected... | reverse complement strand
TAGATTTGCAACAGTACTATTATCTAGTCTTCGAATTTCCGCTCGCGTCTTTGTGTCGGTACCACCACCACAAGCCTCGTTTGACTCCTTCCCTGTTGCTATACATACTATGACATTTTGGCAATGCAAAAATCAACTTTGATCCGACTTGACTTAGAACAAATTTTGTGGTATAATCCTACACAGTGTCTATATGAGCTACTATGTAGCATATATATATTTATATATTATTATTACACAACAGGCTCGTCTATTAAATCAGTTGGAGGAGGCTCTTCATCTGAGGCTCGTAGTGCCTTATCAATGGCCTGTAGAAGCGTTGTTATAGTAATAACAATTATAGGACTCCATTCGACAGGAAATAAAACGCCAGCAGTTGCAGCAGTTAAAAGAACAGCAACTAAAGTTGCTATAGCTGCCTTTAATGCTCTCAATAGAACAGTTTTAGTTGCTGGTGGAAGATTAGCCCATAATGGAATCTTTTCTAAAAGCGTAAATGGAACAAGAATACCTTGTAATTTCATTGTTATAACTCCTTATAATACTTTCTTTTTGGATGGATATAAAACAACAGGTCTTCCCCATCTAGGTAAATAGGTAATATATTCCATTGTTTTTTTAAGTTGGGCTTCTGTCATTCTATCAAATACTGGCTTTTCTTTTCTAGCTGGTGCAGCATGATCGGGATCGCGCACAAGATAGTCGTATCTTATTAATTTAGTACCTGAATAAACAGGTATGGCTTTAATAACTAGAACAGCATGTGCCCCAGTAAAGCTACAATCTGTTTTACCCCCTGATTGAGTATCGTTTCCACCGCATTTAGCTCCCGGCCATGTTGGATAGTATCTATAATTAGTTGTCACAAGAATTGGCCCTAGCTTTAACCTAGAAAGCATAAATGCTCTATCATAACCTAAGGTCCAATTATAATGCGTAACCCCATTCAGACTTAATGCTCTCAACGATTGGCTAGCAGCCAATCCTTGACCATAAGGTACTACTCCTGCGTCTCTTCTTACCTTATTTAAAGAAATAAGTTTATCTTTATAATAATGTATAATCATTTGGATACAGGTATCTGTACAGGCTACTTTTTGAAGTTCCCAAGGAACCCCCGGCTGCCCAAATTGAAATCTAGGCAAGTAATCTAATATATCTAATGATGGCAATATGATCACCCCTCTCCTTATAACAAATGAAATAGTTTTTTAAATATATTTTGAAATTCATTTGCTGCATAGTCCCAAGTAAATTTTTCTTGGGTAATAAATTTATAAGCATCCTCTGATAATTTGATACGTAACTCTCTATTTTGATATAATATTTCTAACTTCTTAACAATATCATCTACGTCACTTACACCACCCCAAGTATTTATACCAGCGGCATTTAGCAACCACGCGGCTGTCCTAACAGTCATACCCCCATGACCCTCGACCAACTCTCGTAGACAGGAGTGATCACTTACTAACTGAACGCAGCCTGTAGCCATACTCTCTGCTACTGGTAGGCCAAAGCCATCACCCAAACTTATTAGAGCATTAACATCAAAGGTATTATAGATAATATTTAAGTCTTTTACTGACACACCTTTATCGGGCCTAAGCTCTTTAGTTGCATATACTTTTCCAACAATTTTTAATTGGGATATTAATTCCTGTATGTCAAATCCAACATCTTTCATAGATGTATGCAAATAAAGTTTAGCATTTGGTTTATCTTTAGCGAATATCGAGAAAGCCTTCATTAATAAATCGAATCGTTTTCGGTATTGATTTCTAGCAACCATCCCAATAATAAAATCATCCTGCTCTAAATGGAGCATGGCTCTAGCTACACTTTGGTTGACGGGGAAGAATTCCGTGGTATCTATGCCATGATATATTTGATATAAATTATCTGGTCGTTTTCCTCCGTTTGATTCAAGAATAACATTTTCAGCAAAATTAGAATAGCATACCTGTGCATCTAAGTTATTAAGTATATCTACCCACTCTTTTTTAATTGGTCCTGCATCCGTAGGAAAATATGCTACCACTTTAACTTTATCCGCAAACCCCGGATGACCGTCTGGTTTCTTTTCCAGATATTGTGATATAACCCAAGGATCATTTAAAAAGAAAACTATATCCGGCTTAACCTTATCATAAATATACCAAAATTTATAGTATCCATATACCTCATCTAAATTACCCGCCTTAGTAGCATAGATTGTATAAGGATATTCTTGCTGATCATATGGCTCATCGCCATGATAATTTATCCCTAAGATTGAAATTTCATGGCCCATTGCATAAAATCTAGATAGTAAATTCTTAGCAACAACACCAAATCCAGTATCAACTGTAGGGCTATCACCACAAAATAATATTTTCAATTGTTTTCTCCTTGCACTTTCGGATAGTATCTCTTACAGGTACCAATACTTACTAACCGTCATTGTACCGTCTAGGTGGGTGAACTAACTCGGGGCAATTACAATTTTCTTCATAAGGTTCAATAACCCACCATACTTCCCCCATCATTCCTAGGATTCTTTTAACCTGAACCTTCGGAGGATTATCATACCAGCCAGAATTTTCAGCCAACTCAAAAATATAATTTTTATCAAGGGAGGATGCTATTTGCCATTTAACCATTAACGAACCTCAACTCTACATTCTACTCGTCCATTTCCATCCTGTGCGGTTATTTCAATAGTATGTAAATCGGATTGTGCCGAATCTCCCTTATAGTTACGATCTGTCATTCTTGAGGGTGATACAGGTCTACGTAAATAGGGAGTAATATCTAAATCACGAAATATATTTTTAGCTGTTGTAGGATCAAAAGTATTAGCCCCAAAAATATAATAGGTACAGTCAACCCCATCAATAAATATTTTTAAACCACTTGGATATGCCATTATAACTCCCCTTATGTATGTGTGAGATTAAAACCCATCTCAGTAATTTTATCAAAATAAACAGTTGCAGTTCTTGTCTGAGAGTGGTAAGATCCTTTTGATGCTGTAACACTATATGTTGCGGGTCGCAGATCGTAAAAAGCATAGGCACCAAACTCATCTGTTGTAGTGCTTCCCCCAAATCCTAGAGAATATGATACTGTTGCTCCCTGTAAAGGAAGCTGCGTATCTTCATCAAATACAAACCCTATTAAAATTCCATATCCAGCGCCTAAAAGATTAATAGTAGTAACATTATTTAAATCATTCCATCCGTAATTAATAGTAAGATTAGGTATATGTGTGGCTTGGATATAGCCACCTACAATATCTCCTCTTTTTAAATTGACGCACTGGGCGTACACTCTTAAAGTCCAAGCATTTGCAGTATCAGGATTTAGATTTTCTAAATTTATCATATGGTGAATATGTCCTCCGGGTTTAAGATTACCTCTATACACGGAATAAATTTTTTTAGATATTAATAAATCTAATACTTCTCCATCATTCTCTGTATCTTCAGGGTCGGGAACGGTAAGTCTACGAATAGAGGCTATAATTTCGGAGTCCTCTCCCCCCACATTTCCCAAGCCAATCACAGCTTGAAAATATATTGTATATACTCCATCCTCAGCAATGGTGATACCCCCATCAGGATTAATTGAAGTTTCTCCTAGTGGAGCGTAATCTGTGTATCTAGCGTGCACAAAGGGGCTTCTATAGCCATAGTTAAAGGTTCCGCTTTCTTGAATTAGCGGGGAAGCATACACGGCTGGATAATCTACTTTATCCTCAAACCCTTCCGGTATTATACTTTGAAAATAATAGCCTATAGTATATCTTGTGGGTGTTTGTGCGCCGGGGTCACACTCACAGCAATTATCAGGCTTAACTCTTAAAGTTAATCGCGTAGAATGGCTGTGTTTTGTTAATGGAAATTCCATATAATAGCCTTGTGCGCCTGTTAATACATCTAATTTTCTTTCTACAAGAGGAAAATTAGCTTGAACCCTTCGCGTATTTAAACCTGTTTCCAAGCGAGTTTTTTCAATACCCTTTGCTAATTGATCTAATCTTTTCATATTACTTTTCCGCCTCTGCCACTAATGTAACTACAAGACCAATATTTTCTGGAGCATAGAAAAATCCGCCTAATCCATTTGGACCATTATACCAATCATACCCCTGCCCTATATTATCTTGTACCATTGCGTAAGCTATGGTATCTCCTGCCTTACAATCTACGACGCAATACACAGGAGATGCAGGAGCATACGTAAAAATCCAAGGACCGAGTAAAATTAAAACCCCTATATCTCTCTGTACCATTTTTACAACACTATACTGATTACGAAATATTTGAACTGTTACATATTTTCCAGAATAATATCCTACTCCCCAAGCACCTGAAGTAAATCGTACACTATAGCAACCATCTAAAGGTACTTGAATGCCGCCGTGCGTAGTGGCAGTACTTGAAACTAGAACAAAATCAGGGTTGGGTGGGTCAAGAACACTTGTCGTATTAGTAAGCCTTGTTATAACCCCCGGATTGTCCCCGCTAATATAACTACTAGTACTAACATTTAATAAGGGGGGATTAACAGCACAAGATATTGGAAATTCTACAATTTTAAGATTTAGTAAAACCTTAGAATTAATTGAGGATGTAAACTTAGTTTTATACGCGTGTAATTTGTTGAAACTATTTACTATTCTTTCCGGCTGCAAAAAATTTTCCGTCTTACGACGAGCATTAAGCACAGTTTCTTTACGAATAGCGTTTATTTTTTTGCCTGTTTGAGCTACTTTATCCATAATAATACCTATAAGGGTTTAAATTTTTGATAAATAATAATATCTAATTTAGCTGTTGCTCCATTATATACTTTGAACTCTAATAGATAGGTATATAATGACCCCAACATATCTACAGATGATTCCACTAGGGGAAGATTCTTTGAGACATAGCGAGTTGTATGCCGTGTTTCATGTTGAAATTTTTCTATTCTTTTTCCGACTTGCGTTAACTTATCTGTGGCCATTCTATACACTCCAAGGAGTAGGTTGTTCCACTATCAAACGATTGGTTCCGTGAAATTGTTATTACTCTTACCCTTAATTCAAGGTCTGTTTTCTTAGCAATAACACTGTCCCCCAAACTTATTGGTAAAGTGCCAACAAAATTAATATTTATTCTTTTTTGTGGGGTTCTTCTCTTTAATAACTCGGTTCTAGAGGCTCCAATGAGGGTAAAGTAGTCTCCGATATTCCTAAAGTCGTGTAATCTTTGAATTGTTCTTTTAAACAAAGCCCTAGAGGTTTTATTTTCTACTATCGTGTATAAGGGAAGTCCCTCAATATCCGCACCTGATGAGATAAGCATTGTTGCAATCTGACTTGCATCTTCCGCATACTCAATATCAATAGTTGTGCCGTGCCCCTCAGCAAAAATTACATCGGTGTCTGTTCCAAGCCTAGGCGATACCAAGATACCATCCTCTGTTATATCCCACTCTAATAATAAAGCTTCTGCTGTATTTTTAAGTATCTCTAAATGAGTAGTGTTTAAAAATTTAACGCTAAGTCCACTTGTTTCATGTACACCTATGCCATCTAACCACATAGGATCATCATCATCGGGTTTATATACTCCAACTTGATAAGTTCCCCAAGGGAGAGCATTGCTTGGCTCTTTAAAATAATCATTAGAATCAAAGACAATAGCCTGTGCAATCTGATGACTATGATTTAAATCTATTTCTATAGAACCATCCGCTAGTCCACCGGGAATAGGTACAATTCCGCCATATAGTAAGGCTATTTTAATAATTCCGTAATTAGGCCCCTTACGAGAGTAAACTATTACCCTGTCCCCAGTAAAGGTAAAACCTCCCTTAGTAAATGCACCGCCGTCTTCATATTTATGAATACTGCCGAAGCTAAATCTCTGTCCCCATTCCTGTATAGCCTCCTTAGGTACACGGATATGGAATCTAGCATCATCCTGATTATAGTCGGTAAAAGAAGCCGACCAATATCCTGCAAAAGCATCTATAGATACATATCCACCATTAAGATTAGTTATCCTAAACTCATAGATAGTATTATCTAATAATAACCCGGACTCATACGTTATCTCGTATACTTTCTCTGCTGATACGCCTACAGGAAGCGTTAGGGAAGCTTCTAGCGTACTCCATCCGCCCCATACACCACCACTATCCTTAGAGCGTAGTTCAAGTGATACCTGACCAGCCGTAACTCCTTCTGGTATAGTTGCGAACCATTTTAGGGAAACCCCGCGAAAGTGTAGAATAGCATAATCCCTATCAACAGTTGTATAGGAATAACTACCTCCATACGAAAAAGCATCCACAAGAGAGGGCCACGTATCAGCCTCTAATACCTGAGCAGATGAATTACTAAACAATAGTAATCTTGTAAAAGCAGGACAGTTTAGGGTTCCGCTACCACCAGAATATAGCTCTATATTAAACTCATCTTTTATTGTAGTAGTTCCCCCCACATTAAACGTAACTTTTCTAAAGAAAGATCCCGGCTCAAACTTTTTCCCCCCGGCACTTATCATTTCGCTAGCTTGTGGAACATGGTAATAAGTAATCTGTCTGCTATCGTTTTGTATTTGGTGATACGCAAGGTTGGGAATATTATCTCTACCTATAATCTTTCGGAACAGCCCTATTTCTACGGCTGAGGCATGGCAATCACTTGACGGAGCTAACTCTGTTTTAGGTATAATACCTCCGCTAATTGTAGGAGATTCTCTATGATCCCCCAATAAAACATCGCTTTGGCCACATTCCCAATTCCACTCATCTGATCTTGTGCCCTCAAAGATATTACCATACCAAGCATGCGTATTTGTTATCCCTAGTTTCCAATATTGCGCTTCTATTGCTGCTCCACCAGAGACAACAATAGCTTTCTCAAACCCATCTTCTCCAAAATTTAAAGTATATCCGTTTGAGGCTGGACCAGCATTACTAGTATTAGGTACGGGAGAGGTATATATTGTTGAATAAGAACTATTATCATCCGAATAAGAATAGTTCCAATCATATGAACGATTTGTATTAATAGTAGCCCCACCCCACCAAGGCATAAGCACGCGGGCTTTTGAGATTTTATACTTATCTCCTAGGTTGACTATAAGATGATCTGCTCTACCAACTCCACTCCAAAACACATCACTTCTAATTGGGCCTTGTACTGGAGTATCTCTACCAATGGCTATATACCCAGTCTGCTCATCAATAGCGTAATCCTTAGATCGTAAACTTAGCCCATAATATTCAGAATTTGTCGCCTTATTAATAATTGTACTGGTTCTAGGCTCAATGGCTATGTTTTCAAAGCGCAAGTCATCAAAGAATAAATCTATAGGATAGTAAAATGTTTGGACACTTTTATAGAATTCATTTAATGCGGCCGATCTTCCCGGTCCAGTGACCTGTTTCGGTTGTCCACCTGTTCCCGAAATATCCTTTATTGGCCCATAATTTAACCTAGTATTTGTTACAGTATCCCAACACTCCCACCAACGTAAGTATGTAACATAAATTATTTTGGGGTCGGTTAAGGGAACAGTGAACGAAATAGATTCGTTCTCTGAGTTAACTGTTTTAGATAAAGTAATACCATCAGCCATTTCCATAACAACGGAATCACTAAAATTAATGCCGCTACTAAATTCTGGAAGTGATAATCTTACTTGAAGCATATGCCTTCACCTATTCCTAATTATTTATTGTCCACGGCTTTGCTTCAAACTCAAGCGTATACTTAAGAATTCTAGGACTTTCAGGAACAGCCTTTGAAGCAGTTATTGATTTAGCTATTGCTAAATAATAACGATCAAAGCGCTGAATATATAATGGAGAAAATCCCTTTTGTATACGCATAATTGTAGCCGCTAATTGTAATTTATCCTTGCACGCTTGATAGGTAGGTTCCCATAGAAGCATTTCCAATGTAATAGATATATTTTGAAGTCCCATATCTTCTGTTAATGAGGCATCAACATAAGAAGCATAGTGAGATACTGTGGTTAGGGCATCACCGTAAGATTCCGATTGACAATATCCCGGTAGATCATGCCCATTGTATCTAACAAGATACGTATGATATTCACTAGATGGTCCCAAAACAGTTTGTCCTGCTAGTATATAACCAGCCGCTACACCGAATTTAGGGACCGCATAGGCTATAATACGTGTTTGTGCCTGACTAAACTTATGATATCCAACATAAACCATAGCTTGAGCTACACTAGTTCTTTGAGTTACTAGAAGTGCTCTAGCTTGTGCCAATGCCCGATATCTTATAGTAATAATAACCTGTGCTTGTGCTAATCTTGGATACGTTTGTTCTATATCAGCTTGTGTCTGTGCTCCTTTAAGATACACTTGCTTTATAGTTCCTTTAGTAGCCGCTAGCCCAAATCCTGTATTTAACAATGTCCCAACTAACCCATATGTTTCGTATTGTTGTTTAATATTAGCCATAGCAAGACCATTAGGATAAGGTCGGATATATACTGCTGCTTGGCCCATACCACGTAGTCTTACCTGAATAATACTAACCCGCACTTGGGCAAATTGCCAATATTTGATAACATATGCCAAAGATTGACCAAATTGGAAATGTCCCACATAGACACGGGCATGTCCTACATATTTACCATGATATCTATCCATGATAGTAACTATAGCTTGTGCATGACCCGCAAATTTAGTAATTTTTACCTTGGCTTGGGCTACCCTATTATAAGTTTGCTTGGTAACTACAAGGGTTTGGGCAAATCGAGAAACATTGAATGCTATAATCTGTGCTTGGGCAAATCCAAAAACAGTTGGGGGAATAATCCATGCATTTACAATACTATATTGATTATATTCTTGCAAAATACTTGCTAGAGATAGTCCGATAACAGTAGGTGGAATAATCCACGCTTCCGTCTGACTAAATTTTTCGTAAGTATTTACCATACTAACTTTAGCCTGTCCATAAACATTAACATCATATGCGGGCCAGCTATAAACTCTAGCCTGACCTAATCCAAAGTGCCCGAAGAATGCTTGAGCCTGAGCAAATGTTGGGGATTTAGCTGTAGCAAATCCTAGCTCAAAAGTTGCAATTGCTATACCGTTATAATCTCCGTCGTCTGTAACGAGTAATCTCCAACGTCGTGCCGAAATTGGACCAATCATACCACTTATAGCCTTGGCAGGATTAAGACCCTCAAATATGCCAACATTAAATTGAGCGTCCAAAACAGTAATCCAAATAGATCCATTATGGTATTGTAAACTTACAAAACAGTCATATGTAGATGGTAATATTCGATACATATTTATTGTTCGCGTAGTACCAAGGTCTATTTCAAGCCACAATGGATTCTCTACCGTATGAATACCTACAATTGTCCAAATAGGTCCGATATCATTACCATCTATAGCGTAGTACGGCGCAACAGGATCTTCTAATACGTCAGATGCGTGTGCTCCATATCCTACTAAGGCATAGTTTATATCCATGCTCATAAGTGGATATGTTTGCTTTATTGCACCTACTGCCAAGGCGGGCGGGGACGCCGGTAAGTACCATGTCTGCGCTTGTCCATACTTATATTCAATTCTCTTGATGCAAACACGCGCCTTACCATAGCCAGCAGATTTTAGGATAAGACCAGTTGTTTGTGCAAATCTGTTTACATCAAAAGCATTAAGTTTAGCTTGCGCCTTACCAAATTGGAAGTGACCTACAAAGGTTAATACTTGAGAATAGCTTCTAGTGGTAGCAAGTATCCATACTTGTGCCTGTGAGGTTACTGTAGGAGGTAGTATCCAAGCAGTTGTCTGCGCAAAACGACGAACAGTTTGAAGAATCGACGCTGTAACTAAAGCAAATTGGAAATGCCCTATCCATACTTGCGCTTGAGATGTTCTCGCATATACGCGTAAAATATCAGCCTGTGTTTGAGCCTGACTATATACACGACCTATTATTGTGGCTTGTGCTTGTCCAAATTCACGTTTATTAGGAGGGGGTAATATTACTGCTTGTGCTTGCGCAAAAATTTTAGTTATAAATAACCACGGAGGTCTATTATTTGTGAGTAGTACCCAATCAACATCTGTCGGTCGCTTATAGTAAACGTGTATTGTATATGGTCCCCCACCTTGAGTCCATCTTACATGTAAGTTATACTCTTGACCTAAGGTTAATGCAACAGTTCCAGATCGGTCCCAGTCCCCGTGTCCCGTATCAACCGTAGTAAA
>Ga0315285_10008955_pt1 | contig 10251 bp, 11 predicted proteins | sample YL17G09_36_MG_FD_203698 | JGI IMG/M metagenome (GOLD analysis project Ga0315285, IMG submission 203698) | Sediment microbial communities from Yellowstone Lake, YNP, Wyoming, USA - YL17G09_36 | ecosystem: Environmental > Aquatic > Freshwater > Lake > Sediment | place: USA: Wyoming | collected... | reverse complement strand
TCTTTAGTTCCAGATTCTCCTCTTTTACCTTATTTAACATCTCCTCGGACTTAGCCACCCAATCCTGCCTTCTCTTTAATTCTTCTCTAAGCTGAGCTTCTGTGGCTGCGGCTATATCAAATTGCTGCTTTCTGCTGGCGTACTCAGTTTTTATTTTTTCCAGCTCGCCCTCGAGAATTCGGATTTCATCCTCGAGCCGCTGGATCTTCTGATCCTGAAAAGAGAGCAGGGATTCTTTTAAAGCAGGAGGCGATTTTCTTTTTCGGCGCTCTTTGGTCTCAGGGGAGGTAATAATGCCGTATCCGGCATACGCCATCATGGAAACCCCGATAAAAACAAATATCATCAGCAATATATTCATTTCTGCCTTCTTAAAGTAAACCCCGCCTTAAATATACTTCTAGCGTATAATAAAAGGCGGGGCTTGTCTATTGCTTTTTCTTAAAAAGCAATGAAATCCGCGGCATAAACCTTCTGCCTCTTGGCTTGCATCTCCAGGGCTATTTTTGCCTGGACCCTGTGGATGATATGTATGACTAAATCCTTATTTACCTCTGTAAACTCGACGCCCACGGTGTAAAGTGGCGTCGAGTACTGGGGAGGTTGCGTCACATGCCTTATCCTGCCTCGGCCCACCAGGCCCTGGTCCAGCGCCTGCGTGATCAGATTAAACTCTACGATCCTCCCCGGTCTTAATTTTTGCTGGGAATACACAGCGAACCCGCCAAAACTGAAGTTATCCAAGAAAACCCTGAACTCAAGCGGATTTTTCCCCCGCGTTTTTATGTGCACATCTCCGTCCAGAATCAATCTCTCATGATTCCTTTTTTCAGACATCTCTATCAGGCCCCTTGCATTGCGGCGATGACTTTCTGGCTGACTCCCTGTTGTTGCAAATAGGTAATGTCATCGGCAGTTAAATTAAATTTTGAATTGCTTAAATGGATCTTGTCAACAATCACTGCCTCATTTGCCCCCTGCTTGGTGAGGTCAACGATCTGCTGCAAGCTCATCTGATTGGGATTAACTGCGCCGGGCGCTGCCTGACCCGCTGCTGCCTGACCGGGCTTTTCTATCTGGCCCCCGATTAACCCGCCGGCAAGTGCGCCTGCGGCAGCTCCTATACCTGCGCCTTCTCCGCCGTGGCCAGACTGTTTACCGATAACATAGCCGGCACCCGCGCCTAATATGGTGCCGATAACTGTTCCCTCCACTGCCCGTGTCTTAGTACTCTGACAGCCTATGCTCAATGATATAAGGCCCAGACATAAAATAAGTGCAAATATTTTCTTCATCTCTCTCCTCCTTCTTTCCTTAGTTTTTCTAGCCTCTGTTTGATCTTGACCTCGTAGCCAATAGCCGTCGGCTCGTAGTATTTAACTTTTTTGTGCGTGTATTTCTGCTTTACATAATGGCCGGGAAAATCGTGGGCGTATTTATACCCCTTGCCATGGCCCAGGGCCTCTGCATCCGCATGTGTGTCTTTGAGGTGGTCAGGCACCTCCTGAACTTTTTCTGTTTCAATATCATTATAGGCCTTATCAATCGCCAGATAACTGGCATTGGATTTCGGCGCACAGGAAACGTAAACACATGCCTGCGCCAGGGGTATGCGCGCCTCAGGCATGCCTACAAATTCCGAGATCTGCAAAGCTGCATTAGCTAACACTATCGCCAAGGGATCGGCATTGCCCACGTCTTCCGCTGCTAAAATGCAAATCCTGCGGGCGATAAAGCGCGGATCCTCTCCGGCATAAAGCATCTTGGCCATCCAGTAAATAGCAGCATCGGGATCTGAGCCGCGCATGGATTTGATAAAGGCAGAGGCGGTATCGTAATGTGCATCCTCATCCTTGTCATAGAGCACGGCCTTTTTCTGGATGGACTCCTGAGCAACTTCTAAATTAAAATTGATAAAGCCGTCTTTTGATTTTGCTGTGGTGAGCGCTCCCACCTCAAGGGCATTAAGTGCCCGTCGGGCATCTCCTTCGCAGATCTTGGCGAGAAAGCCAAGCGCCTTTTTATCCACTTTAATCTTTAGATTTCCTAAGCCCCGGGTTTTATCTGAAAGCGCATGGTTAAGAATAGTTAAAATCTCATTCTCTTTGAGCGTCTTTAATTCGCACACCAGGGAGCGCGATAAAAGGGGCGAGGCCAGGGAAAAGAAGGGGTTGTGCACAGTGGCGCCGATCAAAATAGGATTTCCCTCCTCTACATCAGGCAGAAGCACATCCTGCTGCGCCTTATTAAAACGGTGTATCTCGTCGATAAAAAGCATGGTCTTCTTGCCGGTCGCAGCTTTCTTTAATTTTGCCTGTGCAATGACCTTACGCAATTCTTCCACATTGGACGTCGTGGCATTGATGGCTACATAGTGCGCTGCCGTAACATTTGCTATTGCATTGGCAAGGGAGGTCTTGCCTGTTCCCGGCGGGCCGTACAGGACGAGCGAGCTAAGGCGGTCTGCCTCAATTGCGCGGCGCAGGAGTTTGCCCTTGCCTAATAAATGCTCCTGGCCCACAAACTCATCCAGCGTGACTGGCCGCACGCGCACGGCAAGCGGAAGTTCTTTATTTTCCTTGAGTTTCTTCTCTTCCAAAAATAAATCTGAGGATTGGATAGACATGGTGTGCTTGGGAGATACCTCTGCGCCTTTGGCGCAGAGGTATTAATTCGCGCATATAACTTACTCGCACTTCGTGTTCGTAAGTTATGCGCTCATTAAAAATCCCCGCATTGTGCCGTTGGAGTGATATCTGAACCAGTTTGGTTTCAGGTGGGCGCCCTCTCTTGGATACCAAAGCATCCGAAGAATCTAAGCACCCTTGATAATGCTGTTGGTTCAATAATTATCAACTGCTCCAACGCGCACCGCAGGGATATTTAATACGTCTTCCTTTTTCCGTTTGAAGTATAGCACATATTAATCTGGAAGTCAATCCCTCTTCCTTAGCGCAGCTTTGCGCCGAAGCGCTCGGTCAATACAGAACAGACTGAGGCATGCAGTGGGTTAATTTCCTCTTCGGTCAGCGTCCTCTCGTCGGAGCGGTAAAGACAGGAGATGGTCAGGCCGCGCAAGCCCGCAGGAATCTGCTTGCCCCGGTAATAATCGCTGATTCTGGCAGAGCGCAAAAGAGGTTTAGCCTTTGCCTCTACTTCCTTGAGGATCTCTTTTACCGGAATACCCTCTTTGACAACAAAACTAATGTCCCGGATTATCGCCGGGTACTTGGCTGGCGCGATAAATTTCTTAGTAAGATCGGCGGACGCAAAGGCTTTTTCCAAAGATATTTCAGCTGCAAACACTGCCTTATTCTTGATATCTAATTTCTCCAGGCGCTCTCTTGATAATTGCAGAAGCTCGCCTACCAAGTCATTTTTGAGGTACACATCAAAAGCGCCTGCCTCAGCCGCAGCAACAAAATCGTAATCCTTTATGCCCAAGCGCTCAAAGAGCGCCTCCAGGATTCCCTTTAGATGCAGACAGCTCATATTTTCCTTAGTCAGGCCCTGCTCTAACAATAAAGGTTTTACCCCGCAAAGCACAATGGCAAACCGCAGCTCCTCACGAGGCGCCTCCTTAAGTCCCAAGAACACATTGGCAACTTCAAAGAGCCCAATGTAATCCTCTTTTTGATTAAGATTGTAACTAACTGCGCGGCAGAGAGTTGGCAAAAGGCGCGGCCTTAAAATCTCCTGCTCCTTGCTCAGCGGGTTAAGGATTTCTATTGGCTCGGTTTCTGCAAAGACCCTCAGCAAATTCTTATCCATCAGGCTGTAGGTGATTGCTTCATTTAAGCCCAGTCCCATCAGAATATTCTTCACCAAAGATACCAGATCTCTCTTTTCTAGGCCCCTAATCTCAGGTTTCACTGCAGGCAGAGAGGTGGGAATATTTTCATAACCATGGATTCTGGCCAACTCTTCAATTAAGTCAATCTCTGTATTAATGTCTTGCCGGTGTACTGGCACATTTACCACGAAAACCTTCCCCTTTGCCTTTACCTTGAAATCCAAGCTCTCTAAAATTTTCTTGATTTTGACCTTCGGAATATCCGTGCCTAAAATTCTCTCTGCGGTTTCTGCGCCAAGCTGAATACACTTAGCTTTTTTCTTGGGTAAGCCAGAACTTTTGGCCAAGACTGTTTCCCCCTGTGCAAGCTCTGCAATTAACTCTGCGGCGGCGCCTGAGGCCTGCTCACAGATTTGTGGCACTACTCCTCTTTCAAATCTGTATGCGGACTCGCTATCCAATCCCAGAGATCGCTTCCCCCTGCGCACAAGAATCGGATCAAACACCGCAGCTTCCAAAAGGATATTTTTTGTGCTTATGCTTACCTCTGTTTCCTTGCCTCCCATGATTCCAGCGATTGCCACTGCCTTCTTGCTATCTGCAATCACTAAAATATCCGGACTTAAGAGGAGCTCCTGGCCATCGATACTCGTGAGCTTCTCTGCCTTTTTTGCCCGGCGCACAATAATTTCTCCGGCAGCCAATTTATCCAGATCAAAGGCGTGCAGTGGCTCTCCCGTCTCAAATAAGACATAATTGGAGATATCCACCACATTGTTTACGCTACGGCATCCGACGAGCTCCAGCCGTTTTTTAAGCCACTCTGGCGACGGCCCAACCTTTACATCCTTAATGATTTTTGCGGTGTATAAAGGGCAATCCTTCTTGTCCTCGATAACAATCTTTAATGCATCTTCTTTGGACCTTTGAACTTTGACTTGAAGTTTTGAGTTTTGAGTTTTGAGTTTTGAGTTTGTAATCGCTGCTACCTCTCTGGCAATGCCGATAACAGAAAGCCAATCAGGACGGTTAGAAGTAACCTCAATCTCAAAGACAAAATCTCCCTGCTTCTCTTCAAGAGAAGTCACTTCCAGGCCAGCCATGGTGAGTTTCTCAGCCAGCGCCTGCGCTGACAGCTTGATATCAACAAAATCCTTTAACCAATTGTAAGTGACCTTCATATTAAAATTGTTTTAAAAACCTTAAATCATTTTCAAAAAATAATCTGATGTCATTAATGCCGTATTTAAGCATGGCGATTCTTTCTATCCCCATGCCAAAGGCAAAGCCGGTGTACTTTTTCGGGTCATATCCCACATTTTTAAATACATTAGGATGAATCATCCCGCTTCCCAAGATCTCCAACCAGCCTTTCCTTCCGCAAACAGAGCAGCCCTTGCCTTTACATATTATACAGGAGATATCCACCTCTGCTGATGGCTCTGTAAAAGGAAAGAAGTGTGGACGGAAACGCATCTTGATATCTTTGCCAAAAACTGCCTGGCCAAATTCTTGCAAGATTCCCTTTAAATCCGCGAAAGTTATTCTTTGATCCACCATAAACCCTTCAATCTGATGGAACATGAATAAGTGGCTGGCATCTACAGCGTCGGGACGATAAACCCTGCCAGGAACAATTATTGCCAAAGGAGGTTTGCGCGCTTTCATCACCCTGATCTGTACCGGTGAGGTGTGGCTGCGCAAAAGCATCTTCTTATAATCCTTGAGATAAAATGTATCAAAGGCATCGCGCGAGGGGTGATCCAGGGGGATATTTAAGCCGGTAAAATTATTGAACTCCGTCTCAATCTCCGGACCTTCCACCACAGAAAATCCCATGCGAGTAAATATGGAGCAGATCTCGTCCATAATCTGAGTGATGGGATGAAGATGACCCAGCTCCTTGGCAATTCCCGGCATGCCGATGTCGCAGGCCGCCATGCCAACTTCTCCTAGAGTAGCAGCAAGAGATTCTCGCCTTTCTTCAATCAGGGATGAGATTTGATTTTTTAAGGCATTTACTTCCTGGCCAAACTTTCCCCGTGCTTCAAAAGGAAGACTCGGAATTGAACCTGTCAATTGCGCAATAATGCCTTTTCTGCCTAGATACTTGGTGCGGAATTCCTCCAGCGCCTCCGCAGAATTTATATTTTGTATCTCAGAGTCTATTTGCGTTTTAATAGTTTCAATATCCATATTAAACCTAACGCTGCTAATAACGCTATTGCAACATTTCTCTTGATGCGACTTGCCCTTTCCGGCCGCGGCGAGCCCACCTCTATCAGGCGCATCTGCTGAGCATGTATATCTAAGTCTCCTCCATGCTCAGGGCAGGCGCGGTGAAAAATTCCTGTTACTTCAACTATATCACCTTTAGATTTATAACTTCCGGCAAAGGTTATTTGTTTAGTTAAGGCTGTGCTTATCCAGATACCAATGGCATTCTGTCCGTCATTAACATTTATCCAAGCGAAATCTCCGCGCCGCATCACATCGCCGATAACCTCGCCTTTGTAAACGACGGTTTGCCCATCCAGAGCCTTCGCATTATTAATCAGCTCCGTGCTAGAGATTGCCTGGGCAAGGGCGCCCGGAGCGATAAACGTAAAGTGCAAGGCGCAAAGCGCGAAAAACAAACTCAAAAATAAAAACTTTAGGCGTTTCATTTCTTACCTTTAATCGCGGCGATAAAAAATCCAATAAGGGTGAACACGGACATAAATTCAAGACGGCCTGCCCACATCTGGAATATGTAGGTAAGCTTAAGGAGTGCCGGCATAGCCACAGAAGTGACCCCGCAGGATAACCCCACATTAGCTGCCGCAGAAGTAGACTCAAACAAGGAATTTAAAAAGGAGTGGCCGTAGTACATCCCGACCAGGGATCCCAGGCCGTAAAGTACCAAATAGCAGAGCGTAATCAACAGTGCGCTGCGCACCTGCCTGTCTTCCAAGAATATGGTTTTGATATGGTGGAATTTCTGCACCACGATCGCTCTCTCCGGCAGGATTATCCTTCTGATATCCTCCTTCAGGGCCTTAATAATTATGCCGACACGCAGCATTTTGATGGCACCGGTAGTGGAACATACCGCGCCCCCCAGGGCCATCGCACAAATGACCCCGACCATGGAAAGATGATTCCATTCGTTGGGGAACTGATTGGCATAGATCGTCTGGTAACCGGTGCCGGTGTGGCCTGAGATCAGCTGGTAAAAACCTTTGCGAAAGAGCAATATCGCCTTTGGGTAAATCCCTGTCTGCGCCAGGCCCACTGCAGTGATGCAAAAGGTGATCAGAATGGTAATAAAGAGTGTTACGGTCTCAATATTTTTAAGTATCTCTTTGCGGTTACCCATCCAGATATGATAATGCAGCTTAAAATTAATCGCACCCAGAATCATAATCACAATGGTGATAATTTCGTAAGGAAGACTGTGGTAATAAAGGATATTCTGCGATTGAGGGCTAAAGCCTCCGGTATCAAAGGCAGCCATAAAAATACAGGCGCCGTGGAAAAAGGCATTCACCGGTCTCATCCCATTTAAAATGCCGGTTACTCCTAATACCAGCGTGCCCAAAACTAAATACACGATGCTCACTAACCAGATAAAGCGCGCCGTGCTTATCACATTAGGCATAATCCTCTCGTCGCGCGCCTCGCCCACATACATCCTGAACGCCCCGGATGCGCCCTTCACAAAAAAGGAGAGGGCAACAATGACAATGCCCTGGCCGCCGATAAACATAATCAGATGCCGCCAGAGGTTATGCGCGTAAGACATGTGGTCTAAGTTCTGCACTAAAACCAGGCCGGTGGTGGCAAAGCCTGACATCGCATCAAAGCAGGCATCGAGGTACGACTTCCAATGGCCGCTCAAATATAATGGGATTGCGCCCAGAACCATTGCCACGAGCCACGAGAGGCTGACCACGATCATCCCCTGCATCCAATTCAGGTCTTTTTCTGTAAAGCAGACCCTAGTTAAGGTTAAGCCCGAAATAAGCGCTATCCCGATACCGATTATAAAATCAAGGGCGGGATTTATCTCGCCGAAGGCGGCTCCCAGCACAATAGGGATGAGCATGGTAAGCCCAAGGCCGATAATGATCTTGCCTAAATAATACCCGATTATTTTTAAGTCCTCAAGGCGGGGTTTTAGGATCATCGCTTAAAATAAAATACTATGCAGATTAAAAACGCTGCCAGGATTATGGAAAGCGCATATAAAACTTCGGTAGCGATGCCAAGGGTAATATTAAATGGGAGTTTTAATTTCATAATTTTCCGACCAGTAAATTTAATAATTGCGGTTCATTTCCGACGAGGGTGAGCGCAATGACATCATCGCCAATCTTTAAAACCGTGTTTCCTTTTGGCACGATAACCTCCTCGCCCCTGACAATAGAAACCAATACTGAATCCGCAGGCAGCTGGATATCCTTGACCTCTTTATTGATAATAGGTGAATCCTCCGGCAGGTCCACGCGCACAATCGCAAGCTTCCCGCGCTTAAAGCTCATCAGGTTCACAAAATCCGAGAAGGAAACCTCCTCCTCAATGACCTTGGCGATAATCTTGGTGGAGTCAACCGGCACATCAATGCCTAATTCAGAGAAAGTATGTTCATTATCCGGGTTATTGACGCGCGCGACAGCCCGCTGGACGCCGAATTTCTCTTTGGCCAGCTGGCAGATGATCAGGTTATCCTCATCTTCTCCGGTAACAGCGGCTAAGACATCTGCGCGCGAAATTCCCGCTTCTTCCAAAATTCTCGGGTCGCAGCCATCGCCATTTATAACCAAGGCTTCCAGTTCCCTGGCAATCTCCTCACAAAGCACCTTATCTTTCTCAACGATGCTGACTGTGTGTCCGCTGGAGATTAGCCTCTTGGCCAAAAAATAACCTATTTTGCCTGCACCGACAATCACAATATACATCGCTCCACCTCTAAAATTATAAAGCGAACTTCTCCTTTATTTTCTGGAGACTAGCCACCTTAACGACGGCTATTAAAGTGTCTTTGGCTTTTAGAATAGTTTTGGACTCAGGGATGATTATTCCCTCCAGCCTTCTGATTGAGACCACCAGAAATTCGCCAGGAATATTTATATCCTGCGCGGTTTTGCCCACCAGATTCTCCTTTACCGCGATCTCAATAACGCCGATGTCTTTGGACTCAATCAGGTAGCTTGAGAATCTGCTTTCAATGATCTTATCTCGCAGCATCGCAGCAAATAGGATGGTCCCGCTGATAATATCTAAGCCCAGCGCAGTGTAGATGTGCGCGCGTTGTGGGTCATAAACTCGGGCAAAAACCTTGGGCACCTTAAAAATCTTCTTGGCTACCTGCGCGGAGATGAGGTTAGTGTTATCTCCGTTAGTGACTGCGCAGAAGGCATCTGCTTTTTCAATGCCGGCGTGCTTCAAGAGCTCAAGGTCAAAACCGTTGCCTGTCAATGTCAGGCCATTGAAAGTTCCTCCCAGGCGGTCAAAAGAACTCTGGCTTTTATCAATGATGACCACATTATGGCCTTCATTGGAGAGCAATTTTGCCAGTTCCGAACCCACCCTTCCGCAACCAACTATTATTACGTACATTTTAGACCCCTTATTTTTTCACTAACTCCACCAGCTTCTTAAATGCGTTAGCATCCTTTACAGCCAAATCTGCTAAAATCTTGCGGTCAATTGTGACCTTGGCTTTTTTTAGGCCGTTCATAAATGTGCTGTAGGTGGTCCCTGCAGCTCGACAGGCAGCATTGATGCGCGTAATCCAGAGGCTGCGGAACTCTCTTTTTTTCACCTTTCTGTCCCGATAAGCATAGACGAGCGCGTGCATCAGCGCGCGCCGTGCCTGCTCAAATTGTTTACTGCGGTCTCCCCAATAACCCTTTGCCTTCTTAAGTACCTTCTTGTGTCTTTTGCGCGTTGCCACGCTGTGCTTTACCTTTGCCATTGTTGCTGCCGTCCTTTCTTAACCATATGGTAACATTCTCTTCAAGAATGACTTTTCCTTTCTTGCTTCAATAAAATGCGCCCGCCTCAGTTTACGGATCCTGGCGGTCTTTTTGCCGGTTGCCAGATGGCTCTTTCCACCAGAGCTATACTTGATCTTTCCTTTTTTGGTTAATCTAAATCTCTTGGCTACACCTTTCTTTGTTTTTAGCTTTCCCATGTGTCGGTCTCCATTCCTTTTTATTTCGGCGCAAGCACAAAGTACATGATCCTACCTTCCATGCTCGGCTCCTTTTCCACCTGTGCGTCGTTCTGCGTGTCGGTAATGAATTTATCCAAAACCTTTCTTCCCAAATCCAGGTGCTCCATCTGCCTGCCCCGGAAGAAAAGGTTGATCTTGACTTTATCCTTTTTCTTTAAAAAGGTGATCGCCTGTTTTACCTTGGTCTCATAATCATGGTCGTCAATATTGGGTTTCAGGCGGATCTCTTTAAGCCGTC
>Ga0315285_10008953_pt1 | contig 10252 bp, 10 predicted proteins | sample YL17G09_36_MG_FD_203698 | JGI IMG/M metagenome (GOLD analysis project Ga0315285, IMG submission 203698) | Sediment microbial communities from Yellowstone Lake, YNP, Wyoming, USA - YL17G09_36 | ecosystem: Environmental > Aquatic > Freshwater > Lake > Sediment | place: USA: Wyoming | collected... | reverse complement strand
CTCCCCCCGCTTACCCTGGGTCTCGGGCTTCTGGAAGCTCCGCGGGGGGACGCTGACGACCGCTGGTTTTCCCCTAATCTTCATCGTCGCGACCGTCGAGCCGCCGTAGGCCAGCCTCTTCACCTGGAAGCCGTCTTCCCCCTGCTGTACGTCGAAGCAGTCACCAGAGTACCCCGCGCCGAGGGCGGAGGCGACCCTGGGCGCCAGCTCCCGCCCCCTCTTCGTGGAGCCCACCATGACGAGGTCCGGAGACTCCCTAGCGGTCACCTCTAGGAGCCCCGCCCTGAGCGTATCGAAGGAACGATCCTTGACGAAGTAAACCCTAGAGGCGCCATAATCTGACAGAACCGCGGCCTGCTCCTCATCAGTGGCTAAAGCCGAAGCCCCCGCAGACAGCTGGAGGGCCCTCCCGAGCAGCTGCAGGGACAGTTCCGTGTTCTCGGAGTAGATGAGCGTCTTCACATTCATCCCTCCAGGGCGCCTTCAGCCGACAAAGCGGAGACGAGTTTAGCAACCGCGTCCCCTACTTTCTCCTCCTTGATCATGATGCGCTTCCTCTTCACCTCGGGGACCTGGACGTCGGCGACCTCCACCCTCGAGGATGCCTTGAGCTCCTCGGTCTTTAGGCCGAGCGCCTCGGCGTTCCACTCGGTTATCGGCTTCTTCTTCGCCTTCATTATGTTAATCAGGCTCGGTATGCGGGGCTCGTTTACCTCCCTCACGACTGTGACGAGGAATGGCGGCTCCACCTCTACTACCTCGTCGACGTCCTCTAGGTCCCTCACCGCCCTGTACTTCCCGGCCTCCAGCCTCAACTCCTTGACGTAAGTCACCTGGGGGACACCGAGGAGCTCCGCGACCCTTGGGCCGACCTGGGAGCCCATGCCGTCGAGGGCGAGCTCACCGGCGACGATGACGTCAACAGCGCCAACCTTTCCTATAGCCGACCCGAGGACGCGGCTCGTCGCGTTAGCGTCGAGGCCCTTGAAGACCGGGTCGCTGAGGATGTAGGCGGCGTCCGCCCCCATGGCGAGGGCCTCGAGGACGCTGGTCTTGGTCCTACCGTCGCCGAGTGACACGGTGATGACCTCGGCCCCGCCCGTCTCCTTCATCCGGATGGCGGCCTCAAGCGCCCTCTTGTCGAGGTCGTTGAGCCTCCTCTTCGCCGCCTCAGCCTGAGGTCGGCGCGTCGATGGGTCGATCCTCACCTCGTTTAGATCCGGGATGTCCTTGACCAGGACTGCTATCCTCGTCACTTGAATCAGTCAACCCTCCGCTGCTTCTCCCATTTATCCTTATCAATCAAACGTCGAAAAACAATTCGACGAGTGACGACGGGGGCGTCATCGTCCGGTTTATCTACGATTTCAGGTCTGGGCTTTCATGACTTCGGCCGTTGGTCTTCTACTCTCGATAAACGCTTTAAGTCGTCTTTGTGGTAGTTTGGTTGATTGCTCATGAAGCCTGAAGAGGTCGGAAGGATCGCGGTCCTGGGGGCCGGCGTCATGGGGCATGGAATCGCCCAGATCGCCGCCCAGGCGGGTATTAGCGTTACTATCAGAGATGTGGAGCAGAGGTTCCTCGACGGGGCCAAGGCCGGGATAGAGAAGAACCTCGCGCGCCTTGTGGAGAGGGGGCGCCTCAAGCAGGAGGACACCCCGCTCATCCTGGGGCGGGTAAGCATGATGCTGAGTCTCCCGGATGCCGTGAGGGACGCCGACGTAGTCGTGGAGGCCGTGCCCGAGCGGATGGAGGTCAAGCACGAGGTCTGGGGTGAGGTCTCCAAGTATGCGAGGGCGGACGCCGTATTGGCGACGAATACGAGCAGCCTGAGCATCACGAAGATGGCGATGGCCGTCTCAGATCCGGGGCGCTTCGTGGGGATGCACTTCTTCAACCCGCCCACGATACTGAAGCTCGTCGAGATCATCCCGGGTGAGGAGACGAGGCCCGAGACGATCGCGGTGGTGAAGGGGCTCGCGGAGAGGCTCGGGAAGACGCCTGTCATCGTGGGGCGGGATGCGCCGGGATTCATCGTGAACAGGGTCCTGATAACCTACCTGAATGAGGCGGCGAAGCTCCTCCAGCAGGGCTATACTAAGGAGCAGGTCGACGCCGCGATGCAGTACAAGGCGGGGATGCCGATGGGTCCCTTCATGCTCACCGACCTCATCGGGTTGGACATAACCTACAACATCCTCAGGGTCTTCGAGGATAACCTCGGGGCCGCCTACAGGGTGGCTGAGCCGATACGGAGGCTGTTCGAGGAGAAGAAGCTGGGTAAGAAGACCGGTGAGGGCTTCTACACCTATGGGAAGCCTGAGGTGAGGGAGGAGCAGGCGAAGGGATTCGACCCCGCCCTTCTGCTGAGACCCTTCGTGGCTGAGGCGGAGAGGCTCGTCGCCGAGGGGATCGCCGACCCCATCTCCGTGGACATCGCCATGAAGCTGGGCGCCAACCTCCCCATCGGGCCGTTCGAGCTCAAGGCCCGCCTCGAAGCCGGTGTGGGCCTGGAGGAGAAGCCTGTCCTCACCGAGGCGAAGAACGGCGTCCTCAAGATAACAATTAACCGCGCCTCGAAGCTCAACTCCATCACCACCGAGATGCTCAACACGATCGCGGACGCCGTCGAGAAGGCCGACTCGGACAAGTCTGTGAGGTGTGTGGTCATAACCGGCGCGGGGGACCGTGCGTTCTCGGCGGGGGCGGACATCGACGAGTTCAGCAAACTCACGCCCGCCCAGGCCCTCGACTACACGAGGGCGGGGAAGGGGGCGATGAAGAGGATCAAGGCGGCGAAGAAGCCCGTCGTGGCCGCCATAAACGGCTTCGCCCTCGGCGGTGGCTGCGAACTCGCCTCGTGGTGTGACTTCAGGGCCGCGATTGACAAGGCGAAGCTCGGGCAACCCGAGGCGAACCTCGGCGTCATACCCGGGTGGGGCGGCACGAAGATCCTCACCAAACTCATGGGGAAGCAGCGCGCGAAGCTCCTCATAGCCACTGGTGAGGCCATAACCGCCGAGGAGGCGAGGCAGATCGGCCTCGTTGACAAAGTTTACTCCTCGGCCGAGTTCAGCGCCAAGGTCGACGAGTTCGTCTCCAAGCTCGTGGCGGCGTCACCGACAGTCATAGGCGCCGTGAAGAAGCTGACGAACCCCAACGTGAAGGATGAGGACCTCGAGGCCGAGTCATTGGAGTTCTCCAAGCTCTTCGAGACGAGGGACTTTAGGGAGGGCGTGTCCGCCTTCAAGGAGAAGCGGAAGCCCGTCTTCAAAGGAGAGTAGCCGTCTAGGGCGTCTTGAAGGAGAGGATGGCCCTCTCCCCCTCCTTGACGACCGTAAATTTGACGCGTGTTCCTATTGTGATCTTCTCTGGGTTATCCACGGCCATCAGCCCCGATATCGAGGGGCCCTCGTCGAGCCTTATGATGCCTACGGCGTAGGGGCCGCGTCCCTTGAATGCGGTGGAGGGCACCCTGTTCAGGGTCACCGCCTCGACGACGCCTCCCCCCTTGAACTCGTGCCACTCCTGTTGCTGGGAGCCGCACTTGGAGCATATCTGCCTCGGGGGGATGTGCAGCTCGCCGCAGCTCTTGCACCTGTTCCCCATGAGCTTTCCCTGGGCCACGTATCCGTTGAATGCCTTGGTGGTGAACTCGCTCAACTCATCCCCTCCTGAATACTTGGACCGTTACGCTTGCGCCCGCCGCGCCCACGTTGTGGGCTAGCCCAGTCTCGGCGCCCTGGACCTGGTGTTTCCCGGCTTGGCCGCGTAGCTGTTTGAAAATCTCGTACGCCATGGCGGCGCCCGTGGCGCCTACGGGGTGGCCCTTCGCCTTGAGGCCGCCATCGGGGTTTATCGGGATCTCACCGTTGAGGGCGGTCCTGCCCTCCTCGGCGGCTCTGCCCCCCTGCCCCTTCGGGAAGAAGCCGAGGTCCTCGGTCGCGACGACCTCTGCTATGGTGAAGCAGTCGTGGACGTCGGCCACCTGGATGTCCTTGGGTGTTGCCCCCGCCATCTTGTAGGCGTCCTCGGATGCCTTGACGGCTGCGCGGAGCGTGGTGAAGTCGGGGCGGCTGTGGAGGGCGATGGTGTCGCTTGCCTGTCCCATGCCCGCGATCTTGACGGGGGTGTCCGTGTATCGCCGGGCGACCTCGTCGGCGGCGAGGATCACGGCAGCCGCGCCGTCGGAGACGGGGCAGCAGTCGAAGAGCCTCAGGGGGGAGGCTATGGTCGGGTTGAAGTCGGACCAGAGGAACTCCATCTCATCCTTGAAGGTTCTGCCGTCCCTCTCCCCGAGCTTCTGGGCGATCGACGCTATCTCCGACTGGAACTGCGCCTTTGGGTTGAGTGCACCGTTCCTGTGGTTCTTGATGGTCACCGCGGCGAGTTGGTCCCACCCGGTTCCATATTTGTTGAAGTATGCAGAGGCTATGGCGGCGTAGATGGCGGGGAAGGTGAAGCCGACGGATGTCTCATATGATGAGTCGGCGGCGAGGGCGAGGGCATCCGTCACCTGATCGGTGGTGAGCCTGCTCATCTTCTCGACGCCACCCACGATGACGGCGTCGGTCATCCCCGACGCGATGGCCATGACGCCGAGGTTGAGGGCCGCCCCGGAACTCGCGCAGGCATCCTCTATCCTGTAGGCGGGGACGGGGTTTACGCCGAGCCAATCAGCCATCACGGCCGCCGTGTGACCCTGCCCCTCGAAGACGTCGCTCGTGAAGTTCCCTACGAACAGGGCGCCCGCGTCCCTGAACCTGAAGCCGTTATCCACGGAGCCCGCCGCATCGAGGGCGGCCTCGACGAAGAGCTCCCTCCCAGTCTTATCGGCGTGAAGCTTGTTGTGAAACCTAGTCATCCCCGCCCCCACCATCGAGACGCCCCTGTGGAGAACCAAGCACCACACCCAGATGCAACCTAGCCAGCGACGGGGTTAAGAATTGCGTCGAATGTTGACTCGACACTAGACGAACAGGGCTCATATTTATCGTGACCCGACGATGTATAGAATAATGGCGAGACGCCTTTATTCCTAGAAAACGTTAAATTATTTTCAGTGAAACATCCATTCGGGTGTATCAATGAGCATAGCTTTTGTCCTAATCAACACCGACCTCGGTGAGGGTACCGACGTCAGCAAGGCTCTGAAGGAGATACCTGAGGTCAAGGAGGTCTACGGCGTCTATGGCGTCTACGACTTCGTCGTCCGTCTTGAGGCTCCCACGATGCAGGAGATCAAGGACGTAATAACTAGCAAGATCAGGCGCCTCAACCACGTCAGGTCGACGCTTACGATGGTAGTCCTCGAGTAGCCCCCTTTTTGTGGGTTCCCTACTTCTCGGATTCTAGCCTGTAGTGGACTATCTGTTTGACGCCGTCTCTGAGTCTCCACTTGGGTTTGAACCCCAGGACTCTCTCTATCCTTGACGTGTCGTAGCTGAACTCCTTTGTCTCGCCTCGGCGGGGTGGGGCGTGGGTGATGGAGACGCGCTTGTTCGTCGCCTCCTCGACTTCCCGTGAGACGATGCCAGCTATCTCGTTGACCGTGGTCGTCTCGCTACCTATGTTGAGCGTCTCGCGCTCTATGCCCTCAGTCACGACGCTGAGGATGATGGCACGCGTTATGTCTTCGACGTGTACGAAGTCCCGGGTGCTCGTCCCGTCGCCGTAGATGGGTAGGGTCTTACCCTCGACGCCGAGGGTGACGAACTTGGGGATGACGCCGACCCAGTTCGTGTATAGGCCGACGCCGTAGACGTTCCCGAATCGGAGGTTGACCGTCTCCAGGCCGTGGTTCAGGTTGTGTGACTCGATCAGCTTCTCGCCGGTGAGTTTGGTTACGCCGTAGAGGTTCAGTGGGTGGGTGGCGTGGTTCTCGGTCACCGGCATCGTTGCGGGGACGCCGTAGACTGCTGCGCTGCTGCAGAAGACGACTCTCCCCACGCCGTTTCTCAAGGCTGCCTTGAGGACCTGGTGTGTGCCGTAGATGTTGACGGATATGGCCTCCTCGGGTTTCTCGTTGCATGTGTCTAGGTCGGATAGGGCGGCGGCGTGGACCAAGGCGTCTGCGCCCTTGAATGCCTTATCGAGATCGCTGGGGTTCCTGATGTCTCCCTCGACGATCTCAAGCTTCCCGACCTTCAGTCCCTTTATGTGTCTGTAATCCCCGGCGGACTGGTTGTCTATTGTAGCTACGCTGTGGCCGTCCCCTAGGAGGTTCTTGACGAGGGTGGAGCCTATGTAGCCCGCCCCGCCGGTGACTGCTACGCGCATCGCGGTTCAGCAGGTTATTGGGGCATCCGGTTAAAGGGGTTGCCTGTTCGCCTTTACCCTTATATCCCTCTCCCCATTCCTCGCATCATAGTGGTTGACATGGTCTATTGCCCCAAGTGTGGTAAGGAGCTCCCGGCTGACGCTGCATTCTGTGATAAGTGTGGTCAGAAGATGGATGAGCCCGTCAGCCCCTTCGAGGGGCGGTGGGGCCGTAGGTTCGAGAGGCGCATGGAGAGGCGTTTTGAGCGGCTCGATCGCGGCCCCGATTACCTCGACGGCGTGGGGTTCGGCGTCTTCCTCATCGGCGTGGCCTGGGTCCACCTCCAGTGCCCGTGGGTCTGGGAGGAGCTCACATTCTGGTTCCGTGGCTGGGTGAACGGCCCCACCGTGCTGCCCGTGATCCTTACCGAGCCGGTTTTCATATTCTTCACCATCATGGCGGTCTGGGGTCTAGTCGAGGGGGCCCTTAGGATGGTGTCGGGCCGCGTCATGAAGGGGCTCGGCAACGTCGTCGGGGCCCTCGGAGGCTTCGCCGTGGCCTACATGGTGAGGCTCTACGGGCAGGGGGCGATAAGCGGCGCGGACCTTCTCCCGGGCCTCATAATAATAATCGGCGCCAGCATAGTGCTTAGCGCCGTCGTCCACTCCTTCGCGTGGTCCTCCCCTCGAAGGGATTAAGAACGCGATGATGCACGGGTGAACTGTGCTCACCCAGCAGATACTCGGCCCTGTCTACCTCCTCGACTCACCCTACCACGGCTCCCAGGGCGTACTTGGGACGTACGTCGTGAAGGGCGGGGAGCCCATGCTGATTGACCCGGGGCCGACGAGCCAGGTGCCGGGGGCCCTGGAGGGGCTGAGGGAGCTTGGGATAAGGCAGCTCCGGTACGTGGGGCTCACCCACATCCACCTCGACCACGGCGGCGGAGCGTGGAGGATGATTGAGGCACACCCCGAGGCGGACGTCTACGCCCACCCCAAGGCGGTGGAGCACCTCGTCGACCCGAGCCGCCTCGCCGCATCGGCGAAGCGGTTCTTCGGCCCCGCCTACGAGAAGTACGGCGAGGTCCGCGGCATGAACCCCATGAAGATTCAGGAGTCGAAGGACGGCGAGGTCCTCGACCTGGAGGGGGCTACGTTGAAGGTGATCTGGACGCCGGGGCACGCGAGCCACGGGCAGAGCTTCTGGGAGCCCGACTACAGGATCATCATCCTCGGCGACTGCGGGGGTAGCTTCAGCAAGAGGAGCGGGAACATCTTCCCCATCACGCCGCCTCCCTTCAACCCCGAGAGGGCGCTTGAGACCCTCGACAAGCTCATCGCCCTCCGCCCCGAGATAGTCTGCTACAGCCACTTCGGCTACTCATACGACGCCGTGAAGAAGCTCACATTCTACAGGGGGGAGCTGCAGACGTGGGTAGAGGTCGTGGAGAGCGGCGTCAGGGAGGGGCTCGACCTCAACGGCGTCTGGGAGCTGCTCAAGGAGCAGGACCCCATACTCCGCCTCTCCCTCGACGGTGACGACGGCAGGCGCAGGACCGCCATCCCAAACATCATAGGCCTCGTCGAGTACACGAAGTGGAAGCTCAAAGAGGAAGCCGCCAAGTCTTCATAAGCACCCGCGTCCGATCCTTCAACGATCGAGTTGTATTCTGAGAGCCACTGCCACCTGGGTGACATGAGCCCCGGGCGCGCGCGGCGCGGGCATGCTCACCAGAGAGCCGTGCAACATAATGCGGGTGGCGGGTGTTCTGAACGTGGGGATGGGCAGCAAACCGAGCTGCGTTGACTGGGAGAAGGTCAGGTATTACTTAGACCTTGGCGAGAAGCTCAGGAACTAGAGCCCCCACCGCACGTGTAACCATACAATCACGGGTAACAATCAGGTGGAAGTGAGGATAAGGCTATTGAGAATTGGATTCACTTATCTGGGATTCGCGCGCTAAAGCCAGCGTAATACCCACACATATTAACCGTTACAGCGAAACAAGAAAGTGATATGAACAGACTACAGGGAAAAACCGCACTGATCACAGGAGCGGGTTCAGGTATTGGCAGAGCCACAGCCATCCTATTCGCAGCTGAGGGCGCCCACATCGCAGTAAACGACATCAGCGAAGAGGGAGGTCACGAAACTGTACAGCTGATTCAAGAAGCCAAGGGAGAAGCCACATTCTACAAGGCGAACGTGACAAAGTGGCCGGAGGTTAAAGCCATGGTCAGTCAAGTACTTGATCGCTACAATGGAATCGATATACTGCACAACAACGTGGGAGGATGGCAGAGGGAAAACAACGATACGGTCGTTAACGATTCCGAGGAGGAGTGGGACAGGCTCATCAACCTAAACCTACGTGGAGTGTTTCTCGTATCGAAAGAGGTTGTTCCAATTATGATTGAAAAGGGTGGTGGATCGATAATTAACACCATAACTACGAATGCCTACATGAACTATGTGGGGAGTCAAGCGTACGGTGCTGCGAAAGGGGCCGTGCGGGAATTGACGAGGTCGATGTGCCTCGAATATGCCAAATACAACATCAGGGTCAACGGACTGGTCCCAGGGGAGACTGTGACACCTCAGTGGACGGCATCAATCGAGAGTTCTCCAAACCCGGAGGAATCGAAGAACTTCCTCCTCAAGAAGATACCGATGGGGCGGTTTGCTAGACCAGAAGACATAGCCCTGGGGGCGCTCTTCCTCGCATCCAACGACTCAAGATATGTCAATGGTCACGTTCTCTTCGTCGATGGTGGATTGACCGCTGGATTTTACGGATAAGTGAAGGTAGGAACTTGAGGAGGTAGGGGAACAGTCAGCTAGCGTAGCTCTGTCCCTGTACGATGCGCGTGCGCATCGATATTCATTCGACTGCCTCCTATCCTGATGTGCCTAGGTTTTAAGAAGCTGAGGGAGCGCGCGCATTTAATGCGTTATATTTGATTATGTTGAAAAAAATAACACCATCAATAGCCTATCAGTGATTTAATGTCAGTCGTCATAGATATCCCAACCATCTCAGTGCTGGTGGCCTCCGCTAGCGTGATAGTGGGTGCGATCTATTACGTGTGCGCGCAGGAGTTGATTCCTCTTTCAATCTGCTTTTACGTAAGATGAGGCTTATGCCAAAGTAAATTTAGGTTAAAATTTTTCGTGGATTAAAGGATTAGTAAAATGACTACTCGTGGATCATCTTGTGCGCGCCATATACCCCCTAAAAACATTTTTCTCGTTGATGTTAGCGTGCGCTTGACGAGATCATGTAGGACTTGAGGCGAATTTCTCCCAACTGACGATATCGTCTAGACTCTTCCTCTCCTTAGGCGCCGGTGTCTCATCAGGCACTCCTATAGGCATAACCGCGACGGGCCTTAGTTTATCGGGGACATCTAACAGCTTCCGAATCAGGTCCTCCCTACCAGTCTGCCCCATCCAACACGTTCCAAGACCAAGATTCGTAGCAGCTAACGCGATGTGTTCAAACGCAATTCCTAGGTCGTTACTACACCAATTTGGGGAAGCTTCCTGATCCGCCAAGCCGACTATCATTAGCGGTGCTTTCGCCGCCCACTCCGATTTAGCCAGCTGCTTTATAGTTTCCCTGTTCTCGACGACTATGAAGTGCCATGGCTGTTTGTTGCTGGCTGAGGGGGCGATTCGAGCCGCTTCAAGGATCTTTAATGTTTTTTCCCGTGGTACGGGGGCGTCCTTGTATCTGCGGATGCTTCTCCTCTTCAGCAGAACTTCTTCAAAATTCAATTCAATCTCCAAGATGAAAAATCGTAAGGGGAGGATATAAAGAGAGTATCACCCAATAGTGCTCGTGCGGATTTTATTTTTTAATCGCGCGTGGTATCAGGTGGAAGTGAGGATAAGGCTATGGCCCCAACCCCAAATCCTAGAATTCAATCTTCTTCTTGGCAAACAACCCCTCAATAAAATGCTCTAATCTCTTTTTAAGAGGCATGAAGA
>Ga0315285_10008951_pt1 | contig 10254 bp, 11 predicted proteins | sample YL17G09_36_MG_FD_203698 | JGI IMG/M metagenome (GOLD analysis project Ga0315285, IMG submission 203698) | Sediment microbial communities from Yellowstone Lake, YNP, Wyoming, USA - YL17G09_36 | ecosystem: Environmental > Aquatic > Freshwater > Lake > Sediment | place: USA: Wyoming | collected... | reverse complement strand
GGCTACCAACGCTCAAGCGTGAATTTATACTAAATTCCCTCCTTTTTTGGAAGTCTAGCCTTGAAGTGAGCTGGCCGCTATGCTCGGCAGGGGCTGGAGCACCGCGGAGATAGCGCGCATGCTTGATCCTAAATTGGCCAAAAATGGTTTTTATTGTTTGTTTTTCGGGATTTGAGGGCGGCTTCCTGGGTCACACTTGTTTCTGATTTGCTTGCAGTATCCACCCTTCTCGAACCTGCACAGGTGCCTTAGGCGGCTGAACGGCAAGGCCACAATCGTTATCGACGGGTCTGACAGGGCAGCAGAAACTTGCTGCCGAACCCTTGGCGACAGGAAATAGGCGTATCTCGGCCTTCCCCGTCCATTCGAGAGCGTCTTTTCACTTATCACCAAGCTCTGAGCTGTCAGGCGCTTAAGACGCGGCTTCAGCGTGTTGCGACTGAAACCCACCTCGCCCAGAAGCTGGGCGAAAAACTTTGGCTTGCCATCGCTGAGCACAGCCAAGACACGCTCATCAAACAAGTCCATAATTGAACTACACAAAACGGATTTAAAACCATTATTGGCCATTTTCGGAACAGGCATGCGCGGTACTAGAAGGAATGTTTTATTAATCGCTGTGGTTTTAATTGCCATCATGAATTTGAAGGAAAAAAACACATCCCAAATGCTACAGGATATGTTCACCAAGACCACACTCCTTTCATTTCTAAGAGAAGAATTGAAGATCAAGCTTCCGAGAAGTACGCAATTCCAAGATGTAGTCAACCTCATCGCAGAAAGGAATTTAGAACAAGACTTCTGCCGAGCCATATCGAAGGAGCTGAAGTTCGATGCTAAGATCGACAGTTTTGCGAAAGCATACGGCTTCTATAAAGTCGCGATTTGTCTAGACTTTTTTAATGTGGAGCAGCTCATTCAAATGGCAGAGGATCTCAGTGGCAGACGAACCAAGTGGACATACAAAAGAAAAAGAGGGCAGCTTCTTCAGTCAATAATGAACAATGCAGCCATAGGAGATATAGAAGAGTACATTCAAAGGCAAATTCGAGAGAAGCAAATCCCTCCGATTCAGCAAAGTAAATTCGGATGGATTCTTGGCCCAATGGGCGTTCTGAAATCAACTGTTACGAGGAAACCTATCAAATCCGAGGGCATGATTAAATTCCTGCTTAACCACTGTTTTTATCCATCGCCTTACAATGAGCTTATGGATGTTCTAAACGACAAACTTGCAGAGTGCTCTTTTGACAAACACGATCCTTTGCTAAAGGAAAAATTCTCTCAAGTACTTCTAGCCAAGTTAAGCGATGAAGAAATATTCGCGACACTTAACCAACTCATCGAAAATGGGAGTTTGAAGATCGACTCTATAGAGAGATATTGGGACTTCGTGGCTACCCCACATGGCATCTTTGAGACTTCATATCATGGTGACGAAAATCTTGCTCATTGGATTCTTAGAATGTTTGCAGAAGAGGAGTTGGCGCCTTTTTTCCTTGGTGGAAAAACTGATAACATAGAACACCTTGTCCAAGAGAAATGTATTACGGAGACTCCAGACAAGATTCTGGCGCAATTCTTCGGTTCTGGCCCGTCCTTGGCAAAACTTGCTAGCAGGCTTGGTTTGTTTGGGCTTCATAAGATCGAGAATGAAAAGGTCCTTAGTCAAGTAATACTGTTAAAACTCGGCTTTGATGTGCCCCCAGAACTGGAGGGTACATTCACTCTTGCTTCAAAGGTAGAAAAATATCGTAAAGATTTGGATAGCGGATCGATACTGAATCCGGCCAAATGGAATGAAGTATTCAACTCTTTGGAGAGGATTTTGGAAGATCTGGTACTATTTTATGGTGGCATCTTGCAAAAACAAAAGCTGGTGGCTGTCAAGGAGGAAGAAAGGGCGGCCGAAGTAAAGGAGTGGATTAGGAAGACTTTCAAACTCGAAAAACAATTCAACGCTCTGACCTTTGGTGACTTATGTGCTCTGTTGAGAAGTATGAACCGATTTTCGAAAGACCATAAAAACGTTGGCAAACAGATGAACAGGCTTTTTGGGCGGACCTATTTTCTGAAGGACGAACATCTCGATGTGCTAGATTTTGTCAAGCAGTGTCGCACTGAACTCACCCAAATACATTGGACTCAAAAAAAGAAGCAATGTGACCAACCGGAGGTGTTGGCTAGACTTACAGCCCTCCTTGGCGATTTGAACTCTCAAACAGGACGATTGAGAACGTATCCATACTTAATACGTCTTAAGGAAGAAGTTACGAATGAATTCGGTGTAAGATACTACACAGTTGTTAATGAAGAGAATAGGAGTTGGAATCTCAAGACGCGAGAATGGATTGAACCCGAGGATATTTACTTCATGATTAGTGATAGCCTGCCTTTTGCAATAGATCCTGTCCTATTGAAGAAGTTCTGGTGAAAGCCAGTGATTCGCCGCGCGCTTTAATAGATTTTATTCGGTTTCATGATTAGCCTACAGTTTTGGGTTACGCATCTCTGTCTCTTACCAGTTTGCAGTAACCGCCTTTCTCGTACCTGCAGGCCTTCTTGAGCCTCGAAAACTCCAGAACAACGGCACTAGGCTGAGGAGTCGCTCTGGGTTGAGGAGCGTCTGCGGGGCGGTACTGGAATTCGGGCCTTCCGCGGCCTTCACTCGGCTTTTTCTCCTTCAGAATGAGCTCCCCAGAGCCAAGCCGCTCCAGATGGACGATGACCGTTGAACGTGCAAACCCTGAATCCCTGACCAACTCAGCAAGCGTAAGAGGCTCGTCCTTCCTGGTCAGAACACCAAGTATCTTCCTGTCAAAAAAATCCAGATACATACCAAGAAAAAAGCTAAACCTATTAAAATCTATTTTCGTCTGAATTATGCAACAGGCTGGCGCGTCCGCTAGACAGAACTGATATCCCTGAATATTAGATTTGCTCGCGCTATTTGAAAAGGAATTACTGTCATGTGAGAAAATTCCATTTGTAGATAATATTATGATTGGCAAATAATAAACATTGTCCTTACTATTTTTTGACGTTTTAACCAGAAATTTGGCCAAAAGGTTTATTTATTGGCAAATGTATACAATCTTACCAGAAGATAAGGGAGGCATTGGCAAATGTGTGCACAAACATCACGGAAATGTGACATTAATTTTAAAGGTCACAAAGTCACTACAGAGGACATTCCAAAGCTTTCATATTATTCAGGTACAATAGTGCCGTACATGTCCGATTCACCAGCTCTCTTGTCACATTTTAGACCTGAAGGATTATCGGTGGACAATCCGTTAAGGATATCAATGGAAAGCATCACTGAATATATGCTTGCATATGTTCGAGAGATTGCTAAGAAGGATATCGATGAGGCGCGAAATATCTCAAAATCGCTCTATTTGCCTTATGTGAGGAAAATAGAAGGAAAATCCAGCTACATAGTGGAAAGAAGAGTACTCGCTGATATAGTGCGAGAAAGAGCAGCAAAACTAGGAATAGAAGCAAGAAAAGGAATAAAAGACCTCATTGAAGAAGTCCACTAAAAAGGAGATTTTATAGGAGGTCTTTCCCACCCTTTTTCATAGACCAGACTGATGATGAATACTACAAACCCAAACACCAAGAGACCTCCATAGTATGCAAATGAGGTATTCTGCCATCCACCAACTAGGTACTCGTGACCTGCTTCAATTGCACAGTAGCCAATCAAAAAGGCGCCAAATGCTTTGACATAGAATATCCATGAAGGTTTTTCTTTGATGTCGTTTTTTGCCATTCTTCACTTACACCTCCACATTCTGTTCATGTAAGATCCAAAAAATGCAAATCGCTATTATGCTGATCGCATCTTCCCTTGGTAGGTTATTTTTCATGAGACAATCTAGAGCATTGCTTTCCAGTAGTTGGTAAGCTCTTCCTAGGGGAGAGGGCATGAGCATATATGAATAACTCTGATCTGCGAGGTCGGAGACTGCATTCTCAAAGGATTCGACGAATCTTGAACCGTCACATTGCTTCAGTTTCGCGTAGAAATCAGACACTATCTTCTTTCCCTCCCTCTGATTTAGGAAATCCATAATCTTGCACTTGTCAGCTATCTCTTTCCATCCTTTCCGAAAACTCGCTCTGAAATCGCGAATGGGCCTCTTCAATTGGTTCACCACAGGATCAGATTACATCTCTAGGAAAACAGTATTTAACTCTGGTGGGCAACCTCTGTTAATATGTTAGCGCGTATGCCTGTTCCGAAATTGGCCTAAAATGGTTTTTATTCGCCCTTCATGATCCAGGGAGGGCTTTGGGCTTCGTGCCTGTTCTTGATTTCTCGGGGGATTTTGTCTTCCTCGAACACAGGAGAAACGGGCAAACCGGAATTAAAACCATTTTTAACCATTTTAGGAACACGCATGCGCGCTAAAAAGCATTTAAGCTTTAACTTTCAATACACACTCAGCGAGTCTCTTGAAATGGATTGAAATCAACGTAGATCAATCTCAGTACGTTTCGAACGATGATTGCTTAGTCAAGGTTGTTAGACCAGTGCTGGATGAGTTCAGAGCAAGAGTCCAGACTTGGCATTTTCTCTGGGAAGGCAGACCTTGGCCTTCCACTTTGAGATTAAGATTCTTTGGGAATGATCAAGACATTGAGCAACTGAGGCAGTTCTTTGAAAACAAGCTCAAGAATGTTCGCCACTGCTATGGTGAGCATGGAGATTGCGGCGAAAACAAAGAGTATAAAGGCGAGGCTAATGGTGGAAATGGATGGGGAACGAAAGCCTGGGAAAAAGGTATGAAGTTCCTGGAAATGGGTTCTGAATTTGCACTTGAACTCATTGAGAACAAAGACAAACTAGGACGCAGCCCAGATTATAAGAAAAATGCCAATGAATACGCAGATCGATATACTCACCTCTTTCTGAATCAAATCAGTTCACTAGTCAACGAAGTTGATTTCGATTTGTCGCAAGGCATTTTTCGCTATGGGAATGGAATGCTCCAAGGCAGAACGCCGCCACTCCAAGAAGGGCAGATCAGAGCGATACTGCATCAGATAATACAGCCTATGGTTCATGAAGTCAAACAAAGAACTCGGGAAAGGATTCAAGCTCTACTGCCGAGAACAACATCATGAGTGCAGAGAGAGAGAGAGCGCGGGAGGTTGAAGGCGTGTGCCGTCTCGTATCGGATGATGTCGAACAGCGCGCGCGCGAAACTTGGGAAAGCTCCAGCATTGGTTTAGACGGGTCCGGCCAGTCAGCTGGCAGTGCCTTTGCATCGCGGCCTGTCTAACGGTTGTATTGCACCGCGCTAGATACTAAGCACAAAGCCATCCTCAAATCCAAAAAAGGCGAAGAAAAAAACTATTTTTAGCGCACGCGCTCCAGAACTGGCTCTTCTGAGTGACGTTGGACGAAATTGGTGGACTATGTGCGATTTGTTGGCGTTGATTTCAAACGAGCACTAAGATGAACTGTTGCTGTAAGCCATTTCTCCAATAGTTAAGGAAGATTGTATGTGAAGCTCGCTATCTTCCATTCTCCGCTAATCTTTTCAAATGTCCACTTTTCACCTTGATTACTTGTTATCGTTACATTTTGGCCGCTAACCGCGTAAATTCCAATTGTATCAGCGATTGCTCGTGCGTATGTTCTGTCCGAGCTGATAGTGATTTCAACAGCGTCATGCTTAAGGCAAGTAAAATTAGGCAGGTTCCTGTAGCGTTCAGTAATCCTGTCTTTCCCATTCCAAATTATTTCTTGATCATTATTGCCTCCGCATGCATCTCTGACAAAAGCTTTTTCATCAAATAGTAAGACCACTTCATCAACCCTCCCTTCAAGTGCGAGCTTCGCCTCTTGTTCAATGATTTCCCTTATTGGTTTCTCTTCAGACGTTACTTTTTCTATCCACGGCAGTAGCCACCCGCTCACTAGTCCTGCGATTATTACAGCTACTGCTATCTCTCTCACTACGCTTTGGATGTTACGTGTTAACCATTCAAACATACCCATGCGCCGATTTTTTTTTCGTTTGCTCATTAGCATCTAACCTCATACTTTCAGGTCAAATATCTTATGATCCTAACATATGTGATATGCCCTCTTGAACCTATAAATACAAATTCTGCCACTACATAGGAGTTCCCGTAATTTCGTGGTGCAAAATGAAGATAGTGGTAATTCATATGCTTGCCGATATGCGCTAAGATTGGAGATTCTGACTTTCGATTCGCTTCCATCGTCGGGGTCATGGACGTTCTTGAGACCGATCTCAATCGCTTCGCCCACACTATTCCTGCCTTTTTTATTTTCATATGTGGGAGGTAGAACTTCCTTCGAGAACAGTAATTTGCGAAAATCATAAGTGCAAGTTGGAGTATAACAAAATGCCAACTGATTCAAGGAGAAAGGCAATGAAAAAAACAGTTTCTAGAATAGCGCTGACAATGTTGTTAACTGCGATGCTAATGTTAGCATTTGACGTTCAACTAACAAAATCGGAACCTATGGCAATCGTTGTTCCGAATGTTACTGACAAAAACAATACTTATAGGAATTCCCTTACAAATCCTTGGACGCTAGTACCCCCAAAGAAATTCGTAGGAGTATGCTACGGTCCTTTCAGGGATAACGAGGCACCTGGGTTTTATCCAACACTTGAAGAGATGCGTGAGGATGTCTATTTCCTCAAAAATCTTGCATCCTCCATTCGTACGTACAGCATGAGTGGAAACCTCAGCGAAATACCAAGAATATGTGAGGACGTATGTCTCGATTGTTATCCAGGAGCTTGGATTTCGAAACAGAAGAAAGATAATGAAATTGAAATACAAAGGTTGATAGAAGCAGCAAGGAATGTTAGCTGCGTTAAGGGTTTAATTGTTGGAAATGAGGTCTTGTTGAGAGGAGACGTGACGGAAGATGATTTGATTGAGTACATTAGAATGGTTAAGAACAGCACAAATCTGCCTGTGACGACAGGGGAAATTTGGAGTGTTTGGGAAAATCACCCAAAGCTTGTTGAAAATGTCGATTTCCTTCTTGTTCACATTCACCCCTACTGGGAGGGAATATCTTGCGACAATGCCACTGGGTATGTTGTCGAAAAATGGGAGGATTTGAAAAGGAGATTTCCGGAGAAGGAGATTGTTATCGGAGAGACTGGATGGCCTACTAGTGGAGATATGCTAGGAGGTGCAGTACCCAGTGAAGAGAACCAAAAGACGTTCCTAGAAGATTTTAAAAAGTCAGCGGAAGAGAAGGACATTAGGTATTTCTATTTTGAAGCTTTTGACGAGAAGTGGAAGAGAATACTTGAAGGTGCAGGATCGAGTGGAGAGAACCAAAAGATTGAAGATGGAGTGGGAGAACATTGGGGCATATATTATTCCAATGGTTCTCTCAAGCCATCGCTCAAAGATGTCGTCCCTGAAGAGGTTAGGGAAGGATTTGAAAGAGAGCCGAGAGACAGAAGGCTTTCTCTACCCTGCTTTGTATACAAGGACGCGTTTTCACCTGAAAATCGTTTCATGTCTTCAGGCTGGATGGGAGACCTTGAAAATTGGCCCGGAGATCCTCAGGAGGTATTTGATGAAGCTTGCTCGGATAATCCGTACTCTGGAGATACTTGTGTAAGAATCAACTACACTCCAGGAATAGTTTGGTGGTCAGGAATTTATTGGCAATTCCCTGAGAGAAATTGGGGAGAACTTCCTGGATACGATCTTTCCGGGGCGTCAAAAATCGTTTTTTGGGCAAGAGGTAAGGAAGGGGGAGAAATGGCTGGGTTCGAAGCTGGAGGTATCCAAAACCCAGAAGAAGAGTTTCAGGATTCTTTCTACACTTCAAGTGTCATAAATTTAACGAAGCAATGGAAAAAGTATACCATTGACTTAGCAGAAGCAAATCTCAGCACTGTAATAGGAGGGTTTTGCTGGGTCACTAATAAAACTCAAAATCCAGAAGGATGCGTGATTTATCTCGATAATATCTACTATGTAAGTCAAGACTTTTCAATCTCAGCTTCCCCAACCTCACTAACCATTCAACAAGGTAGCTGGGATAGCTCCACAATCACAGTAACATCCATTGAGGATTTTAGTCAACCCGTCCAGCTGACAGTATCAGGAGTACCGTCAGACGTCACAGCGACTTTGAGCCCTGAGCAGGTCGCGCCTCCAGCAGATGGCTCAACCATCTCCATCTTAACGGTTTCTATCGACGCAACAGCCATACCTGAAAACTACACCTTAACTGTGATAGGAACCAGTGGCACCATGACTCACAGCTTAAACGTTTCCTTGGAAATCGAAGCTGTGCTTATCAGGTTTACGTTCAATGCAGAGTGGGAAGGCATTATTTATCCAGTGGTCATCTTGAGCAACTCCACCATACCGGAATTCTTTTTCAACCAATCGTTAGCTCGAATAAGCCTTGAAGTCTCAGGCGAGACTGGCATGGTGGGCTGTTGTAACGTTACTATTCCAAAAACTCTCCTTAAAGGTGAACCATGGACGGTCAGGATAGACGAGGGGGTTTGGAGTTTCACACGATTGGATAATGCAACCCATAGCTCCCTATACTTCACCTATACGCATGCAAGCACGCTTCAAGTCACAATCCAAGGAACATGGGTCATACCAGAGTTCTCATCAGTCATAATTCTGCCACTATTCATAGCTGTCGCTTTGCTCGCTGTAGCTATTACAAAGAGAAGGCTGTCAGGAAGACCAAACCCTAAAAAACCATCATCTCCTTGTCTTTTTAGATCGATCGATTCAGTCAAACCTTCGCAATAACTTTTTCTATAAAAAAGGTCATTCCCGTTCTATAGGATGGCGCGCTGGCTTGTCCCTAAAATGGTGTAAAATGGTCATAATTCTCATTTTCGGGTTTTGGGGCAGTTTTGAGGTATGCATCTGTTTCTGGCCCTCTTGGGTGCCTTGACGTTCCAAGCGGGCCCGAGGGGATTTGAACCCCCGTTCTCCGGCTCCGAAGGCCGGCGCCTTGATCCAGACTGGGCTACGGGCCCAGACTAGGAATGGTTGAGGTGTGATTAAAAACATTCTGAAGAATCCGACGCCAATTGAGGCGTTTTCTTTCTTCAGGGAATTCAGCTATTGCGTAGGTCTGGCTTTTTCCTTCAAAGTCGCAAAGTAGCTACCACCTTTCGCTTTTCTCTTCACGTTTACTAAGTAGATTCCTCCAAGGGTGAGTAAGGCGCCGAAGAGTGATTCACGGTTGAGGTTTTCTCCTAGGAGTAGCCATCCGAGGAGCAAGGCGACTGTTGGAATGATTAGAGTTGAGCCAGAAAGGGTTGTTGCTTCTTCATGCTGGAGAAGGAATAGGTAGATTATGTTTCCGATGGTAAGTGCTCCAATCGACGAGTAGGCAAGCACCGCTACGTAGTTGATGTTGGTGGGAATAGTGAAGCTGTTTGCAGTTAGACTCCACATGACTAGTGGAATAGTGCCTACAGCCAATTGCAGGAAATGAGCGATAAACGGGTCAACATGACTTAGGTACTTCTTATAGTATAGAGCTTGAGCGGCCCACAAGAAAGCACTCAACAACAAGACCACAACAGAGTCCAAGGCGAAGGAGCTTATTCTGCCTAATGAAAGAATAACGACCCCTGCGAACCCTAGGATGACTCCAGAAAGCTTCGCGATTGTCACCTGTTCTTGCAGAATTGGGACAGCCAAACAAAAGACGAAAAGTGGTTGAGTATAGGCCAGCACTGCAGTTATGCCCGAGTTTTCATTCACCAATCCCAAAGCCTGCAGGGCGATAATCGAAACAAAGATCAGGCAAAGAATCACAAGTCTGACCATAGTTTGACTATCCCTTGGCAGTCTTTTCCGCAAAACAAGAAAGACTGGAAGCAGGACGGCGACTGAGAGCAGGAATCGGTGCAGCACGAAAGTCATTGGAGGAACATAACTCAAGCCGATCTTCATGATCGACCAGTTTGACGCCCAAAGAAACACTACTAGCGCGAAGAGCAGCCAATTCCGAAGCTTCAAACCTGAGTCTCCTGATGAACCGTCTGGTTAAGCAATGCAAAATATAAATCGCTTTCCACTTCTCGTAATTGATTCTGATGTTTCAACAGAGCTGACTTGGAACGTTGCTGCGAACGTTTTAATAAGACATGGGCGAAATCTTGGATAGGCTGGATTGATCACGTATGGCTAAAGATGAAATGATTTGGGATCTGTCACAGCTTGTTGAAAGCACCGATCCCGTTT
>Ga0315285_10008950_pt1 | contig 10254 bp, 3 predicted proteins | sample YL17G09_36_MG_FD_203698 | JGI IMG/M metagenome (GOLD analysis project Ga0315285, IMG submission 203698) | Sediment microbial communities from Yellowstone Lake, YNP, Wyoming, USA - YL17G09_36 | ecosystem: Environmental > Aquatic > Freshwater > Lake > Sediment | place: USA: Wyoming | collected... | reverse complement strand
AAGAAGAAGAAAAAGAAACATGTCTACCTTTTCCAGCGCCGCCTCGGCAGGGTGCCAGAGCAGGGGCCCGCCGCCGAGACTCAGCCCGCTGAACCTGTCCCCGGAGTGCCAGGCGTTCTTGGAGACGGTGGCCCTGCAGCAGGGGCAGCGCAGGGAGGCGCGCTCTCCTGTTTTTTTGTTTTTTTTGTCTTTTTTTGGCCAAGGGGCACTCTGAGAAAAAGGAGGAAATAGCCGTTTTCCGCGACTCTCTTCGTCAAGCTCCCCTCGAACAACAACGTCCCTCGACCCCCACCTGTGAACGGGCAGAGAGCGTTCCCGGCCTTAGATGCCCTCTGCGCGGCCTTCCAGGGCACGGACGCGAACCTCGCTGCGAGCGCGAGCGGGCGCTGCTGCTGCTGACGCTGCTTTGAAGAAGAAGAAGAAGAAGAAGAGGAAGACGAAGGAGGAGGAGCGCCATCCCCGTCGCCGCCGCTGCTGCCGCTGTTGACGGCCCCTCGCAGCGCCTCCTTCCTCCGCCTCCCCCCCCACTTTCCTCCTCCTCCTCTCTCGTCGCTGTTTTTAACGGTCCCCACCCCACCGGACGCCAGCAGCCACCAGGCCGAGACGGCGAGCGAGGCCCCCACGGCGGCGAACGTCGCCGTCGCGGCCTCGGCCGCGCGCGGCTCGCCGGCGCGGACGCGGGCGACTCCCAGGGCAGCGCCGCCGATGAGGCAGGCGCAGGAGGCGGCGGCGGCGACGAGGCGCGGGGGGAGGGCGACGAGCGGGGCCAAGGGGACGAGGGCGACGGAGAAGCTGGCGGCCATGGTTGTTGTTGTTGTTGTTGGTGGTGGTGGTGGTGGCGTGAAGAGAGGGGGAAGAAAAGGGGAAGAAAAAGGATGTCTGAAGTGCCCTTCAGACATCGAAGAGAAAAAAACAAACTGAAAACTCCGAGCGTCGACAGACGACGCAGATCTACTCGGGTCGTAACGCCTCGCGCTCTCTCCTTTCTCTCCGAGACGGTGCTTTCCTGCTCCCGCTGAGGGGTCCATCTTGAGTCGAATAGATTCCTTGATTCACGTGGGACCTTAAAAGGCTTGTCGCGCCAGCGACGAGCCTGCCAGCAGGCTCGTTTTTTTTCAATTCCCCCAAGGTTTCCTCGCTCGGCTCGTAACTGAACGCAATGCGACTTTCCTCGGGCTCCTCCACCTCCTCCTCGCGGCCAAGGGCGCTGCTACTGCTCTGCCCGCTGCTCCTGACGGTGATTTTTGTCGCTTCAAAGACATGTGACGCGCGGAACTTGCGCTCGGCGCGCCTCTCCACCGCCGCGGCGGCGTCCCTCGGCATGCCTCTGCCCGCCGCCGACGCAAAGAGCACCAAGCCGGCGCCGACCCTCCTCTTCACCCTGCAGTCCGACGCTGCCTTCCTCCAATTGGGAGAAGCCGGGGACCCAGACCCGGACCTCGGGAAGCTGACCCTTGAGGGCGTCGCCCCGACCGCGGTGTGGTTTTCGGAGAGGCCGGACAGGAGGGCCGGAGCCCTGCCGACGGCAACACTCGCGTCGGCGGCGCTCGACATTGTCGCCACCGATGACGATGAGGAACGGATCGACGCTCACTCTTCCGACGAAGAGGAAGTCCCCCCTCGGCGAGCAGCAACGTGGCTGGGAGTTCCCAACGTAGCTCTGACGGGAACTTCGGAGGGGGGGGACACGGTGAGCAGTTTGTTTTTTTGAAAAGAGAGAGAGAGAGAAGTCTGAAAGAGGCCGAAAAAGATCTCACCGCGCCCCCCCCAAAAAAAACTATTCCACCTCAAAGGCGACGGCTGTCCTCACCGTCCTCGGCAGACCAAGCTACGACGAAAAGGCCCGAACGATGACCGCTGACGTGCGTGTCGTTCCCATGAGGTCCCTCCCGACGAGCCAGCCAGAAGAAGGGGAAGGAGCAGACCATTTGGTGGTGGCAGCGACGACAGCGGCAGCAGTGACGACGACAGCAGCAGCGACAGTCGTCCCGCCTCACTCGCCTCCTTCGACCTTTTCTTCTCCCTCTTCCTCTCCCTCTTCGCCGCGTTCCCTCTCCCTCTCCCGCGCCGCCCTCCTCATCGACCAGATGCCCATCTCCGACGGCTACGTCGGGAACCAGTACGGCTTCGCAAACGACTGTCTGTCGTCGATGAGCCCGAGCTGCAACCCGTTTTCGGGGACGGGATTCTACAGGCCCGGGTTCGTCGGTGAGAGTTTTTTTTGCCTTTATTCCTTGAAAAGAGAGAGAAGGAGAGAGAGAGAGAGAGAGAGAGAGAAACGGGAAGAAAAAACTCACTGCCAAACCCTCTTTTCAACGTCCTCTGCTCTTTAACCTGCAACAAACAGGATGGCTCGGCGGGCAGATGGGCCCCGGGAACACGCCGCAGTACCCCCCGGGGACATCGCAGCAGCAAAGGCAGCAGGGGCGCTTCTCCCCTCAGCAGCCGGGGACGCAGAGTCCTTCGCCGCCGCCGCCGCCACCTCCCGCTGTGAGCAGTAGCAGCGGCACCAACAGCGGCGGACAGGCCTACCTCATGAGCCAGCCCTACGACCCTTCCAAGGGTCGATGAACCGTTGAGAAGAAAAAGAAAACCCGATTTCGTGTGTAAAAGTAGAAAGAAAAAAAGGAAACGTTGATTTATGTTTTTTGCTTTTACTCTAACTTTTTTTTTCTCTCTTCCAACCTCTCTTTCTCTCTCTCTTTTTCGCGCCCCTCCTTCGTCCCTTCCTCTCCATCTTCCCTCTCTCTCTCTAAAATAGAACAGAAAACAGAAACGAAACCTAAAATCAAGATATCATGCCGGCGACGTTGTCGTTCAAAACCGCCGCGACCTCCGCCAGCAGCCTCGGAGGCGCGTGCGCCGAGCCGAGCACGGCCGTCACGCGAGGAAAGAGCGCCCTCACGAGCCTCGCGGCGCGCTCCGGAGGGCGGCACCTCCTGACGGCCGAGAGGGCCGCGGCGGCGAGCGGGGCGCGTGCCGCGGCTTCTGCCTTTGCCGCCGCGTCGCTGTTGTTGCCGTCGTTTCGGGATGAGGAGACGGGAGACGGGGCCTCTGCCCCGGCGAGCTCGACGGCCTCGAGCGCGCGCGACGCGACCCGGCCGAGCCGTGCTTCGTCGCTGTCGCCGCTCGGCTGAGCCTCGGCCGCTGCTGCTGCCGCTGCTGCTTCCGGACGCGACGACAGCACAGCGAGAAGGGCGGCCCCGGCGTCATTCTCCAGGGCCAGCAGAGGCGGGTCGGGCAGGCGCCTCGCCAGTGGCACGCCGTCCGCCTCCTGCGCGCGCGCCAGCGACGAGCGCAGCGCCCTGGCGCCGTCGGCGGCCGCGGCCCGGCCCGCGACGCCCTCGAGCGCGTCGAGGAGCCGCTCCCGCGCGCCGCAGCCGCGGGGCGGCGCGGAGGCGGGGCCGCTCAGCAGCGCGTCCCGGATGACGCCGACGAGCAGGGACTGCACCGCGGCGGCGGCGCGCGCGGACGCGAGCCTGCGCGCGCCGGGGCCCGCGGCGAGCGTCGGCAGCCTCGGCGCCGGCGACAATGACGAAGAAGAAGAAGAAGAAGAAGAAGCGCCGGCCGGAGCGTGCTGGCCAGAGGAAGAGGGAGGGAGCCCGCGCGCCGCGACGAGCGCGGCGAGGTCCGGGGCCGTGTCGGCCGCGGCCTCGGCCAGCGACCGCGACAGCGCGTCCCACCCTCGCTCCCCGAGCAGAGGTCCCAGCGCGCTCGAGAGCCTGCCAAAGGCGGAGACGCCGACGGCCGCGAGCGGCGCGTGCTGCCGGCGCACGAGCGCGGCGAGCAGGTCGAGCACGCGCGGCAGCTGCGCCGCCGTGCCTCCGACGCCGCGTGCGCTGCTCGCCTCGGCGTCCCCCCCTTCGTCTCCTCCGACGGAGAAGAACCGGGCGAGGACGTCGACCGTCCTCGAGAGGCACCTCGTCGCCGTCTCGTACAGCCACGCGTCCTCGTCGGCGGCACACGCTGCCGCGGCGGCCCGGGCGGCGGAGGGGGCGGCGGAGGGGGAGGCCGGAGCGCCCCCGTCCCCGGCGGCCGCAGCGACCGCGCCGGCCGCCCCGCCGAGCTCGAACGAGTCGCCGAGGTCTCCCCCGGGGCGCGAGAATGTCGCCGCCCGGGGCTCACCGGCCCTCACGTGGTCGAACACGGGGAGCAGCGCCGACCCGAAGACCCTGTCCCAGGTCCTGGGGCCGAAGGCTCCCCCGTGGGCCAGCAGCGTGTCGAAGAGGACCTCGATGGCCGCGTGGCGGGTGTCGGGCCTGGGGTCGAAGGTCAGCTCGCAGAGGCCGGCCAGCAGCGGGAACCAGAGGTACAGGCGCTCGCCGTCGCCGTCGCCGCCGGCCCCCTCGTCGAGGCGCGTGCCGGCCTCCCCTCCTCCTCCTGCCATCGGCGACGCCGCGGGGGTCAGCGAGGAGGCCGGCCTGATCCTGAAGGCGTCCGGATGGGGCAGCGGCGGAGGCGAAGTAGAAGAAGAAGAAGCGTTGTTATCTTCCCCTTCGAGTTTTGTCGCCGTCGCGAGAGGAGCGCTCCCGCCGCCCTCGCCCGACGCCGCGCTCGCGGCCACGTCCCCGTCGGCGAGCCTGTCGGCGCAGAACCTCAGGAAGGCGATCGCGTTGAGCCCCACGTCCGCGGGGCCCGCTGCCGAGTTAGCATAGGCCACGAGGCAGTTGACTGCGTCCGGGAACGCGCGCGCTCCGCCGTCGGCCTCGTCTCCCGAAACGATCGCGCAGAACGCGCGGCCGCGCACGACGCGCTCGACGCACGCGAAACCTGCGCCGACGACAGCGGGGCTCTCGTCGCCGGCGGCCGCCGCCAGCGCCATGAACAGGCTCCGCCACCCGGAGCGGATCGAGCCGAGGCGGGCCGCGGCAAGCTGGCCCACGCAGCGCACCGCGAGCTCGCGCGCCTCGACCGCCTTCGCGGAGCGGACGATGCCGACAAACGGCCGCAGGAACTCGTTCTGGAAGCTGGAGCGGCCGCGGGAGATTTGTGGGAGGGCGGCGGCGCGCGGCCTGGGCCTGGGCTTGCCGCTCTCGTCGAGCTCGTCCTCCTCGTCGAAGCGGGAAGCAGAGGGAGAGGGCGCCGTCGCAGCAGCAGCCTCGCCTCCCTCGCCTCCTCCTCCTCCTCCCTCGCTCTGCTCGAGGAACTTGGCCGCGAGCTGCCTCAAGGCGTCGATCGCGTACAGCGCCACGGGCAGCGACCGGTGGCAGCCCGCGGAGACAAAAAAGTCGGCGAGCAGCCCGCCCCAGACGCGGGACCAGACGAGGCGCACGCGGTCCATGTTGAAGTGGGCGACGACGACGATCTTGGAGGTGGAGAAGACGCGGGCGTAGCACGGGGCGGAAGGCGAAACCTGAGCCGCTGCCGCAGTCGCCGTCGTCGCGCTCGCAGTCGCAGTCGCAGCAGTCGGGGGGTCGAGCTCCTCGGCCGCCACCGCGACCAGCGCCGCGACGAACGCGACGATCCCGTCTGCTCCGAGCCTTGCCGAGCGCACGAACAGGCGGTCGACGGCGTCTGCAGAGCCCTCGAGCACGGCAAGCGCGGCCCTCGAGGGCCTGCCGCCGCTGGCGTCGCTGTCGCGGGGGTGACTCCGGTCCTTCGCGCCCCAACCCGATTCGCTCGGGGCGTCGTCAAAGGGCGCGGACGCCAGGGGGGCATCCATGATCGACGCGAACGAGTCCCCGGCGCGGGCGATGAGGGGAACGGAAGGAGGAGCAGCAGCAGGAGCCGCAGAGCTCCCTCGCCCGCCGAAGAAGCTGCCCGCGCTCTTCCGCTTCGATCCCTGCTCGGCAGCGGCGGCGGCGGCGGCGGTCGCGGCGGCGGCGGCCAGCATCGCGTCGCTCCCCCCTCTAAACCCCCCGCTGCCCCCAAGGCCGCCGCCGAGGCCGCTCGCGGCCACGAGCAGGTCCCACCTCGACGCCGCGCGCAGCACCTCCGACCACCCCCTCTCCCCCAGCGCGTCCCCGCCCGCGTCGGCCACGGCCAGCAGCCTCGTCAGCGCCGCGGCGTTCTTTCGGCGCATGCGCGCCGGCGCGTGCAGGCTCGCGAGCGAGGCCAGGCTCGTCGCCGAGGCGCGGACGGGGCTCCCGGAGCCCAGCGCGGCCGCGAGCGCGCCAAGGTCGGCGAGGCCCGAGAGGCACGCGTCGGCCGTCGCGCGCGCCGCCGCGACGGCGGCGGCCGAGGAGGCCGAGAGCAGCGCGGCCGTGGCCGGATCGCTGGCGTTGACGTTGGACGAAGAGAGGAGCGCGGCGGTCCTCTCGAGGTCCTCCTCCGGCGGCGCGCCCTCGAACGCCGCCGCCAGCGCCGCGGCGAGCGCCGGCCACGAGGCGTCGAGCAGCGCCCGCGCGGGCTCGCGCCCGCAGGCGGCCGCGAACGTGGATCCCGCGGCAGCGGCGCGCAGGGCCTCGTGCGTTGCCCGCAGCGCGGCCTCGGAGGCCGCGGCGGTCTCGTCCGCCGCGGAGCGGCCCGCGGCCGCGGCCGCCGCCGCCGCGCTCGCCGAGGCGGCGCCGCGCCCCGGGATCAATGACAAAATCGTGTCGGCCCACGAGGGACCCTGCGCTGCCGCGGCCGCAGCCGCAGCCGCCGCGTTGGCCGCAGCAGCAGCCGAAGACGCGGCCGAGGACGCGGCGGCCGCCAGCGAGCCGGAACCGCCTCCGACGTGTCTTCCCGCGCCTCCCCCGCCGGAGATGACGTCGTCGCCGTCGTCCTTCATGCGGATCTCCTGGCCGACGATCCGGTCGTAGAGCGCGGCGAGGAACGCCTCGGGGAGGTCCGCGCCGTCGTTGATCCCGCGGTTGTTGCGCACAAAGTCGCTCTTCGTCATCTTCTTCTTGACCTGCGGGTTGTGCGCGTCGGTGTTGAGCATGACGACGGAGTAGGCGAGGACGTACGCGACGTCAGAGGAGCTGTTTTTTTGGTTTTTTTTAAAAGAAATTCCGAGCGGTCGAGAAGTGGGTTTTTTTGCTCTCTCTCTTTTTCTCGTCCTTTTTCTCTCCACTTTCTCTTTCTCCCTCTCTCGCTCTCTCTTTCTCCCGCAAGACGCACCCAAACGAGCTCGGGTTGCAGGCCAGGTACCGCTCCGCAAACCGCTCGACGAGCCTGTCGATCTTCTGGGCCTCCCCTGGCAATCTGAACCCGCTCAGAAACAGCCTGAGCGCCTCGTCGAAGTCGAGGCCCGTGAAGTCGAGCCCCGCGACGTAGCGGCTGGTAACGCGCAGCGACAGCTCGTCCCTGTCGCCGAGCAGCTCGCCGATCGCGGCCTTGTCGAGGCCGAGGGAGGAGGGCCGACGCAGCAGGAGCGCAGCGACGGCCTCGGCGTCGTCGGCGGCAGGGAGCACGCCGGCCGCGGCGAGCGCGGCGAGCCCTGCCTTGGGCTTGCGGCCAAAGAGCGCGACGGCGGCCTGGAGCTCGCGCTTGTACGCGCGGCGGGCCGCGAGGGCGGCCGGGGTCTGGGCGAGGGCGGCGGCGGTGGCCGAGGCGTTGGCCGCGACGGCGGCGGTAGCCGTCGTGTGTGCTGCCGCTGCGTTTGCTGCGGCAGACGCAGCAGAGGCAGCAGTGACAGGCGCGGTCCGAGCGACGCCTCCTCCATCAGAGGCCGCCAGCGACGCCTCGGCGGCGGCAGCGTCAGCCGCAGCGGCCTCGACCAGCGCGGCAGCCTCGGCGTCCGCGGTGGCGGCCGCCGCGGCGGCCGCCGCGGCGGCGGCCCCTTCTTCCGCTCGCACCCACGCCGCCAGCGAGCGCGGGATCGAGGCGAGGCAGGCCGCGGCCGCGGCGCGCATCGCCGACTCCTCCTGGGTGAGAGGCGAGGGCGGGCGGGGAGGAAGGGAGGCATCTTTGGCGGCCGCCGCCGGAGCGCTGCCGTTTGCAGAAGAAGAACTAGAAGTTCCCGAGCTCTGCGGCGCCGCGACGCGCGCCAGAGCGGCGACCGTCCTCTCGAGCAGGCTAGCGCCCTCGAGGTCGCAGTCGAAGTTGACGAACAGGTCAACGAGGAGCTGCCCGTCGGCGCAGACGCGCCCCAGGCAGCGCAGGGCGGCGGAGCGGGCAACGGGGTCGGTTGAAGGGTGCTGAAGGAGCTGCTGGGACTCTTGAGCCGTCGAAGAAGCGGCTGCAGCTCCAGCTGCTGCAGCTGCAGACACCGCAACGGGGCCGGCCTCCTCGAGCGGCGCAAGCAACAGCATCGGGTAAAACACGCCCGTCTCGGCCTTGAGCCCCTCCCGCAGCCGCAGCAGCGCCGCGGTAAACACGGCCGCGGCGAGCCTGGCGACTCCAGGAGTCGGCGACCTTGCGTTCTTCAGCAGGCACAGGCACAGGTGCTGCCGCAGCGCGGCCGCCAGCCTGGGGTCGCCGGCGAAGACGGGGCCCGCGTTGGCCGCGACGGCGTGGAGCAGCTCGAGAGAGAGCACCTTGCCGCGCGAGAAGGCCGCGGCGGAGGCCGCGGCGGCCGTGGCGGCGTCCGCGGCGTTTCCGGAGGAGGCGGCAACGCCGCCCTCGAGCAGGCCGGAGTCGGCGCGGACGGAGAGCTTGCAGAGCGCGCGGAAGACGAAATACGAATCCCGCCGCAGCAGCGCCGGGACGTCGGCCGAGGAGGGCGAGGCCGCCGCTTCCTCCTCTTCGACGGAGCCTCGGCGGGCGGCTGCGGCGGCGTCCGCGGCTGCGTAGGTCGGTGAGGAGCAGAGCGAGGCCGAGCCGGCGCGCGTGCCCACGGAGCGCGCGGACTCGAGGGCGGCAGAGGCAGAGGCAGAGGCAGAGGCAGAGGCGGGGTCGTCGGCCGCGGCGGAAGCAGAAGCAGCAGCGGCGCCCCGGGCTCCTCCGGCGGTCGAGGGCCTCTCCGCCGCCGCCGAGGCCGATCGCGTGCCGCGCCCGCCTGCTCCTCCTCCAAAGGCTGCGTCGAACTCCGTCCCCGCCCGAGCCAGCGCCTCCGTGGACGGGTTGGAGCGGTGGGCGCTGCTGTTCCCGGTGCCGAGCATGGCCCCGAGAGCATCAGCCAAGAACGACGCGCCCGAGCTGCTGCTGCTGCCGTTGCTGCCGCCGCTCTGAGGAGCGCCGCCGCCGCCGTCCGCCCCGCCTGCCCCCCAGAACAGCATCATTCCCGTGACCGCGGCATCCGGGGGCAGCGCCACGGGAGGCAGCACCGCGGACCGGCACCCGGCCTCCATCCTCGCGAAGACGGACGTTGCGATTTGCAAAAGCGTCGCCCTCGCCGCGGCCGCCGCCGCGGCCGAGCACCGCCGCGAGCCGTGCACGCTGAAGGCCGCGCGCAGCAGCAGCAGCAGCGCCGAGCCGTGCACGTGCAGCCTCGGGGAGGTGGCGGCGGCCAGGAGCCCCCGGAGCGTGGCCAGGTCGCGGGCCTCCTCCTCGGCCGGCGTCGTTATCGCCGCTGCCGCGGAAGAGTTATTAGAGGCGGGTTTGCCGCCGCCGCTACTGTTCACGTTTCCCGTCGCCCCGTCGGCGCACCGACAGAGGATCGCGACGGCGGCAGCGTGTGGCCTCAGGGCAGGCATCCCCCTCGCGCGGGCGCTGAGGGCCGCGGCGGCGGCGGTCGAAGAGGAGATGGCGCCGAGGGTCGAGGTCGTTGTCGCTTCGTTGTCGCCGCTCTCGCTCGCCGTCTTCGCCTTGCTTCCGTCTCCCTCTCCTCCCTCCGCCTCCTCCTCCTCCTCCTCCTCCGGGGGATCGACGATCACCCCCCTGATGCTGTGAACGGCGCCGCCCAGCACGCCGTGAGCAATCAGCCTGTGCAGAGCGTCCGCGGAAGCGGCAGAGAGCCTCGCGTCTCCCGCCTCCACGGCGAAAGAGAGCAGCGACACCAGCCGGGCCGCGCCGCGCTCGGGCGCGCAGGAGAAGAAGCCGACGTCGGAGCTCGCCGCCGCCGCGTCCGCTCTGGCGTTGTCTTGTCGATCCGCCGCGTCGACTTCTCCGCCTCCTCCGCCTCCTCCTCCTCCCCCTCCTTCCGGTGCTGCCGCCGCCGCCTCCGGTGCCGGGACGACGGCAGCAGCATCAGCATCCGCAGTAGCAGGAGCAGAGACGGGAACGGCAAGGACTTGCTGCCCGGGCTCGCACCTCCGCAGGACTCTGTCCAGGTCCTTGAGCAGCGCCCTGGCCCTCTCGGCGAGCTCAGAGAGGTCCCTTCTGGTGGCAGCGACGTCGGCGATGGTCTCGAGGCAGGGGCGCACGAGCGAGGCCGGGGAGGGCGAAGGCGGGACGGCGGCGGCTGGAGAAGAAGAAGACATCCTTTCTCTCTCGACTGCGGGGGGGTGG
>Ga0315285_10008948_pt1 | contig 10255 bp, 6 predicted proteins | sample YL17G09_36_MG_FD_203698 | JGI IMG/M metagenome (GOLD analysis project Ga0315285, IMG submission 203698) | Sediment microbial communities from Yellowstone Lake, YNP, Wyoming, USA - YL17G09_36 | ecosystem: Environmental > Aquatic > Freshwater > Lake > Sediment | place: USA: Wyoming | collected... | reverse complement strand
GTGGGCAGTAACCAACCCGGAAATTAAGCGACAGCTAGTTAAGCTTCTATCCTCTCAGCCGATCTACATCGCTGACGGTCATCACCGCTACGAAACAGCACTGACTTACGCACAAGAAAGAACACAGGGGCAATCTGATAGCTGTAAACTGTCAGCTGACGGCTTTCAGTATGTGATGATGGAGTTAGTCGACTTTTCTGACCCCGGACTGGTTGTTCTACCTCTGCACAGGCTGGTGCGTGGTATAGCAGCTTCAAGTTTAGTGGGGTTGGGGGATCGACTCGGGGACTTCTTTACCCTTGAGTCCGTTCCGCTAAGGACTGGTAGCTGGCATCTGCCAGTTGACAGCTGCTTGGGAGTCCTAGGCTTACAGGTTGGCTCTTTGGTGGTACTAAGGAAACGCCAAGATGTTTCCCTTGAGGCGATGATGCCGGGTAACCGGTCCCAGGCTTATCGGGAGTTTGGCGTTAGCATTCTTAATCATATTGTTTTGGACTCCATCCTGAGCGGAGTGAAAGATACAGAGATCGCTTATACCGTGGATCTGGAGGAAGCCCACCAGCAGATAAGAGAAGGGCAGTATCAGTTGGCCTTCCTCTTGCATCCTCCCCAGCCGGGGATGGTCAAGGCTGTTGCCGGTGCCCAAGACAGGATGCCACGCAAATCAACTTATTTTTACCCCAAGCTCCCCGCTGGTTTAATCATTAATCCTCTGGACTAATCAGCAATCTCCTCTCCCTCGATGCGACAGTGTTATTCCCTATCTTTGTCCTCTCTCTCGACTCCCAGTGTCATTGCGAGGCGTAGCCGAAGCAATCTTCTCTCCATTTATGGGAGGAGGATAAGAGCCTGTCTGGAGCCGAAGCCCTGAGCCGAAGCTCTGAACGAAGTGAAGAGGCAGCGAAGGGTCAGCGAAGGATGAGGGTAAATATAAAAGAGTGAACAAGGGAGGTGCGGCAATGGAAAAGTGCAAATTGATAGGCAAAATCTCTGGGATTGTACTTATATTGGTGCTGATTGGGGCGATGCTTGGCGGGTTGCCTGTTTTACTGAGCGAAGCTCAAGTCTCTCCGGGAACTATTTATGTCCCCGACGACTATCTAACAATTCAGGCAACGGTGAATGCTGCTAGTGGAGGCGATACCATAATTGTCTATCCGGGTACCTACACCGAAAATGTGGATGTGAACAAGAGCTTAACCATCGAAATCAGAGAACGGAACTGAGGTAATGATTGCTAAGGCAGTGAACAAGTGACTATAATGGTGATAAAGGAGGCGTATGATGAATTCGAGGATTATTTCAGATCCAAATATCTGCGGTGGGGAACCCTGTATTAAGGATACTCGCATTCCAGTGCATGTAATCCTCAGCCATCTGGCAGCCGGAGAAGATTACGACACCATATTAAAGAATTTCCCCCGACTCAAGCGCGAAGATATCTTGGCTTGTCTCGAATATGCCGCGTATCTGTCTACTGAAAAGGTAGCTCTGTAGATGAAAATCGTGGTGGATGAGAATGTCAGCTATGGACTCGTGGAAAGATTGCGTATGAGAGGGTATGATGTTATCTCTACCTCTGAACTTCCTGAAAGGGGAATATCGGACGAGGATATTTATACCTTGATATTACGAGAACAAGCAATTTTTGTCACCAGAGATCATCATTTTACTGGTCCCATTCGCTTTCCAGCAGAGAAAACTAAGGGGATTATTTATATTCGGCATGGTAATCTGAAGTCGGAAGAAGAAATTATGATGGTAGAGAATTGTCTTCGTAGCCATGATTTGGAAATATTCCAGGGGAAGTTGGTTACTCTTTACAGAGATAGTATGAGAATTCGGTGAGTATAGCATCCTGCATAACTTCTCTCTCCCTTTATGGGAGAGGATTAAGAGCCTGTCCTGAGCCGAAGCTCTGAACGAAGTGAAGAGGCAGCGAAGGGTCAGCGAAGGATGAGGGTGAAATGAGAACCCTAACCTTCGGCACTGCTTTGACCAAGCAAACACAGAATCAAGAATTCAGCCATTGCAATAGGGAAAAGGCCCCCATTGGTAAGAAAAGTTAAGTTAGGTGTATTGACAGTTTACCAGAGAATGGTGTTATACTTTCTATAAGAAATATTATTTTAAGACCAACATAGGGTTGGTGGTCAAGTGTGTGCATCAGAGGGTTGTCATAGTTCCCATAATCATGTTGAGTCCGACATATCTAGACATGTGACCTGGGCTCTTTTTTCTTGCCACGGTAAAATCTACCCTCTTCCTCGACCCCCAGTGTCATTGCGAGGCGTAGCCGAAGCAATCCCTTCTTCCGTGAAGGGAGAAAGATAAGAGCCTGTCCGGAGTTTATCGAAGGACAAGGATAAACATAAAAGAGTGAACAAGGGAGGTACATCAATGAAAAAAGGCAGATTGATAGGCAAAATCTTTGGGGTCGCACTTGTGCTTGTGATGATTGGCGCGATGCTTGGCGGGCTGCCTTCTTTGGTAGGCAAGGTCGAAGCCTCTCCAGGAACCATCTATGTCCCCGATAACTATCCTACGATTCAAGCTGCTGTGGATGCGGCAAGCCCCGGCGATACCATAATCGTCAGGGATGGAACCTATTTTGAAGGCATAGTCATCGATAAGGACCACCTCACTATAAGATCGGAAAACGGAGCTAACCATACAACGGGGGGCGTTAGCTTTTACGTGACGGCGGCCTATGTGAGTATCAGTGGGTTCACAGTGATAGGAGGCCACCAACCAAACAGTGAAAGAGGGTATCCAGGAATCCGGCTCAATGCCAGTTACTGCAACATTTCCGCTAACATTATTACCTACAGCGATCCTGGCATTGAATTGGGGGCCTCCAGCAACAACATCATTACAGACAACAACATATACGGCAACATTGGTGACGGTATCTACGGTTCTTCGCATGACATAATTACCAATAACATAATAAATTCCAACCCTGACAACGGCATCTGTGTTAGTAGTTATAATACGATTACGAACAATACTATATCGAATAATGGTTACCGTGGTATAGTCGTTGATTCATATAACACGCTAGTCAACAACAACGTATCGAATAATGGATACGCTGGCATCGACCTGTGGGGAGGCAACAATACTCTCAAGGATAACATAATCTCCGGAAGTGCCTTCAATTTTGGGTTCGAAATGGAATTAGCCGCTGGTGTTCAAGACATAGACACCAGCAATACTGTGAATGGGAAGCCGATCTATTACTGGGTCGATCAGCGAGATCGGCAGGTCCCAGAAGATGCTGGTTTTGTAGCTGTTGTGAATTCCACCAACATAACAGTGCAGGGTCTCACATTAACAAATAACTGGGAGGGGGTTCTATTTGTTAACACAAGTAACTCGAGGATAGAAGACGTGAAAGTCGCGAGCAACGCACGTGGTATAGTACTGTTGAACTCCAGCAACAACACACTGGCAAATAACGCTATATCAAATAATGGGGGCTGTTACTACATGGGCGTCCTCTCCTATGGCAATGGCATTCTCTTGAGCTATTCGAGTGGCAACACTCTAACGAATAATATAGTATCGAACAATGAGGGCAGCTACTACTGGGACTATTATGGGGGTGGTATCAACCTAAACAATTCCGGTAGCAATATAATATATCGTAATAACTTCATAAACTACAATAATATATATAATTACTCTCCAGATAATGTCTGGAACTCTCCGGAGGAAATAACTTACACCTACAATGGCAATACCTACACAAACTACCTCGGCAATTACTGGAGCGACTATGCTGGGAGCGATGCTAATGGAGATGGAATCGGCGAGACCCCTTACCCAATATATTCAGACGCAGACGATTATCCGCTGGTGGAGTCTTTTGGGAATTATGTGATAGGCGAGGATACTACTCCCCCCACTGTATCCAATGTCTCACCTGAGGATGGCGCCACTGATGTCAGTGTTGACACGGTGGTAACGGCTACGTTCAGCGAGCCGATGGACAGCTCGACTATTACTAACTCTAGCTTTACTCTGAGCGGTAGTTCGGTTTCAGGGACAGTGACCTATAACCCCGCCACTTATACTGCCACTTTCACCCCCGACGCCGATCTGGATTACAACCATGAATATACTGCCACCCTGAGCACAGCTATCACCGATTTAGCTGGCAATCCGCTGGCAGGGCCCTATATTTGGAGCTTCACTACAGAGTCAACCCTAAACCATTCTCCAGTTGCTTCGTCGTTAAGCCTGACTGGTCAACCACAGACAATGTACCCAAATGTTGAGTACACTGTGACCGCAGCATACCACGATCTAGACGGTATGGAAGACCTTGAATACTGCTATTTGCGCTTAAACCATCCTACCAAACCGTTAACTCTTATGTGGAATCAAGCTACTGATGAGTATTCCGCGTGGGCTGGCGAAGAGGGTGCTAATTATATTACTGTTACCGGCTATACCGTGCCTATGCCTGATAGCGGATACGATTTGAATTGGCAATTCACCATAAATGATGCTTGGCCTGAGGTGGAAAAGGCGATTGATTTTGGTGTCTTTGCTACAGATGATCAGGATGCGGTAAGCGGATGGGATTATGATGATAGCAATGCCTCCTTTTCCAAAGGCCTAATGCTTATCTCACCTTTGATTATCAACCCCCCAGGCTCCCACTATGTCGGAGATTGCTTGAGTGCAACCTTTACGGTCAAGAATAATGCAGATTTTCCCATAACATTAACGGCATTAACAGTAGGCGGTCGAGACCCTCTCGGAATAGTAACTGATTTTGAATGGGCTAAGAACATTACTCTTATCTCAAACGAGGAATATGTCTACACCGGCAGACTCGTTCTACCGTACGTGGCGGGAGTATACCATTTCTTTTGTGCTTACCAAGTCGATGGCCGATGGAACACATGCATAGATTTGGGAGAGGGCCTAATCGATGAAAGTAGAATAGAAGATATTGATGCCATAGGTATTGACTATTTACTTGGTTATCCCTATGAGGGGAGAGGTGGAATAATATTACCTGTAGAGGAATTCCCGGAGGGCCAGGGGCAAGTTATCCCTATCTATGTCCCAGAGGTTGTAGACGGTTCCAACGCTCTTATAGATGATGGTCATTGGACGACAGTGTATCAGGACGAGCAGATGGAATCGAGCTGGGACAAGTGGGATTTTCTTGCACACATTGTCTGTGTTCGACCGACCAAAGAGGTTGTCCTAGATCCGATTTCTGGGGAACCAGTGCTTGTTTATTCGCCGGAGGGGTCCGGATTTTCACTTCTCGCTGGAATTATTCAAGCTGCGGCTGGAGCCCAATCCGCAATCAGTTATCGAATCACGGTGCAAAGAGATCCTCAATCTAGATTGAGAGCTATCATTGAAATCGGAGACCCAAAAAAAACATCCTTTTTAAGAAACCTTGCTGGTAAAGATCCGATAGATGTTACGTTAGATGCAGACTGGATTGTTCAGGCTTCATTTTCTGACACACTAGAAGAAGCGTTTCGCTTAGAGCCAGATGACTACCCAATCCGATATTACACTCCCATTGTGCAAAGCGATGCTTTGCACAATGAAGACGAATATATAGAATACCTTTCGATGTCGGATGACAATGAGGTTGTTATTACTCCCAGAATATATCCTCAAGACTACATGAGAGTTTGCAGGTGGAATTATTGGTTTTTCCTAGAAACGATCTGTGAATTCGCCGGAGATCAAATGGTGAGCTTATTGGAATCTTCTGTAGATGATGAACAATCAAAAGACTTGTTAAAATTGATCGCGCCTGCATATATAGTGCCTGAATCAGCCACGATATCAACTGTATTTAGTCCGGTTGAGTTACGTGTATATGATTCAACTGGAAATATGACCGGGATGGTGAATGGAAACCCTGTGGAGGAGATACACGATTCATTTTGTGTCGATGATACCGTAATAATCCTGTCACCTGAAGATACATACCATTATGATGTCGTCGGAATGCAGGAAGGATATTACGACTTAAGGATCATTTCGGTACAAGATCGGATTATCACGGAATTCAACGCCTTACAAATTCATACCTCGCTGAATTGTTTGCATCAATACACCTTTGATTGGGATGCTCTGTCTCGAGGCGAAGAAGGAGTTACAGTCCAGATAGATTCTGACGGTGATGGCGTATTTGAAGAGACTATAACTTCTGACGGCGAGCTTACCCATGCTGAGTTCGTGCTGCAAACGGCAACAACCATAGACTTTGACCCAGATACGTTTAACCTTAGAAGTAAGGAGAAATTTGTTACAGTTTACATCGAGCTTCCCCCAGGCTACGATATAAGCCAAATCGATATTTCCAGCATTATGCTGAATGGTACGGTCCCAGCCTTGACCAAGCCAACGCAAGTAGGTGACTACAACGATAATGGCATCCCTGACCTGATGGTCAAGTTCGACGCGGCTGCCGTAGGGGGCATACTCACTGTGGGTGAACAGGTGGAGATAACGATAACTGGAGAGGTCGCTGGAATTGGCTTTGAGGGCAGCGATACTATTAGGGTAATGGGTGCTAATATGGAAGGATTTTTATACGGGATTATGCCGAAGAATCTGGCTCCCTTTTGAGACTATCTATAGCTTTACTGCCTTAGCACTGTAAATACCAGGAAGGGCACATATCTCCTGTAGCTGCTCTTCACCTAATGGCTGATCCAAAGCTAGAATCATGAGCGCTTTTCCCCGGGGCTGGAGTCGAGATAAGTGCATGGAACTAATATTAATATCGGCTTTACCGGCTATGTTACCGATAGTGCCAACAAGCCCAGGTCGGTCAAGATGGTCGCAAAAAAGGAAATATCCCCCGGTGGGCACGATATCCATCCAGAAATCATTAACCTGGACGATGTGGATCTCGCTATCTCTAACTGTGCCCGATATTGCAGTGGTTCCTACATTGGTATTGATCTCCATGGTGAGCAAGTTGGAATAATTCTGGCAGGTTGCCTCTTTTTCTTCGCTGATCTTTAAGCCACGCTGAGTGGCGATAAAACCAACATTGACCAGGTTGATTCTTTCCTCGCTTGCTTGTTGCAATAGGCCACTGATGAGCGCCGTCTTAATAGGATTGCAATCGTAGTTAGTTACTCCGCCGCTATACTTGATGTGTGTTGAGTTTACTTGTCCCTCCATCAATTGACTGGCAAGGTTGCCGATAGTTGCAGCTACTCTCATAAATGGTGCTAGTTCGGGAGCTATGTGTGGAGCGTTAACGGCGTATTTGCTAAATCGTCCTTGAAGCACAGCTAAGACTTCTTCAGCGATATCTTTGGCGATGCTAGTCTGCGCTTCAATTGTAGAAGCGCCCAGATGAGGGGTAACGATTATCTTGTCTTCTTTGAATAGAGGACTATCTGTTACTGGCTCATGGTCAAAGACGTCAAAGGCAGCGCCAGCTAATTTCCCAGCCTTAAGTGCCTTGACTAGTGCTTCTTCATCAATCAGTCCGCCCCGGGCACAATTGATAATCCGAGCTGTGGGCTTTAATTTTGCTAACTCCTTGGCTCCAATTAATCTCCTAGTAGCCGAGGTCAGCGGCACGTGAAGGGTGATAAAATCAGCCTCTCTAAGAAGCTGTTCCAGGGACACCAGGTCTACTTCGAGGTTGCGGGCATAGTCTTGGGAGACAAAGGGGTCGTGGGCGATAATGCGCATTTCAAAAGACTGAACTCGCTTGGCTACTTCAGAGCCGACATTACCGAGGCCAATGATACCCAAGGTCTTATTCCTAATTTCTGTGCCGACAAATTCCTCCCTTCGCCATTTACCTGATTTAAGATAGCTGTTCGCTTGGGGTACATTACGTGCCAGGGCAAGCATGAGGGCGATGGTATGTTCTGCGGCAGCTATGATATTGCCTGTAGGGGCGTTAACCACGACAATGCCGTTTCTGGTGGCAGCGTCGACATCAATATTGTCTATACCTACTCCGGCTCGACCAATCACCTTGAGTTTCTTGGCTGACTGAATAACCTCTGCCCCTACTTTGGTCTGACTGCGCACAATCAAGGCATCATAATCGCCGATTATCGCCTTGAGCTGCTCAATCTCTAACTTCGTCTTAATATCCACTTGAACAGAGCTGCGCAGAACTTGTATCCCTTCTTCGGCAATTGGGTCGGCGACTAGGACTTTCATCATCTGACTAGCCTTTCTTTGCTTTGGGCAGAGTCTTCTTTATGGCCTCCAGCACCAGCTTGATATCATCTTCATATACTAAGCCGAGATGACCAATTCGGAAGATCTTGCCTGACAATTTTTGCTGACCCCCGGCAATAATCACCTCATACTGCTCACGGAGGATTTGAATCAATTTGGGGACATCAATTTTTTCCGTGGCATTTACTGCTGTCACTGTGTTGGAAGCGTACTTGTCGTCAGGGAAAAGGGACAGACCTAATGATTTTACTCCGTTTCTTGCCGTCTGGGCTACTCGGGCGTGTCTGGCGAATATATTGTCCAGTCCCTCGCTTAACATTGAATCTAGAGTAACATCAAGAGCATAGAAAATGGAGATAGCTGGAGTCCAGGGAGTCTGGCCCTTCTCGAGATAATCTTTAGCTTTGCCGAAATCCAAATAATAGCGTGGCATTTTCGCTTTAGTGTGGGCCTGCCAGGCTTTTTCACTTACGCTAACCATGGCTAGTCCGGGAGGCACCATCCATCCTTTCTGGGAAGCAGTGACCACTATGTCGCAATTCCAGTCGTCGGTGGGCAAGTCGATGCAGCCCAGGCTTGAAATGGCATCAACCAGGAGAAGTTTATCGAATTTCCTGACTATAGCGCTTATGCCCCTAATATCGTTGGTCATCCCTGTGGATGTTTCATTATGAGTTGCCAGCACTGCCTTGATATCGCCATGTGTCTTCAGTGTTTTTTCTACGGCATCAAGGCCAACCGGCTTGCCCCATTCAAAGTCCAAGCGGGTTACTTGAGCGCCATATTCCACCGCGATATCGGCGAAGCGGTCGGCGAAAAACCCGTTGGCGATGGACAGGACCTTATCACCCGGCGATAGAGTATTAACGATGGCTGCTTCCAGGCCACCGGTACCCGAAGTGGTAAGTACAAAAACGTCTCCCTTGGTCTGAAACGCCTGTTTCAATTTTGCCGTTATTGAATTGAGAATTTTGCCGAATTCTCCCCCCCGATGGTTTATCATTTGCCGTCCCATGGCCTCAAGGGCTTGTGGGGGGCAAGGTGTTGGTCCTGGAATACGTAGCTGCATTTCTCCCTCCTAATCAGGTTTTTTCTTTATCAGCATCGACGATTTTGGCAAGACGGAGCTTGCCGACTTTAATTGTATCACCGGGTCTAATTTCAATAGTCTCGTCTGTGACCACCTGTGTGGTCCCATCTGGTCGGATTATCTGAACGGCGCCCTGAGCGAGTAACCTTTTGGCTTCGCTCATGCTATTCGCAAATTTGTTATTCACAAGCCACCTCGGCATGTTCCTGCGGTGGATCACTTCGACGCTAGCTTTGACACCAATACTAGCTCTCACTTCTATTTTGTGAAGTTCTCGCGTCTGGAACCGCCCTTGGAAGTATTCCTCTGCCTCCCGGGCTATCTCAGTACTGTGGAATTGATTTACGATCTCATAAGCCAGGCGTTTCTTAAGGTTCATGGGGTTAACGGAGTGAGTTTTCAGTTGCTTATCGAATTCAGCGATTTCTATTTCAGGAACGTCGGTCACCAGTTCAAAATAATCCAGGATAAGAGAGTCAGGGATGGACATCACCTTGCCGTATATGTCCCGGGGAGGTTCGGCAATACCTATGTGGTTCCTTAGACTCTTGCTCATCTTTTGTTTACCATCAGTACCAATCAAGAGGGGAACAAGGAAGACCTGCTGTGGAAGCTGCCCCACACTTTGCTGGAGCTCTCTGCCCACAAGGCAATTGAATTTCTGGTCAATGCCGCCGAACTCAACATCGGCTTTGATGGCTACTGAATCATAGCCCTGAAGCAAAGGGTAAAGCATTTCAGCCAGAGATATGGGGTTGCCAGAACTATACCGCTTGCTAAAATCCTCTCTGGCTAGAAGCTGGGCGATGGTAAACTTGCTGGTAAGCCTGATTACTTCATCCAAAGTGAACCCGGAAAACCATTCACTCTGCCATCTTAGCTCCGTTTTATCCTTATCTACCACCTTGAAGAACTGTTCCATGTAAGTCTGAGCATTTCTCTGTATCTCGTTGGCGG
>Ga0315285_10008947_pt1 | contig 10256 bp, 3 predicted proteins | sample YL17G09_36_MG_FD_203698 | JGI IMG/M metagenome (GOLD analysis project Ga0315285, IMG submission 203698) | Sediment microbial communities from Yellowstone Lake, YNP, Wyoming, USA - YL17G09_36 | ecosystem: Environmental > Aquatic > Freshwater > Lake > Sediment | place: USA: Wyoming | collected... | reverse complement strand
CAATTGTACATTAGATTATGGTGGTAATGCTTGGGATTTTAATAATAATCCATCAGCAATTAACATTCAGAACACACCATTCTCTTCACAAGCAAACTCATTTGATATTCGTGATAATAAGTTTGTTACTAATGTAAGGAATGCTGTTGTTCATTTGATATTCTATGTTACAGAATATGATACAATAGGTAATCAAATGATTCCTGATAACTATCGTGTTAGAGAATTTGTAGAAGCATTCCTTAAATATAAAGTTTTTGAAATCTTATCTAATCAATTAACAGATGAGACCTTTGAACAAATACAAAAAAAGCTTGCTTATTACAAAGGTCTTTACGACGAAGCATTCATTATGGCAGACATTGAAATAAAGAAACAAGATGGCTGGGCTAAACAACGTAGAATAAAGAACGATCTGAATAGGTTCAATATGTATGAACTACCAAATAGATCATATAGATATGGCAGGAGAAGAAACAACTAATAGAAATAACATAACGCAAAATTATAATGCTGGCCAAACTGGTTTGAACATGGATAATACCCTTGGTCAAATTAAGAAGGGTACACTTACGTATGCATTAAATGCTAATGTTGAAAACTTTGATTCTAATTCTGTTAACTATCAGAATGAGGAAGGAAACGTATTGTGCTCTGATGAGGAAAATGTTTTCTTTCCTGATAATTTTATATTGATTGGAACTCATTTTATTAATGAGCAAAGCAAACATATTTTCTTTTTAGTAAATCCTAGCGATCCTGGTGGTTCCAAGTCTGAGATTGGATACATGATTAATAATGATTGCGTATATCGCACTCTTGTTAGTTCTACACAAAACGATTGTCTTAATTTTAATATCAATTATCCAATACATAAAATGGTACACAGAATAACAAACTGTAGTACAGAGATATATTGGACAGATGGATTAAACCCTCGTCGTTATATTAATATTGATGACATCCCATGGAAATCAACAATTATTAATTGTATAGATGTTGATACTATTCCATTAATGTTAGACTGCAATAAAATAAAAATGCAGCCAAACTTTGATATTCCTCAGATAGCAATAACGAATGTTATAACTGGTGGTGAATTAACTGCAGGTACATATCAGTTTGCTATTCAGTATTGTAATGCTGATGGTATTGGTTATACGTCATACTACTCTGTAACAAATCCTGTTCCTATTGCAAACACATTAATCATCAATCCTGATTTTAATTATCCAGTTAATAAATCTATCCTTATAGATATTACAAATATTGATACACAAGACTATTATCAATATTATAATGTAGCTGTAATTAAAACAGTTAATGGTATTACATCTGTTGAGCTAGTTGGTACTTATTTAATAGACAGTGATAATAATCAAGTTACATACACTGGTCAAAATCAAATTCAAATTAGATTAACTATTGAAGATATTTTTGAAAAGTTTCCTATTTATGAAATTGCACAAGATATAACAACTGTACAAGACATATTGATATGGGATCAATTAACATCTATAGATAGAGTTAACTTCCAAAGTGTAGCTAGTCAAATTACATTAAAGTGGGAGTCTTATAAAATAACTGCAGGTGACACTTATGCTGATTCTGAAACTGCTGCTTCTCTTAGAGGATATCTTCGTGATGAAGTGTATGCATTTGAGATTGTATTCTTATTAAAGAATGGTAAGCAAACAGATGGTTTCCATATTCCTGGTAGAGCATATGATCAAGCAATTGATGGTACAAAGGTTTATAAAACAGGTCTTTTAGCCAATGCTGATTTTATAGGAGAGCCTACTGGTGTAGATGCTCAAGGTCAATATAGTCCTAAGTGGATGATTTATAATACTTCTGATGTAGATCTAGGCACTCCTACTGGTCCTACAATTAATGGATATAGTCCATATAAATCTGGTACGTTTGCTTATTGGGAATCGTCAGCTGAATATCCTTGTGATGTTGATATGTGGGGAAGTCTTGCAGGTACAAAAATAAGACATCATAAGTTTCCTGATATTCTTGTAAGTCCTGCATTTGAAAGTGCTATTCCAGGTGGTACAACAACTTACACTGTAAGCATGCAAGGACCTCGAGCATTATATCCTTTAGGTGTTAGAGTGGATATAGATCAAATAAAAACCTTACTTACTAGTGCAGGATTACTTGACGAGGTTCAAGGATTTAAAATTGTACGTGGTAATAGATCAACTAATAAGTCTATTGTAGGTAAAGGTATTGTACGTAACATTGGTAAATATACTCGTGAAGGAACTACATACATGTTCCCTAACTATCCATACAATGACATTAGAGTAGATCCATTCTTATTAGAGAATAACAACACCTACATAAATCAATGCTATCAATGGAAAGTTGATATGACAAGTGCAGGTACTATTCAATACACAAATTGTTCAGATGGAAATGCAAGTGTTAGAACAGCTATTTTAGGAGGAGTACAAACTATATGCACCACTACAAAACCTATTGTATTAACTGGTACTTATTCAGGCATTACGCAAGATCTTTTATATAATTTCTATAATAAAACTTATACTGTTATAGTAAATATTCCAGGTCAAACAACAACAGTTGGATATTATCTTAATGGTGCTACACCTGTTCCAGGTACTACTACAGTAACGTATGGTACACCATCACCACCTATTGTTTCTGGTGTTGTTCCTTATTGGGTTTCTGGTTCTACAAACTTTAGTGTATTTGTAAATGAGGAAATGTCTCCTTGTGCAACTAGTGATACTAGTATTAATACTTCATTGAATGCATATAACAATCCTGAATTCTCAAGAGCTAGGTTTGTATTTAATTCTCCTGAAACATCATTTGGACAACCTACATTAGGTAATATTCTAAAGATGGAAAATGTTATATTTGGTGCAGGCAAAGGTCATTTTGTAGAGGTTAAGAATAATGCTCAATACAAATTATTAACTAATGATGTACAAAAAATTGCATTAGATTCAAGTTTTACAATTGCTAACAGCACAGGTACATTTGATGCCAATGCTATGTTCACAACATATCAAGCATATTTAACTATTTATATAAATGGTATTACTAGAAGTAACTTTGCATATTCGTTTAACTCTATAGCTAGTTATGATTATTCTAATATTATCAATAATGGTTTAGGTGTAAAGCAAAGGACTTTGTCTACTTATCAATATTTAACGCCAGGTGTACAATCTGTTAATGACATATATGATATTAATAATTATCAAAGAGAAGGATCTGTATTCTTAAAGACAGATACAGATGCTGATCCTCTTACACCAAGACCTGAACCATTACCTTTTCCAAGTGATTCACCTAGTGTATACAATGCTTCTACATTACCACCATCTTCTAAAATACCAGATACATCTAGATTCACTCCTTCTCAATTAGCTAACTGTTCACAACCTGAGAAAGAAGAAGCATTTAAAACAGTTACGTATTATGCTTCATTGAAGAATATATTTCTTAATCAATGGGGAGAGTTATACACTTATCAAACTATTGATACAGGATTTCAAGTGGAAGATATATCTACTACTAGTGGAATCTCAGTTGTATTTGGTGGAGATACATTTATTAATAAGTTTGCATTTAAAACAAAGCTTCCATTCTTTATAGATAATCGTGTAGGTGCTCCTGATGATAGTTCAATTAACTTTGATGAGATTGGTAATGTAGCCTATCCTAGATTTTGGCACTCAGCAAGATCTGTATTAAGTAATTATCAATCAGCAAATGGTCGCACATTAGATAACATCATATCAATTAAAGCTCACAACTTTGATTGTGCTTACACTCCAGTAGCTGGAACAACAAGTACAACAACAACTGTAACTACTGTCACTCCTAATATATCACCTAGTTCTACAAATGCTTCTTACACTGGTAAGATGTATTTGTTTGCTTATGGTATTCCTTATTACTATTGTGAGAGCTCTATTAATGTAGACTTACGTCAAGCAATTAATAATAGAGAAGGAGACTACTATCCACGTGTAAGTTCTAGTATTCCTGATAGCTGGTTACAACAAACAAATGTACCAATTGCTTTAGATAATACTTATTATTATAATGTAACTTACTCTAAACAGAATACAGAGAATTTCTTCTCTCACATTCCACAAGGATGGACAGGTATATGTGAAACAAACTATCCATTTAGAGCAATCTATTCAGATCAACAATCAAGTGATCCTACAAATAGAATTAATAACTGGTTAACTTATAGAGCTGTTTCTTATTTTGATTTTCCACAAAACTATGGAGACTTAACATCATTGGATGGTATACAGAACAAGGCTATACTTGCTCGCTTTGAGAACAAGTCATTGTTATATAATACAATGCTTACAATCAATACAAGTAATCCACAAGCTGCTTATATTGGTAACTCTAGTTTATTTAGAAGTTCTCCTCCAGTAGATTTTGCTGAGACAGATCTTGGATATGTAGGATCTCAAAATAAATTCTTGTTAAAGATTCCTCAAGGACAGATAACAGTTGATGCTAAGCGTGGACAAATCTTCTTAATATCAGGAAACCAAGCTGTAGACATAACAGCATTTGGTTCTGGTGTTAATCGTTTTATGACTGACCACTTAGCATTTGAAATATTACGTTATTTTCCAGAAGCTGATGTTGATAATAACTACACTAAGATTGGATTAACTGGTGTGTTTGATAGTAAGTATGATAGAATAATCATTTCTAAACTTGATTACATTCCATTACCTCAATGGGTTCCAACAATGACATACAATACAACCACTAAAGAATATTATGTAGATGGTGAAATTGTACAGTTGTTAGATAGTAAATATTTCTGTAACAAATCATGGACTATATCATTCAACATGAATACAAAAAGTTGGGTGAGTTTCCATAGTTATATTCCTAACTATTACATAGGAGAAAACAACTTCTTTTATTCAGGATTGAATCAAGGATGTGACCTAGACTTTATAGCTGCTGAAGAAGTGATTACCTGCGAACCATTAACTGGAACTGCTTCAGTTTATACAACTACTACAACTAGTTCAACTAGTTCAACTACTACTACAACAACAACTGTATCAGTAAACTGTACATTAGCTGGAAATGCTTCAACGCCTTAAATAAAATACAAATGAGTACATGTAATCCAAATTTAAGGAGATGTGATTTAGCAGGTACTGCTGTAGATAGCTGTGCGTTAATTGGTAATGCCCTTTTACAAATAAGAATCTTTGTTAAACTAACAGAGGCAGGTTACAGAACAGACTACTTTAATGTCACTGATGATTTAGGTAATGTACTAGGAACCAATGTTTATAAAGAAGATTTGTGTGAGGGTATTTGGTATTATGTTCCTTACAATGCTACAGAGATTATTCTTGAATCAACAGGTAAATGTAGATTCTTTTTACATAGAGAAATCATTCAATTAAGTGCTACAGCAATTGCAGCTCTTGAAAATACTCCATGTGTAATAGCTAATACAGGAACATTGTGGAGACATCTCACTGATACAAAATTAACTAATAACTACTATGGAAACATAGAACCTTATATTATTGAGTATCCATTCTACTATCAATTCCAGGATGAGATCTTACAGAACGTTAAAGACTTCACTAAGGCATACAGATATCTTCCTATACCTGATGGTGTATTTAATGAAAATGCTAAGATTGAAACAAATGATCAATATTTTAATAAGGTGATCATATACAATGGTCAACAGTGTACAGGACTATTAAAATTGGTTCCTAAACCAATGCGTAACTTATCTGCTTACAATAGTTATCCTATTTACAATACAGATAGTAAAACAATTACATTCACAAAGAGTGATAGTTTCTATCAGTATAACACATTCTGGAATGTAGTTGTAAATAAGACTCAGCCATTATTCAGAACTAGTTGTGAATCATTGTCTATAGATAAAGTGTTAAACCAATCTAACATGGACTATGGTGTTAGATCATTCAATAAAGATACAATGAGAGCTAAAGGTGTATTGATAAGACACATCTTAGATGATACATCTGATGCTCACTTAGTATCACAGTTTATTATTGCACCTTCTCAAATCTCTTACAAATAATGAAAGGTAACGTTAAATGTTCTTGTGGTCATTCCTGGAATACATCAGATTCCAGTAAGAAGGATGCGTCTGTATGTCACATATGTGGTAAAGACAACACAATGAAAGATGGTGGTTGGCTAGACAAATATGAACCTGGTGGTACTGTTGCTAAGACAGATGCTACACGTGTAAATAAACAGTTAGTTCCTTTAAATGCTAAAAAGGTTACACAGAAAGAATTAGATGATAGAGAAGTAAAAGCACGTAGAGATAGGATAGCTATGGCTAATGCTGCAAACTCTAAACAATTAGATTCTCCTGAAGCATTTGCTCAAGCTACTTCTGCCACTGCTGATAAGTTAAGACTATCAGAAAAGCCTAACGTCTTTGATGATTATATTAATCCTGCTCCAATGTTTGGACAGTTAGCTTCTGGCTTAGGACAAGTTCCTTTGAATATAAAAAAAGGTAATTATGGAGAAGCTGCATTAAATACATTATCACCTGTTATGGCAGGTGCAACAGAAACATTACTCTCTCCTATTATTAATAAAGTAATGAAGAGAGGTAATAAATCTGCTATACTTGCAGAAAGTAATCAATTAGCTCCTCCTCATGATTTGTTTGCCTTTAGTCCTGAAAGACTACCTACTTCAGAAATTATAATTCCAAATGATGAATACATAATGGGCATGTCCTTTTCTTCTAATACTCCACGAAGTCCTGCAGGAGGTTTGTTTGGAATGACAGCAGAACAAACTGCTGCTGCTAGGGCTAATGTTAACAATAGTATCAATACTTTTAATTTAAATGACTTAACAACTTCTACATCTTTAAGAGGTAGACTAGATCAAGGTATTCAATCTGCTCTTGGAATGAATGCTTCAAGAAATTATATAACTGGCTTTAGACCAAGGCAATCGTTACTGCAATCATTAGGTGAATCTATTTATACAGGTCTTGGTGGTAGCAGAAGATCTCATAATCAATATGTTCCTTTCTCTCAGTTAGTAGCTGAACAAAATGCAGGTAGAGGTATGACTAATATCTCAGGATTTGGTAATAAACAACTTTTAGCAAGTGATGCTCTTATTAATAAAGACGTTGTTGCTAAGATGGCTCCAGAAGAGTTTGCATCAACTGTCTATAAACCTAGTGGTGAAGTAGCTCCATACCAAAATATGTATGATCCTTTACCAGGAGTATATGGAATGTCTCCTTCACAATATGCAAATAGATTTAACGAAAATCTTGATTTGCTAAATGACATTATTTCAAAACAAAATAAGACAGGAGTAGATTATAGGGTTACTGGTTTGGATGAAAATGGTATGTTAACTTTTCACACACCTAAACAAATTAAACGTTGGCAAGATGATCCTTTTAAGGTAACATCTATAGAAAATTTAGAAAAATTAAAAAATGATCCAGTTGAACTTCAAAAAAGATTACATGAAGAGATGCTAACATTAGAAGATTTTGATGGAATAATAAATTCTTTAAAAGAAGATAAGATCATAGCACCTGAAGGAAATAGGACATGGGCTGCTAGAATTATTCCTGGTGAATTTAGAGGTGAGATACAAGATATTCCTAATGCTGAATATTATAAAAGTATTCCTGGATTGAATATGGCTTCAAGTTCACAAGGAGTATTTTCAGATAATGTAACAAGAAGGGGATCTGGTGCGTATGAAGCAATTAATGAATACTTAAAAAGATTGGATTTAGGTAGAGTAAAACCTGGGTTTAATTCTCAATCAGATTCCTCTAGACCACTTTGGGAAAACGCTATTAAGAAAGGAAAAGCTTTTGGATATTATAGTAATCCTCACACTGTATATGGTGCAATGAAAACTGTAGCTCCAGTTATAGGAGCAGGTGCTGTTGCGTCTGAGTTTATTGATCAGAAAAAGAATGGAGGATGGTTAGATAAGTATGAAGATGGAGGAGAGTTAAACTATAATGATTCTAATGCTTCTGCAGGACCAGGATTCCAAGGTGATGGATATAGTAACGTGGGACGTAACTATTCTCCTGCATGGGGAGGACAGTTTCAAGATGGTGGTCCTATTAAAAGATTCATGCAACCCACTGAGACTTTTAAAAACTATGGATATAATCCAATAGAAAATGGAATGTCTACAGAATACTCAACATCTATAGGTGGTCCAGGAGAAGTTTATTTAGTTCCAGGATATAGACAAGGTAGAGTATTGAGTGATCCTGAAGGAGTATTCAATGCATATGGAGAACACTTAGGTGGTCCATTCAAAACAGTTAAATCTGCTGAAGACTTTGCTAAACTTAGACATAAATACGTAGAACAGAATAAAAACATTCCTGCTCCATTTAAGACTAAAGATTATGCAATGGGTGGATCTATTGGTGGAGCTACGCAAGGTATACCAGGAGCTACAGGATTCATGTATGCACGTACAGGAAGCATTCCTGACAATGGTAAGTATGCTAAGAAAACAATGGCTTCTGCACAAGATGGTAAAACTATATACTCTGGAATGTTACCAGAGATAACTGTAGTAGGATCTAAAGATCCTCAGACAGAAGAGTACTATCGTAACATGATAGATAGACTTACTAAAGAAGAGGGACTTGAAGAAGGAGTGTTACAATCTGATCCTATCTATAATAATGCTGCAGAGGTTGATGAAGTTTTTAGCAATCCTATTTTAACAAATAAAATATTAGGTAGATATGAGGGACTCATGGATCTTGGTAAGAAGTATGGTTTTCCTAAAGTGCATCCTATAGATAAAAATTCTTTATTATCTAAAGTAGCAATGAGTATTGGAGGAGATAAAAAATCTCCTGCAAAGTATGATCCTTATTTTAAAACCATTCAAGCAGATGATACAGAGCAATGGATTAGTGAAATGGCTCATCATGTTCAAATGAAAGATAATGAATTGAACAAAGTAATTCAATGGATGGGTAATGATCTACCAGCATTAGTTGCTTCTGAAATAATGTTAGGAAATAGAAAAGGTCCATACTATACACCAGGTGCTGTAGAACATGAAGCACATTCTATTATACAACCTAAGTTAGTTAAAGAAATAAAAAAATCAGAAAGTGACTATAAAAAACTTCCATACATAAACAAGCTGAAAGATGAGTTTTATGAGGGTGTAGAAAGTTTGCAAAATGGTGGGGAGATGAGATATTACCAAGAGGGACTAGACTTCAAACCTAAATCTATTTCTAAGAATGGTTCTAAGGTTATTAAAGATGATAGAGGACAGTGGGATCATCCAGGAGAGATAACAGAGATTGGTTCTAACCAAATTACAATGCAAGGTGTGCCTTATCCTGTGATGGGTATATCTGACACAGGAGACATACAAATGATGTATCCTGATGAAGAGTATCAATACGATGGAAACTCTGTTACAGAGATTCCTATGATGAGAGAAGGAGGAACAATAAGTAAAAAAACATTAGCTCGCAATCAACGTATAGCTCAAAGCAATGCTGCACAGAACCAACCACTTACTCCTGAATCATTAGCTACAAGAGCTATTGCTATTCCTGATAAGTTAAGACTTTCTGAACAGATGAGAAACATCAGTCCTGAGTTAGCTAGTTGGATGGAAGAGAATCCAACAATGTCGTATATTGATGAGAATCTAAACCCTCTTGTTATAGCTGGTAAACTTGCTTCTAAATTAGGACAGGTACCTTTAAATGTAAAGCAGGGTAATTATAGACAAGCTTTATTAAATACAATTTCTCCTATGTTAGTAAGAGCAAGCGCTGCAGGCGCTGCAACTACTGATAATTTATCAAACTCTAAAAATAAATTTGAACAAGGAGGACAGTTGACAAAGCTGGATCAATTAACTAACTTTACTAATTACAATACAAAACAACCAGGTGGCTGGTTAGATAAATACCAATAATATGAAAGCTCAAATATTAAAAATTGCTGGAGTTAAGAACGAGAAAGAGTTCTACAAGAAGTTTCCTACAGAGGCAGCTTTCATGAAGAAGCATGGTAAAGAATTGGATAAAGCACAACTTGGTATCAAGGTGCCAAAAAAGATGCCAGTAAATACTCCTGGGCTTCCAACTTTAAAAAATACATTTTCATCAACTCCTAGCTTTGGAGCTACAGCTAAAGCATACGCAAAAAATGTAGGTAATGATG
>Ga0315285_10008946_pt1 | contig 10256 bp, 9 predicted proteins | sample YL17G09_36_MG_FD_203698 | JGI IMG/M metagenome (GOLD analysis project Ga0315285, IMG submission 203698) | Sediment microbial communities from Yellowstone Lake, YNP, Wyoming, USA - YL17G09_36 | ecosystem: Environmental > Aquatic > Freshwater > Lake > Sediment | place: USA: Wyoming | collected... | reverse complement strand
TGATCATCGTGTTGCGCAGGGCGTCGATAGCGTAAGTCAGGGGCAGGCAGTGGGAGACGACCTGGAGCCAGCCCGGCAGCGAGTCCACGGACCAGATGACGCCGCTCAGCAGCCCCTGCGGCACCAGCACCACCGGCACAAACTGGATGACCTGGAGCTCGTTGCGAGCGAAGGTGGAGAGGAAGATACCCAGGTTCACAGAGCCCACGGTGATGATGCCTGCCAGCAGGAACACCAGCAGCAGGTTGCCCTCGTAGTGGATGCGCAGGATGAGCACCGCCGCCAGGAGGATGGCCAGCGACTGGAGCAGGGCGAAGAAGCCGAAGCCCAGCATGTAGCCCAGCACCACCTCGGTGCGGTTGATGGGCGCCGCCATCAGGCGCTCCAGGGTGCCGCCGGCCCGCTCGCGCAGGAAACTGACGGCGGTGAGGAGGAAAACGAAGAAGAAGGCAAAGAAGGCGATGAGGGCCGGCGCCTCGTAGTCCACGAAGTCGAACTGGGGCCCACCGTAGACGTAGCTCACCTGCACCGCCAGCAGGACCTGAGGCGACAGGTCGGGCAGGCCCAGCGAATGGCCCAGGCCCTTCACCGCCACCTGGAGCAGGCCTCGCTGGACAGCGCGAGCGATGGCGCCGCTGTCCTGGGGGTTGGTGCCTTCCAGGACCAGCTCGACATCCAGCTTGGGGGGCGAGGCTCCCCCTTGGGCGGCCTGGCCCAGATAGACGACGCCCTGCACATCGCCGTCGTTCAGTTGTTCCTGCGCCTTGGGGCGCGACATCTCCTCGGCGCCCACTGCGCCCGCCTGCTTGAGCGCTGCCACCAGTTCGGTGCCCGGCGCGAAGTCGGCTGTGCTGCCGCCCGTCTCATCCACCACCGCCACCAATAGCGACGCCTCGCTGCTGCGCACGACGTAGCCCACGAGGAGGGTGACGGCCACAGGGACGGTGAACATCAGGGCCAGCGTCCGCCGGTCGCGGCGGAACTGCTGGACGATGCGCAGGAAGATGGCGATGATCCTAGCCCAGCTCACCAGCAACCTCGGCATAGCGAAGGAAGGCTTCTTCCAGGGTGGGCGTACCGGCCTGCTGCCGCAGCTCGGCGGCGCTGCCCTCGGCCAGGATGCGGCCGTCGCGCAGGAGCACCAGCCGGTCGCAGCGCTCCGCTTCGTCCATCACATGGCTGGAGACGAGGATGGTGACGCCCTCGTGGTTCAGGCGGCGGAAGTACTGCCAGAAGGCGACGCGCAGGGGCGGGTCGACGCCCACAGTGGGCTCGTCCAGGAGGAGCAGGCGCGGGCGGTGCACCAGGGCGCAGGCCAGAGACGTGCGCTGGCGCAGGCCGCCGCTGAGGGTGTAAACGGGGCTATCGGCCCGCTCGGCCAGGCCCACCAGCTCCAGCACCTCGTGCATGCGGTCGCGGTCGGCGGCGCCGTAGACGCGGGCGAAGAAGAGGACGTTCTCACGGACGGTCAGCTCCAGGTAGAGGGCGGGCGTCTGGGGCATGTAGCCGATGTCGGCCAGGATGCGGCGCGAAGGCATGGCCTGGCCCAGGACGGTCAAACGGCCGGCGGTGGCGCGCAGGAGGCCGGCCACCAGGCGGATGAAGGTGGTCTTGCCGCTGCCGTTGGGGCCCAGCAGGCCGTAGGTCTGGCCGGCGGGGACCGCCAGAGCGACGTCGCGCAGGGCTTCGATGGGCCCGAAACGCTTGCTCAGGCCCTGGCTCTCGATCGCGATCTCGGTCGTCATCGCCAGGTGCTACACTACGCCGCGCGCGGCGGAAGCAGCGGGTCCAGGCGATGCCAGATGCGCTTCGTTATCTCTTCGGCAGGGAGACTAGCGTCCACCACAACGAACCGTTCGGGCTCTTCGGTGGTCAGGACCAGGTAGCCGCGGCGCACCCGCTCGTGGAAGTTGGGGCCCTCGCGGCCGATGCGGTCGGGCGCGGCCTCGCCCTCCTTGCGGGTCAGACCGACGTCGACGGAGACGTTCAGGAGGATGGTGAGATCGGGCACGAGACCCTGGGTGGCGATGTGGTTAGCCACGCGCACATGGTTCAGGCTCAGGCCGCGGCCGTGGCCCTGATAGGCCACGCTGGAGTCGCCAAAACGGTCGCAGATGACGACATCGTTGGAGGCCAGGGCAGGCAGGATGACCTCCGCCAGGTGCTGGGCGCGGGCGGCCTCGAACAGGAAGAGCTCGGCGCGCGGGTCGAGGTCAATGGAGCCATCGTTGAGGAGGGCCTGCACGCGGCGTCCCAGCTCGCAGCCAGCAGGCTCGCGGGTAAGGGCGACGCGATAGCCCTTGCTCTCCAGCAGGGACTTGAGGGCCTGCGCCTGGCTGGACTTGCCGGAGCCCTCTCCTCCCTCGAGGGTGACAAACAGGCCACGCGGCTGCTCGGGCTCCCTGACGATCTCTATGTGTCGGGCCATGGGCCCTAGTCGCGCCCCCCGCGGCCGGCAGGCAGAATGCGCACCCGCCGCTGGGGTTCCTGGCCCAGGCTGCGGGAGGTGAGGTTGTAGCGCTGGGCCAGCAGGTGCTGGAGGCGGCGGATGTAGGCGTTCTGGGGCGACAGGTCCGCCGGCTGCTGGCCGTGCATCACCTCGCTGATGGCTTCCTCCGCCTCCTGGAGGGCGGAGACCACCGGGTCCTGTCCCCGCTCGCTGCGCATCGACACGAGACACTGCTCCATCTGGAAGACCGTGTTGCTCTTGATGACGTAGATGGGGATGCCGCGGTCCTCGGCATCGCGCAAGATCTGGGGCTTGCGGCGATAATAGCTGCGCAGGGTGACCAGGGCGTCGGCGTCGCCGAGCTGCTCGATGATGGTGGCGGGCATGCCCATCTGCTGGATGGCCTGCTCCAGGCGGCGGCGGGAGATGCCGAAGGGAAAGATGCGGCGCTCGCGGCCGAGCTCGGCCGGGCCCCGCTTCTCCAGGCTGCGCTTCTCCCGCCAAGGCCCGCCCAAGGCGGGGGCCAGGGCCGGCGATGCCACCACCCGTACCTCACCCTCCTTGTCGATCTCGCGCACCTCGGCTGGCACCAGGAAGCCGCGGAGGATGGAGTCCACCGTCTCGGCCACGTTAGGGTGGACGGAGACCCGCTCCCAGCTCTGGATCTCGACCACCACGTCGAAGGTGGGGGGCGCCTTGCGCTCCAGGATGGACTTCTGGGTGCCGCGGCGGCGGGCCTCGTCGTCGCCCAGGGTCACCGACTGGATGCCGCCGATGAGGTCGCACAGGGTGGGGTTCATGATCAGGTTCTCGAGGGTGTTGCCGTGGGCCGTGGCCACCAACTGAACGCCCCGCTCGGCGATGGTGCGGGCGGCGGTGGCCTCCAGGTCGGTGCCGATCTCATCGATGATGATGACCTCCGGCATGTGGTTCTCCACCGCCTCGATCATCACCGCGTGCTGCATGGTAGGCGTCGGCACCTGCATGCGGCGGGCGCTGCCGATGCCCGGGTGGGGGATATCGCCGTCGCCGGCGATCTCGTTGGAGGTATCCACAACCACCACCCGCTTGTTCAGGTCGTCGGCCAGGAAACGGGCCACCTCACGGAGCATGGTGGTCTTGCCGACGCCGGGCCGTCCCAGCAGGAGGTTGCTCTTCCCCGACCGCACCAGGTCCTCGATGATGCGGATGGTGCCGAACACGGCCCGCCCCACGCGGCAGGTGAGGCCGACGATGCGGCCCCGCCGGTTGCGGATGGCAGAGATGCGGTGGAGGGTGCGCTCGATGCCGGCGCGGTTGTCGGTGGTGAACTCGCCGATGCGGGAGACCACGTAGTCCAGGTCCTCCTGGGTGACCTCCCGCTCGCCGAGGATGACCTCCCGTTCGGGGTAGCGGGCCTCGGGCAGGCGGCCTAGGTCCAGCACCACCTCCAGTAGCTCGAAGTCGTCCTTCCGCTGGCGCAGGGGGTCGCGAACATGCAGCGGCAGCACGTCCAGGAGGGCATCGAGGTCATCGGTTATTCGCAGCATCTAGCTCACCGGATAGGGCTGGTGGGCGCCCGCGGGCACCGGCGCCGCCTCCTCGATGGGCCGCACCAGGCGGTTGGCCAGCACGGCGTACTCGGCCGCCGGCTGGAAGCCCAGGTCCACCAGGCGGGCGGCCACCGTCCGCTCATACTCGGGGACAAGGCAGAAGATGGGCCGACGGTCGTGCAGATGGTGCAGCGCTGTCGCCAGCAGCAGGGGCGCGTCCTCCCGGCGCGGGGCCAGCAGGGCGAAGCGGCCCGCGTCGTCCAGCCGCGCCAAGCGCAGCCAGGCGGCGAGGCGGCCGCCCTTCTCCAGCACCAGGTGCTGGCAGCGACCGCGCTCCTGCACAGCCGCCCATTCGCGCAGGGTTAGGGCCTCGCTGCGGCGCACGGCCACAGGCACGGACGCGTTGTAAAGCTGGAACAGGGGCAGCAGGTCGGCCGCAGTACGTGGGCGCATGGGCAGGGGCGAACAGTCCAGCCCCTGGGGCACTCGCTCGAGGCGCCAGAGCCGCTCGCGGAGATAAGGGAAGAATCCAGCACAGCGGGCGGCGTCCAGGAGACGGCTGTGAGCGTCCAGGCGAAGGAAGACCTTCTCGACACCGGTGCGGCCCAGGCCGCCGGCCAGTTGCTCCAGCAGGGTCACGCAGGTGTCCTCCTGCCCCGACGCGACGATGAGATAGTCCACCTCCCAGGCGCTGCGGCGGCCGCGGCACCGTGCCGAGGCTAGAGCGCGCAGGGCGAGGCCGTGCAGGGCGATCCAGGTGAGGTGGCGGCCGCCAATGGGCACCCACTGCTGGAGAGCGCGCTCTAGCAGGCGGAGGCTGTGCTCATCCAGGCCCAGGCGCTCCCAGACGCGGGCCTCGTTGTGGAAGGTGGCGGCATCGCCGCCGAAGGGCAACTTGCCGCGGGCCCAGAGGGAGGCTAGAGCCGGCAGGTCGGTGGGGCGAAGGCGCCGGGCGACAGGGTTACTGGCGCGCATCTCTGTGGGTCTCCGCCTTGCGGGCACGCACCAGCTCCAGAAAGTAACGATGGAAGCGGTCGTCGGCGGTGAGTTCGGGGTGGAAGGCGGTGGCCAAGGCGTTCCCCTGGCGCACGGCCACCACCCGACCGTCATCCAGGGTGGCCAACACCTCCACGCCATCGCCCACCTCCTCGACGGCGGGGGCGCGGATGAAGACGGCGTGGAAAGGAGCGGCGCCCAGGGAGGGCACCGCCAGCTCGGTCTCGAAGCTGTCGACTTGGCGCCCGAAGGCGTTGCGCCGCACGGCGATGTCCAGGGCGCCCAGGGTGGGCCAGGCCAGGTCGCTGGCCTGGCGGGCGAGGACGATCATGCCGGCGCAGGTGCCCCACACGGGGAAGCTGTCCTGCGTGAGGCGGCGCAGGGGCTCAGCGAGGCCATATTCCGCCATGAGGCGGGACACAGTGGTGCTCTCGCCGCCGGGGACAATCAGCCCGTCCAGACCCGATAGGTCCTCGGGGCGGCGCACCTCCTGCGCCTCGCTGCCCAGTCGCCGCAGGATGGAGACGTGCTCTGCGAAGTCGCCCTGGAGGGCCAGGACGCCGATGCGGGTCATTCCCTTTACCACCCGCGGGTGGCCAGCAGCTCCTCCTCAGCCAGAGTCCGGATGTCCAGGCCGCGCATGGGCTCGCCGAGGCCGCGCGATACCTGAGCGACGATGGCGGGGTCGTTGTAGTGCGTGACCGCTTTGACGATGGCCCTGGCCCGCGTATCGGGGTCTTCCGATTTGAAGATGCCCGAGCCTACGAACACGCCCTCGGCCCCCAGGTGCATCATGAGGGCCGCGTCGGCGGGGGTAGCGACGCCGCCGGCGGCGAAGTTCACCACCGGCAGGCGGCCGGTGTCGTGCACCTCCTTGACCAGCTCGAAGGGGGCGCCCAGGGCCTTCGCTTCGGCCATCAACTCGTCTTCGGGCAAGCTGTGGAGCTTGCGGATGCCGTCCATCACCGCCCGCATGTGGCGGACGGCCTCGACGATGTTGCCGGTGCCGGCCTCGCCCTTGGTGCGGATCATGGCCGCGCCCTCGCCGATGCGCCGCAGCGCCTCGCCCAGGTCGCGGCAGCCGCAGACGAAGGGCACTTTGAAGGGCCACTTATTGATGTGGTGGGTCTCGTCGGCGGGGGTGAGGACCTCCGATTCGTCGATGAAGTCCACGCCCAGGGCCTCCAGCACCAGCGCCTCGGCAAAGTGGCCGATGCGGCACTTGGCCATCACCGGGATGCTGACGGTGTCCATGATGCGCAGGATGACCTCGGGGTCGGCCATGCGGGCGACGCCGCCGGCGGCGCGGATGTCGGCGGGCACGCGCTCCAGGGCCATGACGGCGCAGGCGCCGGCCTCCTCGGCGATCTTGGCCTGTTCGGGCGTCACCACGTCCATGATGACGCCGCCCTTGAGCATCTGGGCCAGCCCCTTCTTAACGGTGTAGGTGCCTTTTTCGACCGTCATAGTGGTCTCATTCTACTATCTGGCGTTCCCAATAGGCAAGATGGTGTATTCACCCCTTTCGCGGAATTTTCGCGTGAAGGCACGGCTCCCAGACGTACGCCTTCCGGTCCGAATGCCGCTTTCCGCGGCCACGATTGCCAGCGGACCTGCCCCTTCGGTAAGATCGATGGGCTGGTTCATTTCCTGGCAAGGTGGCGTCTTTGATTATCACCGGCCTCGATGGCATCCTGCCACGCGTGTCCAAGCCCGCCCGCTATGCCGGCGGCGAGTGGAACGCTGTGGTCAAAGACTGGGACGGCACGCCCCTGCGCGTCGCCTTGGCCTACCCCGACGTCTACGAGATCGGAATGTCCAACCTGGGGCTCGCCATCCTCTACGATATCCTGAACCGCCAGCCGGACGTGCTCTGCGAGCGTGTGTTCGCCCCCTGGACGGACATGGAAGAGGCCATGCGTCAGGCAGGCATTCCCCTCTTCAGCCTGGAGACACGCCACCCCCTGGCCGAGTTCGATATCATTGGCTTTTCTCTGGGCTCCGAGCTGTGCTACACCAACGTCCTGAATATGCTGGACCTGGCCGGCCTAGCGCCGCTGGCTACTCACCGCCGCCGCGCCCTGCCTCTGGTCGTCGCCGGCAGCAGCGGCGCCCTCAACCCCGAGCCCCTGGCGGACTTCATCGATGCCTTTGCTCTGGGCGACGGCGAGGAGCTGGTGTTGGACATCGTGGAGTGTCTGCGCCGGTTCAAGGCGAGCGGCGGCCGCTCCAAGCTGGAGCTCCTCCGGGGGCTGGCCCGAGTGGAGGGGATGTACGTCCCCCGCTTCTACAGCGTCCGCTACACGGCCGACGGCACGGTCGCTCAGACGAAGCCCAGCGACGCGGCGGCGGCCACGGTACGCAAGCGGTTCGTCCAGAAGCTGCCACCCGCTCCCACCCACCCCATCGTCCCCTTCGTGCAGGTGGTGCACGACCGGGCAGGCATCGAGATCCAGCGGGGCTGCACCCACGGCTGCCGCTTTTGCCAGGCCGGGATGATCTACCGCCCCCGTCTGGAGCGCAGCGCCGAGGAGGTGGTAGCGACGGCCCGCGAGCTACTGGCCAACACCGGCTATCGCGAGCTCTCGCTACTGTCCCTCAGCACTACCGACCACTCCCAGATCGTCCCTATGGTGCGCGCCCTCAAGCGCGAGCTGGGCGAGGGCGTCATTATCTCCCTGCCCAGCCTGCGGGTGGACACCTTCTCGGTGGAGGTGGCCAAAGCCGTGGCCGGGCCGGGCCGCCACGCCATGACCCTCGCCCCCGAGGCCGGGAGCCAGCGCCTGCGTCTGGTCATCAACAAGCTGGTGACGGACGAGGATGTCCTGCGGGCAGCAGAGGCGGCCTTCTCCTGCGGCTGGACGGGCGTGAAGCTGTACTTCATGGTGGGCCTGCCCACCGAGACGCTGGAGGACGTACAGGGCATCGTCCAGTTGGCGGCGCAGGTGAAGGAAATCGGCCGCCGCTACCACAAGAGCCGCGCCCGCGTGCGGGTCAGCGCCTCCACTTTCATCCCTAAGCCCCACTCGCCCTTCCAGTGGGCCCGTCAGAACACCGCCGACGAGCTGGCCCCCAAGCACGAGCTGCTGCGCCGCGGCTGCAAGCGGGCGGGCCTGGAGTTCACCTGGGAAGACCCCGAAACCAGCCTGCTGGAGGCCATCCTGTCCCGCGGCGACCGTCGTCTGGGGCGGGCCATCCTGCGGGCCTGGGAGCTGGGCTGTCGCTTCGACGCCTGGCACGAGCACCTGGACTGGGGCAAGTGGCAGCAGGCCCTCGCCGAGTGCGGCCTCGACCCCTCCTTCTACGCCCACCGCGAGCCGGGCCTCTTCGAAAAGCTCCCCTGGTCCCACATCGAGGCGGGGGTCAGCGAGGCCTACCTGCGGGGCGAGTGGCTCAAGGCCCAGCGGGGCGAGCCCACCCCCGACTGCCAGAACGAGCCCTGCAACGTCTGCGGAGTGGAGCACCTGGGGGCGCAGACCTGTCTGGTCAAGGTGGACGAACTAGCCCAGCGGCGACAGGGCCGCCGCCAGCCGCCAGGCACGCCCTAGCACGTACTGTCTCCAAGATGTGGCGGCGCCTACGGGGGCGGCGATGAGTCGCGTTGACAGCGCTGGGGTGCGCTTGCTATCTTGGCCGCAGGGAGGCCCCCGATGACGAAGCAATCAAAGAGGCGGGCGAAGAAGCCGGCGGCGCGGCCGGCCAGGCCCAGCGGCCCGACGCGGGCGGGCGGGCCGCCGCGGGCGCATCGGCCTACGCGAGCGGCCGGGCGGTTCCGCAACCTGGGTTTCGTGGCAGCGCTGGTCGTGGCGGTGATCGCTGCCATTGCCCTCATTGGTGTCGCCAACCTGCTGAAGGGAGACGACAACAGCACCACCAACGCTAACCCCATCGACATCCCTGACCACACCGCCCCTGCCGACGGCATGGCGCTGGGCATGGCCGACGCGCCGGTCACCATCTATGAGTACTCGGACTTTCAGTGCCCCGTGTGTCGCGACGTGGCGGCAGAGGTGGTGCCGCAACTGGACACGGACTATCTGGCCACCGGCAAGGCTAGGCTGATATTCAAGAACATGGCCTTCATCGGGCAGGAGTCCACGTGGGCGGCGGAGGCCGCGGCCTGCGCCAGCGACCAGGGCAAGTTCTGGCAGTACCACAACAAGCTCTTCGAGGAGCAGAAGGGCGAGAACAAGGGCACCTTCAAGGTGGACAACCTGAAGCGCTTCGCGCTGGAGATCGGTTTGGACGAAGTCGCCTTCAACACCTGTTTCGACGAAGGAAAGTACAAGGCCAAGATCGCCGACGAACGCTCAGAGGGACAGCGGCGGGGCGTCAGCGGTACGCCGACCTTCTTTGTCGGCCAGACCAAAGTCAACGACAACACCTACGATGCCATCAGCAAGGCCATCGACGACGCGCTGGCGACACCGACCCCGTCGGCGACAGCGACCCCCACGGCGGAAGGCACCCCTAGTGGCTAGGACGGCCAGGGTGGCAAAGGCGGCGGGGACGAGGAACGCGCCCGAGAGGGCCGTAGCGGCGGCCCTCGCCTCCGAAACCACCCTGAGTGTCGGCGGCCTGGCGCGCTGGGCCGCCTTGGGCGGCCTGGCCATGGCCGCGATGGGCGTGGCCGCCTACCTGACCTACACTCACTATGCCGGCAAGCCGGTGGCCTGCTTGGTGGGCCACGAGTGCCAGACGGTGCAGCAGAGCGAGTACGCGACAATGGCGGGGGTACCGGTGGCCCTGCTGGGCGGCCTGGCCGCGGCGGCGCTGCTGGCCGTCGCCCTGAGCCGGCTGGCAGGGCTATCGCTAGCGGTGGAGTGGGCGTCCCTGGCGGCCCTCAGCCTGACCACGATGTCAGTGGCCTTCGCCGCCTACCTGACCTACGTGGAGCTATTTGTGCTGGACGCCATCTGCACCTACTGCGTGACCCTGGCCTCCATCTTCACTGCGGGCTGGATCATCAGCCTGAGCGAAGCGTTGCTGACTAGGGATATATCCCCCGAACCTGGGTAGCCTCGGCAACCCGCTGTACGTCCAGCATCGTCGCTGCCTCCACCTCTCCTGATGAAAGGCCCTGGGTCTGTCCCCCGACGGGTCGGGGGACAGACCCAGGAGGGCCCCCTTCGATTCCATGGCGCGGCCCGCACGGGCCGGGCGGCTATTCGCCCGCCGCGCTCTCCTCCGGCTTGAGGTCTGTCTTGTCCTCGAGGTCTTCTTCGGACTTTTCTATTTGCCCCAGGTCGCCGAAGCCGGAACGCAGTTCGGAGAGCTCG
>Ga0315285_10008945_pt1 | contig 10257 bp, 6 predicted proteins | sample YL17G09_36_MG_FD_203698 | JGI IMG/M metagenome (GOLD analysis project Ga0315285, IMG submission 203698) | Sediment microbial communities from Yellowstone Lake, YNP, Wyoming, USA - YL17G09_36 | ecosystem: Environmental > Aquatic > Freshwater > Lake > Sediment | place: USA: Wyoming | collected... | reverse complement strand
GCGGTCGAGGGTCTGGCCGTGGCAGAGCATGGTGATGCTGGCCCGGTAGAGATGGGGGAAGCCGCGGTCGTGGCACCACCAGAGTTCGGGCTTGGTCAGGGTGGATTCCTCCGACAGCCGGACCGGGCCGACCGGGGCCCGCACCTGGCGGCGGAACTTGTATCCCGCGCCTTCGAAATTTTGGGGAACGAGCTCGAAGCATAGGTCCAGGTCGCAGGGCTCCAGGGTGGTAAGGTCCACGTTGAAGCGGACCCGCGCGTTTTCCGCGGCCAGCTCCAGCACCTGGAACTGCACGCGGTCCAGGCAGGCCGGGCCGGTCTCCACGATCTCCACCGGCAGCCAGATCCCGCCGGGGTTGTGGCAAAAGGAGATCACGTCCCAGTGGCCGAACACGCCCGTGATCTGCTTCTTGGCCGCCCGATTTTCTTCCTGGCAGGACTCGACCTCCACCACCAAGAGGTTGTCCGACTCCAGCACATCGTTGATCGGGAAGTCGAAGGGATCGAAGTAGCCGGCGTGGTGGCCGAGGTGGTTGCTGTTGAGGTAGACGTCGGCCCCGTAGAACACGCCGTGGCAGCGAAGCCGGTAGAGCCGCTCGGCCTGCCGGCGAAAGGGGAAGCGGGTGCGGTAAACGACCCGGCCGGCATGGTCCAGGAGCTCCGGGAGCATCTGCCACTGGCCGGGCAGCTTTTGCTCGAGCCAGTCCCTGTCGTTGAAGCCGGGGTCGTGGTAATCGGCCGCAAACTGGGAGACCGCCTTCACCCGCCAGGGCGTCTCCACCAGCGAGTGGCGGGCCAGGCCGCTGTTGAGAAAAGTGGCAGCCATTAAGAGAGGATTCTAACACAGTCATTCATGCCGTGCGAGGCGTGGCACCCTGAAAACATGAAAAGGGCTTCCACTCCTGATATTATGAAGGGGTCGGGGAAGAAGGTCGTTGCTCTGGGGAGCGTCCGAAGCCCGCGACGCTGTCTGACCTGGATATCGCCCCGAACCCGAAATGGTCGCCCCCGCTTCTCGAGGAGCAATTGCCCCGGAACTTTCTTTCGATGGATCAGGTCATAACGGACAATAAATCCGGGGCTGGTGCGTATTCCCGGATGAAGCCGAAAGCAAGCTTCGATGGTCTCTTCGGATGAAGCGTTGATGATTGCTTATCGCCGGGGCGAATCCAAAGCCTTTGACGAGCTGCTGCTCCGCTACCGGACCCCGCTCTTCAGCACGCTCCGGCGCCTGGTCGGCGACCGGGCCCTGGCCGAAGACCTGTTCCAGGAGACGTTCCTGCGCGTGATCCAACATGCCGGCCGTTACGATGCCGGCCGGAAATTTTCCGGCTGGGTCTTTCGGATCGCGCGCAACCTGGCCGTGGATGCGCTCCGCCAGCGGGGCGTCCGCCGGGAAGAGGAACTGGACGAAGAGCACCATGACCCGGCCGGCGGTCCGGACCGGGCTCTGGCCCGGGCCGAGCAGGGGGAGGCCATCAGCCGGGCGCTCGAGCTTTTGCCCCTGGAGCAGCGCGAGGTCTTCTTGATGCGGGAATGGGCGGGCCTGAGCTTCAAGGAGATCGCGGAAGTTACGGAAAGCCCGCTCAACACTGTGCTCGGCCGCATGCACCTGGCGGTCAAGAAACTGCGGGCCTGCCTGGCCGAACACGCGGAGGCCTAAGATGGAAAAACAACCCAGTGCGGCCTGTCAGCAATTTCGCCGGGAACGGCTCTTGCTCTATGCCTACGGCGAGCTTCCCGCCGGCGAGGCGGAGGTGATCCGCCTGCACCTGGCGGGTTGCGCGAGTTGCCGGGCCGAGGTAGAGGCTATTGCCGCGGTGCGGGCCGCGGCCTCGGCGCCGGGTCTGCAGGAGAATCCGCCGTCGGCGCTGGAGGCCAGGCTGCGGATTGCGGCGCGGGAGGCGCTCTCGGCCCGGCCGGGACTGCGGGAGAGGATGGCCGGATGGCTTCGGCAGCCCAGGTTCTGGTATGCGGCCGTGGCCGCGGCAGTGGTGGTGATGGTGGCGGGCTTGGGCTATCGCTCCTGGGAATCACATCGCGCCCGGCCCGAGGATTTCACGGGCGACGGGCTGGCGGCGCTGGTCGAGGAGGTGGACTCCTGGGATAGCCCGCCCTTGGCGGCCCTGGAATTGGAGCCGGCGGCGCCGCTCTTCGAGGAGCTTGAGCAAGAGCTGGAGGTCATCTCTCCGGGCGACGAGGCCGCGGCGGAGCCTTGGTATTGGCCGACGCCGGAGAGCGGCCTGGACGAGATCGAGCGCGGGCTGGACGAGCTGGATGCCACGGTCCGCTATTTATGAACCTGCCCGGGTCCGGGTCGAGCGGATCCGGGTGAAGGGAAGAGGAGGAGAGATCATGCGAGCGAGAAAATGGAACCGGTATGGACGGCTGGCCCTGGGGGCCGTGTTGGTGGCGGGTTTGATCTGGATAGCGCCGCCGGCGGCGCCGGCGCAGCAGAAAGAGCAGCCGGCATTCGAGACGGAACAGCCCCTGGCTCCGCCGCCTCCGCCTGGTCCGGGCCGGCCCCGGCGGCCGGGCCCCCGGGGCGCGCGCGTGCACCAGCCGGCGGACCGGCCGATCCGCGACCGGCAGGGCATGGGGCCGGGCATGGGCCAGGGCGGCGGCCGGCGCTGGGGCGAGGCGCTGGAGCGGATGAAGACCGAGAACCCGGAGCGTTACCAGCGGATCAGCAAGATCCGGGAGCTGGCGGATCAGTACCGGGCGACCACGGATGCGGCGGAGAAGAAGAGGATCGAGAAGGAGCTGCGGCCCCTGCTCGATACGGAGTTGAAAGCGATCCAGGCGGACAACCAGAAGAAGATCGAGGAGCTGGAGAAGCGGCTGGACGAGGAGAAGCGCAAGCAGAAGGAGCGGGAGCAGAACTGGGACGCCTACCGGGATTACCAGTTCAACCGGATCACCGGCAAGGACGACTACCTGAACCTGCCCCTGGGACCGTGGAAATAAGTACTTAACATGGGGCCTGACCCCATGTTAAGTAGCGACGGGAGCGGGCCGCCTTTCGGAGGCCCGTTCCATTCTGACCGCGCCAACCGCCGGGCCGATGCCCCTGGGCTATTGTTTTTTTCCCGCAGCTTGCTCCAGCAGCGGCAGGCGGCCCAGAGCCCAGGCCGAAGCGGCGTAAAGGAACAGAGCGATCAGCACCACCGCCCGGAGCCCGTAGAGATAGGAAACGCTCTCGACCATGCCGCCGACGGTGGCTCCCAGCAGATTGGCGGCAAAGGCCGCCTCCACTCCTTTTACCCTCCGGATCGAGCTGGCGAAAATCACCCCCGCGAAAAACAGGGGCAAAGAGTAAAAGGCGCCGACCAGAATGCCGCGGGTCAAGTAGCTTCCCAGGAACAGCTTATCCACCGGGACCAGGTAAGACAAGCAGAGGCTGGCGAGAAGTCCGAGATACCACCAGCGCATTTTTTCAAGCTGACCGCGGAGCGCAATCAAGTTGGCGAGCAGGATCATCACCAGGATGGCCGAGATGATGACGACGTTGACGATCCAGGTGGAGCCGAATAGCAACGCCGCCTTGGAGATCGAATGGACCTCCACCAACATGAACCCGGCGCCCAGAAACAGGAAGTGGCTGGGACCGATCCGGCCGGCCGGGAACAGGAAGCGAACGGACAGGAGCATGATCCCGCCCAGGACCGCGACCAGGAAATAATAGAAGGCGGGAATCCCCGGCTTTTTCAAATAGAGGTAAGGCCAGTCATCGGTGGGAAAGTTCACTTCGACCTGATGCAATTGTTTATCGAAATCTGCGGAGGGCACGATTTGTCCGGCAAGGTAGCGGGCGAGCTCGGGGTTTTCCCGGAGATGACCTTGCAGGTTTTTTAGCTCCCCGCACAGGATCGACAACCCGCTGGCGCCGATCACCGGCATCGGCCGGCGGTCGTGAATGACGAGCAGTTGCTCCCCGAACACCTCTCTCGCCAGCGCATACAACTTCTCGGCCAGCCATTCGCGGTCTCTGGGCACAAAGAAGCTGAGCGCAATCACGCCCCCTTGAGCCAGGAGCCCCTTGGCCTCCGCCAGGCTCTCCCGGGTATAGACGTAGCTGTCGAGGTTGATATTGGTGAAGTTGGAAGTCAAGGTGTGCGAATCGAGCCGGGCAAAGACGATCAAATCGTATCGTCGGTCGGTCTTTTTGAAAAAGGACCGGGCGTCGTCAATCAGCAAGCGCACCCGCGGGTCCGAGTAGGGCTGCTCCGGGTGATAAGCGGCGCCCAAGCGCGCAATCAGCGGGTCAATCTCCACCGCGTCCACCTCCGCCGCGCCGTTGCGCAGCGCGGCGGCCGCGTCGTTGCCGCCGCCCGCGCCGACGATCAGCACCCGGTTCGGATGTTCCTGAAAGCGGTAAGGCAAGTCATACGGGTAATACGGCGCATCCGCTTGGCGGAAGACGTTGGGGAATCGCTGCAACTGGGCCGGGGACAGGTCCAGGAGGAACATATAGGTCACCGAATTAATATTAATCCGGTAGTAGGGGATATCCGCTCCCTGGCCGCGATAAACCTCCTGATAGAGATCTAGCTTCTGGTAAGGGGACCAGAAGGTCAGGCGGCCCGGCGGGTCCCGCTCCAGCGTGAAGAGAAGAATCAGGAGCAAGGCCCCGAATCCTCCCAGCGTCCTCAGGGACCAGGGGCGGATCAAGAGGGCCATGCCCCCGGCTCCGATCAGGAACCAAATCCAGGGAGGGGTTTGTAAGTAACTGAGCCAGGAAAAAACCCAGATGCCGGCCAGACTCCCCATCAGGTTGATCGAGTAATCGCGAATCCGATGCTCCGAGGCCGCGAAGATATCCCCCAGGATTTGCCCGAAAGGCACAAAAACCCCGGCCAGGACGATCACCACCGCGGCCACCAGGGTGTAACCCAGAACGATTTTGAAAAGGGAGCTTTCCACCGAGGAATACCAGATGTTATAGTCCGGGAAGGATAAATAGGAGGGAATTTTTCGCAAGCTGACTCCGAACAGCTCGGCCTGAGGATGGATCGCGGCCGCCAAGGCCAGCGCGAAGAGCAGCGAGAACAGCAGTCCCAGGCGAAACCTTTTCAGGCTGAAGCCAATGCCCAGGCCCAGGAAGCAGGCGATTAAGGTGAGGTTACGGAAGTAGGCAAAGATCCGGATCTCCACCCCGATCCAGCGGATCAAGAGCAGCTCCAGGAACAAGGAAAGGAAGCTGATGGCAAATAAAAAAACCAGCCCCTCGTTCCGGCCGACGCTTGCGTTTTCCTTCACCACGATGACCTTCCGGGTTCGATGGCATTATAGACAAGATCAGGGGAGCGTTCAATTTTCCGTTCCCGGAATTAGCCGGAGACTTGGGTTTCTCCGGCCGGCTTGACTCGGAACACAAATTCCCATTAACTGTAAGTATGTCCCACGGAGCAAGTGAAACTGTCCCTCCGCCGAATTTTCTCTCCGCTCCTGCGCTCACCCGGGGCCGGGAGATCTTTTTCTTGGGATTAACCCTTCTGGCTTTTACGGCGCTGTGCGGGATGAGCCTGGTCCAGAAGTCGGTGACGGTGGACGAGTTCGCCCATTTGCCGGCCGGGCTTTCTTACTGGCGCACCGGCGATTTCCGGATCTACGCCCACGGCTCGCCGCTGATTCACCTGCTGGCGGCCGTGCCGCTCCTGGCCAGCAACGCGGCGCTGCCCTTGGAGGTGGGCTGGAAGAACCGGCACCAGTGGCAGTTCGGCCTGGAATTCATGGCCGCCAATGCGGCACACTACCAGTCGCTCTTTCTCCGGGCGCGGGCGGTGATCGTGGCGCTGGGCGCGCTCCTGGTGGTCCTGGTCTGGTGGTGGGCGCGCGCGCTTTACGGCGCGGAGGCCGGCCTGGCCGCGGCCGCGCTGGCGACGTTCAATCCCAACTTGATGGCGCACTCCCGTCTGGTCACCAACGACGTCGGCGTCACTCTCTTCTTCCTGGCCGCGGTCGCGGTCTTCTGGCGGTTCTGCCGCCGGCCGACTTGGCCGAGGCTGCTCGCGGCCGGGCTGGTGCTCGGCCTCGCCCTGCTCTCCAAGTTCACCGCGCTCCTGCTCCTGCCGCTCCTGCCGGCGCTGGGCCTCGCCGACCGCGGGCTCGGCGGCACCGGGCTGAGCGGGCGGCGGCTGGGGCTGACTCTGCCCCTGTTATTCATTGTTGCCTGGGTCACACTTTGCTCGGGCTACCTCTGGCAGGGCTTCGGCACCCGGCTCGGCGATTACTCTTTCCAGAGCGCGCTTTTTCAAAAAACGGCGTCGCTTTTACCCTCCTCCCTCCGGGTTCCCCTGCCCTTCGATTGCGTGCAGGGCCTGGATTTCCTGAGCTACTCCAACCAAAACCTTTACCCGAGCTACCTCCTGGGCAAGACCGGGCCGGCCGCCTGGTATTATTTCCCGGTCGCGCTCATCGTGAAAACCCCCCTTTCCGCCCTTTTTCTGATCGCGCTCGGGATCGGCTCGGTCCTGTTGCGCCGGAGGTTTGCGCTGCGGGACGAGATCTTTCTCCTGCTGCCGCCGTTCTTCCTGCTCGCCTTTATCAGCTTTTATTCGAAAATGGACCTGGGAATCCGCTACATCCTCCCGGCCTTCCCGTTCCTGTTCATTCTCGCCGCCCGGCCCTTCTCCCGGATCGGGCAAGCGCGGCGCTTCTTCCAGGCCGGCCTGCTCCTCTTGCTCGCCGGCAACGTCGCCTCCAACCTCTGGATCTTTCCCGACTACCTCGCCTACTTCAACTGCGCCGCGGGCGGGCCCAGCCGGGGTTATCGCGTCCTGGCCGATTCCAACCTCGACTGGGGCCAGGACTTGATCGGGCTTAAACACTACCTGGACGAGAAAGGGGTGGACCAGGTCTGCCTCGCTTATTTCGGCCGGGTGGATCCCGGGATCTACGGGATTGACTACACCCTGCCCCAGCCGGGAAAGAAATGCGAATTGATCGCAATCAGCGTGAACCTGCTCATGGGCATGCAGGAAATGCTGATGGACGGCGCCCGACCGGTCTGGACCAAGCCCGGTCAGTTCGATTGGCTGAAAACGCAAACACCCGTCACCACCATCGGCCATTCCATCTGGATCTTCAAACCCGAACCGGCCGGCCCGCCGCCGCCTCCCGCGGCCGGCAGCCCCGGCTCCCCTTGAAGCAGTAGTCCGCCTCCGGCACCGGCCGGGCTTTCCGGCCTGGCCGCGCTAGGGCTCTATCAAGGTGATTTTGTCGGATTCGCCATCAGTGACGTCCTCGTAGGGGCGGGTTTCAAACCCGCCCCTACTGCCCGTCAATTTGGGGTTGACAGAGCACTCGTGGTCTTTCCATTTTATAATGAGGGATGTTTATGCAGTCGCGCGTCCGTAGGGGCACGGACTTCGGCGAGCTCAGTCGAGCCGCATGCCGTGCCCCTACCCTACGATGCCACGAACGGTATGTATCAATACAAAATGAAAGAAGCACTAGGGACGGTCTCGTTCATTCTCCGCCCCCATACCCCCAAGGGTTCAAGAACCGTCCCGTGAACAACGAAAACCGAGGTAGGGGTTCCGGTCCGTAGGCCCGTCCCCAAAGCGACCCGAGGAGCGCACGTACCACGCAAAATGGATCCAGCTACCCCCGCGCACCACCCGGAACGTTCCACTGCTCGGCCCGGTCGGGTTCTGGCTCGGACTTTGCTGATAGTAACTCTCCCCAGACCAATCCGCCACCCACTCCCACACGCTTCCGGCCAGGTCCATAGCCCCATACGGACTCGCCCCGGCCGGCTTGCTCCCCACCTCCCAGGTCTTCTTTAACCCGCAACCAAAACCCCCATCATCCATTACCGCATATTGGCAACTCGGAGCCTGGTTCCCCCACGGATACACCCGCCCGTCCGTTCCCCGCGCCCCTTTCTCCCATTCCGCCTCGGACGGCAACCGCTTCCCCGCCCATGCACAATAACTCTTCGCATCGTTCCAATCCACTCCCACCACCGGCTGGCGGGTGCCGGTAAGCCCATCATACTTCTCATTATCCTTGCATCTCCCGGCTCGCACGCACTCGTCATACTCTCCCTGCGTCACCTCGTCTTTATCCAGATAAAAGGCATCCAGCTTTACCCGGTGCACCGGAGCCTCATCCGAGAACCATTCCGATTTGCAATCCTGGGAATATTTCCGGCATTCTGACAATGCCTCTTCGGTGCTCATGCCCATCATGAACTCGCCGGCCGGCACCAACACCATCGGCCCGCCTTTGGTCAAGGCTTTAGCCACGGACTTATCGGTAGCTGCGGAAGCCTGAATTGGATAAAGGGCGACACCGGTCTTTTTCGGAGGACGGGACTGGGCCAAGAGCATCAGGGCTAAAACCAGAAAAAGACCTCTGGGAATTTTACTCATGGGCGACTCCTTTTGCCGGGCCGGTCACGCCTGTTATTTATGCCATCATTGGCCGCTGGGGCTCGGCGGGTTCCCGCACCGGCAGGCGGCGGAGGGCCACGGCCGAGGCCAGGTAAAGGCCGAGGGCGATCAACACCACGGCTTTCATCCCCCAGACAAACGAAGCGCTTTCCAACATCCCGCCCAGGGTGGTTCCGAGCAGATTGGCGGCAAAGGCCGCCTCCAGGGCGCGGACGCGCTGGATCGAGCTCGCGAAAATCACACCGGCGAAAAAGAGCGGCAGGGCATACAGGGCGCCGGCCAGGAGGCCGCGGCTCCAGTAATCGCCCAGCAAGAGCCGGTCCACCGGGACCAGGTAGGAGCAGGCCAAGCTGGCGAAGAGACCGAGATACCAGAAGGACATCCGCTGGAGTTGGAAGCGGAGCACGATGCCGTTGGCCAGGAGGATCATCACCAGGATGGCCGAGATGATGGCCACGTTGACCATCCAGGTGGATCCGAACAAGAGCGCGGCCTTGGAAATGGAATGGACCTCGACCAGCATGAAGCCGGCGCCGAGCAAGAAAAAATGACTGGGACCGAGCCGGCCGGCGGGAAACAGCCAGCGGATGGCCGCCAGCATCAGGCCGGCCAGGACCAGGATCAAGAGGTAATACAGATTCGGAATCTGACGCTGTTTCAAATAGAGGTAGGGCCAGTCGTCGGTGGGCAGCTCGAGCTTCCCGCCCGCCAGGGCCTTTTCCAACTCGGCCGGGGTAATCCGGTTCTGGCTGACGTGGCCGGCCAGTTTCGGATCGGCCAGGATCTGGCGGCGGAGGGTGAGCGGGTCGCCCGCCAAAAACAGGATGCCGCCGGTGCCGTGGACTTGCTCCCGGCCGAAGTTGTCGAGCATCAGGGGCGGAGCGCCGAACGCCTTTTCCAGCAAGTAATAAAGTTTAGTGCCCACCCAGAGGTGGTGCTCCTGGGCGAAAAAGCTCAGGGCGAGCACGCCTCCCGGAGCCAAATGCTTTTTAGCTTCGGTCAGGCTTTCCAGGGTGTAGACGTAGCTGTCGAGGTTGATGTTGGCGAAGTTGGAAAGCAAGGTGTGCGAATCGAGCAGGGCGAAAATGATCAGATCGTATTGGCGGGGGGTTTGATGAAAAAAGGCGCGGGCGTCATCCAGGATCAGGCGGACCCGCGGGTCCGAATACGGTCGCTCCCGGTGGTAGCGAAGCCCGAGCCGGGCGATCAGCGGATCAATTTCCACCGCGTCCACCTCCCGGGCCCCGTTGCGCAAGGCCGCGGCCACGTCGTTGCCCCCGCCCGCGCCCGCCACCAGCACCCGCAGGGGCGCCGGATGGAACCGGTAGGGCAGGTCATAAGGATAATACCCGGCCTCCTCCCGCCGGAACACCGTCGGGTAGCGCTCGAACATGGCCGGGGAAAGGTCCAGGATCAACATATACGATACTGAGTTGACGTCAATCCGGTACCAGTGGATGGCCGGCCCCTGGGCGGTGTTGACTTCTTCCAGGAGCTCTAGCTTCTGATAGGGGGACCACTGGGTCAGTCGGTCCGGGGTCTCGCGGCCGGTGGTCAGGAGCAGGAGCAAAACCAGCATCCCGGCCGCGGCCAGGGTCTTCTTTCCGCGCGGGCGGACCAGCGCCGCCATCAGCCCGGCCGCCAGCAGAAACCACGCGGCCGGCGGGGTGCTGAGCAAGCTGAGCAGGGTGAAGGCCCAGGTCCCTGCCAGGCTGCCGGCGACGTTAAGGGAATAATCGCGCAAGCGGTGGGCAGAGGCCGCGAAAATCTCGCCCAGCAAGCGGCCCAAGGGGATCATCACCCCGGCCAGCAGCACCACCACCAGCGCGAGCAAAGCGTACCCGGCCGCCATTTTGCCC
>Ga0315285_10008944_pt1 | contig 10257 bp, 8 predicted proteins | sample YL17G09_36_MG_FD_203698 | JGI IMG/M metagenome (GOLD analysis project Ga0315285, IMG submission 203698) | Sediment microbial communities from Yellowstone Lake, YNP, Wyoming, USA - YL17G09_36 | ecosystem: Environmental > Aquatic > Freshwater > Lake > Sediment | place: USA: Wyoming | collected... | reverse complement strand
CAGTCTCTTTCACCCTAAAGCCTCTCCCCCCCGAGGGGAGAGGCTTTAGGGTAGGTGTCAGCCACTATTCTGTGAAATGAGATTCGTTAAGATCCTTGAAAGAATCCTTGCAACCATCCCCGTGATGCTGGGCGTGGCGATTATGGTTTTTGCCTTCATGCGGCTCACGCCCGGTGATCCAGTCGATCTCATGATGGGAGAGGCAGGGGTCGTCTCCAAGGCAGAAATTCAAGCCATCCGTGAGCAATTCAAATTGGACCAGCCCCTCCACAAACAACTTCTCTCCTATCTCTCAGGGCTCGTAAGAGGCGACTTAGGAACATCCTTCAAGAAAAAAGAACCCGTTTGGAAGTTGATCAGGGAAAGGTTCCCTGCCACGATGGAACTTGCTCTGGGATCGCTTCTATTTGGCCTTGCTATCGGGTTACCCATTGGGATATGGTCTGCCGTCAAACAAAACTCTCCACTGGACAGACTGAGCATGGGAGGATCTTTTCTTGGCATCTCTATGCCCCCCTTCTGGCTTGGGATTATTTTCATTATTATCTTTTCCTCCCGCCTGAGGTGGCTGCCGGTTTCAGGAAGAATTGACTATGGCTTTGAACCCAGATTCATCACCGGCCTCTACGCAGTCGATAGCCTTCTTACAGGAAAAATCGATTCTTTCCTCTCGTCCCTGGCACACCTGACTCTCCCCTCAGTCACTCTGGGTCTAGCCCTCGCAGCCATCGTCGCAAGGGTGATGAGGTCGAGCATGCTGGAGGTGATGAGGCAGGATTATGTGACCCTGGCTCGGGCAAAGGGAAACCGTGAATCGAGTGTTATTGGCAAACACGCCTTGAGAAATGCTCTGATCCCAACAGTTACAGTCGTGGGGATTCAAATCGGGATGCTACTCGGTGGAAATATGATTGTTGAGACAGTATTCGGATGGCCGGGGATAGGAAGGCTTGCTGTGGATGCCATCTTTGCCAGAGACTATCCGCTCGTTCAGGGTGTGGTGATCATCTATTCCTTCACCTATGTCTTGGTGAACTTACTGGTGGATATCCTGTATACGTTCATCAATCCTCGAATAGCGTTATAGAGAAGCATGAACATCTGAGAAAATGAAGACTCGTATCTACTTCATAAAAATCAGAGCTCGCCTATTTTGGTGGAATCTCGTCGATGTTTTCTGGAAGATGGTGGCTCACAGAAGCACTCTGATCGGGGCTATCGTTGTCGCCCTCTTTATTTTTATGGCCCTCATTGCTCCATGGATCGTACCTCATAACCCCTTAGAAGGGGACCTCTTTAAAAGGCTTGTGCCACCGTTTTGGATACCAGGTAGTACTAACTATTTACTCGGGGGAGACGAGCTGGGAAGGGATATCTTCTCAAGGATTGTGGCGGGAGCCGAGATCTCTCTCTGGATTGGATTTCTTTCTGTCGGCGTTTCTATTTTGGTAGGAACCCTTCTGGGTGCTTTCGCAGGTTTTTACAGAGGATTATTTGACGAATTGATTTCACGGTTCGCAGAGATCCTGCTGGCTTTTCCTTTCTTGATCTTTGCAATCGGGGTCATGGCCATGATGGGCCCCGGATTCTGGAATTTGATTTTTGCCCTTACTTTTAAAGGTTGGGTTGAGTTTTTTAGATTGATTCGTGGAGAAGTCATGTCTGAGACTACAAAAGAATACGTGGAAGCAGCCAGGGCATCCGGTTTAAGGAATAGAGCCATTATTCTGCGGGAGATTTTGCCCAATGTTGTCCATTCATTGATTGTCCTGGGGACATTGAGAATGGGATACATGATCATCATGGAGGCCTCGCTGAGTTTTTTGGGACTTGGAATTCAACCTCCCATGCCTGCTTGGGGTTCCATGGTCAATTCAGGTCGCCCTTATATGTTAAATGCCTGGTGGATATCCACTTTCCCCGGGCTGGCCCTTTTGACTCTTGTTTTAGGCATCAATCTATTGGGCGAGGGATTACGCGATATCCTCGATCCCCGCCTCAGGATCGATTGAGACACGATGGGAGAAGAACTCTGCCTTAACATTACGAATCTGACGACCCTCTTCAAGACCAGAAAAGGAGCGATCCGGGCTGTCAATGATCTCAGCCTCAAGGTAGGCAAGGGAGAGCTGCTGGGCCTTGTGGGCGAATCAGGATGTGGTAAGAGTGTCACCCTTCTCTCTATTCTCCGGTTGATCCCCTATCCCGGGGAGATTGTCAGTGGCACGATTCTTTTTGAAGGGGAGGATTTGCTCAAGAAGAACAAACAGGAGATTAGGAAGATCCGTGGGATGAAGATCTCCATGGTTTTTCAGGATCCAATGACCACACTGAACCCTGTTTTCAAAGTGGGTGAACAGATCAGGGAATCCCTATCCATCCATGGAATGATCCAACCCACCCATGGAGGAAAGTTCTTGAGCCTCTTTTACGATCATTACAGGAGGAAACCCGAATACAGGCGTGTGATTGAGATCATGGAACAGGTTGGAATCTCAACGCCAGATTCCCGATACTATGAGTACCCCCACCAATTCAGCGGCGGCATGCAGCAGAGGGCATTGATTGCGATCGCTCTTTCCTGTAATCCATCGTTGATACTGGCCGATGAACCAACGACAGCATTGGACGTCACCATACAGGCTCAAATCCTGGAACTGCTAAAGAAGATCAACAGAGAGCGCAGTACCAGCATGATCTTTGTCACTCACAACCTGGCTGTAGCCAACGAGTTTTGTCACAGGATTGCTGTCATGTATGCCGGCAGGATTGTGGAAGTCGGAAACGTCGATTCTATCGTGCGAAAGCCCCTTCACCCTTATACGAAAGGGTTACTCAATTCCATACCGAGGATGACAGATAAATCGCAACGGATCGAACCGATTCCTGGAAATGTTCCGGATCTGATTGACCTGCCTGAAGGGTGTGCGTTCAAACCTCGATGTCAATGGGCCCAGGACCGCTGCAATGAGTTGCCTCTGCTAAAGGATCTCGGTGAAGACCATTTTGTGAGGTGTCATCTATCCTGATGGAACCACTGATCAGCGCAAGAAATGTTAAGAAATATTTTATGATTCGAAGTTCCTTGCTCGCAAAGATTCTTGCCGGAAGGAAAGACTCTTTTATTAAAGCAGTGGACGGGGTTGATATAGATATTAAAAAGGGAGAGACTCTTGGTCTGGTAGGAGAATCAGGATGTGGGAAAACAACTCTGGGGCGGATCTTGGTGAAATTATACGAGCCTACAGAGGGAGAGGTACTCTTCCGGGGTGCAAAAATAGACACACAGCCTGATGGCCTTCAGACGTTCAGAAGACAAGTGCAGATTGTGTTTCAAAATCCTTATGCCTCCCTGAACCCGCGGAAAACCGTGAGGGACATTCTTTCTGTCCCCTTAAAAAACAGGGGGGTACACAATCCCTTCGAAAGAGAGGAGGAAATTTTCTCTCTGCTAAGAAAAGTCGGCCTCAATGAGAGGCACATTGACAACTATCCTCATCAGTTCAGTGGGGGGCAAAGACAAAGGATCAGCATTGCCAGGGCATTGGCCATGAAACCCATCTTCATTGTCGCCGACGAGCCTGTCTCTTCCCTCGATGTCTCGATTCAGGCCCAGATTATCAACCTCCTCAATGAATTAAAGGGAGAATTGAAACTGACCTATCTCTTCATCGCCCATGATTTGAGTGTCATCTTTTACATGAGTGACAAAGTGGGGGTCATGTATCTGGGGAAGATTGTGGAGATGGGGAAAACTCAGGAAGTATTTACTCATCCCCTGCATCCCTACACGCAAGCCCTCCTTTCAGCTATTCCAATCATCGAAAAAAGGGAGAGGCCTTGTCGAATCATTCTCGAGGGGACTCCTCCAAGCCCAATCAATCCACCTGCTGGTTGTCGATTTCACACCCGATGTTTTTCAAAAAAGGGAAAAATTTGTGAAACAGAGGAACCTGAGTATAGGTTCGGTAAGGATGGCCATAAAATAGCTTGTCATCTATATTAATAACAGGAGCATTTAATAGATGACATTCGCCAAGTCATACCTCTCACCCTAACCCTCTCCCCAGGCCTTGGGGAGAGGGGAGGGTGAGGGGAACTCATGTAACCATTTTAATGCTCCAGGTAATAATTCCGGAATGCGGAGTTAAGACATTGATCATCGAATTATCAGGAAGTCATTATGAGATGGGCCAACAGCACGGACTAAAATTGCTCCGATATAGGCCTGCCCTTTTGGGGTTAATTGCAGACTATCAGGAGAGAGCAAGGGAATATCCCAACGAGGCCATGCGAGCAATGGTGGATGAAATCAGCCATGTCCTTCAAGCACATTCTCCCCAAACCCTCGATATGATCCACGGCATTGCCGATGGTTTTGAAGTATCAAGGAGAGATATACTATCCATGATGATAGGCTCTTATATTGAGGATCGGTTAGCCCCGCTTTCAGGTCTGTTATTTCAGGAGGACGGGTGCATGAGTTGGGCTATTTCAAAAGAAGAGGCTGGCCAGGATAAAGTTTTGCTTGCAAAAAACAGGGATTACCTGGTTTCTCACAGGCAAATGCAAGTGATCTTCCGATGCAAGCCCAAAGGTGGGCATCAATATCTCTCTATCAATAGCATCGGGGCTTGCAATGTTTTTTCAAGTGGGATTAATGCTGACGGATTGGTGATAGCCGATACAAGGGTCCCATCCACGGATGTTGGCCCAGGGCTACCTCGTTTTTCTTTAATGATGCACATCCTGGAAAATTTCAAATATGTGAATGAGGTCGTCAATTATTTAAGAGCCATTCCGCGCATGGGTGGAGGAACCCTCATTTTCGCTGACGCAAAAGGCGGCATTGGAAGAGCAGAAATTGGATACGAGGATATTGGAATATTACAAGAGAAAGCTGGTTTCCTTGTATGTACAAACCATTTCGAAGAACCTTCTATGCAAAAAAAATATAGAAAAAGAAACGAGACAGAAGAGAAGGATTCAAAATGGAGATTTGAAAAAGTTTCCGAAAGCCTGTTAACCAACGGCGAGAACATGGATTCAGATCTTGCGGCCAAACTCATGGCCTATCACGATGAACGATTCGCCATCTGTCGCCACGGGGATTCAAAGCCCTTAGATGAAACGGCAACGATTTCCTCTACCATCTTTTTCCCTGAAAGGCGAGGTTTTTATTTCTGCGAAGGATTCCCATGCTCAGATCCTTTCCATTGGATCTCATTTTAAAAAATCTTGGTTAGAATATATAAAAATATTCCAATTGAGGAGAACCAAAAATGGATCAACTCTTTTATCCAAAATCGGTGGTGGTGATTGGCGTTTCGGAGAACCCAGACAACCTGGCCAGAATCATCATAGAGAATCTCTTCGAGTTTCAATTTAATGGAGAAATCCTGTTGGTGGGTAAAAAAGAAGGGGTTCTCTTTGGAAGAAAAATCTGCACTTCTATGGAAGATCTTCAAGAAGGAATCGATGTGGCGGTCATTCTCACCCCCGCTCCCACCGTGCCAGGAATATTAGAGGCCTGCGGAAAGAAAAAGATCCGCTGGGCCATTATTGAGACTGGAGGGTTCAGAGAGTATTCCGAAGAAGGGGCAAGGCTTGATGAAGACGTTCTGAGAATTGCTAAGAAGTGGGGGATAAGGATTGTGGGGCCGAACGGCATCGGGATCATCAATGTGGAAAACGGTTTCGTAGTGCCCTTCGTTAAGTTGAAGAACCCCGGTATCAACAAAGGAAAAGTCTCTGTCCTGGCCCAGAGCGGAGGGGTATCCATGGCCTATTTCAACCTTCTCACTAGTGCCAATGTTGGAATAGCAAAAATCGTAAGTATGGGAAATAAATTGGACCTCGATGAGATTGACTATCTCAAATACCTCATCGAAGACTCCCGGACCGAAATCATCGGCCTCTATCTCGAAAGCCTTGAAAGAGGCAGGGAGTTGATGGAGATCGCCCGATCTACCTCCAAGCCGATCATCCTTCACAAGGCCAATATCGGAGAGGGGAGCCATCATATTGCAAAGCTTCATACGGCAGCTCTTGCTAATGATGATCGTGTGATCGATGCGGCATTGAAGCAGGCAGATATTGTGAGGACAAGGGATTTCCGATCCTTTGCCAGTGCGGCAAAAATCCTTTCCCTCCCGCCCATGAAAGGAAAGAGCCTTGTTATTCTTTCCCGCTCAGGAGGCATTGCGATCGTAGCTGCAGATTCTGCAGAACGCTATGGCTTCCGGCTCTATCCTCTGACGAAGGAATTTACGGGAAAGATTCACAGCTATTTCAGAGCAAAGGTCATTCAGCCCACCAATCCTCTCGATCTCGGAGATCTTTTCGACTTTGATCTGTATACAAAGATTCTTGAATATGTCCTTAAGACCAAAACAGTCGATGGAATTCTTTTCCAGCACGGAGCAACCGGTGAGGAGAAGGAACCCTCTCGAAGGTTAATTCATACAGTAAGAGAACTCTCTTTCCGTCACCAAAAGCCGGTAGTGCTCTGTTACATGACAGAGGAGGAAGAATTAGCCTTTATTAAAAGAACTTTCGACTATCCAATCTTCACGGAGCCCAGTGAGGCATTAAGTGCCTTGGCAATTTCGAGGGATCACTATCGAAAGCAAAATATCTTGAAAGAGAAGCCTCCTTCCTATAGAGTTGACCGAGATCGAGTCAAACGCATCCTTCAAAAGGCAAAAAAGGAGAAAAGAGATCTTCTCCTTCCAGAGGCCTTCGAAGTGCTCCAGGTTTACGGAATTCCAGTAGCACCCTATCGGGTCATCCATCAAAAAAATGATTTGAAGAAGGGGATCAAAGAGGTTGGAAGCCCAGCCGTTCTCAAGGTCATCTCCCCTGAAATTTCCCACAAATCGGATGCAGGGGGTGTAATCCTTAACATCGATGATCTTCAGAAGGCAGGGGAGGCTTTTGAAAAGATCAGGAAATTGAACCGGCAAAAATCCTCTGGCGTGCTCATTCAAAAGATGATCTCGGGCGGAAAGGAGGTTATTTTAGGGGCAAAACGAGATTCCTCCTTTGGACCTGTGATCCTCTTCGGCCTGGGAGGGATCTATGTGGAGGTCCTTAAGGAAACCTCTCTCCGAGTGGCTCCGATCAATCAATCCGAAGCAGAGGAGATGATTTCGGAATTGAAAACCACGGCCATTCTCAAGGGAGTCCGAGGAGAACGGCCGTTAGATATTGAGGCATTGGTTGAAAATCTTCTCAGACTCTCTCAGTTAATGATAGACTTCCCAGAAATCGAAGGGATTGACATCAATCCCGTCATTGTAATGGAGAAAGGGACTGTGGCAGTGGATGCTCGACTTCTGTTAAAGGCGCAATAGATAAATTTCAATTCTTTCTTTACCTTTGCCTGGATTTTTACGTTTTAACTCGATCTCTCCAATTTCTCCCGTTCTCCTTAAGTGAGCCCCTCCGCAGGGAACCCGCGCAAATCCCCTGATCTCCCAATATCTTTCCTCTTTTTCTTCATCACTAAAGGCACTTATGATTTCTTGATTCGCTTCAATCATTCCAAGAGCTTCTTTTTGAATAACAGGTAACACTGTTGAAATATTCTCGCCCCATTCAAAGTCTATTCTTGCTTTGTCTTGGGCAATATGAGCCCCAATTTTTTTAATGGAATTCAATTTCTGATATACCAATTCCAATACAATCTCTGCGGCAAAATGCAATCGCATCAGCTTATATCGTCTTTCCCAGTCGATCTTCATCCTAACCTGATCCCCAGGCTTTAAACTATGACTATTTTCTAAGGTGTATACAATCTCTTTATCCTCCTTGCGAGCCTTGAGAACACGATTATTTCCGATGGTTCCATAGTCACTTTCTTGTCCTCCAGAGAAAGCAAAGAAGATCGTTTGCTCAACTGTAATGTCATTATCTTTCACACTCGCAATACGAGTTTCTAACTCTGTTAAATAAGGATCTTCCCAAAATACCTTTTTTGTCATGCTGATTGTTTAGTCCTGTCCTTTCTCTCTCTTCGATGCAGAATCAGATGCCCAGATTTTCCCCAACCAAAATAATGATGACCTGGGTTCAACTGTTTGAATTTTCAGTCTTGTATTGAAATTCAGTTACGATTTATCGTACAGGTGACGGGCGAAATAAACAATCCCATCAGGTTAAAAGCACCCAGCCATAATGGCCTCGTACCAAAGCTTTGTGACGGTGGGAATCACTCCGCAGGGTAAATCGTCATCCGTATAGGCCCATCGATGTACCCCTGCACCGAGGAGGACACATCTTACCTTCGGTTGCGGATTCATCGCTGAGAAGAGAGGCAAGGCCTTCTTACAATCATTATACGTGACCGTATCATCTCCAATTCCATGAACCGAAAGCACAGGTGGAACCGGTTTAACTCCTGGGCCGCTGAGCTCACGGCAGTACCCAACATATTTCTTGATCAGATCTTCCATGTCTTTTGGACCCATTTTTAGACGTGTGGCAGTCACACGGGCAGCTTCCGCTAAGGAATGTGTGTTGTTCTTATGAACGAAATCCTCGGCCTTAAAATTGGCCCTTTTCTTCTCCTTTTCCCAGCGATCAAGGACGACCTCCATCATGACAGGAAGGCTGTGCTTCTTGGAAGCAAATTCCTCTTCGGCATAGCGGGCTGTATCACGCCATGTTCGAAGCCTCAGGTAGTTAAAAGGAAAGTCCCATTTCTTACCGGTGACCTCAGAGAAGATATAACCAAAAGGAACAGACCCATAGCCGAGAATGCCCGCAACATTGGAAACCCGTTGGGAAAGAATCATAATGAAAGGGCCACCTGTAGAATGGCCGTGGGCATAAACAGAATACCGATCTTCCGGGAAATGACGGTGGCATGTCTCTTTCATGGCCTCTTCGAAAGCTACTGGCCATGCAGCCATACGATAGTAGAATTCCGTCCCCTCTTTGGCCATCAGAGAGAAGAAGGTCCCATACTTTTTTCTGTTTGATGTGTCTTCGATGATTTCATATTGATCCTGAGTGATTCGGGTCTCCTTTGTCCAGAGAGGAGTCCTCACTGAACCATCTGGATTCAATGTGTCCGCCGGCCAGTCCCTGCTTGGATCCAGCAGGTATAATCTTCCGGGGAAGGTCATGTTTGCTACCTTAATACCGAATTTGCCTGTGATCATTCGCGCAACGGGATCCAGGGATTTATAGTCCCCCGTACCTCCATGAAGAAGAAAAAAACCCACTTTCTTCCCGTCAGGACCTGTGGGAATCTTTGAAGGATCATCGGGTTCATAAACCATGGCACCGATATCCCAGTCCATCTCAAATACTCTCATGCGGAAAATGTCCTCCCGGGTTTTGGTCATAATATCGGGCATTGCCAAAACATCCTTACTCATCCTGATAATCTCTTCAAGTGAAATTTCCTGCGGAGGCTCCCAAATGTACAATGCTTCTGGTCTTACAGTTTCTTTTGCCGTCTTTTCCTCCTTCATTCCCGATACGTTTGGTTTTTCCATTTTCATGTGTATTGAAATGCCTTTCCCCATGTAAAAGTTTATCCACCATGATGACCCAGTATCAAAACCTGGCCGGTCATAAGAGTCGACGCATCGATTACCAAAAATAGGGCCAAATCCCCGATTGTCTCTGGATTTTTCACTCCTGTAATCATAGGATTTAATGTCAGTTTCTTGTTGATCTGCTCTTCGCTATGGACGGAGCGCCACATCGGGGTATCTGTGGGGCCGGGAATGATGGCGTTTACATTAATCTGATAGGAAGCCACTTCTAGCGCCAGGGTGCGGGTAAACCCCAGAATACCCGATTTTGATGCTGCATAGGCAGAAGCCATCGCTCTTCCCGTCTCTCCTGCTCTCGAAGCAATGTTTACAATCTTCCCGTATTTCCTTTCCATCATTCCAGGAAGCACTGCCTGGGAGCAAAGGAAAGTCCCTTTCAAGTTTGTCGCAATAATCCGATCCCAGAGATCTTCCGAAAGCTCGACCACTGTTTTACGTTTGGATATTCCCGCATTGTTAACCAATATATCGATGGGACCGAAAACCTCTTTCGCTTTCGACACCATTTTTAAGACATCTTCCTTATTCGCCACATCCATCTTAAAGAAGAAAGCCTTCCCTCCCTGAGAAAGGATCTCTTTCTCTACCTCTTTCCCTTTTTCTTGAATATCGGTGACCACCACCGATGCCCCTTCTTTCGAGAACCTCAGGGCAATCGCACGGCCAATACCTTGAGCGGAACCGGTGA
>Ga0315285_10008941_pt1 | contig 10258 bp, 6 predicted proteins | sample YL17G09_36_MG_FD_203698 | JGI IMG/M metagenome (GOLD analysis project Ga0315285, IMG submission 203698) | Sediment microbial communities from Yellowstone Lake, YNP, Wyoming, USA - YL17G09_36 | ecosystem: Environmental > Aquatic > Freshwater > Lake > Sediment | place: USA: Wyoming | collected... | reverse complement strand
ATGAAGACAACAGTTAAAATTTATTTAATCGCCATTATTCTTTTAGCTTTTATTTTGCGTTTTTGGCAAATAGGACAGTATCCGGCTGGTTTTAACGCCGATGAAGCCTCTTATGCCTACAATGCTTATTCTCTTATTCAAACCGGCAAGGATGAGTTTGGGACAACTTGGCCGGTTCACTTTAAATCTTTTGCCGACTATAAACCTGGCGGTACGGCATACTTAATGATTCCTTTTATTAAGTTTCTAGGACTCAATGAAATGGCAGCTCGTTTGCCGTCTTTGTTGGCTGGTGTTTTTTCAGTTTTTCTTATTTTTCTTTTAGTTCAAGAGTTATTTTCTTATTGTTATTTATCACTTGTCGCTTCTCTCTTTCTCGCCATCTCTCCTTGGCATATTCACTTCTCTCGAGGCGCCTGGGAGACTAATCTGGGGACGACTTTTATGCTTTTAGGAATTTGGCTATTCTTCAGGGGGTTAAAAAATCCCAAGTATTTTGTTTTTTGCGTTTTGAATTTTGCGTTTTCTATATATACTTACCATACGCCTCGAGTCGTTATCCCCTTACTGGGTCTTTTTCTAATTATCTTTTATCGTGATAGTCTTCTAAAAAATTTAAAATGGATTATTATTTCCGCTTTAGTCGGCATCGTCGTGATGATGCCTTTTATCCTTTCTTTTTTCGGACCGGCGCTTTCGGCAAGATTTTCTGGGGTGAGTGTTTTTTCAGACATTGGCCCTTTTTGGCAAGTCAATCGTTTAAGGGGAGAGCATCAGCAAATTGCGTCTTTACCAGTCAGACTCCTTCATAATCGGCCAGTTGTCTACGCTTTAAAAATATCACAAAATTGGCTTTCTCATTTTGACGGCACCTATCTTTTTGTCTTAGGCGACAGGATTAAGAGAAGTAATTCTCCAGATATGGGCGAGATGTATCTTTTTGACTTAATTTTTTTGTTGTCAGGTATTTACTTCTTTATAAAAATTCGGCCCAAAAACTATCAATTTATCTTTTTCTGGCTTTTGGTGGCTCCTCTGGCCGCTTCATTAACCTTCCAAACACCCAATGCTTTACGGGCGCATAATATGATTATTCCTTTAGTGATAATTTCCGCTTATGGTTTTTATAATTTAATTATTTTTCTAAAAGAAAAATTTCCTCTAATTCTGTTTCCTGTTTTCTGTTTTCTGTTTTCTGTTGCCATTGTCTGGAATACAACCTATTTCCTTCATCAATACTTTATTCATTATCCAAAGACCTATCCTGAGGCTTGGGAATATGGCATTAAAGATCTTGTCGCCTATCTTCAACACGTAGAAAATAATTATTCAAAAATTTATGTCACCGAAAAATATGACCAGCCCTATATCATCTTTTTGTTTTATCTTAAGTATCCTCCTGAAAAATTCCAAAAAGAAGCCGTTTTAACCTCAAGAGATAAATTTGGTTTTTCTACTGTTCGCGATTTTGATAATTTTCATTTTGAGAATATTGTGTGGGATAACCTTAAAAATGAATCAAATTCTCTTGTTTGTGGTACTGATGAAGAAATTCCCGATAATGCCGATATTATCAAGACAATAAATTTTTTAAACGGTCAACCCGCTTTTCAATGCGCTGAACGATAACTAATGACTAAAAAGATAATTCCAATCCTTTTGATTTTGATTTTTTTGATCCCCATTAGTTTAGCCTATCGTCAACAGGCATTATCTTTTCATTTTGTTGATGAAGAAAGTAATTTTGTGATTGGTCAATATTTGCTTAAAGGGGAGAAACTCTACGACGATGTTTTTTCTAACCACCAGCCATTGACTTATTTTATGAGCGCAGGAATTCAAAAAATAACTCAACCTAACAGTTTTTATCTTTTGGTAAAAAGGCATAGGGAGAGTGTCATTATTTGGTCCGCGTTTTGGGCACTTTTTCTGGTTTCTCGTTTCGGTTGGCCTCTTTTCTTCGTTGTTGTAATTTATGAGTTCACAAAAATTTATCTTCTTGGACATCTTTTTTTAAGTGAATCATTTTCTGTTTATCCGCTCTTATATTTAACGACTTTAGCCTTTTCAAAAAGAGACCAATCAGGTCGTTTTGAGATTTTTTTCTCCGGTGTTCTGCTTTCGTTTTTGTTTTGGATTCTTATACCTTTGTGGCCACTCATTATGGCGTTGTTTTTAATCTTACTAGTAAGGCAATTTAATAATAGGCAACAAATTATATCGCTGATCTTTGGAACCTTATTTTCTTCGGCTTTGGTTTTATTTTTGATTTCGTCTAAAGGATACCTTCACGATGTTGTTGAGGTTACTCTCCGTTATGTTATTCCTTACGGAATCGTGGAGAGTTTAAATTGGAAATCTTTTGTTTCCCCGGTTTTGGCTCTTTTTCCTTCACCGGGAACAGCCACGCTGATGATTTCTCGGATATTTTCCCTTCTTTTGATGATTAACCTGCTTTTTTTATTTTTTAAGAAAAGATATCGCTATTTTTTGGGGTTGATTTTGGTATTAGGTTTAAGTAATCTTCGTTTTATCCGGCCAGGATCGGAAGAGTATGCCGGTTTTCATCTTTTGCCTTGGTACGGTCTTTTAATTCTTCTGGCCGTGCTTTCAGACACTAAATTGGGGAAAGGAAGTCGACTTTTTGTTTTAAAGGGATTAACCATTTTTTTAGTTGGATTCGGGTTTATCCTCAGCATGAATTATGCCAGAGAGAGACTCTTTGTTAAAAAAGATATGGATCGCGATTTGTATGTTAACTATTCTCGACCATTTGATATCGGCCAGGTGGTTAAAATGATGAAAAGCCAAGGCGAAACGCTTTTCGTTGGTGCAGACGAGTCGCTAATTTACTGGCAAGCCGAGATTAACCATGCCACCAGATTTACCTTTTACTATTCTTGGATGACGATGGTCCCCGAAATTAAAACGGAGGTAGAAACCACTTTTAAGGATAAACCTCCAACTTTCTTTTATTTTCGGAACAATCGAAACGAGTTAGATTTAGAAAAGTACTTATCTAACTATAAAAATTTAATTAAAGACGGGCAAAGAAGCGAGTTGTGGGTTTTGAGAGAGAAACAATTAAAGATGCAAGAAAAACAGTTGAAAGACATGAAGTTTTATGGATACAGCTTTGATTGATTTGACTTAGTTTGGTTTATAATTAAAGACGTGAGAAAAAAGAAAATTAAACTTTCAGTTGCTCTGGCTACTTTTAATGAGGAGGAAAATATTGGTCGCTGCCTCGAATCAGTGAAAGATTTGGTGGATGAGATGGTGATTGTTGATGGCTCTTCAACTGATAAAACAATCGAGATTGCCAAGAAATACGGAGCTAAGGTAATTGTTACCAACAATCCACCAATTTTTCATCTTAATAAGCAAAAGGCCATTGATCTTTGTCAAGGAGAGTGGATTCTCCAGCTGGATGCCGATGAAGAGGTAACTAAAGAGTTAGCTCGTGAAATTAAAGGGGTTTTGAAGTTGTCAGCAAAAAAATTGGAAGAGAAACGACTTGATCCTCAGAAAAAAAGATTGTTTTTAAAACACCAGCGATTGGTAGAGGAAAGAGATGGCAAAGTAGGGATAGAGAAAGGGGAGATTGTTGCTTTCTGGGTGCCGCGGAAGAATTTCTTTATGGGTCGCTATTTGATCCATGGTGGCGTTTATCCTGATGGTGTCATCCGCTTGGTGAAAAGAGATAAAGCAAAGTTTCCTTGTAGGACCGTTCATGAACAAATCGAGATTAAAGGGAAAACGACTTGGTTGGAGAACAACCTCATTCATTATGATTCGCCTACTTTCACTCGTTATCTTGACAGAGCTGATCGCTATGCCAGCTTAACCGCGGGAGAACTTCATATGAAGAAAATCAGAGTTAATCTTTTAAATCATTTTTACTACTTTCTAATGAAGCCTTCTCAGGTTTTTCTTACTCTTTACTTTCGCCATAAAGGTTTCTTGGATGGTTTTCCGGGCTTTGTTTGGGCACTTTTTTCTGGCTTCCACTATCCTCTCGCCTACATTAAATATTGGGAAATGACTAGAGAATAGTCCTCTTTTCGACCTTGAGATTTCTTGAAGTAAAAGTTTCCAGAACCTTGCTCTCCTTATTAAAATTTTCATACCAAAGGTCTTGTCTTTTTTTATCAACTTCATCCGGCTCAATGATGACAAAAAAAGTTTCTGTTCTTTGTACTTGTGGAAGATAGCCATATTTCTCCTTTCCATACCAAGAAAAATGATAATTCCATCCATGGGGCAACCAATAAGGAAAGGAGTAGTAATTGAAAGAGAAGTTTTGCCCATCAGCTTCTTTATAAATGAAATCCAAAATTCTCTTTTGATCTCCCAAAAAAGTGTATTGGTAGGCATGAAAAAAAAGATTTTTATTTTGAGGAATGGTTTCTTGATAATATAAAAAATTTGAAAAGATGATAAAAAGAATCAATCCTATGCCAAGAAAATATAATCTTTTAAAATCAAGAATTTTTTCAATGATGACGGCACAAAAAAGGTAAAAGAAAGGCAAAGAGGCAATTAAAGTTTGTGACATGGGGATAGTTTTGACGACGATAATCAGCAAAAATGGGGAAATTAAGCCGAGGAAAATTAGTTTGCCGAGATATTTTTTTCTTTCCCAAAAGAGACAAATAATTCCGGTCAAAAAGATAAATTTAACCAAAAAAGGAAATTTTGGTATCATCGAGAGACTAAATTCTCTTTGAAAAACAATCACTAGATCTTTTAAAAAATTCCAAACATTTAATTGAGCTTCTTTTGCACCCCCCAAAAGATTTAAAAAGCCCTTAAATAAGAGATGATCATGCCTTAAGTCAAAAATGAAATAAGGAGAAAAAATAAATAAAAGTAAAAACACGGTCTGGGCGATAATCCTTGGTTTAAGGTTTTTGAGACTCTTTAGAAAATAATAAACTAAAACCGGAAAGAGAAATAAAGCCGCTATTAACTCTAGATGAAAAATTAATCCCCAAAAAATTATGGCTAGGAAAAAATTATTTTTCTCAAATTTCTCCTTAAGATTATAAAGAAAAAAAACTGTCAGAGGTAAACATAACGAAGGATTAGATAGCCACCTTGAAAAGACAATTCCCTGGAAACTAAAAGCATAAATCAAAGATGCGCCTGCTCTTGTTATCGGCCTCAATTCATTTTTGGCGATGAAAAATATCACGACCGCCCCCAAGGCTTGGATAAAGGTCCAAAAATAAGCGGCGATTAAAGGATTGCCTTTTCCTAATAAATAGGGAATTGCCAAAAGATAATAATAAAAGGCTCCATGAAAGACGCCTTCAATATCTGTTTTTGGTCCAATGAGAGTTAATTTTTGGCCACTCAGGATTTCTTGAACAATCAGAGCGTCTCTGCCTTGTTCCCAGCCGAAGAAAAGATTTTCATTAAGGGTGTAAATTCTTAATCCAAAAGCGATGAAGAAAATTATAATCGGGAATAAAAATTCTAACTTAAGAACTTTTTTCGATAACCCTTTTAAAATACTCATTTAGGTGATTACCATGTTATTTTAAATTCTTGTATAATTGTTTACAACAAGCGAAAATGAATTTGTCAAAAAAACACGTCTTTATTCTTCTTTTGGTTATGTCGATTCTAGGCTTAGCCATTAAACTCTTAGTGTTATGGAGTTCTTCTACTGCCTTCACCTACGACCAAGCAAGAGATCTTTTGGATTTGAGAGAAATGATGATTTTCAATAAACCTCGTTTGATAGGAGCCAATACCTCTCTTCATGGCGTTTTTTATGGCCCTTTTTGGTATTGGCTTTGTTTTCCGTTTTATTTATTGACTGGAGGGCATCCGGCAAGCAATCTCATGCCCCTTTTCCTTTTTTCTTTTTTGATGCCCCTAATTGTTTTCTGGTTAGTTGAAGACAAAAAGTTGGGATTTGTCTTGGCCTCAATTTACATTTCTTCGCAAACTTTTTTTTCTTATTCGATAGTGGCCCTCAACACCAACCCGATGGTTTTTATTATTCCTTTAATTTTATTGTTTTTAGTAAAATTTTATTCGTCCAAGAAGGAGATTTTTTTATGGTTGGTGATGTTTACGATGGCTGTTTCATTCCATTTTGAGCCGATTATTGGACTTTTTCTGTTACCAATCTTTTTGTTGACTATCTTTTTTTTCAAAAAGGGGAAGTTGGTATGGAGACAGAAAAGAGCCTTTGTTGCCTTTCTCGTTCCATTTATTCCTCAGATAATATTTGAATTCCGCCACCAATTTCTTCAAACTAAAGCACTTCTAAATCTCCTTACAGGAAAAGGCAGTTCGTTAACCCCAGCTTCTGGAGGTTTGGTTCACAGATTTTTTGACCGACTGAGAGTTTTTCAAGATGTTTGGGTCAATCAAAGTGGGGGAATAATTTTGGCAACTCTTTTCTTAATTTTAACTGTTTTTCTTTTTTATAAACTTTATTATCAGAAGCAACAGAAAAAAGAGGTTAAATTCCTGTTTTTGCTTTGTTTTTTTTCGTTAGTGATAGTTTTCATTGGCTTTGTCCTCTATCCCTTTGCTCTCTGGCCCTGGTATTTAGGGGCGGTTGATGCTTTGATGCTGACGATCATTGGCTTGGGAATCTATTCTCTGTCTCTTTTAAGAAAAAATTATTCTCTTTTGGCACTCGGAGTCTTAATGGTTTTTATTTTTCTTAATCTTTTCAAGTATTTACCCTTGTCGATTAAACAGGTTTTTTCTCCAGACCCTGCCAATTTAAGGACAAGACTTAAAATAGTCGACTTAATTTATGACGACAACAAAGATAAAGGTTTTAAGGTTTTTACTTTTGCTCCCTATGTTTATGATTATCCATATCAATATTTAATTTGGTGGCGGGCGAAAACAAAATATCATTACCTACCTGAAGAATACTTTTATTTGTCTAATCAGCCCAAGTATGTTGCCGCCAAGGAAGAAGCTGATAGATTAATTCCTAGCAAAAAATCCGAGTGCGATTATTTAATCATTGAACCTTTTGAATCGCAGGAAAAATGGTTTTGGGATTGGCGAGGTCGTTTTCCCGAAGCTAAAAAAACTTGGGAAATTGGCAGAACAAAAGTTGAAAAACTATGTCAGTGAAAGTGGCTATTGATATTTCACCAATCAAAACCGGGCACAAAGTTCGAGGAATAGGGATGTATACCCAGTGCTTGGTAGAGACTCTTCAGAGAATCGGAGAATCAGAGAATCGGAGAATCAGAATTGACGCTTTCGATTTTAAAAATGGAAAATGTCCCGCGGGGCGGGATCCCGCTCTGCGGGAGAGACTGGAAACTGGAAATTACGATATAGTTCATTATCCCTATTTTGATTTATTTTTCTTGACTTTACCGTTGAGAAAAATGGCCAAGACCGTGGTGACGATTCACGATGTTACCCCACTCATTTTTCCGGAGCATTATCCACCAGGCATTAAGGGAAAAATAAAGTTTTTAATCCAAAAATTTTCTTTACAAAGTGTTTCTGTGGTTATCACTGACTCCAAAAATTCTAAGAATGATATTTTTAAATATTTAAACTACCCAAAAGAAAGAATTTTTGTTATTCTTCTCGCTCCAGGTGAAGAATTTAAGAAACTGGCAACTAGTAACTGGCAACTGGCAACTCGAAGGAAGTATTCTCTTCCTGGTCAATTCGTCCTTTACGTAGGTGATGTTAATTGGAATAAAAATGTTTTAGGTCTTGTTAAAGCTTGTAAGAAAATCAAAGTACCTTTAGTCATTGTTGGCAAGCAAGCAACCCAAGAAGATTTTGACAAGTCTCATATTGAGAACCAGCCCCTAGTTCAATTAATTAAAGAGTATGGAAATGATTCGGATATAAAGAGAATTGGTTTTGTCTCTAAGGAAGATTTGATTAAAATTTATAATTTGGCGACCGTTTATTGCCAGCCGTCTTTTTACGAAGGTTTCGGTCTGCCGGTTTTAGAAGCCATGGCTTGCGGCTGTCCGGTCGTTGTTGCCAAGACTTCAAGTTTGCCAGAAGTTTGCGGTGAAGCCGCTCTAATGGTTGATCCCAAGGACGAGGCGGATATTGCCAGGGGATTAAACAAGGTGATGAGTGACAAGAGGACAAGAGAAAGTTTAAGAGAAAAGGGCTTTGAACAAATTAAAAAGTTTTCTTGGAAGAAAGTAGTCAATGAGACAGTTGCTGTCTATGAGAAAGTAGTTAAAGGTCAATGAAGAGGATAGAAATAGTTCTCCTTTTCTTTTTAGTCGCAGTTTTTACATTAGGGTTTAGTTTAATTTCCGTCCTGAGGCACTTTCGCTTTGAGTCTTTTGCCTATGATTTGGGAATATATGACCAAGCTTTATGGCTGATGTCAAACTTCAAAGTCCCTATTTCGACCATCAAAAACTCTCATATTTTTGGTGACCACCTCATTCCTAGCCTCTATTTAGTGTCCCCGATTTATTGGTTTTTCGATAAGGTTAAAGCCTTGTTAATTTTTCAGTCATTCTGGGTGGCTTTGGGGGCAATACCGGTCTATTTATTGGCTAAGGAAAAATTAAAAAAACTCTTTTTTTCCCTTATTTTAAGCTTCTCTTATCTTTCCTTTTTTGGGATTCAAAACGGGGTTTTTTTTGATTTTCATCCACTAGTAATGGCCGCCCCTTTACTGGCGTGGTGGCTTTATTTTTTTGAAAAAAAAGAAAGAATCCACTTCTTAATTTTTTTCCTCCTCCTCGGTCTTCAGGAAAACATCAGCCTCTTGATGACCGCTTTCGGGATCATGTTTATTTTTCGGAGAGAAACAAAAAAGGTTGGTTTTATAATAATTACTCTTTCTCTGGGATGGTTTTTATTAGCGACTAAAATTATTATTCCCCATTTTTTACATGGCGAGGGTTTTGCTTACTTACCCCAACAATTAATTTTTAATCCTGTTTTTTTCCTGAAGGAGATTTTTTATCCATTCCAAAAAACTAAAACTATTCTTCTGACCCTGGGAAATTTTGGGTTTCTTCCTCTTCTGTATCCGCCGGTTTTGATTCCCATCTTTGAGCAATTTACGGAAAGATTTGTGGGTAATGTTGTTGCGACCCGATGGGGGACTGGTTTGCACTATAGTGCACCCCTCGCTCCGATTTTAGTTTATGGGACGATAAAAAGTTTAGAAAAAAATTTTTTCAAAAAAAGAAAATTATTAACTTATAGCCTTGGAGGGTTGTTTTTTTTGATTGTAGTTTTTTATCAATACTTTCTTCATTTGCCTCTCAATATGCTGGCGAAAAGAGATTTTTATCAACTGCCTGAAAGAAGAGAGCAAATTAATGAAGCCATGACGATGATTGGCGAAAAGGAGAGCGTCGCGACTCAAAATAATCTTCTTCCTCATCTTTCCCATCGTGAGGAAATTTTCACTTTTTCTAGTTGTCAGGACGTTCCCGATCCCTCTCGAGGCATGTCTTGTCAGTTCTTGATCGATGAAGATTCTGGGGAGTTGCCCCTAATTGAGAAGGAAAAGGTCAAGTTAATTTTGGTTGATTTAACTCCAGGACAAAATCCCAATAATTTTTTTCCTGATGGTGAAGAGAGGCTGAAAAAATATATGGAAAAGCTTTTGCTGGACAAAAAGTATACAATAAAGTTTCAAGAAAAAGGAGTCATTTTACTGGAACGAAAATGAGGAAGTTAATTGGAAAGAAGTTATTTTCACCTGACGCTCGTTTTATTATCGTCGCCTTTCTCGCCTGGCGAATTTGGCTCCAAGTTTTCTTGTGGTTGGGTTGGTTTGCCATACCACTAAAAGAAATTTTGCTCGGCGGAGGAATGGAGAATTTTCTTGCTCACCCAGGAATTTGGGCTTGGGCCAATTTTGACGGCGAACATTATCTGGCAATTGCTCATCATGGTTATGGTAATTTTGAACAAGCCTTTTTTCCTTTCTTCCCATGGTTGGTGAAATCTCTTGTTTTTCCTTTTAAGGAGAGTCTTTTTGCCCTGCTTCTTTCAGGTTTAACCATCTCCCATGTAGCTTTTTTTATTGCTCTTTTCTTTTTTTATCTTTTAGTCCAACTTGATTTTGATAAAAGGGTAGCCCAGTTAGCAGTTCTATTTCTTTTAATTTTTCCAGCTTCTTTTTTCTTCGGCTCTGTTTATTCCGAGTCTTTGTTTTTAGCTCTCGCCTTAGGTTCTTTTTACGCTGCCAGAAAAAAACATTGGTGGCTGGCCGGTATTCTGGGCGCTTTTGCCAGCGCCACTCGGATAGTAGGGATAT
>Ga0315285_10008940_pt1 | contig 10258 bp, 7 predicted proteins | sample YL17G09_36_MG_FD_203698 | JGI IMG/M metagenome (GOLD analysis project Ga0315285, IMG submission 203698) | Sediment microbial communities from Yellowstone Lake, YNP, Wyoming, USA - YL17G09_36 | ecosystem: Environmental > Aquatic > Freshwater > Lake > Sediment | place: USA: Wyoming | collected... | reverse complement strand
GGATTGCGGATTGTCTGGGGGAGAATCTTCCGGGAAAGCAATCCGCAATCCGCAATCCGCAATCCGCAATGGCGACCGCTATCTCGCACCACGACATCAATCCCAAAACAACGTGTTGTTTTTGCCAGAAAGTCAGGTCACGTGATCGGGGTTGTGTTGAGGAGCTTGCTCCTGGCGGTCATGCCGGTCTTCCAGGCCGGCTGCCCGTACGTCCCGCCGGAAACCAGGAACCCGCACCTGACGCTCATCGAGCCCGTCACGAAGAACAGCTACTGCATATACGTGCCGAGCTACTACAGCGGCGACCGCGACTGGCCCCTGGTCGTCACGCTGCACGGCACGAACCCATACGACGGGCAGCTCCGGCAGATACTGGAGTGGAAGGACATCGCCGAGCAGTTCGGGCTGATCGTCGTCGCCCCGAAGCTCGAGAGCACGCAGGGCTACGTCCCGGCGGTGCCCAGCGTGCGGCAGGCCAACCGCGAGAAGCTGGCCTGGGACGAGAAGGTCATTCTCTCGGTTATCGAGGATGTTCGCCGCAAGCGCCGCATCGCCCGCCACCCGCCCGGCCCGGACGGTATGCCGGGCAAGGACCTGGTGCTGCTGACGGGGTTCTCGTCGGGGGGATTTCCGCTGTTCTACGCGGGCCTGCGCAATCCGGATCTGTTTGACATGCTCATCGCCCGCGACTGCAACTGCACGACGGAGATGCTCGAGTCCATTGCGCTGACCGACGAGGCCCGGAAGCTGCCGATCCTGATCTTCTGGGGCCGCGACGACATGGAGGCCATCCGCGACCAGTCGTGGGCGACGTTCCGATTCCTCCGCGAGCACGAGTTCTACGGCACCGAGCGCAAGAGCACCCAGGGCGGGCACCTTCGCCGCCCGGACGTCGCCTGGCGCGAATGGTCCAAACGCCTGCCGAAGGAGTATCGGGAGTAGAGCTGGGGAAATGTTCAATGCCAAATGTTCAATGCTCAATGCCCTGTAGCCTGAAGCCTACTTGGGGTGCATACGCGGCCTTGTCTGGGTTCTAGTTCTTGGTCTTGCCTCCGTCGCTCCCGTCCTGTTCATCGAGTTCGAAGAGCTCGCGGATGGCGGCGACGTGGGCGCGGGCGGCGTCGGTGCCGGCGGATTTGCGAAGCTGCCGCGTGCATGGGTGGAGGATTCGCTGGATCGTGCGGTGAAGCGTGCGGCGGAGGATCTCGATGTCTTCCTCGGCGTCCGGGTGCGTCGAGAGCTTGTTGCGGGCGTCGGCGAGTTCCTGCTCGGCGATCAGGCTCATCTTCTTGTGGAGCGACTCGATGGTCGGCGCGGCCTTGCGCACGTTAAGCACGCTCATCAACTCGTCGACGTGCTCGGTGATGATCGTCCGGGCCGGGCCGTGCTGGCCCGACCGCATCTCGATGTTGGCCTGGACGATCCGGTCGAGGTCGTCAATGTTGTAGAGGAAGACGTTGTCGATTTTTCCCGCGCCGCACTCGACGTCGCGCGGCACGGCTATATCGACTATCAGCAGGGGGCGCCAGTCGCGGCGTTTCTGGGCGGAGCGGACCATTTTGGCGGTGATTATGGGATCCCGCGAGCCCGTGCTGGTCACGACGACGTCGGCCTCGGCGATGTGGTCTTCCAGGCGGGCGAAGTCGCCGGGGGCGCCGCCGAACTCACCGGCCAGTTTCTCGGCGGCGGGTTGGCTGCGATTGACCACCACGAGCCTCTCGGCCTGCATCTCGCGAAGGCGGGCGAGCATGAGGGAGTTCATCTTGCCGGCCCCGACGTTCAGCACGCACTTGCCCTTGAGCGTCTCGAAGAGTTGGCGGACGAAGTCCATCGCCAGCGACGCCACGGAGACCTTGCCCATTGCGATCTCGGTTTCCGTGCGGATGTGCTTGGCCACGTGCAGTGCGGCCTGGAACAGCTCGTTCAGCACCGCGTGGGCCGAGCCGGCCTCGACGGCCTGGGTGTAGGCCTCCTTCACCTGCGCGACGATCTGCGCCTCGCCGGGCACCAGGCTGTCCAGCCCGCTGGCGACGGCGAAAAGGTGGCTGGCGGCCTCGGCGTCGGAGAGCATGTACAGGGCCTCGGCGTACGGCGGGCCGGAGACGCCGCGCTGTGCGAGCACCCAGTCGCGCAGTTCCTCCGCCCGCGGGTGGCCATGCACAGGCCGGGCCAGGTAGATTTCCATGCGATTGCAAGTCGAGAGGATGGCGAACTCCGCGTCCGGCCAGGCCGCGCGGAGCTGCTTGAGCGCGGCGAGCCGCTGCTCGGCGCCCAAGGCCAGCTTCTCCCGGACGGCCACGTCGGCCGTCTTGTGGTTTGTCCCGACGCATAGGATTCGCATATGTCTATATGGGAATGAGCATGCTGGCCAGTAATACAGCCACCAGCAGTACGAAGCCGACAATCGACAATATCGCCGCGACGCGGGCGCGGAACCGCCTGGCGCAGGCCGCGTGCAGGGCAATGGAGTAGATCAGCCAGGTGATGCCGGCGGCGAGCATCTTCGGGTGCGTTACCCAGTTGTGGAAGAAGCCGTGCAGCCTGGGCTGAAGGGCGTCGAAAAGGCCCGTTATGACCGTCGCGGTGACCAACGCGAACGCCGCCGGCAGGACCCTGCGAAGGAATCGCCCGAGCTGCTCCAGCGAGACAGCGGCGCCCTCGAACATCCGCGGGTCCTTCCTGCGAAGCTGGGCGTACTTGCGGAGGTATCGCCAGCCGCCGACGGCTGAGGCCGCCAGCGCCAGCGCCGCCGCCGCCGCCAGCGCCACGTGCAGCACCGTCCACGTGTCGTGGGCGAAGTCGCGGTAGGCGGGGCCCGACAACACCACGGCCAGGCCCGCCCAGACGGTCGCAACCGGCATGAGCACCAGCCCGGTCCTGCCGAGGGCGTCCACGGCCCGGAGGTACGCCGCCGCCGCGCCGGTAAGCAGCGCCAGCAGGGCGAACGTGTCGAATCCGCTGACGGCCGGCATGTGCCCACCGGCCATGCGCAGGACGACCGCGCCCAGGCACAGGGCTATTCCCGCGGCCAGGGTGGCCATCGTCAGGCGGGTCGGCGTCTGGTCCTTCCCCCGCCCGGTTATCCAGTTGAGCACGGCTGACATCGCGTAGGCCATCATGGCCAGCAGAATCAGCAGTATGGCTTGCGTGGATGGCGGTATGGCTTGCGTGGATGGCAGTATGGCTTGCGTGGGGGGCATGTCTAATCCTTGAGGCCTTTGAGCAGGCGATGGAGCCTGTCGCGCACGGCCTGTGGTCCGGCGGCCAGGAATTGCTCGTAGGTATCGTCAGAAACGAGTTGCTTCATAAGCCGCATTCGCTCGCGGCTGTCATCGGGCATTGCGGCCCGGACGTCGGCGCGGAGGCTTTCCAGCACATCGGCGAACTCGCCGATTCGCCTGGGCATCTGCCCGGCGATGCGTCCTCTCAGCCAGGCCGCCAGAGCGGGCGAGGCCCCTCCGCTGCCGATTGCGAGCACCACGTCGCCGTCCCGCACGACCGAGGCGGCATAGAAGTCGCACTGGCCAGGCACGTCGGCGACATTGACCATCGCCCCGATGCCGCGGGCGTCGGCGGCGATGCGCGCGTTGAGTTCCGGCTGGTCCGTGCAGGCGAATACGAGCATTGCCCCGGCCAGCATTTCCGCGCGGTACGGCTCGATGCGGACCTCGACGCCGTCCGGTAGAGTCTCGGCCGCTACGTGCCGGGCAACCAGCAACACGCGCGCATCAACCTCCCGCAGCCCTTGGGCCTTGCGAAGGCCTACCGGCCCGGCCCCGACGACCACCGCGAGCTTGCCGCGAAGGTCCAGCATTATCGGATATGTCTTCATGGCAAGGTTCCAGGCTTCGAAAACTCCATCATAACCCAAATGCCGGGCAAGGACCAAATCACAGAATAAGGACCAAATCACAAGCACCAAAATTCAAACAAGAACCAAACGGCAAAACGGCAAATTCCAAACAAGAAACAAAGACAAGACCCCGATCAACCAACGGAGTCTTGTTTGGTGATCGGGATTGTCTTTGTTTTCTTCTTTTTGTTTGAGATTTGCTGTTTATCTTCTTGGTCCTTGTTTGAGTTTTGGTGCTTGTTATTTGGAGCTTGTCTGCCTCTTGGTGCTTGTGATTTGGTCCTTATCGGTCTCCGCCCGCGCCATCGCCAGCGCCTCTATGAGCGCCCGGGCCTTGTGGAGGGTTTCGCGGTACTCGTCGTCCGGGCAGGAGTCGGCGACGATGCCTCCGCCGGCCTGGACCAGGGCACGCCCGCCGTCGTAAACAATCGTGCGGATGGCGATGTTCCACTCGCAGGCGCCGTCGGCCGCGACAATGCCTAGGCAGCCCGTGTAAACCCCACGCGCGATGTCCTCCAACTCGTCGATGATCTCCATCGCGCGGATCTTCGGCGCGCCGGTTATCGAGCCGCCGGGCAGCGTCGCCCTCAGCAGCCCGGCCGGGTCCACGTCCTGGCGCAATTCGCCCTCGACCGTGGCCACGAGGTGGAAGACGGTCGGGTGGGCCTCCAGCGCTGCCGGCACGGTCACGCGGATCGAGCCGTACCGGCAGACCCGGCCCAGGTCGTTGCGCAGCAGGTCAACGATCATCGCCAGTTCGGCGTTGTCTTTCGGGCTGGCCAGCAGGTCGGCGCAGGCGGCCGCGTCGGTCCGCTCGTCGCCGCACCGCCCGCGGGTGCCCTTGATGGGCCGCGTGATAACGTGCCGCCCACGAACGCGAAGAAAAAGCTCCGGCGAGCTGCTGAGCACCGCGCAGAGCCGGCCATCCTGGCGGAATTCAAGGTATGCCGCGTAATTGGCGGGGTTGCAGGCGCGGAGCATGCGGTAGGTTGTCCGCGGATCCGGGGCGACTGGAACCTCGAATCGCTGCGAGAGGTTCACCTGAAAGATATCCCCGGCCGCGATGTACTCGATGCACCGCGCGACGGCCCGGCGGTACTGATCGGGCGTGAAGTTGGAAGCCGGCGGCAGGGGCGTATCGCCCGTCAGTGGCACGGCGCCCGTCCGGCCCGTGGGTGGGCTCGATGCAAGCAGTCGGCGAAGCATCTCGGCCGCGGCCCCGGCGCCCGGCGGCGCGGGATCGCGGAATTTCAGTTCTGCCAGCCACGCTCGCCCGCCGGCCGCGTCCCGGATGAGGATGGCGTCGTAGAACGCCAGGTGCAGGTCGGGCAGGTGCGTGTCGCTGACGGCCCGGCCTGGGAGGCGTTCGATGATCCGCCCGACCTCGTAACCGACGTAGCCGATCCATCCCGGCGCGTAAGGCAAAGAGGCATCGGCCGCCGCGGGCGCGACAGGCCTAAGCGCCTTGCCCAGCTTGGCCCAGACTTCCTCTGCCCCGGAGGCGATTATGCGTTGGGCGCGATCGCGCAGAACGCCGTCGCGAAGCGTCAGCACCTCCAGGGGCCGGCACGCGAGGATGCTGCAGCGTCCATAGATCGGGTGCGGGGCGGATGAGTCCAGCAGGGCCGGCTCATCGTCGGGCGACAGCAGTGCCAGCAGTTCATCCGGCCTCGAATCAAGCTCGACGGGCCGACATACGATTTTGGCCCGATACCCGGTTTCAGCATTGCTCATAGCGTGCCAAGCGGGGTCACTTTTCCTCGTCCTCGATCATCCCCAATCGCTGGTATTGTTCGCGTGTCAGTTCGTTGGCGCACTCGGCGGCGGCCTTGAGCAGCGGGTCTTCGCTGCGGAGGTACTTCTGGATGAGGCTCTTGGCCTGTTTGAGGTCGCCTCGACCGACGGCGCGGTACTTCATCGGTCCCAGCGTGAGGACGGCCTGCACCCTCCAGGCGTGGTCCTGCTCGTTTTCGACCATGACTAACACGTCGCCGGGGTAGAACTGATCTCCGGCCTTGGAAAGGTACGACGGCAGCGAGTCCCAGAGCAGCCGCTTCTTCTGTTTGTCGTACTCGCGGATTCCCAGCAGCTCGTTCTCGTACTCCTTGAGCGACCGCAGGCGGTCTTTCGGCGCCTCGGGCCAGATGTTGTAAAGCTCCTGCAGCCGCAGCACGCCGACAGCCATGATGTCCAGGCCCTGCATGGACATGTCCGCCAGGGCCCGCTCGTTGAACATGTGCCAGCCGAGGATGAACATGTCCGTCATGCGTTTCTCTGCCTGGGCATATTCCTTGCGTTCTATGTGGACCATGTAGCATTGGCTGGGGCCGAGGCTTATCTGGTACAGGTCGCGGGCGAAATCGACCTGGAAGTACGGCTTCAGCTTCTTTGGCGTCATGACGAACGTGTAGCGCATCTCGGCCTTTTTGGCTCCTTCGGCGACGAGGTCGGCCAGGTCGCGGCAGGCCTTGAAGTCCGGATTGGCCCAGGGGTCGGCCGAGGCGGTGGCGGCGTTGAACGGGGCTATGTCGGCCGTCTTGTCGATTTCGCCGGCGTGCTGCTTGTAGAAGGCCAGCGCCTTTGCGTAATCATCCGCCGCGTTGCCGAGCCCGCTTGGCGCCGCCGGAATAATGGCGTTCAGCGGCGTCTGCGGCACCTTGAGTTCCATGAAGCCCGGCTCGTTGGTCAAGTAAGGCGCCGAAGGCAGCGGGTTGAATACGAAAAAGTACAGGAAGATCAGGACTGCTGCCAACAGGATTCCGCCGACTATCCAACCGGTCTTGTTTCCCAATGTCGTGCTCCTTGAATCTCTTGCGGCTAGGGGTTCGAGTCTACATAAGGACCCACGAACATTGTACCAAGATTTCGCGGATCATAGAAGTATCGCCGCGCGCCGGACCAGCTCGAGCATTCGTCGCCCTGCGGGCTGTACCGCATGAAGTTCACCCGCCAGAAAGCCGATTGACCGTCAGGCCCCAGCGAGGCCAGCGGTATTGCGACCTCTGCCGTCCACGCGGCGTCCTGCGAGCCGATGGCGACGGACGCCGACGCCGGCCAGGCTCCGACCGCCCCAAGCGCCGGCTTGCAGGCCACACCGCGCTCGCAGATGTGTACGCCGTTGGGCTTGATAACCAGGTGGTAGAGGTCCGACAGTCCGGATGCCTTGCCCCCCGGATCCAGCAGCACCTCCACCAGGTCCTCGCCGCAGGCGATCAGTTGCTCGTACGTTACCCTGTTGGTCGGCCTGTGGACCATGCCCGACGGGCTTGGCTCCTCGCAGCGAAACGCCAGGTAGAGGTTTTTCTCGTCGCGCAGCACGAACGCCATTGTCTGTCGCCCGGCCAGGCCGGCGCCGATATGCCCGCGCCGCCCGATCAGCCGGAAGTCCTTCGCCGAGTTGCCCGTGCGGATGGGCCAGTCCCGCAGGTCGCCGTCGATCGTCAGCGGGCGCCGGGTCTGCCCGGCCAGCAGCAGCGGCACCTGCGCCTCGACCTGCATGGGCTTCTCGACGTTGCTGGTGAGCGTTACGGTCAGCGGCACCCGGGCGTTGGCGGCGATCGGCAGCGGCCCGGGCGGCCCCTCGGCGGCGATTCGCATCACGCCCATGGCGTATGGCGCCAGCGTGATGGCGGGCGCCTGGCCGGAAAGGAGCTTCCAGCCGTCCGGCAGGTTGGCCGGGACGGCCTGGATGCTGGCCTCGATGTTGTGGCAATTGAACAGGTCCAGCAGGACCGTCATGCGGACCTTTTCGGGCGGGACTCTCGTCGAGCCTGGGGCGGGCTCGACGCTCGAGCGGACCTGCTCGACCTGGAGCGACTCGGTCTGCTCGTTGAGGCGGCTCCACGCGAGTTGGTGGGCCAGGCCGGCCAGGCGGGGGGCCTTCTCCGGCGTCACGGCCGCCTGGACTTCCTCGGCCAGGACGCGCCGGGCAAGCTCCCACGTCGCGCCGTCGGCGACCCAGCCGTCGAGGCGGCAGTCGAGGTAGTTGTCGCCCGTGGCCGCCAGCCCGCCGTAGCGGACCAGGGCGTTTGTCACCGTCTGCGCCACGCCTTGGCGCTGGCGGCGATGGAGTATCCAGAGGTATGCGATGTCCTGAAGCCCGCGGCGAAGGCGCTTGAGCCGCACGCTTGGCAGGGGGGCCTCCAGGCCGGCGACGCTGCCGGGGTAGAAGAGCCTCGTCTCGGCCTCGGCCACCGGGGCAAACGGGTCGCCGGACCAGTGCAGCACATCCGGCAGCAGCAGGCCCGTGCAGCCGTACTTCATCGCGAACCACGGCATTGCCCGCGCGTCGGCGGGCTTGGCTATCAGCCCGAGGCTCGGCAGGTACGGCGGCCTGCCCGAGGCAAGCCAGACGCCCGCCAATGGATGCCCGGTGCCGCCGGGGGCTTGCTGAAGGGACTTGGCGGCGGCCGCCGAGAGGTTCGGATCGAACATCTCGCCGCGCGGCGCGAATATGTCGGCAGTTTCGCGGAACCCCTTTGGCACAGCCCAGTCGCTGCCGGGCGGCGCCTGGGCTGGAAGCTGGCTGAGGATCGGAACATCCGCCACGGCCTTGCGCGCCAGCTCTGCAAGGGCCATGTGCGTCGCGTAGCCCTCGGGCGCCTGGAGATTCCGCGCCGGCCAGAGGAAAATGTTTTTGCCAACATTGCCAACAGTGCCGGCATTGCCCGCACCGCCGAGGTGCTTGCGGGCCTCGGTGAGCAACTGCGTCACGGCCGACGAGTAGCCCTCCGAGCCGGCGCCGCCGAGGTTGTCCGGCACCGGCCAGTCCTGGCTGAATGGCATCGGCCAGGCCGGCACGCCGATGTGGTCGTCGAAGGCCGAGCCGTCGAGGTATGGCTGGACTATCGCGTCGTAGTCCTTCCAGTCCAGGTGGACCTCGCCGACGCCCGTTCGCTTGAGCAGCGGATGGATGTCCGTGTCGAAGAGGTCCACGCGGTGCTCGTGCGCCATTCGCATCAGGTCGCGGATGAGCACCAGCCCGCGGCGGACCATGGGATTGTCGCGGTCGAGGTAGACCGGGTCGAACGGCTTGGAGTCGCGCGCCAGCAGCGCCCGCATCAGTTGGCGATGGCCGAAGCCTCCCACGGCCGGGATGGCCCGCTCGTCCGGCAGCACGAACGCCAGCACCTCCATGGAGAGCCTGGCGGACCATTTGCGCCCATCGGGCGAGGCCAGGTTGAACGCCGCCGTGTACGTGCCGGGCAAGGCCGAGCGCGGCACGGCCACATCCACCCACAACGCGAGGCGCCGGCCGGGCTTGACGTCCAAGGCCGGCGCAGGCGCAGCCGAGGCGTCTATCGGCACGAGCGGGTCGTACACTCCCGTCGGCTCGGCCGGGCCGTCGGCCAGCCGCAGATACCAGTCGGGATACTTGCTGACCGGTATCGCCAGCATGCGATAGGCCCGAATGCTTGATGCGGGTATTTTCGAGATTTTTGCCTCGCCCGTCGAGAACTCCGACCAGCTCACATTCACGCCGTCGGCGCCCTGCTCGCCGCCCTCCAGGACCACCTGGAAGCTGACGGTCTCGTTCGCCCCGGCCAGCAGCGACACTTGCCCGGTCGAGGGATCGTACACATCCAGGTCCACCTGTTGTTTGGTGCGGTCGGTGAGGTTGACCATTTCCCCCGCGACCCACGCATCGAGCGCCCCTGCGGGCCTGGAGGCCAAGTGATTGCGCATGGACGATTCCCCGGCCGGGCCGCACCCGCCGGAAACGCACGCCCCCGCGCCGAGCATCGCAAGGACCGCCAGACTTACACCAGCCCTGATTGACATCGGCAAAGATTGTACAGCGCGGGCTTGGCCCGCGAATGCCTAAATGTCAAATGCTCAATGCCACAAATGCCACAAATGCCACAAATGCCGATGAATGCCACAAATGCCAATGAATGCCAGGCAAGGCAAGAAGAGTCTCCTGTCCGCGCTGATCATCGCCGGAAGCTTCGTCCAGTCATGTTGCCCACAGGCCGGAAAACAACAAGGGCGAGCCCTCCATAATAAAAGGGGCCGCCGAGGGGAGCCGCACAGGGTCATTGTGTCGTGGAGAGGGAGGCACCTCTCGGAGCAGGTCAATTAGACACGTTTTTCCCGCACGGCATCCCCTCGGCGGCCCTTACTGGCTCGCCCTTGGGGGTGCATCATTTCAGATTTCAGATTTCAGATTGCCGATTTCAGATTGTCATACTCATCCCACGCAACAAAAGAAGCATATCTCACGCAGAGGCCGCAGAGAAGATAAAGACAAAGAGTTCTATCTATTTCCTCTCTGCACTGCAAACCTGTAACATCTTGTTTTTTTGACAAGAAACATTCGTGCGCTTCGCGTAAGCGGCGACTAGTGCCTTGGTTGCGGCCGAAGGCTGCGCCAGGTTCTCTGCACTGCTAACCGTACATTTCTTC
>Ga0315285_10008939_pt1 | contig 10259 bp, 13 predicted proteins | sample YL17G09_36_MG_FD_203698 | JGI IMG/M metagenome (GOLD analysis project Ga0315285, IMG submission 203698) | Sediment microbial communities from Yellowstone Lake, YNP, Wyoming, USA - YL17G09_36 | ecosystem: Environmental > Aquatic > Freshwater > Lake > Sediment | place: USA: Wyoming | collected... | reverse complement strand
GAGGCCACTTCGCCCGTGTCGATCATCCGCTGCCAGCGGTACGCTCGGGCCAAGGCGACGACCAGCGCCGAACGTGGGCCAACGTCGGCGGTCGTGGCGGCGTCCGGCGGCAGGCCCGAAGGGCTCCCTACGGAGATAATCTCCTTCCGGCCGCTGCGGGTCTTGAACTCCATCGGCACGCGAATGTCCACCGTTGCTACTCCGCGAAGCGGGCCTCCCTGCTCTGCAAAGCCTACGCAGGGCGATGCAGAGTCGCTACGAAGCACGAACTGGCCGTCCGCGCCCGGCACCACGCGGCCACCGGCGCCCTCGGCCGGATCGGCACCAGCCAGTTCCGCCAGCAGCGAGTTCAGCCCGTGCAGCCGAAGGCGGATAAGCAGGCTGTCCTGACTGACCACGACCTCCTCGACCAGCAGCTTGACGATCCGTTCCTTCTCGGCCGGGAAAAGCTCATCCCACAGCGGATCGAGCTTCTGGAGGGCCTCCCGTACGGCGTCCTCGGTCGGGCCGCCCGCGCCCAACGCCTCCAACGCATGCCCGACCTCCTCCTGGCGGTTACCGACGACATGGGCGCGACGGGCACGGCCACGACGAGGCTGATCTACGCCCAGCCGGGAGACGCGGATTACAACGGGGTCGTGGACGCCGCCGACTACCTGGCCCTGAAGAGCAACTTCGGCACCGCGTCCGGCGCGACGTGGGAGCAGGGCGACTTCAACAACGACGGCAAGGTGGGATGGGATGACCTCCAGGCGCTGATGGGCAACTTCGGCCCATGCCAGCCCATCGGGGCTTCCGCGCCGACCCCGGAGCCTGCAACGCTTGGCCTGCTTGCCCTGGGCGATCTGGCATTGATCCGCCACCGCCGGCGGCCTGGCAGGCGGCGGTTTCCGCACGGATGGGACGGCCATGCTATGTTTGCTCGCAGCGCTACTGTCGCTGCAACAAGTCTACAAGAGTGTCCGAAAGATGATCCGAAAAAAGGTTCTTCTCCGAATCAGTTGCCCCAAAAGGATGCCTGAAAAAGATAAGACATCGGCACCCAGACCTTGTATTCATGGGTTTTACGGAACTTACGAAACAAGGAGAATGCCAATGTCGACGCTCAGTATAGCCGCATACTTCCCCTTTCTTCGAGTGCGAATTGCCAGCCGAAGTGTGGCCGCCCAAGCCGGCCTGGCGATGATCGATGTTGTGCCCGACGAACGATTCCGGCCGGTGTGCCACATCTGTGGCCGGCAGGCCCCGGGACAGTTTTCGGCAAATGCCCAGTCCAGAGAAGCGGGCCAAAGAAGTTGACTCCCGCACTGCCCGCGAGGATAATGACGTTTCGTCGGCTTTGCCGGTGGATCGTCTTGCGGGCGAAAGCGCATCAAGAAGCGGCGAAGTGGGTATCGTAACGGCCCAGGACTATGTCCAGGTGCTCGCTTTTCCGAAGCCGCAGGCTCAGCGTAAATCGCCCAACCAGCAGAACTAAGCGCCCGTAGCTCAATTGGATAGAGCAGCGGTCTTCTAAACCGCAGGCTGTGGGTCCGAGTCCCGCCGGGCGCGGTCTTATCTTCTATTCTTCTATTGGCCCGGGCGGGAGTCGAACCCGCACGCCCCGAGGGGCAAGGGATTTTAAGTCCCCAGCGTCTGCCAGTTCCGCCACCAGGCCGTCTTTGTTTAACGTATTTAACAAGGACTTGGATTTATGAACTTTGTCCCTGCCGTTCCCACGCGCTTTGGCAGGCAGTTGGCTGCTCGCGGCCACTCATCAGGCCGTGCCGGCAATGCGGTCCATCACCGTGCGGAGAACTTGGTCCACGTTCCCAGTGTAATGTTTTTCGGCCACCGACACCACCGACCTTTCGCCAATCGCCAAAATCCTTGACCGTGTACTTGTCCACTCCAGCCCGCTGCGCGATCGTAGATAAGCTTCGCCGCGGATCGTGCGGCGTGCAATGGGCAATCCCGGCGTACATGGAGCTGCTGTCGGCGGGGGTGCTGATTCTGGAGATGACCAACCTTCGCGACATCGCCCCAGGCGGCTACACGCTGATCTGCCTGCCGGTGGGCGGATTGCAGCCCTTCAGACCTTAGAACCATTCGCCACAGGCCATGTATCCTGGCCCCGGTCGTCAGTAGGAGTCCTCTCTCTCGTCCTTGGCCGTTTCCTGTCACTTCTGGCGCACGCCTGGCGGTTTTTTGCATGTTTTTGCATTTATTTGCATTTATTTGCATTTATTTTTCATTTATTTCCTTTTTCCTGTTGCTTTTTCCCTCTTGATGGCGTCTACTGATATAGGAATCTATCACATGTATGATGGAACTCTGTCATGGCAGCCGAGACAACTATCGAAGACCGCCGGACGAAGCTGTCCGAACTTATTTCCATCAAAGGCTTTGTATCTTTGGTCCAACTCGTGCAGATTTTCGGCGTCTCCGAGAGCACGGTCCGTCGCGATCTGGAAGTTCTCGAGGAGCAAGGGTTTGTCCACCGGACATACGGCGGGGCCGTGTTCGTCAAGGACACAGCCAGCACCAAGTTGGCCTTCGCCGAGCGCGAGACGACGGCCCTGGCCGAGAAGCGTGCCATTGCTCGCGCGGTGGCGGAGCTTATACCCGTCAACCAGACCGTGCTGATCAACGGCGGGACGACGTGCCGGGAAGTCGCCCGGATGCTGAGCGGCAAGCACCTTAGCGTGGTAACCAACTCGGTGCCGATCGCCTCGCTGCTCTGGGCGGACCTGGTGACGGAGGTAACGCTGATCGGCGGGTACGTCTATCCGCGGACGGGCGTGGCGCTGGGGCCGATGGCCCTCCAGCAGCTCGATTCGCTCAACGCCACGAAGTTGATACTCAGTTGTGCCGGCCTGTGCGAGGATGGCGCGTTCAACGCCAACCAGATGATGGTCGAGGTCGAGCGGAAGATGATGGAAGTTGCCGACGAGGTGATCCTGGCCATCGACCACACCAAGCTTGGCATGCGCTCGGTGGCCAAGCTGTGCGACCTGGCCGAGGCGGACGTGATCGTCACTGACGCCGGCGCCGGCGCCGACGCCCGCGCCTGGCTGGACGGGCGCGCCCGGCGGGTCATATACGCCGAGCCGGAGAAATCGTAAAATCGCAAGCCGCGCGATGCGCGGACCTGGTGGACATTCAGCGGAAGGCCGAACATGAGCACGATGAACATTCCGATGCCGCGGGAACAGTTGGAGCGGGTGGTGCGACAGGTGGTGCGCGAGCGGTTCGCCGCCGCCCTGGCAGCAGGCCAGCAGCAGATGTCGATAGCCTACGAGCCAAACCTGGTGGTGAACATCTCCGCGCGCCACATGCACATCTGCCGCCAGCACCTCGAGACGCTCTTCGGGCCTGGGGCCGAGCTGATCGTTTACCGCTGGCTGTACCAGCCCGGCGAGTTCGCGGCCGAGCAGACGGTGACGATCATCGGCCCGCGCCGCAGGATGATCGACAACGTCCGGATTCTCGGCCCGATTCGCGACTACTCGCAGGTGGAGATGAGCTTGACCGACTCGGTGGCGCTCGGCGTCAACGTGCCGGTTCGCCCATCGGGCAAGATCGACGGCACGCCGGGCTGCGTGGTCATGGGTCCCAAAGGCGTGATAGAGCTTCCCCGCGGCGTGATCCGGGCCGAGCGGCACGTACACATGAACCCAGCCGACGCGAAGGCGTACAGCTTCGCCGACCGCCAATACGTCCGGCTGCGGGTATACAGCGACTGCGCGACAACCTTCGAGAAGGTCCTGGTCCGCGTCAGCCCCAACGTGCTGCTGGAGGTTCACGTGGACACCGACGAAGGCAACGCGTGCAATCTAGTCAACGCCGAAGGCGTGGAGTTGATGGCATAAGTCTCACAGGTAATAGGAGAAACGTATATGGCACTGCAAGCATTGGGCATGGTTGAGACACGGGGGCTTGTGCCCCTGATCGAGGCGGCCGACGCGATGGTCAAGGCGGCCAGCGTTGAGTTGGTCGGCTGGGACAAGGTCGGTTCGGGCATGGTCACGGTATTCGTGCGTGGCGACGTTGCGGCGGTGAAGGCCTCGACGGACGCGGGCGCGGCCGCCGCGGGCAGGCTTGGCGAGGTCATCAGCGTACACGTGATTCCGCGCCCGCACGACGAGCTGGAGCAGGCCCTTCCGAGCAGGCCGGCACCCCGGAAGGCCCCGGCCAGCAAGTAACCCCGCAAGGCTCGGGTAAACCAGCAACAGGCGGACATTACTGTCGGACATTACTGCCCGTCCCTGCGGGACGGACTGGAGAGAGACAATGGAAGCATTGGGAATGATTGAGACCAAGGGCTTTGTCGGGCTTGTCGAGGCCTCCGACGCCATGTGCAAGGCGGCCAACGTCGAGCTTGTCAAGCGGATCGAGATCGGCGGCGGCTACGTCACGACGATCGTCACCGGCGACGTCGGGTCGGTGAAGGCGGCCGTCGAGGCCGGCGCGGCGGCGGCGGGAAAGGTCGGCGAGCTTGTCAGCTCGCACGTTATCCCCGCCCCGAACGACCAGTTGAAGGGCGTGTTCTTCTAGTCGGCCGCGAGCGGCCGACTGGTAGCCGGTCTTCGGTAGCCGGTAGCCGGTTCTCCTCCAAAGGACACCGGTGAAAGTTATCGAAGATCTGCCGAAGGCGATCTGGACCTCCGACTACCGGCTACCGGCTACCGACTACCGGCTACCAAAGCGAAGCGAAATGAAGATCCTGGTCAGCAATATCGGGTCGACGAGTTTCAAGTTTCGGCTGTTCGACATGTCGTCGGCCGAGCTTGAACTGGCGTCCGGCGGGGCCGATCGAATCGGCGGCTCCGGCGGCTCGCTGAAGCTCGTACTGGACGGGCGGACGACGCGCGTCGAGCGAGACTTCGCCGACCATGGCCGGGCCATCGAGTTCGTGATGTCGCGGCTTGTGGCCGAGGGCGTCCTTGCCGGCGCCGCCGACCTGGACGCGGTGGCGTTCAAGGCCGTCGTGGGCGGCGGGGCCGAGCCGGTCTCCATGGTCGACGATGCCCTGCTGGACAGGATGGAGTACTTCGTGCCGATCGCGCCGGTTCACAATCCCCCGTACATCGCGGCCATGAGAATGTTCCGCCAGGTGCTGCCGGGTACGGCGCTGGTGGCGGCCTTCGATGACGGCTTCCACGCGACCAACCCGCCTCGCCGCCGGATGTACGCTTGCCCGCCGGACTGGGCGGAGAAGTTCGGCGTGAAGCGCTACGGCTATCACGGCGCGTCGCATCGCCACGTCGCGTCGCGGCTGGGCGAGTTGATGCCCCGGGCGCGGCGGGTGATTTCGTGCCACCTCGGCGGCTCGTCGAGCCTCTGCGCCATTGCCGACGGCAAGAGCGTGGCCACCAGCATGGGCCTGACGCCGCAGTCGGGCCTGCCGCAGTGTACGCGGGTTGGCGACTTCGACGCGTTCGGGCTTAAGCTGATGGCCGAGCGGACCGGGCGAGACATGGACGACCTGCTGGCCGAGCTTGGCAACCGGGCCGGTCTGGCGGCCCTGAGCGGCACCAGCGGCGACATGCGCGACATCGAAGCCGGCCTGGCCGGCGGCGACCGGCGGTGCGGGCTGGCGCTCGAGATCTACACCACGAGCATACGCGACTACCTCGGCGCGTACATGGTGGAGCTTGGCGGCGTCGAGGCGATCGCCTTTACCGGCGGCATCGGCCAGCACAACCCGCTCGTCAGAGGCATGGTGCTCCATGATATGGGCTTCGCGGGCATCGTGCTGGACGCCAAGGCCAATAAGGAAGTCCGGGAAGAGGGCCGGATCGACGCTCCAGGCAGCGCGACGGCGCTGTGGGTGCTGCCGGCCAATGAGGAGCTTGTCGTCGCCAGGCTGGCGGCGGAGTTCCTGGCCAAACGCGGAGCGCAACCCTAAGACCTAAGATCCAAGACCCAAGACCTTTTCACTTAATAGGAACAAAGACAATGGAAGAAGCATTGGGAATGATCGAGACCAAGGGCCTGGTGGCCGTGATTGAGGCGACCGACGCGATGCTCAAGGCGGCGCAGGTCAAGTATGCCGGCATGAAGAAGGTTGGCAGCGGGTACGTCAGCGTCTGCGTCCATGGCGACGTGGCGGCCGTCAAGGCGGCCGTGGACGCCGGCTCGGCCGCGGCGGCGCGCGTGGGCGAGGTCGTCAGCGTGCACGTGATCCCCCGCCCGCATAACGAACTGCGGAAGATACTGCCGACTACGGCCGGCTGATGAGAGACCGTGGCGGCGGGGCCGTATGAGTGGCACGGCCGACCCCGCCGTAAGCATACGGACGTCTGGGCCTGTCGCTGTCGCCCGTGAAACGCCCGGGATACGGGGGCGAGACGCCCCTGTGACTCACGGGCAAAATGCCCGTGCTACGCAGGAAGGAGTCGAGACATGTTCATCGCGCGCGTGCGAGGCAACGTGGTGACCACCCAGAAGGTCGAGACGATGACCGGGCGAAAGCTGCTCATCGTCGAGCCGCTGCGGGTGGATGAGAAACAGGGCCGAATGTTCGGCACGGAGCGTTGTTTCGTGGCCGTCGACAACCTTGGGGCCGGCCAGGACGATCTCGTGCTGGTCACGCAGGGCTCAAGCGCCCGGATGACGCCCCAGACCGAGAAGGCCCCGGTCGACTGCGTGGTGATCGGCATTATCGACACAGTCTTCGCCGATGAGTCCGAGGTCTACCACAAGGGCGATAGCGGCAAGCCGCTGGTCGGATGATAACGAGCATTATAACCGGAGTTTCCCGTAGCACGGGCATCCCCGTTAGGGGTCCCAAGGACTTGCCCGTGAGTCGCACGGCCGTCCCGGCCGTGCTGATCGTGGGCTCCACGGGCGAGACGCCCGTGGTACTCATGGGCGAGACGCCCATGCCACGGGCCGGGCGGCTCGGCCAGGGCCGCGGCGGCGAAGGCGGACGAAGACTAACCGGACGTCCGGCAGGAGCGAACCATGACACAGGTCAATGAGCAGATGTTCCGAGAGATGGTCCAGAGCGTTCTGGAGCACGTGCAGAAGGGTTGGGGCAGTCGGGCCGTGCCGGCGGCGGGAAAGACCGCCCCGGCGCCGGTCAGCGCCGTGACCATCGGCGGCGGCGTTGGCCCAGCCGGCAAGTTCGGGCAGTTCACGTCCGTCGACGAGGCCGTCGCGGCTGCCACGGCCGCCCAGCGGGCGCTGATGCGGCGGTCGATGGCGCAGAGGGAGATCGTCTGCGGCATCATCCGGCGGATATGCACCGAGCGGGCGGCCGAGCTGGGCGACATGGAGTACGAGGAGACCCGCATCGGGCATCGGCCTCACAAGACCGAGAAGATGCTGGCGGTCGGGAAGATCGCTCTTGGCACGGAGTTCATGAAGACCGAGTGCTTCAGCGGCGACCACGGCATAACGCTGGAGGAGCACGCGCCGTGGGGCGTTATCGGCGTGGTCACGCCGGTGACCCACTCGCTGCCGACGCTGGCCAACAACGCGGTGAACATGATCGCCGCGGGCAACAGCCTGGTGGTCAATCCGCACCCCGGCGGTAAGAAGATCGCCGCGCACGGCGCCAAGCTGTTCAACCAGGCCATCTACGAAAAGATCGGCATCGACAACCTCATCTGCGTGATCACCGAGCCGACGCTGGAGTCGGCCGGGGAGATATTCCACCATCCGGGCGTCAAGCTGCTGTCGATCACCGGCGGGCCAGGCGTGGTGGCGGCGGCGATGAAGTCCGGCAAACGGGCCATCTGCGCCGGACCTGGAAACCCGCCGGTGGTGGTCGATGAGTCGGCGGACATTGACAACGCCGCCCGCTGCATCCTCGAGGGCGCCAGCTACGACAACAACCTCCTGTGCCTGTCGGAGAAGGAGGTCTTCGTGGTGGCCAGCGTGTGGGACCGCATGACGGCGGCGATGGAGGCCGTCGGGGCCGTCAGGCTCACCGAGAAGCAGATGGACCAACTCGCCGCGCTGGCAATCGAGAGCGGCAAACCCGGCGAGCACCCCCACGCCAACCGCAAGTTCGTCGGCGCCGAGCCGCAGGTGCTGGCCTCGGCGATCGGCCTGAACGTCCCGGCCGGGTGCCGAATGCTCTTCGGCCAGACCGGCAGCGACCACCCGTTCGTCCAGGCCGAGCAGATGATGCCCGTCATGCCCTTCGTCAAGTGCGAGAGCTTCGAGCAGGCCGTCGAGCAGGCCTGCCAGGCCGAGCACGGGTTCGGTCACACGGCCGTCATTCACTCGCGGCTGGTGGACCACATGACTTACATGGGCAAGGCGATGGACACGACGATTTTCGTGAAGAACGGGCCGTCGGTGGCGGGCAACGGCGGCGGCGGCGAGGGCTACGGCAGCTACTCCATCGCCTGCTCGACCGGCGAAGGAATCGCCACGCCCCTTACGTACACCCGCCTGCGCCGCTGCGTGATGGTGGACAACCTGAGGATCATCTAGGAGCAGCGAGTTGATCGGAAGTAGACAGTATCGCCGGTTTCCGCAGCCCGATTGCGGATTGCGGATTGCGGATTGCGGATTTCCACAATCGGAACCGGCAGGGAATCTCACCAGCGACAGGTGTCGTCGAACAAGACATCGGCAAGATCGGTGGTCACGTGAAATGACCAGACGCAGGAAGAATAACGACAGTTCAAGCGGCCCCGGGCTGCTGATGCGCCGTGCATGGCAATCCGCAATCCGCAATCCGCAATCCGCAATTGGATACTGGGTGTCTCTATGCTTCATGGAATCGTAGAAGGCACGGCGACGGCGACGGTTCGGCATCCTTCGATGAAGGGCTGGAAGCTGCTGATAGTCCAGCCGCTCGACGTGGCCGGCCGGGCCGACGGCGACCCTCTGCTTGCCATAGACTCACTCGGGGCCGGGCACGGCAGCGAGGTGGTGATAAGCAACGACGGCAAGAGCACGCGCGAGATGGTCGGCGACAACAACTCGCCGATGCGCTGGGCTGTGATCGGACTGATCGATTGAGGACAAACGGCGTGACGGACAAATCGCTTGACGAGATCGTGCGGGAGGTCCTGGCCGCGATTCAATCGCGAGGCCTCGGCGCGGCCCTGGCGGCCCCGCGGGCCAAGGTCGAGGCGAATCCCGCGCCGCGGACGCGTGTCCGGCCTGGCGAGGCCACTCCGCAAGCCCAGCCCAAGGCGCGGCCTGCCAAGTGCCGCCCCGCCGAAGCGCCGCGAAAGGTCTTCCTGACGGCTGACATGCTGCTGCAAAGGCTCGCCGGCGACTCCGGGCAGGGCCGGACCATCGAACTGGCGCACAATGAGTTTCTCACCCCGGCCGCGATGGACCTTGCCGACGATCGCCGCCTGGCGGTCCGCAAGCAGCCCAAGCCGCTGGCGTCGCCTGCCGGCGCGGTTCGTAGTGACGCCGTAAGGCGTTCTGGGCCCGAATATGCCCTGCCTGCCCCGTTGGGGACGGGCACGCTACAAACATCCGCAACGCAACCGGCCGCCTGCCCGCCGACGACCGCCGGGCCGGCTGAGCCGCAGGCAGGCGATGCCTCGGGCGCGACTCAGGTCTCGGCCGGGTTTGCCGCGATTGGGCTGGTGGTCCAGAAGCCAAACGAACTGGTCCGCGGCGTGCTCGACGGCCTGGAGCGGGACGGGATAACCGCCTTCGACTTCAACCGGATGGACTGCTGGATCGTCAACACGCGGATGCTGTGCGAGGCGGTCGTTTCCGGCAGCCCGGCCGGCGGCGTGGTGATGGTCCCGCAGGCCGCCGACGCGGTCGTCCTGGCCAACAAGGTCCGCGGCATCCGGGCCGTGCAGGGCGCGAGCCCGGGCAGCCTGGCTTTGGCGATGGCCCGGCTGGCGCCGAACGTGCTCGTGCTGGAGCACTCATCGGCAACGTTCCACGAAATCCGGACCATGCTTCGAATGTTCGCCGCGGGACAAACCTCGAAGGGCCAGGCCGACGCGGTCATCAGCGCCATTGAAAAACTGGAAAGGGCCTAGCGCCATGCGGATATCGAGAGTTGTGGGCAAGGTGACGCTCGTGAGGCAGCTTTCCGAACTGCCGGCCGGGACGTACCTGCTCGTCCGCACGCTCAACCGAGGCTCGCTGGCGGGCGTCAACGAAGGCAACGATGAGTCGGAGGTGGTCTACGACAGCCTCGCGGCCCGCGAGGGCGATCTTGTAGGCATGGTCGAGGGCACGGAGGCCGCCGCGCCGTTCCGGCCGAAGAAGGTCCCGTTCAACGCGTACAACGCATGTATCCTGGAGCGGGTACACTTCCAGCCCGTGCTGGAAGTACA
>Ga0315285_10008935_pt1 | contig 10264 bp, 9 predicted proteins | sample YL17G09_36_MG_FD_203698 | JGI IMG/M metagenome (GOLD analysis project Ga0315285, IMG submission 203698) | Sediment microbial communities from Yellowstone Lake, YNP, Wyoming, USA - YL17G09_36 | ecosystem: Environmental > Aquatic > Freshwater > Lake > Sediment | place: USA: Wyoming | collected... | reverse complement strand
TTCCTCCATTAAAGAAATATGCGATTATGCTAAATTCAAAGGAGACTTAGGGATAACTCTGGAAATCTTTGATCAGGAAATTGACAAAAAGTGCTTAATCGGGCCAGCGAATGAAGCAAGAAAGTTGGCAGCTGAGGTAAGGAAAGAATATGATAACTTTGGCTTAATGGTTGATTTATCCCATCTTCCCCTTTTAAATGAGACTCCCACTCAGGCCATTATGCCGATTAAGGATTATCTTGTCCATGCGCATATGGGTAATTGTATCATGAGAGATAAAGAGCATCCCGGCTATGGAGATCAGCATCCCCGATTTGGCATTATAGGAGGGGAAAATGATGTAAAGGAATTAACGGAATTTTTAAAAGTGCTATTGGATATCGGTTTCTTAAATTATCAGAATCCACCTATCGTAAGCTTTGAGGTAAAGCCACTGGCTGGTGAGACCTCAGAGGTGGTTATAGCTAATGCCAAGAGGGTGCTAAAAGAGGCGTGGGCAAGAGTTTAAGAAAAAATTACATATAGGAGTAGGTTTAATGTCTATTATAGATTCTAAAACCGGAAAAATAAAGAAAGATTATACCATTGAACAATTAATAGAAAAAGCCCGGGAGATGAGAGCCTACAATATGATAGCCATTACGGCAGCTGGCTCCGGCCATACCGGAGGGACTTTATCTATTATGGATATAGCTGCTGCCTTGTATCTTAAGAAGATAAGACATGACCCAGAAAATCCCACCTGGGAAGACCGGGATAGAGTCTTCTGGTCAGTAGGCCATAAGGCCCCCGCCCTTTATATAGCTCTTGCCGAAGCCGGCTACTTCCCAAAAGAAGAGACCATAAAGCTAAGAAAACTATGGTCTGGTTTTGAGGGTCACCCGAATAGATTAAAACTACCCGGTATTGAACTTTCTGCTGGTTCCTTAGGCCAGGGTTTAGGAGTAGCCATCGGCTGTGCCTTAAATGCCAAATTAGAGCAGAAAGACTATAGGGTTTATACTATCTTAGGAGATGGAGAACTGGATGAGGGCTCTCTCTGGGAGGCTATGATGTGTGCCTCTCATTATAAATTAGATAATCTTACCGCCATGGTAGATAGAAATGATTTACAGATAGATGGCCCTACTGAAGAGGTGATGAGATTAGAACCCCTTGTTGATAAATGGCAGGCCTTTGGCTGGCATACCATAGAGATTGATGGCCATGATATGAAAGAAATCCTAAACGCTTTAGAGAAGGCCGAAAAAGTAAAAGGTCAACCCACCGTTATCATTGCCCATACCCTAAAAGGAAAGGGAGTCTCTTTTGCTGAAGGGGTAGTGGGTTATCATGGTATAGCCCCCAAAGACGGAAGATCCGGTAAAGAATCCTTAGAACAGGCTCTAAAAGATATTGGAGATCCCCAATTTACCAAAGAAAAAGTAGGCCACCTCTTCAAGATAGCCTCTGATTACCAAAAAGAAGTAGATCAAAAGATAGAAGATTCCCTGCCTAAATTTTCTCGCCATTACTGGTGGAATATGACCTCTTTGATGCAGGTCCAGATGGAACCTACTCGCAATGGTTTTGGTCGGGCGATAGAAGAATTAGGTAAAGATGAGAAAGTTATAGCCTTAGGAGCAGATATAACCGCATCTATCCGAATAGATAAGTTTTATGATAACCATCCCGAAAGGAAGAAGAGGTTTTTCAGTATAGGCATAGCCGAGGCTAATATGACTCTAGTAGCCTCCGGTCTGGCTAAAGAAGGGAAGATTCCCTTTATTGGTTCTTACGGGGTCTTTGTCACCGGTAGGAATTGGGATCAACTTCGCACTACCGTCTGTTACAATAACTATAATGTTAAAATAGCTGATGCCCATGCCGGTATCTCGGTAGGAGCTGATGGGGCTACCCATCAGGCCTTAGAGGATATTAGCAACCTCTATTATCTACCTAATCTGCACCTGGCTATCCCTTGTGATGCCCTAGAGACCGAAAAAGCCACCCAGGCCCTAGCTTCTATCAACGGGCCAGCTGTGGTAAGATATGCCCGGGAGGCTACCCCCCTAGTCACTACTTCCGATACTCCCTATCAATTTGGTCTGGCTAATGTCATAAGATACCGAACCAAAAAGAAAAACTTTATGGAGGCCTTCCAGACTAAACTCTCTCCTGATTATACCTCAGAAAGAGAAGAACTCACCCTGATTACTTGTGGACCGATGGTGGCTGAGGCGATGCGGGCAGCTTATATCTTAAAAGAAGAATATAATCTGGAAAGTCGAATCTTAAATATTCACACTCTAAAACCAATCGATAAGAAAGCTATCCTAAAAGCAGCCGAAGATACGAGTATCATAATTACCATCGAGGAACATCAGGTAGGAGGATTCGGGAACATCATAGCTGGAGTAATAGCCCAGAATAAAAAATATTCTACCCCTCTGTTAATGGATATGATCGGAGTAGAAGATCGATTTGGTGAATCGGGGTCTCCCTGGGAATTGACTAAGGTATTCGGTCTAACTGCAGAACATATCGCCAAGAGAGCGAAAGAATTGTATGATAAAAAATTAAAATAAATAAAATAATATTGAAGTTTTCCCATAAATTTAAGTGGTTAATAAAATAAGGATTGAGGGTTAATATGTTTAATAAAAAGATTACCATCACTGTCGAAGATGTTAAAATGAGTGCCGAGTTGAATGATAGTAATACTGCACAAAAAATTTGGAAGACGCTTCCTAAATATAAAAATATATTACAAATTTTAAAATTATTAAATTGAATAAAACAGAAAAAATAACTTGAAATGTATCCCATAAAATATTAAAATAATACGGAGGATAAAATGGCAAAAGAAAAAGACAGAACGGAAAAAATTTTAAAAGAACTATTATCCTATAATACTCCTACAATTGGTAATGTTGTAGCTACTTATTCTGACAATCCCTATTGTTTAGGACTTTATGATAATTGGTATGGAAAATGGTATACTAACCAAAAAGTGAAATGTATGTTTCCCGAAAAAGGTAGAAGAATTGGATTTGCTGTAACCCTGGTCTTTTCTTTAGCAGAACCAGGTAAAAAATTTCCCTCTTTCTTAGATCTAATTGAGACATTGGGAAAAGCAAAAAAACCGATTATTATTGTGGCTCATCAAGAATTTCCGGAGGACATTGCCGATAGTGTAGGATTATTTGGTGGGCAAATGACTTCTATGCAACAGGCAAGCGGGGTAGTTGGGGTTATTACCGATGGACCATCCCGAGATTTAGATGAAATGAGAGAGATGGATGTCCAATATATTATGAGTGGAACTACCCCAGGCCATGGTGATTTTGTTATAAAGGAAATCAATGTCCCGGTTATGGTTGCTGGAATGGAGGTTAATCCCGGTGAGATTATTCATATGGATGAACATGGGGCTACTAAATTCCCGGCGGATCGATTAGAAGAAGTCTATAACAATATTTTAAAATTTAGCTTACAAGAAGATAAGCAAGCACAAAACCTTTTAAAAGCAAGAACAGTGGAAGAGATTAAAAAAGCTTGGTCTGAGAGAGTTGAGTAAAGTAATTAAAAAGTGAAATTATTACAAATAATTATTGGATTAATTAATTAAAAACTTTACTAAATACAATTAAATTAAGGAGTATAATCAAAAAATGAAACTGAAAGAAAAAGTGGCAGTAGTAACTGGAGGTAATCAGGGAATTGGTCGAGCTATTGCCTTAGCCCTAAAGCAGCATGAAGCAGAAGTAGTCGTAGCTGATCTTGCATTAAATAATTTAGAAACCGAATATGGAAATCTAATAGGGATTAAAACTGATGTTACTTCAAAGGAAGATATAGAAAAACTAGTTAATGAAGTATTAAAAAGATTTGGTAAAATTGACATATTTGTTAATAACGCAGGAATTTCCAGTATCGGCCGAATATGGGAAATAAGTGATGAAGATTTTGAAAGAAATTTAGCAGTTAATACCAAGGGTGTTTTCATGTGTATGAAAGCGGTTACTCCCATCATGATGAAACAAGGTAGTGGATCGATTATTAATATTGCCTCCAGAGCTGGAAAAGTAGCTGTAGAGTTCCAAGGGCATTACGGAGCGACTAAAGCTGCCGTTATTTTATTAACCAGAAATTTTGCAAATGAATTGGCGCCATTTGGTATACGAGTGAATGCAATATGCCCTGGCAAGGTTGATACCGGAATGATTAGAGGGGAATGGGAAAAGGAAGTTAGCTTAAGAGGTAAGAGCGTGGAAGAAATTGAAAAGGATGTAATCTCTCAAATTCCAATGAGAAGATTGGTGCAACCAGAAGATGTGGCAAATGTAGCTGTCTTTTTAGCTTCCGATTATTCATCAGCAATGACTGGTCAAGCAATTAATGTAAGTTGTGGCTTAGAAATGCGATAATAATTTTAATTCGTACTAAAGGAAAAGAATAGGAATTTATTACTAAAAATATTTTTATAGAAAGAGGAGGTGATAAGACTTTATAGGATTAATTTAGTTTCTTATTTTAGTTTTAGAAAATATAAAAAAGAAAGGATTGGGGAAAATGTATAAAAAATTATTTTTGTTTAGTTTAGTTTTATTAATGTGTTTAACCCTTGCTTTTTGCGTGAATGCTGCTTCACAGTCAATGGTTATTAAACTTTCCCACGGCGATACTGCTGACGGTTCCTACGGGTCTTGTGACAATGGTGCCCTAACTTTTAAGCGCCAAGTAGAAACCCGTTCAGACGGAAGATTGAAAGTTGAAATCTATCCCAATTGTCAGCTTGGTTCAGAAAGAGAAATGTTTGAAAGTGTTATGATGGGAACTACCCAGATGACCTGGTGTTCTACCGCGCCCTTAGCTGGCTGGATTCCTGAAATTAGTGTTTTAAATATCCCTTATTTATTTAACTCACCGGTGGTTGCTTTTAAAGTACTTGATGGAGATTTCGGAAAAGATTTTAATAAACTCTTAATTGAAAAAACCGGTCTTAGATTTTTATCTTACGGTCATATCGGATTTAGACACTTCACCAATAACGTCAGACCAATTAAAACACCAGAAGATATGAAGGGATTAAAGATAAGAACCAGAGAAAATCCTGCTGAAATGCAAATTGTAAAATCTCTCGGCGGTTCTCCCACTCCTATTGCCTGGGGAGAGCTTTATACTTCTCTCCAACAAGGTGTAGTAGATGGACAAGAGAATCCTACTTCCATGATTCAGGTTGCCAAACTATATGAAGTCCAAAAATATTTAACCTTAGATGGACATGTTTTTGGGGTTAACCCGCTTAGTATTAATGAGAAATTTTATCAGTCTCTACCTGATGATTTAAAATTTATTGTTGCTGACTCTGCAAAAATTGCTACCATGGCTTACCGTGGATTATTGGAATTCGGAAATGGAATTGATATCCAGGATTTAACCGCAAAAGGAATGAAAATTTACGCACCCAGCCCAGCGGAAGTAGCACAATTCAAAGAAGCTACCCAAGGTCCAGTTCAAGAATTTCTTGTCAAAGAAATTGGTAATGAATGGATTGACAAGCTACTTGGTGCTATTGAGCAAGCTGAAAAAGAATATGCTTCAGAAAATGAATAAAAAAATATAAAAATAAATAGCAGATGATATTTTTGCAAAGTCTAATTAATTAGAATAGAAGGGGTATTATTAGGAATAATTTCGTATTAATACCCCTTTTAAAAAACATAAAAAAAGGATAAAAAATGATTGAGGAAAATAACTACATTCTAAAAAATCCCTTATACTATTTAAAGTGGTTAAGCGATAAATTAAATACAATTTCCATTTCTATGGTAGTAATTTTAATGTTTTCCATGACTATCATAGTTTTAGCCCAGGTCTTTTTCAGATTTGTATTAAACAATGCTTTTACTTGGGCAGAAGAAATATCTCGTTATTTGATGGTCTGGATCTGCTTTTTGGGTTCGGGTATTGCTTGTAAATACGGGGAACATATTTGTGTAAATTTTATTCTTGAACGATTTCCAAAAAAGATACAAACTTTTATTTCTTTTTTGACTAATATTTGTACCTTAATTTTTCTTTATTTTTGTGTCACGAAAAGTTTTACCTTAGTTCAATTTGTGATTAATCAAAAATCGGCAGCGGCAAGAATTAGCATGGCTTGGGCTTATTGGGCAGTTCCTGTAGGCTGTATAATTATGGCTGTCCATGTTATTTTGGCTCTTTTTGAAAATCCCCAAAAATCGCTTGTTAAATCTAGGATTATGATAAATTAGGGTATAAATCAGAATGTTGTTAATATAATAAATTTAAATAAATAAAAAAAGTTGTTGTCCGTTAGCGTCTAAATATAAATAGCAAAGGAGGATATTAATAAAACTATGATTGAGGTAGCAAAGAAATGGAATTTATTTATTACAGATTCTGAATCTGAGTGTGTAGATATTGAAATTGAAAAGGCAAAGGAAATAGATGCTACAGTAACTCGGGGTAATTGTACTACAGAAGAAGAAGTAATTGAACTTGGTAGATTAACTGATGCCTTACTGGTTGATCTGGCTCCTATTACTGAAAGAGTAATTGATAATTTGGAAAATTGCAAGGTTATCGTCCGTTATGGAATCGGATTAAATAATATCGATATTCCTGCAGCAACTAAAAGAGGGATCTATGTAGTAAATTTACCTACTTTTTGCATCCATGAAGTATCCACTCATGCTGTAGCAATGACCTTGACTTTAGTAAGAAAGTTATTTCAATATACTCAGGATGTGAAATCCGGTTTTTGGGATTTTCAAAGACAATTACCCATTATTGATCTTAGAGAGAGCAAAATTGGTGTCCTCGGTTTTGGGAATATTGCTCGACTTTATATTCAAAAGACCAAAGTATTTGGAGTAGAACATCTGGTATACGATCCTTATATTAAGCAAGAAATAATTGAGGGAATCGGGGCTAAAGCTGTTTCTTTTGAAGAACTTTTAACTCATTCTGATGTCATCTCAATCCATGCTTCCCTAACTAAAGAAACAAAATATCTTTTTGGGGAAGCAGAATTTAAAAAAATGAAGAAGATTGCCTGTATTATCAATACTGCACGTGGAGGAATAATTAATGAAAAAGCTCTTTACCGAGCGTTAAAAGAAGGCTGGATTGCGGGAGCTGGGCTGGATTCAATGGAGCTAGAGCCTCCGTTAAAAAACAACCCTTTATTTGAACTAGACAATGTAGTTCTTACTCCTCATGCTGCATTTTACTCGGAAACAGCTATAAAAAATTTACACGTTTGGGCAATTGAAGCAGTTATTGATGTATATAAAAATAAGATGCCCAATAATTTAGTTAATAAAGAATTATGGAATAAAAAGTAGTAGTTTCTTAAAAAGTGAAAGGGGGAAAAAAGATTAAATCATGAATCAAAAAATTATAGATGTAAAAGGTGTTGCTAAATCAAGCGCACCAATTTCTAATGTAATACAGGCAGGCAACTTTATCTATACTGCCGGTCAAATACCTGTTGATCTAAAAACAGGTATTCCCGTTAAAGGTACTATTGAGGAAAAAGCAAAAAAGACTTTGGAAAATTTGAAATTGGTTTTAGAAGCTGCGGGTGCTAAATTAGTGGATGTAGTTAAAATTACCGTTTTTGTTAGTAATCTAGATTATGTATCAATATTCAATGAGATTTATAAGACTTATTTCCCTATTCAATTTCCCGTACGATCCTGTGTGCAGGTATCACGGCTTGCTTATGGAGTGGAGTTTGAAGTAGAAGCAGTAGCTTATATGGGCAAAGAATAAAATTTAATAATTTAAAAATATGTTTTGGTATGATAATAAGAAAGGATATAATCTAATGACTATTGCCATATTAACTACTGTTTTAATTGTAACTATTGCCTTAGGGATGCCTATTGCTTTTTGCTTAGGCTTTGCAGCTTTAGTTGCCTTCTTTTTTATGGACCCTATCTTGATGGATGTAATTGCCCAAAAAATGTTTACGGGTCTTGATTCTTTCCCCTTAATGGCAATTCCCTTTTTTATCTTTGCGGGTGAATTAATGGGAAGAGGTGGAATAACCAAAAGATTATTACTATTTGCAGATATGGTTGTTGGACGCGTATGTGGTGGATTAGGGCTGGCTAACGTATTAGCCAGTATGATCTTTGGCGGCATAACTGGTTCTGCTATTGCTGATGTCAGTGCTTTAGGTTCTGTTGAAATTCCCATGATGGTTGAGGCTGGATATGATCCGGATTTTTCTGCTGGAATTACTTGTGCCTCTGCCTGTATTGGTCCTATCATACCACCAAGCATTCCTATGGTCATTTATGCCACTGCTGTGGGAGCTTCTATAGGGGGACTTTTTTTAGCCGGTTATCTTCCGGGTATATTGATTGGACTTGCACTTATGATTACTGCTTATTTTATTTCTATTAAAAGAAAATATCCGGTACGTAAAAATAAAATTTCTTTTAAAGGATATATAATTGGAACTAAAGATGCTCTTTCTGCTTTAATTATGCCCCTTATAATTATGGGGGGAATCTTGGGAGGTATTTTTACACCTACAGAGGCAGCCAGCGTCGCCGTAGCCTATACCTTTATTTTAACCGTATTTATTTATAAGGAGGTAAAATTATCTGATTTACCGGATATTCTAAGAAATACGGCAGTAACTACGGCAGTTGTGCTGATTTTAGTGAGCACTTCCAATGTTTTTGCCTGGATAATAATGATGGAACAAGTTGCGGTAAAATTAGGCGGATTATTTGGGTCAATGGATAAATATGTATTTTTGCTTTTTGTAAATTTACTTTTACTATTTGTAGGAACTTTTATGGACAATTGTCCAGCAATATTAATTTTAGCTCCGATATTAACTCCTATTGCCCTTTCGTTGGGCGTCCATCCATTGCATTTTGGCATCATTTTTGTGGTGAATATGGTTATCGGTTTAATTACGCCTCCCCTTGGTCAGGTTTTATTTGTCGCAGTCCCCATTGCCAAAATAAGCTTTGAAAGAGTTACTATGGGCACTTTTCCTTTTTTAATCGTTGAGATCATTATTTTATTAATTATTACTTATGTACCTTTTTTAACACTTTATTTACCAAAATTGTTAGGGTATGCTTAATTTTTAGCCATTGAGATAATATTGAAAAATAAAGAAGGTTTAAATAAGCAAATTAGTTTTTAAATTTATTTCATATTAATTAAAAGGAGAATATACTAAACTAACTCTATCAGGAGAAAAAAGAGAAAAACTGGGAAAAATATTAAAGTCGATCGGTTTAGCCTAATAATGAAAATATTCGGTTATAATAAACTATATAACTTTTATCTCAATGAGCGAGAGGAATGAAATGGGGATTATTGAAGGCGGATTGGAAATTAAATTTCCAAAAATGGTCAAAATAAAGCAAAAATTACCCAGATACCAAATTGGGAATATCCGAGAAACTATTATAGACCAATTTAATCAAAGTAAAATTAATGAACAAATTGCACCAGGTATGTCCATTGCTGTTGCAGTGGGAAGCAGGGGAATTAACCATCTATATGAAATAGTAGAGGCAGTAGTTAACGAGTTGAAAAAGAGAAAAGTCAGACCATTTATTGTCCCAGCCATGGGGAGCCATGGTGGAGCTACTTCGGAAGGACAAAGAAATATTTTAGAAGGTTATGGAATAAGTGAGGCAAATTTAAAAATTCCTGTTAAATCTTCAATGGAAGTAATTGAAATAGGTAAAAGCAAAGAAGGTCTACCAGTTTATTTTGATAAAAATGCTTTTCTAGCAGATGGTGTCGTCCCAATTAATCGTGTCAAAGTTCATACAGATTTTAGAGGAGAGATTGAGAGTGGACTGCTGAAGATGTTGGTGATAGGCTTGGGGAAACATAAAGGTGCTACTGAGATTCATAAATTGGGTTTTGAAAATTTTCATTGGGCAATACCGTATTTTGGTAGTATCATTCTTAAAAAAGTGCCGATAATTTTTGGAATTGCACTTATAGAAGATGCTTTTGAAAATATAGCTGAGATCAAAGCCTTGATTCCTTCAGAGATTATTGATCAAGAAAAGGAATTGCTAAAAAAATCAAAAGAAATTATGGCAAGAATTAATATTCCGGAAATAGAATTATTAATTGTAAATGAAATTGGTAAAAACATTAGCGGGAATGGATTAGATCCTAATGTTGTCGGGCGTTTTCGGGGGAAACAGAAAAATGATCTAAAAGCACCAGATATTAAAAGAATTATCATTCTTGATCTTTC
>Ga0315285_10008932_pt1 | contig 10266 bp, 5 predicted proteins | sample YL17G09_36_MG_FD_203698 | JGI IMG/M metagenome (GOLD analysis project Ga0315285, IMG submission 203698) | Sediment microbial communities from Yellowstone Lake, YNP, Wyoming, USA - YL17G09_36 | ecosystem: Environmental > Aquatic > Freshwater > Lake > Sediment | place: USA: Wyoming | collected... | reverse complement strand
TGAACACTTGAGAACGCCCTATCAGGCGTTCCAGGATAAAATGCGAGAAAAAGAGAAAAATTTAAGGTGAGTTGATGGTTTTGAAAAATCAGGAGAAAGTTAATTCAGGAAATCACATAAATTTTTTTACAAAATGTTTATTTTCTTTATAAATTGTGATTATAAATATTTATTTTAAAGATAATTTATACTTTTTATAAATTAGTAAAAATAGTTATTGAGGGGTCTAGGTATTTTAGAGGGAGGAAGAAAAGATATGAAAAAATTAGGTTTAATCCCAAAAATTCATCCTAAACTTCCGGATTCTAGACCCCACAATATTAATAAGAATTAATCCAATGTATATATATTTTCTGTTTTTACATAAATTTCAATTTCAATCAGTAATAACGTTAATCCCATTTTGTAGAAATTGATTTTTCATTTTTTATTTAAAATTTTGATTTGATTAAGGAATGTTTATTTTTTTACTTTAGCTGCAATAAATACCTCGCCCAATTTAAAAAGCATAACAGTTATTCTATTTATTCTTATTTTTTTCTCTAAAAATACTTTATAAGATATTGGAATTAGAAAATTAATATAAGATGTAATTTTCCATGGAAGAATGTTTGTTTTGGCACTTAATCCATTACTTTCAAGCAATTTTTTAAGTTCTTCCCATGTTCTACAATTAATATGAAAACCTGTTTTTTCCTTTTGTTTAGGATCTTTACTATACGCAGAAATATCACCACGAGTATATGGTGTTATTGCAGTAAAAATATATTCTCCTCCATTTTTTAGTACCCTTCTTATTTCAGAAAGATGAATATTAATGTCATCAGGATGTATGTGTTCAAAAACAGATGTACTTATTACAAAATCAAATGAATTATCTGGAAAATTTAATTTCACTCCCATTGTTTTAAAAAATTTCAAATTTTTTATATTCCCATAGAATTCTTTTGCTTCTTTAATATGAAATCGATTTATATCAATTCCAGTAACATAATTCCCCTCTTTAGCAAGCAAAGCAGATAGATGCCCAAAACCACATCCTAAATCAAGAATTAATTTTTTACTTCCAATAGTCTTTTTTAAAAATTTATTAAACTCAATAGCGCCTATTAGATAATTTTTTGACATTTCTTCTCTTTTTTCATCTGAAACAAAAGAATATATTTTTTCATAGACATCTGTATATTTGCTAGCGCGCTCTCTTTTATCAGCTTTTAACAATTCTTCTGCTAAATCGTTTTCTAGTTTAATCCACTCTTCCTTTATTATGTGTTTTTTCATTTTTTATCACATAATTCTATTATAGGTATAAACATAACATTAATCATTTAAAGATAACTGATTCTTTATTCTTCCCAATGTAAATTAATTTTTTTACTAATATTATAGTAATTTTATTTATTTATCAATTAATATAGTTGTTGTAAGAAAAAATGTAAGTATCAATTTTTTTTATTTTAACTTTTTAGTCAGTTATGAAATATTTTGATCACCTATAAATCCGCTTTTAACTTTTGAAAAGAAATTTCCATTACAAATTTTATTTTTCTATAATTTTTTTTTAGAAATATATTTATTTTATTAATATATAACCGATAAATTAAAATACTTAATCTTCTTTCTCATACTAATAATTCAAAAAAGAAAATATAATTATATATACTATAAGGAGGAAAAAAATGAAAATAAAAATTGGAATAAGTTTAGTATTGATGCTGTTGATAGTTGCGTCTACTTTTACTGTTGTCGGCAACACCATACGATCAGGAGAAGGAAGAGGCTCAGCATTGCCTATAGAGGTTAGTAAAAAAGTATGGGATGGTAATAATTGGGCTGAAACAGTTACTGCTTATTATGGTGAAGCAGTGAGATTTAATGTTACAATTAAATATCATAAAAATTGTCAAAATGGCTTATATGCTAGCAATATAATTGTGATTGACACATTACCAGCAGGTTTAGCATATGAAGGAAATGCCAACTATGAATATAGTTTTATTTTAAACAACATAGTTACTTGGAATCTTACTAAAGATTATGGAATATATCTATTGGATAATCAAAGTATCTCAGTTGAATTTGATGCAGAAATTATTGGTTACAATCAAAATATCAACTATGTAGAAGTGAATGCCTATGAAACCGGTTGCGGTTGGTCTCTTTATGGAAATGATGATGCAACCGTAGACGTTGTTGATCCATTAGTGGTTGATAAACAAGTATACAATTCAAATACAGGTCAATGGGTTGACGAATTACCTGGTCCTATTAAGAAAGTTAACAATATAAAATTCAGAATTACTGTAACATTTAATGGATATTACGAGACTCAGTTAACGAAAAACATGATAGTAAATGATTACCTACCAGCCTGCTGTCTAGAATATGCAGGTAACGAAATATTCACTTATCCAGATCCAGATCTATTTCAAGATCCAGTTATTACAGTTTCTCAGGATTTAAAACATGTAAAGTATGATTGGACAAACAAATTATTCAATCTTTTTGCGGGAGAAAGTATAGTAATAGTTTATGAAACAGATGTTGTTGAATACTGCTACAGTACTGTAATTAATAATGCATATATAGACCTTTATAATTCGCTTGTTCATCTATCTGATGACGATAGTGCGACAGTAAATTGTTATCCACCGGATTCAACAATTCAAAAGAAGGTTTGGGATCCAGTTGAGAATGAATGGGTAGAACAGATAAGTGTATATTTAGATGATACCGTAAGATTCAAAATTGACCTTACATATTATGGAAACTATAATCTAATTGGTATAAGTATTCTTGATCAATTACATTCCTCAATGGAGTATGCAGGCAACGCAAATCCACCAGAAACTGCTGAATCAGGAAATTTCATCTGGTGGAATTTCACTGAGCCTTTAAACGATAGTGAAACTATTACCATAGAATTTGACGCCCTTGCAATAAGCGGAACTGGATCTAGTCCTGGGTTAAACACAGTAACCGTAACTGCCTTTGAAAATGGTTTACCTTTTGTAAAAAGTGACACAGCAGGTGTTATTGTGAAAACCAATCAACCACCTTCTGCACCAGATATTACTGGTGATACAAATGGGCTGGAAGGGCAAGAATTAACATTCGATGCAGTCTCCTCTGATCCAGATGGTGATGATATCTTTTATATGTTTAATTGGGGAGATGGTACATTTAGTGACTGGCTTGGCCCAAAACCATCAGGCGTAGAAATAAAAGCCACAAACAGCTGGGATAACGCAGGGACATACAATGTTAGAGCAAAAGCTAAGGATTCTAGTCTAGGTTTTGAAAGCGACTGGTCATTCTACCCAGTAATTGTTAAGATCGTAGTACCTCCAGTACCTAGTCTTAATGTTACTATAAAAAGTGGTATTAGTCTTTCTATAAGTATAAAAGTAGAAAACAATGGGGAGTTAGATCTAAACAATATAGCCTGGAATATCACAGTTAATAGAATAGGAATAATAAAAAAATTACTATGGCAAAAAAATGATGTTATTACTTCACTACCAATCGGTAATAATGAGGTATTAATCGCAAGTCCAACTGGGTTTGGAGCATTTAATGTAACCGTAAAAATAGATGCACCAGGCCTTGATCAAATTGTAGTATCAAAAGAAGGACTAGTTATCTGGAAAATCATATTGCTATAATAAATAAAAGATCTTTGCACTTTAACTAGTGAAACACTCCCTCCTTTTTCTTTTTATTTTCTACCATATTTCATTTACCAGAGACGAATATAGTTTACAATATAAGCTTAGTTCTTTTAAAAATAAAAAGTTAACGCCATTAATGATAAATATAAATCTATATAATAAAAAAGTATATAAATCATATTTATCTTTTGTTTATAAAGTAAATAATAAGTTTATTAAGTTAAAATCTAGTAAAATATCGATAATGGGGAAAACTATGATAAAAAAATCTATTGTAATAATTGGTATAGCATTTGCTTTATTCGCTATTGTATTAAGTGGATGTAACGAGCAAAGCCTAGATAAAGAAAGTACTAGTAAATTTATTGGAACTTGGAAAGTATCTGAGAGAAACGAAACATGGACATTTTATGAAAATAAAACAGTTGAAATAATTTACGGGATGAATGGAAAGTTCTCTACAAAGATTTACAATTGGAATGAAACAAATGATGAACTATGTACTAGTCTACCACTAGTTAATAATAGTATTACACGCTGCGGCATTTATGAATTTAACAACAGTAGCTCATCTTTTATATGGACAACTACTGAACCACAAACTACATTAATATTTGTTAAAATTTAATAATAACATTAAAAAGATTCGAGTGTTTCCATAATGAAAAAAAGAAAGTTAGTATGGTTTTATTATTAATTTTATTATTCTAACAGGTATTTAAATATTGGAAACGCATTTATAAATCGTTCTATTAGTCCTAAGAAAAATGTACTAGGTAATAATTTGTTTCTTGGTATGACTACCTTAAGTGTTGCCCAATCGCTCTCAGCATTATATATGTCTCTAGATTTGGCTTTAATTAAATAAGTCCCTCTTTTAGACCATATATGACTTAGATTTACCCCTTCACCAGAATTGTATGATCCAATCCAATCAGTGTTGTCATTGTCTCCCCAATCGATCCAGTAAGATATATCATCACCTTCAGGATCTGTCGTGATAAATGTATAGTCGTATTCTTCTCCTACTTTTCCTTTTGTTGGTCCGAAAATCTCTGGCGTATTCGGTGGTTCGTCCGCAATGACATAAACTGTTTTTGTTTCTATATCATTTGAATAATCATTATCATTAACTCTCAAGGTGACAGAATAATTTCCCTCCTCATTCCATGTTATTGTTGTTGTAGAACTAATATGGGATTCATCATACACACCATCACCATCCCAATCCCACTCATACAAAACAATAAAACCATCAGGATCATAACTATCTGACGCATCAAAAGTAACTATTTCATCTATTATGGGATATGTTGGTATCCATTCAAACTTTGCAACAGGAGGACGATTTAAAACATTTACTATTTTTGTTTCCATATCGATTATATTATCATTATCAGTGACCTTGAGGGTAACGAGGTAACCACCTGGTTGAAACCATGTGTGGTTTGCCATGGGAGTATTATTACTTTCATCAAAAACACCATCACCATCCCAATCCCACTCATACAAAACAATAACACCATCAGGATCATAACTATCTGACCCATCAAAAAAAACTGTTTCACCTGAAATAGGGTGAGTTGGTGCCCATACGAAATCGGCAATAGGCGGTTTAATTGCTACATAGACAATTTGTGCCATTATACTGTTTTCATCATCATCATCAGTAACCCTGAGGACAACAAGGTAACCACCTGGTTGAAACCATGTGTGGTTTGCCATGGGAGTATTATTACTTTCATCAAAAACACCATCACCATCCCAATCCCACTCATACAAAACAATAATACCATCAGGATCATAACTATCTGACCCATCAAAAGTAACTGTTTCACTTGGGTCTGGGTATTCAGGTGTCCATATGAAATCAGCTACAGGAGGTATATTCCCTATATAGACAAGTTTTGTCTTAGTGTCATTAATACCATCATTATCTTTGACTTTTAGTGTGACTAGATAACTATCTTCCTCATACCATGTATGTGTTGCTGTTGGAGCAGTATGACTTTCATCATATATACCGTCATTATCCCAATCCCACTCATACAAAACAATAACACCATCAGGATCATAACTATCTGACCCATCAAAAGTAACTGTTTCACTTGGGTCTGGGTATTCAGGTGTCCAATAAAAATCTGAAACTGGAGGTAAATATACTACACCAAAACAATATATAAATCCATCACATGAACTAATATAAACATTTTCATCAGCAACCGCAGGAGAAGTAATCACTGCATTGCCAGTGGTATAACTCCATATCTGGTTACCAGTCTCAGCAAATAAACAATACAGCTTTTTATCATTGGATCCGATGTAAACCTTACCATCAGCAACCGCAGGAGAAGACCATATTAAATTATCTGTTGTATAGCTCCATATCTTGCTACCTGTATCAGCATCTAAACATAATACCTTCCCACTACAATAACCGCCGATGTAGACTCTTCCATAGGCGACTGCTGGAGAAGAATACGTTACACAAAAAGGAGAATAACTCCATATTTTACTACCTGTGTCAGCATCTAAACAATATATATTATCATCTTCTGAACCAATGTAGACTTTTCCATTTACAACAGCAGGAGAAGACTTCACTGAACCATCTGTTGTGTAGCTCCATATTAAAATTCCTGTATCTAAATCTAAACAATACACGTTCTTATCTTGTGAGCCGAAGTAGATTTTTCCATTTACAACAGCAGGAGAAGACTTCACTGAACTACCTGTTGTATAATTCCAAATTTTGTTACCTGTGTCAGTATCTAAACAATACATTTTTTTATCATCGGATCCGACGTAGACTTTTCCATCAGCAACCGCAGGAGAAGAATATCCCCCACCGGAAGTAAAACTCCATATCTTGCTACCCGTGTCAGCATCTAAACATAATACCTCATCATTTTCATTAATGTAGACCTTTCCATCAGCAACCGCAGGAGAAGAAAGATAAACACCATCGTCAGTGGAATAATCCCAAATTTTACCACCTGTATCAGCATCTAAGCAATACACCTTATTATTATTGGACCCGACATAGACCCTACCATCAACAACTGCAGGAGACGCTACAGAATCACCTATATAATAACTCCATTTAACACTATTTGTGTTGGGTGCATTAGAGGTAGAATATCCACTATTATTAAGATCATGATGAAACATAGGCCACCAATCGACATTTACAGAATTGCTAGGGATTTTATCATTTAATTCATTAAGATTATTAGAGATTTCCATTGTATTATCTTCGCTTTTAATTTCTCTGATATTCCCACTGATACTTGGTACAAAACTCGCTCCAACAAACAATACAATTATACATAAAACCAAGCTTATATTAAACGAACTATATTTCGTGTTTTTTACCTCCCTGTTATAATTTTAGTAGTTATTATAATATTATAATCAAATTTAAACTTTTATCTAGATTCCAACCTAAAATATAAAAAAATTGGTATAGAATTGGGAAAAACTATATTAAATATTCACAATATGCATTATCAAGGGAGAATCCTATGAATACAAGCAGAGTATTTAATTTAATTAAAATGAAAGTTAATTTTAAACCTCAAACATTCGTTTTCCTAGTTGTAATTCTTTTATTAGGATCATCTTTTTTACCTGTATCATTACCTCAGAAGATCAATCAAACATATGAACAATGTATAACAAGTATTGACGGGCAAATCTTGTTTGCTCCTATGTATTCTTTTACAACGTATTTAATTTATAATACAGGTGCAGTGAATCATACTTGGTCAAGTAACTATTATCCTGGTGCAGGTGTATGTTGGTTAGGTGATGGCACGATTCTTCGTACAATTAAAACAGGGATGTCTGGAACAGGTGGATCAGGCGGTGGGATTCAAAAGATACTGTGGGATGGGACTATAACCTGGGATTTCCGATACAATACTGATGGCCATCTAAGTCATCATGACATTAATGTTTTACCCAATGGTAATGTTTTAATGATTGCTTGGGAAACAAAAACACGCGCTGAGGCTATTGCTGCAGGACGTAATCCAAGTACTGTTCAAAGTACTTTTATGCCTGATCATGTGATCGAAGTCGAGCCAACAGGCCCAACAACTGGTGAAATTGTTTGGGAGTGGCATGCTTGGGATCATCTTATCCAAGATTATGATTCTTTAAAAAATAATTATGGAGATGTAGGAGATCACCCTGAATTAATTGATATTAATTTTGTAACACAGTTGCAGTTAGGAGATTGGCTTCATACAAATTCGATTAATTACAATGAACAATATGATCAAATAATTGTAAGTGTTCATAATTTCAATGAAATATGGATTATTGATCATAGCACGACAACAGAAGAAGCTGTAGGACATACTGGTGGTAACAGTGGAAAGGGAGGCGATCTTCTCTATCGGTGGGGTAATCCACGAGCATACCGCGCGGGAACCATAAGTGATCAGAAGTTTTTTAGTCAACATGATACTTCGTGGATAGCATCTGGTTGTCCTGGAGAAGGGAATTTACTCGTTTTTAACAATGGAGTTGGTCGTGGGTATTCTTCTGTTGATGAAATTGTACCTCCTGTAGATAGTTATGGAAATTATGATTATACACCTGGAGAAGCTTATGGACCAGAGGATCCAGTATGGAGTTATACAGGTAATCCTCCACCTAGTTTTTATGCTAGCTATGTTTCTGGTGCTGAAAGACTTCCGGATGGTAATACGCTTATTTGTAATGGAGAGACAGGTAAGTTCTTTGAAGTAACCCCAGATAAAGAAACTGTTTGGCAGTATACAAATCATTATCCATCGCCTAATATGAACGATTTGTTTAAAATCGAATATATACCACCACCTCAGGAGCCACCAGTACCTAATATCCCTGATTTAGACTGTTCTGGAAGTCTTTCATGGACCGACATTGAACCAGGTGCAACAGTGAATGGAATTTTTCAGCTACAAAATATCGGAGATTCAGGCTCATTACTGAATTGGACAATCAACGTTTCATCAATTGAATGGGGAACATGGACATTTAATCCTGAATCCGGTGAAAATCTTACTCCTGAGGATGGACAAGTGACAGTACAAGTATCAGTTGTTGCACCAAATGAAGTAAATTCGGAATTCGAAGGGTACATAAGAGTTGAAAACCAAGACAATCCTGAAGATTTCGATATTGTTCCTGTTATCCTAAAAACTCCAGTTAATAAAAATATTGTTCAAACAATGATCTATCAACTTCTAATAAAATTTAGACATTTGTATTTAGAAGAAATATATAATTTATTTTTAAATTTAATATACAGCTCACATTTCTAATAACTAAAGTATCTTTCTAAAGCCAAAAATGGATTTGGAATATTATTATATAATATTTATAAATAATTATAAAAATTAAATATAGGAGGCAGAAGTATTTCTATATCAAAATCAAACTTTCGTGTTAAATATACATTTGAGTCAAATAATAATGAAATTAGATATTTTTCCAATAATATACATATCGAGCCTGTGATTAATTTTAATAAATATATAATATTACGATCTAATTTAAACTTTTATCTAGGTTCCAACCTAAAATACAAAAAAATTGGGATAGAATTGAGAAAAACTATATTAAATACTTACAATATATATATTCAAGGGAGAATTTTATGAATAAGAGTGTAGTATTTAATTTTATTAATATGAAAGTTTACACTAAACCTCGAACGATCGTATTCCCAATTGTTATTCTTTTATTAGGATCATCTTTTTTACCTGTGTCATTACCTCAGAAAATCGATCAAACCTATGAGCAGTGTATAAAAAGGATTGACGGCCAAATCTTGTTTGCTCCTATGTATTCTTTTACAACGTATTTAAGAGATAATACTGGAGCAATAAATCATACATGGCCAAGTAGTTATTTCCCCGGTGTTATGGTACGGTGGTTGGGCGACGGGACGATTCTTCGTACAATAAGAGTTGGTGTAGGTCCTGGTGGTGGTGGGGCTGGTGGCGGTGTTCAGAAAATATTATGGGATGGGACGGTTGTATGGGATTTTCGATATAATACCAATGGAGTTCTTAGTCATCATGATGTTAAATCGTTGCCTAATGGTAATGTGTTGTTGATTGCTTGGGAAACTAAAACACGGAACGAAGCTATTGCTGCAGGAAGAAACCCAAGTTATGTTCCTTTTGGGCTTTGGCCTGACCATATAATTGAGGTTCAACCGACTGGGCGTTCAAGTGGGACAATCGTCTGGGAGTGGCATGTCTGGGATCATCTTATTCAGGAATATGATTCTTCAAAAGCAAATTATGGTGTGGTAGGAGATCATCCAGAATTAGTTGATGTTAACTATGCGTCATCAGGACAAGATTGGATGCATACTAATTCTATTGATTATAACGAAAAGTTTAACCAAATACTAATCAGTATCTGTTATTTTAATGAAATTTGGGTTATTGACCATAGCACAACAACAGAGGAAGCAGCAGGACACACCGGGGGAAGTGGTAAGGGTGGTGATCTTCTTTACCGCTGGGGTAACCCACAAACATATGACGCAGGGACCTCAAGTGATCAAAAATTTTTTAACCAACATGATGCC
>Ga0315285_10008931_pt1 | contig 10266 bp, 10 predicted proteins | sample YL17G09_36_MG_FD_203698 | JGI IMG/M metagenome (GOLD analysis project Ga0315285, IMG submission 203698) | Sediment microbial communities from Yellowstone Lake, YNP, Wyoming, USA - YL17G09_36 | ecosystem: Environmental > Aquatic > Freshwater > Lake > Sediment | place: USA: Wyoming | collected... | reverse complement strand
TCAGACGTCTGCCACTGTTTCTTAGGCTGCCCAAAGTAAAGGCCGCCGGTAAGCTCTCGGACCACCATAAGGTCTACATCTTTTATAATTTCAGGCTTGAGACTTGTTGAATTGACCAGCATGGGCAAGACTTTTATCGGACGCAAGTTGGCAAAAAGTTCCAGTTCCTGGCGCAAAGCTAGAAGCCCATCTTCGGGTCGCACTTTAGCCTTCGGGTCATCCCATTTCGGTCCGCCGACAGCCCCGAGCAAAACAGCATCACTGGCCCGGCACATCTTCAAAGTTTCTTCAGTCAGGGCAACGCCATGTATGTCTATGGATGCCCCACCGACCAGGCCATGCTGAAATTTAAAGCCGTGACCGAATTTCTTCCCCACAGCCTCCAGGACTTTTATGGCTTCACTGGCCACCTCAGGGCCGACGCCATCGCCTAATAGTGCCGCGATATTGAATTGCATCTCACTATACTCCAGTTAGTTTCTTCTTGGTATATTCAACAAGCCCACCAGCATTTATGATTCCCATCATAAAATCAGGATAAGGTTCAGCAACAAAAGTCCTGCCTCGAGTAACATTAACTATTCTTCCGATAGCCAGGTCGACTTCAAGAACATCGCCAGCTTCGGTTCCGTCAACGGCTTCGATACACTCCAGAAGGGGCAATCCTATATTGATAGAATTGCGAAAGAAAATACGGGCGAAACTTTTAGCAACAACGCAGGATATGCCCGCAGCTTTTATAGCTAACGGGGCGTGCTCCCGCGATGAGCCGCAACCGAAATTGGTGTCAGCCACAATGATATCCCCAGGCTGAACCTTGGTTAAAAATTCAGGGTCTATGTCTTCCATACAATGTTGAGCCAGTTCTTCAGCCTCAGATAGATTGAGATAGCGAGCTGGAATAATGGCATCGGTATCCAGGTTAGCGCCATACTTGTGAACCTTACCCTTAATTTTCAAAGAATATTCCTCCTTCGAAACTGAACGGGAGCCCCCAACTCTGCCGAATTCTATTTACTCTGTAAAGTAGCTCTCATTAACTCGACTGTATACGGATTCCAGGTCGACATCGTGGCGGACATCCCCTGCCTCAACTATAACCACGAGTAAAACTTACCCCTATGCTTTGCCCACTTATCCAAACCATACTTTCTAATCTTTCTCAGATTTTCCTTTGGGACATTACCATGTAATAGCTTGAGAAATTCGAACTTCCCACATCCTTCAAGCTCATCACACTCCCAACAACCTTCGAGGTTTTTTAACTCGACACATCTCTTGATCTCACAAGGTTTTGAACATCCGTCGCCACCAGCTCTGCACGGAGTGTCACATCCCAATTCAGATATGGTATGTAAGACCTGGAGGTATTCGTCATAGTGCTCCAGCTCTTTAACAGCAGCACTTTTGACCTCTGCATACTTATCGAATCGTACCGCTTGCAGCTCACTCGTCAAATCCCGTGCCAATTGCGTGACTTTACTCCGGTAACGAAGGCAGTCACCGCAATACAGGCCACAGTATGCAGTTAGTTCAGCATCTAGATTATTCTTTTCATTCATAACACAGTCCCCAGGAAAAACAATATGGCTACAGCTATCTTTACCACCGGGCAAATCTTTATCGGCAAAATCGACGTTCTGGCTCCAGTTGACGCGGTCAATATAGCCATGACCACAAGCATCGCTGCACAGGTCCGATAAACAATAGTAGAAGCCTCATTCTGTGACCCACCCCAAAGGGTGACAAACAGCACTAGTAGACCTATAAAGCATAGGGTCAGTCCTTCGGCAACCCACTCCATGGTTATTATCCGCTTGTTATCCTGGGATATTTGCCCAAAACCGTTAACCACAGATTTAGTCGGGATAATGTGGGCTATCCCCCACAGTGTTATTACACCGGCCCCCACATATAGCAGAATATCGCTAATCATGGCAAATTTCTCCCTTTAGTCTTATATCAGGCGGCAGCGCTGCCGGAAGATTATCTCTCCTCAACGCCAAACTGGGCACAGACTATGGAGAACCCTCCGTTCACTTCTTCGAAATATATCCTTACCTTCTTCCCCTCATGGAAAATCGGCTGGTCTTCCACCGCCTGCGTAATTCCTCCAACCGTTCCGCCGGGAGTAACAATTTGAAGCATATTTTCGGCAAACGGAGTCCCTTTCACATAATTTTCAATTCTCAAGTCTGTATAAGTAAAGATACCGGTTCTCTCCTCGTTCCATTTGCTCTCTACTTTTTCAACCGTGCCCTCGACTATGTAGTCGGCTACCTGTGTTATATAAGACTTATCGGTACATTCTTTTATCAGCATCCCAGCCCCACCAGATTGCTTCACTATAATCTGCCCCCCTGGTGACGGTGCGCCAGAGGGTTTGTTAAGACATGCAAACCAGCCAATAACAAAACTGACCAATATAAAAACTATTAAAACTACGCGGATGCTTTTCACATTTTTCATCATAGCCTCCAATAATGAAGGTATCAGCCTGCGATCTCCGCCGGGCTGGCAATCCTTCCCACAACGGCGCTGGCGGCGGCTACCGCCGGATTCGCCAGATAGACTTCAGACTGAGGGCTGCCCATCCTGCCGACGAAGTTCCGGTTGGTTGTCGAGACACAGCGCTCACCCGCAGCCAGCACTCCCATATATCCCCCAAGACAAGGGCCGCAGGTAGGTGTACTAACCACTGCCCCAGCTTTGATGAAAGTCTCTATTAAGCCTTCATGCAGCGCATCGAGATAAACTTGCTGTGTGCCCGGAATGATAATGCACCTCACTTCAGGACTAACCTGTCTGCCTTCAAGTATCTTCGCTGCCAGCCTCAGGTCGTCAAGACGCCCGTTAGTGCAGCTGCCGATAACCACCTGGTCAATCTTTATGTCAACTACCTGGCTTACCGGCTTCACGTTGGAAGGCAAGTGCGGCAAGGCTATCTGCGGCTCAAGTTTGCTCACATCATACTCAATTACTCTGGTATATTCCGCGTCATCGTCCGGCTCGTAAGCTGTGTACGAACGATTGGCTCTACCTTTGACATATTGCAGCGTCTTACTATCCACTCTGAAGACACCGGCTTTAGCCCCAGCCTCAATCGCCATATTTGCCATCGTGAAACGTCCGTCCATAGACAGAGCACCAATGGCTTCGCCTGTAAACTCCATAACCGAATAAAGAGCGCCGTCAACGCCGATATTACCTATAGTGTAAAGTATAAGGTCCTTACCACCTACCCATTTCCCCAGCTTTCCATGATAGACAAACTTTATAGTCGGCGGCACTTTCATCCATATTTCACCGGTGGCCATAGCCACAGCAATATCCGTCGACCCCATACCGGTGGCGAAGGCACCCAATGCACCGTAGGTGCAGGTATGAGAATCAGCGCCAACGACCACTTCCCCGGGCAAGACGAGGCCCTGCTCCGGTAAAAGCACGTGCTCGATGCCCATTCTACCGACTTCAAAATAGAGTAAATCATATTGCCGGGCAAACTCTCGCATCATCTTGGCTTGCTCAGCGGAGAGTATATCTTTATTGGGGCAAAAATGGTCGGGCACCATCACTACCCTTTTCGGGTCATAGACCTTATTCACTCCCAGTCGCTGGAACTCTTTTATTGACAGAGGAGCCGTGATATCGTTCGACAAAACCAAATCAACCCTGACGTTTATAAACTCGCCAGGGCTGATTTTATCTTTGCCCGAATGAGCTGCTAGAATCTTCTCAGCTAAAGTCAAAATTCATCACCTCAGTTTCCCAACTTATCCTCTTACTCTGGGAATCATGAGCACGAGCACAGCGATTGCGGCAACGATAGTCGCTATCAGATACCAGCCCACACCAGCCGCCAACCCTATTGCTGCTGTGATCCATACACTGGCTGCAGTCGTCAAACCCATTACATGGTCGCCGCGCATACCACGAAAGATAACGCCGGCACCTATAAAACCGATACCGGTCACCACTCCAGCAGCCACCCGTGAGGGATCTACTCCATCGCCAAAGCCGAAAAGTGAGACTACTGTGAAAAGAGCAGAACCAACAGAGATTAGAATATGGGTACGCAGACCTGCAGGCTTATTAGCCCGCTCCCGCTGATAACCGATACCAGCTCCCAGTGCTGTTGCCAAAAGCAGGCGCAGGACAATCTCTACTTCTGTATTCATCAGAATCTCTCACTCTTTTCTTGCTTTCTTGACCGCCAGGAGCCGATTCAGAGCATTCATATAGGCTTTAGCGCTGGCAACGATAATATCCGTGTCGGCACCACGCCCGGTATAACTTGCGCCATCGCTCTCTATCCTGATAAGTACCTCACCGATAGCATCGATACCTTCAGTCACCGATTTCACTGTGAACTCAGTAAGCTTATTAGGTACCTTGACTATTCGATTAATGGCTTCGTACACAGCATCCACCGGTCCGGTACCCAAAGCAGCATCAGCCACAGCCTGGCCACCAGGATTAATGAGCCTTACCGTAGCCGTCGGAATATTATGATTGCCGCATGAAACTTCAACGTGGTCGAGATGATAAACTTCGGAAACAGTGCGCAGCTCTTCAGCTATCACAGACTCGATATCACGGTCTGCGACTTCTCGTTTCTTATCAGCCAATTCCTTAAAAGCCTGGAAGGCATGCTTGAATGATTCTTCGTCCAGAATATAGCCGAGTTCAGCCAACCGTTCCTTAAAAGCGTGCCGACCGCTCAACTTGCCCAGTACCAGGCTGCTGGCTGGAATACCAACCGATTTCGGGTCCATAATCTCGTAGGTAATCGCCTTTTTAATTATTCCATCCTGGTGAATGCCTGATTGATGGCGGAAGGCATTGGCACCGATAATAGCTTTGTTAGGCTGAACAGCAAATCCGGTAAGCTCGCTCACCAGCCGGCTCGTCTTATAAATCTGCGTGGTATCAATATTCGTGGACAGGTGGTAAAAGTCACTTCGGGTTTTGAGCGCCATGACAATCTCTTCCATGGAAGCGTTACCCGCTCGCTCGCCTATGCCATTGACGGTACACTCAACCTGTCGCGCACCTCTTCGTATCGCTTCCAGGCTATTGGCTACTGCCAACCCCAAATCATTATGGCAATGCACGCTAACCACAGCCTTACCAATATTAGGCACGTTCTTAAATATACCTTCAATCAAGTCCCCAAACTCTTGCGGGATGGCATAACCGACCGTGTCCGGTATATTTAACGAAGTCGCACCGGCACTAATTACCGCCTCAGATATCCGATAAATGTATGCCGGCTCAGTTCGACTGGCATCCATTGGCGAGAATTCCACGTCTTCCGTATATCTCTTAGCCCTAGCTACCATGTCGCGTGAAATTTCCAGAATCTCATCGCGAGTCTTCTTTAGCTGATAAAGAAGATGTATATCCGAAGCAGATAGAAATACATGAATTCGAGGTCTTCTCGCTTTTTTTATCGCCTCCCATGCCCTGTCTATGGCTTCGGCGTTGGCATGGGCCAGGGCACACACGGATGACTTCTTAATTTCCTTGGCTATAAGCTGAACTGCCTCGAAATCTCCCGGTGAGCTTATAGGAAAGCCAGCTTCAATAACATCGATGCCGAGCTTTTCCAATTGTTTGGCAATGTCCAGCTTATCCTGGGCATTCAGGCCAGCCCCGGCTGCCTGCTCGCCATCACGCAAAGTGGTGTCAAAAATGATAACTCTGTCCATTTTGCTCCGTTAATCTAAGCCTTTAGCCACGGCATCATACTTCTCAATTTCTTACCTACGATTTCAATCTGATGTTCAGCATCCATTTTCTTCAGGGCATTGTAAACAGGACGTCCTGCCTGGTTTTCCAGAATCCACTCCCTGGCAAAGCTACCGGTCTGGACTTCGGCGAGAATTTGCCTCATCCTATCCTTAACCAGGTCATCAATGATCCTTGGCCCCCGAGTATAGTCACCGTACTCGGCAGTATCGCTGACCGAGTAACGCATATAGCTCAAGCCGCCCTGATACAATAGGTCAACTATAAGTTTTAGCTCATGAAAGCATTCGAAATAAGCGATTTCCGGCTGGTATCCAGCTTCAACCAGCGTCTCAAATCCAGCCTTAACCAAAGAGGTAACTCCACCGCAGAGCACTGTTTGCTCGCCGAAAAGGTCGGTCTCAGTTTCCTCAGCAAAAGTGGTCTCCAATACACCGGCTTTGGCGCAGCCGAGACCTCTGGCATAAGCTAAGGCAATATTTTTCGCCTTGCCTGAAGCATCCTGATATACAGCCACCAGGGCCGGCGCTCCCGAACCTTCGGTATAAAGCCGCCGCAAAATATGGCCCGGACACTTTGGCGCAATCATGGTCACATCCACATTAGAAGGCGGCAAAATCTGCCCAAAATGAATATTAAACCCATGGGCAAACATCAGCATCTTACCCGACGATAGCTCCTTTTCAATTGCTTCACGATAAACCTTCGACTGTAGAGTATCGGGGACAAGCATGACAATTATGTCCGCTTCCCTGGCGACTATAGCAGCGTCGGTTACCTTGAAGCCTGCCTTCTTAGCGCTTTTCCAGCCCTCAGTGTCTTTAGCTTCAGCAACGAGTATCTGACAGCCGCTATCTCTCAGGTTCTGGGCATGAGCATGTCCTTGCGAACCAAAACCAATGATGCCAATTTTCTTGCCCTTAAGTAAGTCTAGCTTGGCGTCCTTCTCATAATAAATTTTAGCCATGATGCCTCCTTAATATTTATTCTATCCGCACTACCTGGATTTGATTATTTTCGTGTCATCACCAGTCTGGTGGGATGTCGGCTTCTGGTGGCAGTGCTTTCGGCAATTGCTTTGATACTTTCGTCTCCCTGGACTCCTCAACCTGCAACGGACCGGCACCACCTCGGGTTACAGCGATACGACCCGTCCTGGCTATCTCTCTGATACCAAAGCCACGCAGAAGTTCTAGCAAAGAATTGACCTTGTCTTCATCCCCCGTGACCTCCACCATCACTGAATCTGAGGACACATCCACTATATTAGCCCTAAAGATATCTACTATCTGGATGATCTCGCTGCGGATGGACGCAGTTGCTTTGACTTTAACCAAAGCCAGCTCTCGAGCCACTGACTCAATATTAGTTATGTCAACTATCTTAACCACTTCTATAACCTTATCCAGTTGTTTCCGGACCTGCTCCACCTTGGCATCGTCGCCTTCCACGATGATAGTCATTCTAGACAGATTAGGTTGCTCGGTGTGTCCCACTGCTATGCTGTCGATGTTAAAGCTACGCCGACGCAACAGGCTAGACACCCGATTAAGCACACCCGGCTTATCTTCAACCAAAGCAACTAAGATATGTTTCGTATTAGACAATGACCTCGTCCTCCTCTCGTTCTATTCTAAAATCATTTACTCGAACGAGTCACTTTTTCTGGACTTGGCATTTCCATAGCCTCGATCAGTGCTGCTCCCGGCGGTACTATGGGAAAAACATTCTCCTCAGGTTCAACAACAAAATCTAGCAAGAACGGGCCGTTATGGTCCATTGCTTTTTCTATTGACGAGACCACCAGTTTCTTATCTGACACTCTCATTGCCGGTACGCCGTAAGCTTCAGCTATCTTCACGAAATCCGGCCCGGAAAGCGGCGTGTGAACATAGCGCCGCCCATAAAATAACTGTTGCCATTGCCTTACCATGCCCAGAAATCCGTTGTTTATGATAGCTATCTTGACGGCTATGTTTTCCTGTACCACCGTGGCTAATTCCTGTATCGTCATCTGAAAGCCACCGTCGCCGGCAATGCACCAGACCGTCTCATCAGGCTGACCGACTTTGGCACCCATGGCGCCGGGAAGTTCGAACCCCATAGTCCCCAAACCACCTGAAGAAATAAAACTATTCGGTTTATCATAGAAATAAAACTGAGCCGACCACATCTGATTTTGACCAACACCGGTGACAATAATGGCATCACCTTTAGTGACCTCATAAATCTGGCGAATAACATACTGTGGTAAAAGAGAATCACATTCCCTGATTGACAGCGCCGGATGCTCATCTCGCCACTTATCCACTTGATTAAACCAGTCCAGGTGTTCACGCGGCACAATTTGCTGATTTAAAACCTCAAGAATATTCTTAACATCTCCCACAATGGGCACTTCAACTCGCACATTCTTACCAATCTCCGCCGGGTCGATGTCAATATGAACAACACGAGCCTGCGGTGCAAAGTGGCTGACAACGCCGGTAGCCCGGTCATCGAACCGCATCCCAATAGCAACGATGACATCAGAATGGTGTACCGCCTTGTTGGCATAAGCCATGCCGTGCATGCCTAACCACCCAAAACTTAATACGTGAGTTTCAGGAAAACAGCCAATCCCCAGAAGAGTCGTGACCACCGGTATCTGCGCACGTTCCGCCAGCCCCTTAAGCTCGGCGAAAGCCCGGGAGATTATCACCCCTCTACCGGCAATAATAATTGGACGCTCGGCGGCATTTATCACCTCGGCCGCTCTTTTAATCTGTGCTGGATGTCCAAACAGCGTCGGCTTATAGCCGGGCAAATTGACCTTTTCCGGATAAGCAAACTCCGCCTCTTGCTGAAAGACGTCGCGTGGTATGTCGATGAGAACCGGACCCGGCCTGCCGGTTTGAGCTATGTAAAAAGCTTCCTTAACCACCATAGCCAAATCTTTAGCATCAAGCACCAGATAGTTGTGCTTGGTAATAGGCAGGGTAATACCGGTAATATCTATCTCCTGAAAAGCATCTTTGCCAATGAATGGTCTGGCTACCTGACCGGTAATGGCTACCACAGGAGACGAATCAAGGCAAGCGTTGGCGATTCCAGTAACCAGATTAGTGGCTCCTGGTCCCGAGGTTGCCAGACATACGCCGGCCTTTCCCGTAGCCCGGGCATAGCCGTCAGCAGCGTGAGCTGCGCCCTGCTCGTGGCGAACTAAAATATGCCTGATTTTTGGGAATTGTGGCAAAGTATCATATAACGGCAATACGGCTCCACCGGGAAAGCCAAAAATGACTTCGACGCCTTCCCTGAGCAGGCTTTCACATAAAATCTGGGCACCCGTCTTCTTCATAAATGTCTCCTATTTAGCAAATACTGCCCCTGTGCTGGCCGAGCCAACGTGTTCAATATATCTCCGTAGATAACCCGTCTTTATCTTAGACTTGTACTCCGGCAGCCTGGACAGCCGTTTTTTAATCTCTGCGTCACTCACCTTCAATTCCAGCTTATGTTCCGGGATATTTATGTTAATGATATCCCCATCTTTCACTGCGGCTATAGGCCCGCGGCTGGCTGCTTCAGGCGCTACGTGCCCTATGGCAGCCCCTTTGGTACCACCCGAAAACCTCCCGTCTGTTATCAGTGCCACGTCCTTATCCAACCCCATGCCACTCAACAAAGAGGTTGGCGTCAGCATCTCCCGCATACCCGGCCCGCCTTTAGGGCCTTCGTAACGAATGACTATGACATCGCCCTTCTTAATCTCACCCTTCATTATCCCCCTGGTTGCTTCCTCCTCATTCTCAAAAACTCGAGCAGGTCCCTCATGCACCATCATCTCGGGGTCAACCGCACCGCTCTTCACCACAGCTCCCTCAGGTGCCAGGTTCCCAAAAAGGATTGCCAGACCACCAACCTTAGAATGTGGCTCGGCTACCGAACGGATAACCGCGCGGTTCTTAACTCTGCCTTCCTTTATGATGGCCGACATCGGTGTTAATAACACAGTCTTACACTTGCCGTTCAGGAAGTCAGCTATCTCATGCATCACCGCGGGAATTCCACCTGCCAAATCGAGGTCTTCGATATGGACTTCGCTGGCCGGACTCAGCTTAGCGATATGCGGAACGCGCTGGCTTATCTTATTAATCACCGATAGCGGAAAACCGATATCAGCTTCATGTGCCAGCGCCATGAAATGCAGAACTGAATTTGTGCTACCACCCAGCGCCATATCGACAGCGAAAGCATTGGCAATGGAGTCCTTGGTAATAATATCCCTCGGTAAGAGGTTCTTTTTCCATACAGACATTAGCTGCTTACCTGCCTCCATGGCCAAAACGATTCTCCTCGAGTCCGCAGCCGGTATGGTGCCATTGCCCGGCAAGGCCATGCCCAACGCCTCGGTTAAGCAGTTCATGGTGTTGGCAGTGTACATTCCGGAGCAGCTCCCATATCCGGGGCAAGCGGCAATCTCAATCTCCTCAAGCTCAGCCTCGGTCATCTTCCCGCTGGCAACACTACCTA
>Ga0315285_10008930_pt1 | contig 10267 bp, 8 predicted proteins | sample YL17G09_36_MG_FD_203698 | JGI IMG/M metagenome (GOLD analysis project Ga0315285, IMG submission 203698) | Sediment microbial communities from Yellowstone Lake, YNP, Wyoming, USA - YL17G09_36 | ecosystem: Environmental > Aquatic > Freshwater > Lake > Sediment | place: USA: Wyoming | collected... | reverse complement strand
TGGTCCTGGCGACCGGAAAAAATGCCGCGCATCGAATCTATTTAAGGAAAGGTGTGTATGCTGAAGTCACTTTAATCTACCATTCTGGCAGCTTCCAGCCCCTTCCCTGGAGTTACCCCGACTTTCGGTCGGAGGAGGTAATAAATAGTCTTAATCAGGTTCGAAAAAAATTCCATAAAGAATTAAAATCCTCTGGAAAGGAAGGCTGAACCTAAGAAACCGGATTGGGGTCAATTCATTAACGTTGTCATTCAAACCGAGACATTCCCAGGAGGGAAAAACTGTGGAGCAAAAAGAAATCGAACTGGTCGATTATATTAAGGTAATCTGGAAATGGAAGTATTTGATTATTCTGGGAACCCTGGTTTCCACTATCATCACTATCGTAATCAGTCTTTCTCTCCCCAAGGTGTACCAGGCTACGGTTACCTTCCTGGTTACGACCTCACCAGTGGTTCGGGGACCGGGTGAGCCTTCAGAATCTCGTTATGACCTTCTTATTGAAACCTATAAAGGAATAATAAAAAATAAATCATCACTGCTTTCGGCGCTGGAAAAATTCAATTTAAATAAAAATCCTCAGGATTTTTCCTTGGATAACCTGGAAAAACTGATTTCCGTTAAAACCGTCCCGAATTCCAAACTTCTCCGCCTGGACGTTGAGCTCCAAAACCCTCAGTTGGCGGCAGACATTGCCAACTTTTTAGCGGACAATGCCGTTAGATTAAATGCTAAACTGAGCCAGGGTGATACTGTCGAAGCCCAAAGATTTTTAAACGAGGAATTGAAAAAGATCGAGCAAGAATTCCAGGGAGCCGAGAAAGAATATTTGGATTTTCAAAAACAAGCCCGGATGGCGGATCTACGGAAACGGATGGACACCTTGCTCCAACTGAAAAGTTCATTGTCTCAACAGCTTACCGATACGGAAATAAACCTGAAAGGGGAAGAAAGCAAGGAAAAAAGATTGGCAGAAGAAATCAAAACCAGAAGTATTAAGATTAGCTTAAACAAGAGTATTGCCGAAGATCCTGCTTTTCAACAATTATTTTCCTCCGCTTCCTCCAGCCAGCAAAAAGATTTTCTGCTGCTAAAAACGAATTCTGAAGCCATCAACGAAGCCTACGGAATCATGGACCAAAACCTGGTTTCTTCCCAGGCCCAGTTTGACATGCTCAAATCGCGGAAAGAAGCGACAATAGATTCACTGGCTAAAATTGACCAGGAACTCCAAAATCTTCAAATTACCCTCGCGAAACGGGGTATGGAAGAAGCGAAATTAAGTAATCGTTATCAGCTCGCCAGTTCAGTATATCAGGATTTCCGCCGGAAACTGGAGGAAGCCAACCTTAATGTGTTCTCTAAAAGTCAGGATTTAAAAATACTTGATCCAGCCATTATTCCTTCTCACCCGGTAAAACCGAGGAAACGGGTTGTCGTTATGGTCACCTTCCTGACCGCAGGGATAGGATTCTTTTTCCTGGCCTTCCTCCTGGAATACTTAAACAAGATAATAAAAACCAACCGATGACCCGGACCTTAATTGAACGCCGGCAAAAAGAATTAATAAAATGCAAAGCATGACCGGATACGGGCGGGGTGAATCCGCCGCCAACAGTAAAAAGTTCATTGCCGAGGTCAAATCGCTCAATCACCGGTTCCTGGACATTCGCTGCCGGACCCCCCGAACCCATAACTTCCTGGAGCTGAAGATCCAGCAACTGATCCAGGCCCATTTCCGCCGGGGAAGGTTCGACGTGGAGATCCGGCTGGAGAGTGAATCCGCCCTTCCAGAAATCCGCAAACCGGACCTGAATCGGGCCCGGGTTTTGGTTTCCGCCTTAACCCAGCTCCGGGAATCCCTCGGTCTCACGGGAGAGATCAGTCTGGAGCTGATTGCCTCCCGCTCGGAGATCTGGGAGCCGGAACCCGCCCCGGCCGAATTGGAATCTGACTGGGAAACCATTCAGAAAGCCCTCCTCAACGCCTTTGCCGAGCTCAAGCAAATGCGGGAAAAAGAGGGCCAGGCTACTGCCCGGGAATTCGAGCGGAGACTGGGACGGATCGAGGAAATCACCGGAGAAATCTCCGGCCAGGCCCAGGGGCTGGTCAGCCGCGTCCGGGAACGGATTACCGAAAACATCCGGAAAGCTCTCGGTCCAACCCCGGTTCCCAACCCGGAACGCCTGGAGCAGGAAATTGTGTTCTGGGCCGAGCGCTCGGATATCAGCGAGGAGCTCTCCCGCCTGCAAAGCCATCTCCAGAGTTTCCGCGAAATCATGAAGGGAAACGAGGTCGGGAAAAAACTGGAATTCCTGGTCCAGGAAATGGGAAGGGAAATCAACACCACCGGGGCCAAGTCCACCCTGATCGAAATTTCCAACCGGGTGATCGAGATAAAACTTGAGCTGGAGAAGATCCGGGAGCAGGTGCAGAACATCGAATAAAAAAATGCCTAATGACTAATTTCTAATGAAGCTCCCCGCGGCAAGACCGCGGGGTATCTAAATCAAAAAGACTCTTATGTTGTCTGTTGTCATTCCTGCGGCCTCCGGCCCAGTAGGGCCTACTGCCCGGAGGGAAGCAGGAATCCAGAAAAGCAAAATAACTGGATTCCGCATCAAGTGCGGAATGACGGAAAAAAGGAACCCCGTGGCAAGACCGCGGGGAATTGCAAGTTAGAAATATTTATGGACATTAGACATTTTGGAAATTAGGTATTGATTAGAAATTCGTCATTAGAAATTAGAAATTTTAAAATACCCATGGTCCAAAATAGCCGAAATCTATCCTCCTCTATTAGACGTGGGATGGTTTTTATTATTTCCGCTCCCTCCGGCGCCGGCAAAACCACGATCCGGTCCCATTTGTTGAGAAGAAATCCCCGGCTGGCCTTTTCGGTTTCTCATACTACCCGCCCGCCCCGCCCGGGTGAAAAAAACCGAAAAGATTATAATTTCATTGCCCGGAACGAATTTCAGAAACTGATCCGGAAACACTTTTTCCTCGAATGGGCCGAAATCCACGGTGAGCTTTACGGAACCGGCCGGCCGGCCCTGGAGAAACTCCTTTCCTCCGGGAAAGATGTCCTCGTTGAGGTGGATTTCCAGGGCCAGGCGGAAATTAAAAAATTCCTGCCGGAGGCGGTCTCCATTTTCATCATTCCGGAATCCCCCGCTGACCTGAAAAAGCGATTGCGGAAAAGGGGAACGGAAGAGAAAACCGAACTCCTGGCCCGGCTGGAATGGGCCAAGGTGGAGTTAAGCAAAGCAAAGTATTATGATTACCTCGTGGTGAACAAAGAGCGGAAAATTATTTCTGCCGTTCATCAAATTGAGGCGATTATTACCGCGGAACATTGCCGGGAGAAAAAGGTTCGGGGTTTAATTTCCTTCCAATCCTGATATATTATTCAGAATTGACCGATCACTTTTTCCAGAAACAAATATTTCTTTGTGGAAAAATATGGGAGGATATCATGGCCAGAATAACTGTTGACGATGCTTTAGAGATGATCCCCGACCGGTTTGCCCTGGTTCTCCTGACCGCCAAGAGATCCAAGCAAATTTTGAAGGGATCCACGCCAAAGGTCGAATCCGACAATCGCCCCGTAGTGGTGGCCCTCAGAGAAATCGCGGCCGGCAAAGTCGTGATCGGACCGGGCATTCCGGAAGAAGAAAAACCCTAATCCAAAATTCCCGCCGGAACGGAGGGCTTTCGGAACATGATTCGCATCCATGAGATCACGGATCAGGTTCTCCATTATAACCCTCAGGCGGACGTTGATTTAATCCGGAAGGCCTATGTGTTTTCCGCGAAGGTTCATCGCGGGCAAACCCGGCTTTCCGGAGAACCCTACCTGATCCATCCTCTCGAAGTCGCGGGCTTACTGACCCAGCTCCGGATGGATGCCACCACGATTGCCTGCGGGCTTCTCCACGATACCCTCGAAGACACCCTGACCACCCGGGAAGAACTCCTGGAATTGTTCGGAAAAGATATTACCGAAATGGTGGACGGGGTCACCAAGATCAGCAAGGTCAGCTTCGGGAGCAAGAAGTCCAGCCAGGCGGAAACCTTCCGAAAAATGATTCTGGCCATGGCCAAGGACCTCCGGGTCATCCTGGTCAAACTCGCCGACCGGGTGCACAATATCCGCACCCTCGAGTTTCTCTCAAACCTGAAGCAAAACGAAATGGCCCAGGAGACCATGGATGTTTATGCCCCTCTGGCCGGCCGTTTGGGCATCTACTGGATGAAAACCGAGCTGGAAGATCTTTCCTTTAAATACTCCCGGCCCAACATTTATTACCGGATTTCCGAACAGCTGGCCCAGGGCCGGAAGGAACGCGAACGTTACATTGAAGAAGTGATCCGGGTCGTCAACCGCCGTCTGGCCGAGAATCGGATCACCGCCCAGGTGAACGGGAGGATGAAGAACATCTACAGCATTTACCGGAAAATGGAGACCCAGGGCATCGAGTTTGAACAGGTCCACGATCTGATCGCCTTTCGGATCATAACCAGCACGATCAAGGAATGCTACGAGATCCTCGGGCTGATTCATTCCCTCTGGAAACCCGTTCCCGGCAAAATCAAAGACTACATCGCCATGCCCAAAGCCATTCTTTACCAGTCGCTCCATACCACCGTGATCGGGCCGTATGGGGAAAGGGTGGAAATCCAGATCCGGACCGAGGAAATGCATCGGGTGGCCGAGGAAGGGGTGGCCGCTCACTGGCGATACAAGGAAACCGGAGAGATCACGGAAAAGGACGGGCAGAAATTCGCCTGGCTCCGCCAGCTGCTCGAATGGCAGAAGGAGCTGGTCGACCCCTCCGAGTTCATGGAAAGCGTTCGGGTCGACCTTTTTCCCGATGAAGTTTATGTTTTCACCCCCAAGGGGGATGTACGGGAATTCCCCCGGGGAGCCACCCCCGTGGATTTTGCCTACAGCATTCATACCGAATTGGGCAATACCTGCGTCGGGGCCAAGGCGAATGGCCGGATTGTGCCCTTGACCTACAAAATGCAAAACGGGGACCGGGTGGAAATTCTCACCCAGAGCGGACACCGGCCGAGCAAGGACTGGCTTAAGTTCGTCCGCACCTCCCAGGCCCGCAACAAAATCCGCCAGTTTATCCGTCGGGTGGAAATGACCGAAAGCCAGCTCCTGGGGCAAAAACTCCTGGAACGAGAGATCAGCCACCTCGGCCAGAACCTCGGCCGCCTGGAAAAACAGGGGAAATTGGAAGCCGCGGCCAAGGCTTTGAACTATAAAGACGTTCCCAGCCTCCTGGCCGGGATCGGTTATGGAAAAACCTCGGCCTTAAAAGCCGTGGGACACCTCATCCCGGAAGATAAAAAAGCCGAGGAAACCGCCGCCCCGGCCCGGCCCCGGCCGGAAAGCCAGGCCGTTTCCTCCGCGGTCTCGCTCAAGGGGGTGGGTAACGTTTTTGTCCGTTTCGCCAAATGTTGTCACCCGATTCCCGGGGATCCGATCCTGGGCTTCATCACCCGGGGCCGGGGAGTGACCATTCACTCCCACGATTGTCCCCGGGTCCTGGACTCCGACCCCGAACGCCGGGTGGAGGTCAACTGGGATGCCGGCCCGGGGGAAATCCTGACGGTTCGGATCAGGGTTTTGTGCGTGGATGAGCCGGGCTTGCTGGCCGCGATCAGCCGCTCCATCTCCGCCGAGAAAGTCAATATTCAGAAAGCTACGATTCGTTCCATTCCCGACCGGAAAGCCTCCGGCACCTTTGAAATCCAGGTCGAAGGCACGGCCCAGTTGAATGCGGTGATTAAATCGATTGAAAAACTTGAAGGGGTGATTTCAGTGGGGCGCGACCGGAGATAAGATTCTCTTCGACGGTTTCTGGATTTTACCCGACCGGATGCATCGGGTGCAGATGTTCAGTTTCCGGGTTGAGCCGTTGTCCAGAACAACTTTTGTCCGCTGAAGATTTGGCAGGAAGTTCCGCTTGGTTCGATTGTTCGCGTGGCTGACCCGGTTCCCGGTCGACTTCCCTTTTCCACAGATTTCGCATACTCGAGCCATCTTTTCTTCCCCTCTCCGTCTAATTGGAAGGTATCGGAATTTGCCGTGTAATCCGTGTCCTAAACTCAAGATTCAAGCCGGGCGAATTTTAAAATAATGCCCGGTGAAAATCAACCCTTCGACTTCCTCGGTCTAAAGCCTGGGGTATGCTCCCTTCGACTACGCTCAGGGTTGACCAGGGTCCCAGCCGCAACAAATCGTCAGAAACTGCTTCAGGATCTTGGCCGTCGCCCCCCAGACCGTCACCTCCGGAAGGGAAAAATAATAAACCGGGTAGGATTGACCCTGGAATTCGATTTGATCTTCTTTCCGGAAAATCCGCGGGTCCAGGAATTTTCCCACCGGGATTTCGAAAACCTTTTCAATCTCCCGCGGGTTGGGGCAGAGCGAGAATGGTGCCCGAACCATTCCGACCACCGGGGTGATCCGATACCGGCTCAAGGTAACGATATCATCCAGGAGACCGAGAACCGTCACCTGACGGGGAGACAGACATAATTCCTCCTCCGCCTCCCGCAGGGCCGCCTGTCTCGGTTCCCGGTCCTCGGGATCAATCGCTCCCCCGGGAAAGGAAATTTCCCCCTTGTGGGTGCTCACGGTTTCGGTGCGCTGGGTAAAAATCAGGTAGGAATCCCCTTGCCTTTCAAAGATCGGCACCAGCACCGCGGCCCGGCGAAAACCCCTTTTCCGGGAGGAAATCCGTTTTCGATCTTTTAAAATCCGTCTCAGCCGGTCGGGATCACATTTCATTTTTCTGCTCCGAAGCCAGGGAACAAATTCCGCACCGGGAGCAGTCCGGGGAAATCCCCTCCGCCGCAAGCGACTCGGCCCGGGGCGGGCAGGGTTTGGTCGGAATCCCCCGCTGGGAGTTTTGCCATTCCCGCCAGAGAAAACCCCGGCTGACTCGGCTGTCCACGATATCCCAGGGAAAGGAGATCCCCGGATCCCGCGCGGGCTGAAGCCAGGGAATTTCCTCCGCCAGCGCCGATCTTTTAATCTCGGGAAAAGAGTTGTTCGCCAGGATTTTAGCCATTTGTCGGTCCGCCCTTCCGAAAAACGCTTCCAATCGGGCCTGGGTAATGGGCTCCGTTCGGATGAACACCCCGGGAACGGAACGCAGGCACCTGATTATCTCCTCCCGTTTCTGTTGCAAACCCCTGGCCGATTCCATCACCGCCCACTGAAACGGGGTGGCCGGCTTGGGGACGAAGGGCGCCAGGCAGACCGTCAGCCGGCCGGCGAACCGGCGGGCTTCTTTTCTTCTCCGCTTCTGGATTTTTTCAATGAAATCACCGAGGGCCGGCAAATCCGCCGGGGTTTCTCCCGGCAGCCCGTAAAGAAAGTAAAGCCGGAGGCTGGGAATCCCAAAGGAAACCATCTTCCGGGCCGCCTCCAGATACTGTTCGTCGGTGCTGGTTTTATTCAGAGACAGCCTCAATCTCTCGGAACCGGTTTCCGGGGCCAGGGTCAGCAATCGGACCTGCCCCCGGGAGAGATTGGCCAGGTCGGAGTCTTTCAGCTCTTCCCCGTGCAGAGAGGAGAGCGTGATTTTCAGGCCGGCTTGGTTAATTTCTTCCAGGAGCCGTGAGAATTCGGGATGATCGGACAGGGCCGCGCCCAGCAATCCGACCCGGGCCCGCTCCTTTTGCGCCAGTTCGATCCCGGAAATCTTGGCCAGCGGACGAATCCGGGGGGGAAGATAATGGTATCCCGCCGCGCAGAAGCGGCACATCCGGCCGCACCCGCGGATGGGCTCGATCAGGACCGATTTTCCAAATTCCGCCTGGGCGGTCAGGATCGAACCGTGTCCGGGGTATTCCGCCAGGGGAAGCGTAATCCGTCTCTTCACCCGCGGGGGAAATCCCGGGTGAGGTTCCAATCCCCCGGGGGTGGGAAAATACCCCCCGGGCACGTAGACCCCTTCCACCCGGGCCAGGGATTTCAAAACCTCCGCTCGGTCCGTCCACCGGACCGAGCGGTAAATTTCCAAAAGCTCGAGGAGCGGATTTTCTCCTTCTCCCACCACGACCAGGTCCATCACTTCCGCCAGTGGCTCTGGATTCAGGGTCAGCGCCAATCCTCCGCCCAAAAGCAGCGGATAGGAATCGCCCCGCTCCCGGGAGAAAAACGGGATTTGGGCCCCCTTCAACAATTGCATCAGGTTGAGGTAGTCATTTTCGTAGGGCAGGGAAAACGCGATCAGTTCGAAATCAAGCAAGGGCCGCTGACTTTCCCAAGACCGAACCCGGAGAGGAGAAGAACCGCCTTCCGGCAGAAAAACCCTTTCGCAGACCAAGTCATCGCTCTGGTTCAGAATCTGGTAAATAATCTGAAAGCCGAGGTTGGAAATCGCCACCCGGTATAAATTCGGGAAGACCAAGGCAATCGGGATTTTCCCTCCCCATTCCTTCTTCACCGAACCGGTTTCCTCGATCCCGGGATATTTTTTCCTCCTGACTTTCTTCACCATTAAATTATAGATCACGGGACACCCTCCACAACCGGGGGGGCCATTTCTCCATAAAAATAGAAAGACAGCGCGAAAACCTGTTATGATTAATATCTAGGCTATGGAGCCTGTTGCACAAATCAGAAAAGTGTCACTCCTGCGGAAGCAGGAGTCCAGGAACTTATTGATATTACTGGATTCCGGCTTTCGCCGGAATGACGGTTTGTCCGGTTTTCACCGTTTGTGCAACAGGCTCTATGGTAACGACATTTATTCTATTTCGAGGCTAATTCTTGCACCCAGAACCCATCGGGGAGCCAACCCAGGATAAAGAATTCCGTTCCGGCTATCTGGCCTTGGCCGGAAGGCCCAACGTGGGAAAATCTACCCTCCTGAACTGTCTGCTGGATCAAAAACTTGCCATCATCACTCCCAAGCCCCAAACCACGCGCAATACCGTTCTCGGGGTCTGGCAAAACCCGAAGGCCCAAATTGCCATCCTGGATACTCCCGGGATCTTTGGCCCCCGCAAGCTTTTGCAGGAAATCATGGTGGCTTCCGCTTTCCGGGCTCTTCGCCAAGCCGACCTGATTCTTTTTCTCACTGAAGCGGGGCAGGAAAAATTCGCGGAAGACCGGGAGATTCTGGAAAAGATTTTCTCCCTTCCCCGGCCCATTCTGCTCGCCTTGAACAAGGTTGACCGGCTCGTGGATAAATCCCTGCTTCTGCCCCAGATGGAAATGTATTCCCAGAACTTCCCCTTTCAGGAAATCATCCCCATTTCCGCCCGGACCGGGGAGGGAACAAAAGAACTGCTTCAGGGCTTAATCCGTGCTCTTCCCCCCGGGCCTCCCCTCTTTCCGCCCGATTTCCTGACTGACCGACCCGAGCGTTTTTTCGTCGCGGAGATTATTCGGGAAGCCGCCTTCGCCTGCCTTCGGGAAGAACTCCCCTATTCCCTGGGCGTCCGGATCGAGGAATTCCGGGAAAACTCCCGCGCCCGGGGCAAAGATTTCATCCGGGCAACTGTCTTGGTGGAAAGGGAAACTCAAAAAGCAATTACCCTGGGCCACCAGGGCCGGATGATAAAGGAAATCGGGGAAAAAGCCCGCCGGGAAATCGAAAGTTTCCTGGACCGCCCCGTTTATCTGGAGCTCTGGGTAAAGGTCCAAAAGAAATGCATGGAAAATCCGTCCTTTTTAAAGGAACTGGGTTACGAATTTGAAAAATAGCTTGGCCGGACAGGATCCTGACAAAATTTTGCCCGAATTCAACGGCAAAACCCATTGAATATTGAGAAACTTCCAGCAGAGGGCATAATATAAACCTTAGCTTTTGGAACTTATGAGATTTCCAGGGGTCAATTTTATTAAGGAGTTTAATTCCGAAAGTGGATATCTATTCTCTTTTTGACTTTTTTAGGCGGTATTTTTCCTGGCTGAACCTTCTGGTGATCGGCCTTTTGGCCTTCCTCTCAGCCTCGCTTTTTTCCGGGTACTTGTCCCGTTTGCTCTCCGCGATCCCGATCGAAGCTCCCCTGGTTACCAAGAAATCCAGTGCCCAAGCCAAAACCGCCCCGATCTCCTTTAGTGATTACCAAGTAATCACGGATCGGAATATTTTTACCACCCTGCCTCCGGAGAATATTGAAAACCCTGTCGCCGCGGCCGCGGATAAAAGCTCCCTCAAGGCCCGTTTGATCGGGACCATCACCGGGCCCAAAGACAGTTCCCTGGCCCTCGTGGAGGATGAAAACA
>Ga0315285_10008929_pt1 | contig 10267 bp, 9 predicted proteins | sample YL17G09_36_MG_FD_203698 | JGI IMG/M metagenome (GOLD analysis project Ga0315285, IMG submission 203698) | Sediment microbial communities from Yellowstone Lake, YNP, Wyoming, USA - YL17G09_36 | ecosystem: Environmental > Aquatic > Freshwater > Lake > Sediment | place: USA: Wyoming | collected... | reverse complement strand
AAAGATGCTGAGAAAATATGACGGGACGAACACTTTTAAAAACATCTGAAATCCAAAGGAAAAACAACCATGGTGACTGAAGGGGAAAACGCATGATCATTGAGAAGAAGACAGACCTTTTTTTTTAATCGTGAGGGTACTGCATTTTCGGAAAGAGGGCATACGCCAGATTCAGGAGGGTACGTTGAGTTTCCCTCCTGGTAAGGTGGACGTCCCATCATCTCACCACGATAGGTCCCGGCTGTGCCATTGTTCATCTTCTCTTTAATGACGAGAAAAAAACAGCACAATCCAGGAAAACCGATGACAGAGCGATCCGATCAAATGTGGTGGTATTTAATACTGCCTTGTTTTTCTTTCTATACAGGAGATCTGCGATGCCCGAAGATACCAGCAGTAAAAAGATCGATGAAGCCTCTGATTCGCTGAACACCGGAAAGTTCTATATTCTCCTGCTCTTTGTCTCCGTAATAGGGATTATCGGCGCCCTCATGATGATCGCCTTCATTTTTCTGCAGGACGCCCTGACTGCTATCCTGTGGAAAGACATTCCTGTTGACTCCCTGACGCCGGTTTTTAATCCCCTTATCCTGGTTATCTGTGTTGCCGGGGGACTGGGTGCAGGAGCCCTCCGGTCGTATTTCAAGGGAGATATCGCCATCATGGCAGAGGATCTCATCGAGTTTAATGAGAAAGGGAGGTTTACCCTCAAACGAGGATTGGAGCTTTTCTTACGGGGACTGGTCTCGCTTGTCTGCGGTGCTCCGCTCGGCCCGGAGGCACCGCTTACGGTCGCTACCGGTGCGGTCGGCGGCGCTATTGCAGAGAAAGCCCGCATGCCGCCCCCGGTGATCACCCTTTCAGCGCTCTCTGCCATCAGTGGCTTTTTTGGGGCATTCCTCACCTCACCGTTTGCCGGGGCCCTTATCTTCATTGAGACCACCCTGGAGAAAGGAATCATGACCTGGAAGGCGGTACTTCCTTCGATTGTGGCGGCCACGGCAGGATTTGCCGTCTTTTTCATGGTTTCAGGTTCTTTTATCGGCAGTATGTTTACCCTGCCACCCTACGGGGGATTTAAGGATATTGACCTCATCTATGCAGTCGGTCTTGGCCTGATCGGCGGGGTATGCGGGATTTTCTTTATCATCCTCTACAAGAAAATGCGGGCGGTTTTTGAACCGATGGAGCACCAGCCTGTCATCCTTGGCCTCATCGGCGGTCTTGGATTAGGGCTGGCCGGGATGCTCTTTCCCCTCACCCTTTTTATGGGCAGTGACCAGCTCCAGGTCCTCATCAACAACTCTCTTGAGGTCAGCCTTGTCCTTTTGTTCCTCCTTGTTCTGGTAAAGATAGTGCTCGTAACGTTCTCCTTTTCCACCGGTTTTGCCGGGGGATACATCTTCCCGGGCTTCTTTATCGGGGGAACCCTGGGAATCCTGGTATTCCGGCTCTTCCCCTTTATCCCGCTTGCCGTTTGCCTCGTCTGCGTGATTGCCGGCTTCAGTGTTGCACTGCTCAGGAGTCCGATTGCCATTGCTCTTATTATCGCAATTGTTTTCGAGCCGGAGCTCGTCCCGGCGATGGCCATCGCACTGGTTATGGGATTTGTCGTGAGTTACCGTTTCTCCCTTCCGTATACGAGGAAGGGTACAGGAAAGAAGGCTGAAAATTCGTCCAGCACCAGGGTATAACCAACTTCACGGTACAAAACAGAGAACCGGTAAAAAGAACATGGGAACCTACTGTCCGGTTTAATAAATAGACAACAAAAAACGTTATTGAACTGTGTCGAAATTAAAAAAACATTGTTTGTTATGACAACCGGGCACCCTCTGTTCCGATCCCTGGTCTCCTGTCACAACCGGGGTGTCTGATACCCGTTCCAGGATATTCAGGTACCCGATCCCTTCGCCTTCTTTTCGGCATCCATCCGTTTCTTGAAGATGATGCCGACGAGAATGGATACGATAATGATGGCAAAGATGGTGACCATGAGCACCATGAGGAGGATATCATTTGCCATGTCGGTGAAGCTTGCAAAGATCACCACAAGGGCGGCGGTGCTGTTCCGGAAGCCGGCCCCGAAGGCCAGGTCCTGCCGGGCGTCCGGTTCGAATCCGCCGACCAGGTACGTGATTCCAAGAGCGGCCAGCGTAAACACAATGGCCACAAAGACCGCGATGGAACCTGAGCTGGAGCTCACGATCTCCCTGAGCCGCGAGAGGAAGATGACGCCGAAGGTCAGGAAGATGACCGCAATCGAGATATTGGAAGCCCAGTCCATGACCGGCCTGATGCGGGCAGCAAGAGGCTCCGAGCGGCTCTTGATGATGATCCCGAGAACGAGGGGGATCAGGATCATGACCACGAGGTTGGCCATGACCGAGAGGGGATTGGCCTGAGCCCCTTCCAGGATGAAGGGGACCAGGAACGGCATGAGGATAACGGTGATAATGGTCAGGATGATGGTCAGCGAGACCGCCCGGGCCACGTTCCCCCCGGTGAACTGTGCCACCTTTGCCGTCGATGGCGCACCGGCGGCGATGCTCACGAGAAGCAGGCCGGCCGCCAGCTCCGGGTTCATGGGGATGAGGATGATCAGGGCGACAGCGATCAGGGGCACGAGGATGAAATTTGCGAAGAGCGAGAGACCGAGGAGCCGCCTGTTGTGCAGCGGTGCGACAAGATCCCCGATAGTCACCATGAGACCGGTGAGGAACATGCTCGAGAGGATAAAGACATAGATGGCGATGGTGCCCAGATCATAGAGAAAGGCCATAGCGGTTCAACCTGCAGGGTAACGTTGCACAGGCATCACAATAAGGATATCGAGAGCGTATCGGGAAGACAGGTGTGGTTTCACCGCGATACTGCTCCAGGATGTACCAGACCAGGCCCCGCCGGTGATCACAGTTTTGTCCTGATGCACGATGTTCGTGCAGGATCAAAATCGAATGCCCTGTATCCACAACCCTCTGTCTGGACCTGCACTCCTCTCATGTATGAAAACGGGCTTAAAATCGCAATCAGGGCTCAATTCAGGCATATTTATTTTTAGGGCGAGTCCCGGTAACCGCCATATTGGGGCACTTTTGACCACATATTTTCGGATACCGTGTATATGGGCCTGGAATCCAAAATCGCCAATTTTGCGGGGAAAAAAACCGGCCTTATTATTCCCTTTTGGCTGGCAGATCGTCTTCCAGATGGGCTGGAGTAGGGGGAATGAGGGAAAAAAGCCTGTTTTGGGGATCTAAAATTCCCCACAAAACCGGAAAAAACCTACTCTTTTACCCGTACCACGTCTCCGTCGGAGACTATCTTCCCATGAAGGGTCCCGACCCCAAAAATAGCACTAATTCGTGAGAAAACAGCACTAATGTTTTGGGATATCCCCGTTTCAAAGCCGGTTTGGCTATCGGGGGCGTTTTCGCAGCGGAAAATCACCGCTAATAGCACCTATTGGAAGGCAGATCTCATGAAGGATCGACCATAACTACCGATAAGGGAACAGAACACCGCTATGGGGGTGGGTTTTTCGGATCTGGTTACGATGATGTCCAACGGGGGGTGTGAGCAAGCCCATCCCCGGCGTTTCATCAATATCATCACAAAGAAATGGGGCCATCCTGATCATCAGCATCATCGGCCACCATGAAAAGATACGGTTCAATGATAAAATGCAGAGTCTCGACGGGATCAGTCCCAAGACTCTTGCTGATGTGTTAAAAGATCTCGGGTAGGAAAACCTGATCCACCGGGAATCATTTTCGGAGATTCCGCCACGGGTTGAATATTCCCTGACCGAAGACGGGAAACAGTTCTGTGAGGCCGTGCTTCCCCTGATCCAGTGGGCAGAGAAACGCGATACCAGCGATAAGCACCAGTGCAGGGGGAATTGTCATGAGGAGGGTGTGGAACCGAAGAAGGCGGGGAAAGCCGGACGGGGTTGAGGGGTAAAGGAGAGTTTCGGATTCTCAATAAAAAAAGAGTCAAAAACTATTTACCCCGCAATGCGTGATGGGAGAGTGTGTGAATCATGGAGAACGAGTCCATCGTATTTCATGGTAACCTTCAGCAGTTACTGGAGAAGGTGGAGATGGGCGAGATGATCCCGAAGCTGCAGGCCTCGCACGCTCCTATGTGCAAATTTTTCACTGCATACTATGTCATCAGCGGCATCCGGCACGTTGTCCCTCTCGTGCACGGACCCACGGGATGCCCGCTCTATATGTCTGACTTTGTCAGGACCCAGGAATGCTGCGAGATACGCGGAGTCCCTCTCGAACCCACTGCCTGCACCGCTCTTGATGAAAGCCACGTCATCTACGGGGGCGAGGGAAAACTCCTGGAAGCGGTGAAGGAAGCATATGCAAAGTACAACCCTGATCTCATCGTCATCCTGTCCTGCTGTTGTTCCGGGATCATCGGCGACGATGTCGAGAGCATCGCCCGGGAGGCAGAGAAACTGGTCGGCTGCAGGGTGCTTGCACTCAGGAGCGAAGGTTTTGGCGGTGATTTCCGGAGTGGGTATGAGGATGCGTTCAAGCTCATCATGGAGCTGATGGAGCCCCCTGAAAAAAAGATGAAAGGCACCATCAATATTCTCGGTGCCCGCTGGGGGCCGTCCCCAACGGAGTTCAACTGGGACATGGACGAGATAGAACGGCTCCTTGCTGACATTGGAATAAAAATAAATGCCATTATTGCGGGAGGATGCACCGTTGAACAGATCCGGCATGCCCGGGAGGTCGAGCTGAATGCCTCATGGTGTTATGACTGGGGGCAGAAGCTCGGCGACCTGATGCAGGATCGGTTCGGCATCCCGTACAGCAGGACCGGGCAGCCTTACGGGCCTGAGGCAACAAAGGAGTGGTTGCTCGGTGTTGCAACCCCGCTTGGTATGGAGGAACAAGCGCTGGAGGTGATCGGGCGGGAAATGAGCGAGGTTGAACCGGATCTTGCCTACCTGCAGCAAGCCCTCTCGGGAAAAACTGCCATTATCGAGATATCGGAATTTCCCGGACCAATTCGGGCCCTCTCTCTGGCACGGATGGCGGCGGAGTTCGGTGCCCATCCTGTCGTGATCAATGTCCACCCGTATACGATCAAGGAGCGGATGCCCAGCATCAAATTCCTGTTAGAGACCGGTATCAACCCGGAGATCATTCTTACAAAAGGACTCTTTCGGCTGGGGAGCTTCCGCTCATCAAAAGAGACCGAGGACGAGCTGGAGACGATTGTCAAGGGTTATGATAACGCGATCTTTTTTGGGAATTCCGGAAGATTCCCTCCCTGCCCGGTAGTAAACCTGACGCTTATGAACCCGGCATTCCAGCCCCAGTACGGTTTTAAAGGGATCAAAAACATCGCCTCTCTTGTCAAACAGGCATTGGAAAACAAGGACCTCCCGCGCTCGCGGCTGTTCAGGGGGATGCTCTATGGAACAAGGACACGCTAAAGAAACGGCAGGAGCGGCACCTCCGTCTCTTGATAAATGCACAGATCCCTACCTCCGGTGTGCCTTCAACGGCGCCGCCCAAACGGCACTGGGAGTCTCCGGTTCCGCCCTGCTTGCACATTCCCCGCAAGGATGCGAGTATCTTGTCAACAATGCATTTGCGTCGCAGGAATGCGACTACATGGAGACCGTCACGCTCTGCACAAAACTGTGCGTGGATGAGATCGTCCATGGCGGTGAAGACATTCTTGCCCGCACGATCCGGGAAGCAAAGGATCTCCCCATTTCCTCCCTCTTCGTGATCAGTGCGTGCGGACCTGAGATTGTCGGAGATGACATCGTTGCGGTATGCGAGACCCTGCAGCCCGAGATAAAGTTCCGGCTCGTGCCGATCCCGTGCGCCGGCTTCCGTGGGTCGCAGTACGACGGCATCGACATCGCGCTGGATACAATCCTGAAACGCCTGGTGAAGAACGGCGGGGAGAAGATCCCGGGCTCGGTCTGCCTTATCGCCCCCCATGCGAATGCCAACCCGACCTGGCCGGCAGATCTGGAATGGGTGCAACAGGTCCTTAAGAGACTGGGCGTCCGGGTTGTTGCCACTCTTACGCATCACACCCCGCTTTTTGAGATTGAGAAAATAGCATCTGCCGAGACGTCTCTCGTGCTAAGTCACGATGCCGGGCAAAAAGCAGCGGACTATCTTTCCTCGGCCTATGGCATCGAACAGGTCTGCAGGGGGATACCCCTTCCTATCGGGATGACCAACACACAGCGCTGGCTGACTGAGCTTGGCGACAGGTTCGATAACCAGGAAACAGTGGAGGGCATGGTTGCGGAAGGCGAGCGAATGGTGATGGCAACGTGCCGGCGCAAGTGGCCTATGGCACGGTTCCTGTACCGGACCCCCGCTGCAATCGTTGCCGATGCCACGATTGGGATCCCGCTGGTCCGGTTCGTTACCGAGGAGATGGAGATGACACCGGAACTCATCGCCTTGTATACCTCCCAGCGCCCGGTGCGGGAACTGCTGGAACAGGAACTGAAGAGTCTTCAGCTCAACCCGAAGGTTGTGTATGGTACTGACGTCTACAAGACGAGGATGAACTTACGTGAGGTAAATCCAAAAGTCATATTCGGGAGTACAATCGAACGGCATGCCAGTGAGGGGCTTCCTGTGGCGTATGTTGTCGAGGTGGTGAGAATAATGCGCCAGTTCCGGATGATCAACAGGGAATACTTTGGGTATACTGGCATTCTGAATCTCTTCGAATGTGTCCAGAACGAGTGGACTATGGGGTGGCGATCAAAAGAGAGAAGGTATGAGGCGAAGTGGTGAACAAAGCATGAGACAGATCGCGATATACGGCAAGGGGGGCATCGGGAAGAGTACGATCGCCTCAAATTTGTCCGCGGCGCTGAATGAAATGGGGCATACGGTCATGCAGGTCGGCTGCGATCCCAAGAGGGACTCGACGAGAATCCTTGCGGGCGGGCGGTTTATCCCCGCGGTCCTGGAAGAGCACCGGGAACAGCTGAGGGTAGGTAAAGACGAATATGCAATCAAGCTTGATCATATTGTCTTCAAATCGCCCGGCGGAATCTACCTTGTCGAGGCAGGGGGGCCGGAACCCGGGGTAGGCTGTGCCGGCAGGGGCGTGCTGACAGCACTACAGATCTTAAAAGATCTCAAAGCATTCGAGACCTACAGGATTGATGTAGCAATCTATGATGTACTCGGTGATGTTGTCTGCGGGGGGTTTTCAATGCCCATCCGCGAAGGATTCGCAAAAGAGATCTATCTCATCTGTTCCGGCGGGTTCATGAGTATTTATGCGGCAAACAACATCGCCCGGGCAGTGCAGCGCCTGGCAAAACGGGGGGACACCGGGCTTGCCGGGATCATCTGTAACAGTAACGGTGATGAAGCATTCGAGCGAGCCGTCATTCCGGAATTTGCAAAAAAGCTGGGGAACTCATTTGTCCAATTCGTCCCCAGGAGTCCCGTGATACAAGCGTGCGAGCTGGAAGGCAGGCCCGTAGTGGAGCACTCTCCCGATTCGAAGGAAGCAGAGATCTTCAGGAATCTTGCAACAGCGATCATCGAAAATCATGCCCGGGTGATCCCGACACCGGTGAACGACCTCGCTGAGCTTGAGACAATGTACCGGCAGCATATCGTAAAGAGATGATACATTCAGATCCCACTGATCCAGTGGGCAGAGAAACGCGATACCAGCGATAAGTACCGGTGCCTGGGGTCATGTCATGAGGATAGTGTGTTACTGAAGAAGGTGGAGTAAGTCGGGCGGTAGTAACTGTTTCTGGAGATTTTGGGGACCGGATATGATTATCGTTTTTTTTTAAATACGTCTTGTCCCATCATATATTACCGAGTGATTGGACCCCGGTCAAATCCACCTTCATTGTGAATCTACGTTATAGAGTTGCAAATTCCTGCTTCGTACGGTAAAAGTAATCATCCGTGAGTTTATCCTCAAGCCCATATTTTCGGTATACCCAGTCGGCATAGTGATAGTTCATACGGTCAATCACTACATAGTCAACTTTTCCCTTGAGAAGTTCTGCGAGTCCTTCCGCTCCCGGGAGCATGGGGGCGATCATGGCATACGTCCTGATACCGGCCTTGTGCAGTTCATCGAGTGCCTGTATCCTGTCGGTAATTGGTGGTGCATTGGGTTCAAATAATTCCCGAATTCTTTCGTCCGCTGTAGTAACAGAAAAACCGACCTCAAAATCCCGGGCATCTTTAATAATGTCAATATCGCGCAGAACTAAGGGAGAACGTGTCTGGATTACCACCGGCCAATTATTCCGGGCCAGGATCTCCAGGCATTGCCGGGTCAGCTGGTATTTTGCCTCAAGAGGTTGGTACGGGTCGCACACTCCGCTTACCCACACTCTTTTCCGTTGCTTCTTTTTTATTTCCCTACGCAGTAGATCAGCGGCGTTGATTTTGACATCGACAAATTCACCCCAGGGTTCCCTGTGCCCGGTTACCCTTTTCATAAAACGTGCGTAGCAGTACGAGCAGCCATGCTGACAACCTGTATAGGGATTAATAACGTAGGGATAGATCTTCGATACAGAAAGAATAGTTTTTGCCTGGATTTCCTTTACCATCAGCGTCATGTCACGTTCTTTACTACATCTTAATATCTTATGCCTCTGAAGCCTGTCTCGATTACGTACGGTTTCAAACTAAACCTCTGCAAAGGTTTGGAATTATCTCAGGATCCTTGACGATACAACAACTCATTATAGTTTATCATTATTTGCTCAGATCATCGGATTTTTGCCGCATTTATACTGTCAATAAGGATTTTGATCTTCTGACCATCCTCAATTTCTTTCCTGGTTAACACGAATTGACCGATAACAGTAACACCTTTTATCGTGAGAGCATTTTTCAGTATAGAGAGCGTGTCTTTTGCCGAACTCCCACAAGTTGCAAAGATAACTGCTTTTTTTCCGTCATACCCTTTGAGTGCAGCAATCGCTGCGTTGATCGCTGGTGTTGCTTTAAATGCCCAAACCGGTGTGCCGATAACAATAAGATCAGATGCGGAGACATCGATGGTCTCGGGTTCAATCGGGTCGCATTCCTCTTTCATTGCACGATAACATCCTAAAGTATATGCAGTGAGAGTGGAGTAATTCTCTTTTAGCTTCACCTCAATGAGATCTCCTTCGCAAGCTTTCTGGATCTTATTAGCAATCCCGCGGGTAATCCCGGAATAAGAATGAAAAATGATACTTGTTTTCATGGTTTATCCCTCTTGAAATTTTCCTATACGTTCGTATACCTGTCTAGTTTGATTGTGCTTTATTATTCCCTTTTTTGCATGATGCCGGACTTGTGGTCATTGAAAAACTATTTTCCTTCGGGAATTCATCAATCTGAGCAACATTGATAACTTGTTCGGGGGAACCACGAATTAGCATTAAAACATCTAAGTAATGCGATAATGCTAGCACCACAGTTTACGTTAGCAATCTGTGAAATGGGATATTGTTATGAAAAACTTGGGCGGTATCTGGAGGCAATATCAAAATTTGAAACGGTTCTCAAGATTAACCCCTCGCATTTGGAAGCAGAGATAGGTAAAAACAGAATCCTGGAAAAACTTGGAAATAAAAAGTAAGGTTTTTTGGTTGTTAGCAATAGAAAAACTATTAGTGTACAATCGACACTAGGCGGACCGTCAGGAGGTAGTTGGCCACCATGTCCACGTGCCCACATTTCCCCTCCAGGAAATCTCCCCAAATCACCGCCCGAATGTTTTTTCTTCTCAGAATATAGTATACGATTTTATATGAAGGCCAAAAGCCGTCAGTGTCCGAAGGATCATGGCGCTATGCACCGCTGTCATATCAGGACCACGGACCACAACATCCAACGATGGCACTCCATCCCCTTGCAGTATTGCCCCATCTGCAAGATGATGTTACCAGACTGATCACCGGCATCCCACCACTAAAGGTACTGATTTCCCTTAACACACAGGTGACTAATAACAAGTCCGTGCTTGATAAAGAGATCACACCCCAGACAGTAGCAGTTTATCGCTTTAATTTGTGAAGGAATCTTTGACCGTCCCCGGGCACAGAAGAGTGCCTTAGGAGGATAGTCCGCCAGTGTGTTATTCTTAAATGTCGGGCAATGTTTACAGATACACTTCCCCCGGTTCTCTTCCGTATCTTCCACTTTGTGAGGATCCGCCACGGGTGGTTTCATGGGTGGTTGCATGGGTTCTTTTCACCGGAAATGTACTATCACCG
>Ga0315285_10008925_pt1 | contig 10269 bp, 6 predicted proteins | sample YL17G09_36_MG_FD_203698 | JGI IMG/M metagenome (GOLD analysis project Ga0315285, IMG submission 203698) | Sediment microbial communities from Yellowstone Lake, YNP, Wyoming, USA - YL17G09_36 | ecosystem: Environmental > Aquatic > Freshwater > Lake > Sediment | place: USA: Wyoming | collected... | reverse complement strand
GCCGAGGCCATCCAGTATGTCGTCGAGGTCCTGGACGAGCTTGGCGCTGCCGGAGCCGATGATGTAATTGGTGCCCTGGCTCATCACGCTGTCGATCCGGCCGGGAACGGCGAAGACCTCGCGACCCTGCTCGATGGCCTCGCGGGCGGTTATCATCGCGCCGCTTTTTCTGGCGGCCTCGACCACCAGCGTGCCCAGCGTCAGGCCCGAGATGATGCGGTTGCGAAGCGGGAAGTTCCGCGACTGCACGCCGACGGCCATCGGCAGTTCCGAGACCAGCGCCCCGCGGTCCTCGGCGATGATCTGCTCGAACAGCTCGGCGTTCTCCGGCGGGTAGGTCTTGCTCAGCCCGCAGCCCATCACCGCCAGGGTTCGCCCACCCGCCGCCAAGGCCCCGCGATGGGCGGCTGTGTCTATCCCGCGAGCCCCGCCCGAAACCACGGTGAACCCGGCCCGCGCCAGCAGGCCGCCGAACCGCTCCGCCTGCTCCAGGCCGTAGTACGTGCATCGCCGCGAGCCGACGATGCCAAGGGCGACGGCGTCGTTGCGGTCCAGCCGGCCCCGGACGTAAAGCAAGGCCGGGCAGTCGTGGATGTTCCGCAGCGCCTCGGGGAACTCATCGTCGCCGGCCAGGATGATCCGCACGCCGGCGCGGTCGGCGAGCTCGAGCTCATCGCGGACCTGCTCGTCGGTAACTGCCCCGATGGCGGCGGCGGTCTTCTCGCCGATTCCATGAACGCTCCGCCAGCCCGCCTGCCCGGCGTCCAGCGCCGCGGCGGGGCTGCCGAACGCCTCGATAAGCTTTCGGAATGTGAGAGCACCCACCCCGTCGGCCAGGTGGAGGTGCATGGTTGCCTCGATCGCAGCCGTGTCAGCCATGGTCGGTCCTTTCCGGCCGAATTGTAGCGTCATCGCAGCCGTCGGGACAACAAGACAGCTACTTCAAGGCAGCTACTTCTTCGCGTAGGCAGGTCTTAGGCCCGGAAACATGGGATAGTGCCTGACATTCAGCGTCGCCAGTTCCGCCTCCTCAGCCTGGGCCGTGGCGGCGAGAATTGCGTCCGCAACGTCTACGCCGTGAGACTTGCCGAACTTACGCCTTAGGAGTCCGCCAGCCTTGGCAATTTCGGTTGTCACGGGAATGATCGGATGAATCGACAGAAGCTTATCAATCATCTGCTCTTCCGAATCGCCCCTGACACCCGCGTACAATTCCGCCACGACGATGGCCGAAAGGATAGACCGGTCTGAGTTGTTCTTGAAAAACAAAACTGCGTCGGGCTGTCCCCGGAGGTAATCGATGACGACGTCCGTATCGAGAACAAGTTTGCCTTCCATCATCTCTCCCGATTCCATTCCTTGCGCAGAGTCCGAAAATCGGGGAGGTCGTCTCGGTCCTTCCACATCCCCGCCGCGGCAGCGATTATGGCCTGACGCCTTGAATCGGCAGAATGCTCCAGCAAATTGTCAATGGCTTGGCGGATGAGCTCGCTCTGCTTCTTGCCTGTCACCTCAGCCAAAGCCGCTAACTCGTCGCGCTCGGTTTCCGTAAGATATACCTGCGTTCGAACCATTAAGAGATTCTCCTGTCCCTTTTAATGTATACATCGGCATTATACACCACCAAGGCGAGGCCGCAATGACGGAAATCGATAATTAGCTGGTGTCCTGCATTCGCCGCGGGCGGGCACTCTTGCACGCCGCGCCTCCGTGCGGTTACATTGTCCTGCTGCTGGGTCATTCCCGACGCCGGCGGCACGGTTGTGCCGGCGCGATTGCTGAGCGGGCTACGCTGTAATACTAAGGAGCCGCAATGAAACGACTGGGGAATCTCTCGCTGGCGCCGCTCACGCTGGCGGCGCTGCTGCTGGCCGCGGCAGTGCCGGCCGGGTGCCAGCCGAGCGGGACCGTCGAAGCATCCCGGCCTATCGATTTCCAGAAGATCATCGCCTCGGCCAAACAGAAGGTCTATCCGTGCCTGGTCTTCGTCAAGCCGATCCGCGAGACGTTCGAGGGCGGCGAGCGGCAGCGCATCGAGGTCTTCGGCTCGGGCGTGATAATCTCGCCCGACGGCTACGTCGTCAGCAACAATCACGTCTGCGAAAAGGCCGTCGAGGTCAACTGCGTGCTGGGCGACCGCGTGCAGGTCCCGGCGACCGTCATCGGCCTGGACCCCGAGACGGACCTGGCGCTGCTCAAACTCCACCTGCCGCCCGGGTCCGAGCCGCTGCCGGTTGCCCAGTTCGCCGACAGCGACAAGGTCGAGGCCGGGCAGTTCGTGATGGCGCTTGGCTCGCCGTTTGGCTTCACGCGGAGCATATCGCTGGGCATCATCTCCAACACGCGGCGGTACATCGGTTTTACCACGCAGTACCGCTACAACCTGTGGCTTCAGACCGACGCGGCGATCAATCCCGGCAACTCCGGCGGGCCCCTGGTGGACACCGAGGGCAAGGTGGTAGGCGTCAACACGCTTGGCCTGGGCATGGCCGACGGGATCGGTTTCGCCATCCCGTCGAACGTCGTTTCCGACGTGATGGGCCGGCTTCGCGCCGCGTCGGCGGGCGCGTCGAAGGAGCAATGGCCCGTCAAGGTCCACCGGGCGTACACGGGCCTTCAGATTCAGGCGCTGAACGACTTCAAGAGCAACACCTTCACCGACGCCAACCGCGGCGTGCTTATCCAGAGCGTGGACCAGGGCTCGCCCGCCGAGGCCGCGGGCGCGCGGGACGGCGACATTTTGCTCGCCGTCGGGGCCAAGGAGGTCAACGGCCTGTACGTCGAGGACCTGCCCGCCCTGCGCGTGCTGCTTGCCGACCTGTCGCCGGATACCGAGACCACGTTGCTGCTGGCACGCAAGGGCACCGGCGACGCCAACAGCGCCGGCAACCTCAAGCCCCCCGCCCCATCGCTGGCAGGCAAGCTCGGCGGGCGGAAGGTGCTGACGGCGTCCATCACGCCCGTGACGCGAGGCAAGTTCGAGGGCGAGGACTTCGACTGCCGCCAGTGGAACATGACCGTCAAGGAGATCACCAAGTTCTCCAACCCGCGGCTTTACTTCATCCAGCCGACCGGCGGGGTGTTCGTCCAGGGCGTTCGCGGCCCGGGCAACGCCGCCGACGCCGGCTTGAGGCCCAACGACGTGGTGATCAAGATCGACAGGTGGGACATCAAGACCATCCAGGACGTCAAGCAAGCCTACGCCGCCCTTGTGGGCGACACGAAGCGCGTGGACAAGAAGGCCCTGGTCACCATAAAGCGCGACGGGTTCCTCGACTTCAAACCGCTGAACTGGGAAAGAGACTACCTCCAGGAGGACTGAAGACCATGAAAACGATCCTGACATTCCTGGCCGCGGTGGCGCTGCTACTGCTACTGGCTATCGCCCCCCTGGGTGGCCCAAGGCCGGCCGGGGCCGCAGGCCAGGACAAGCCGGCAACGGCGGCCCAGCCGGTAACCGCGCCGGCAACCGCGCCGGTAAAAACCCCCGCCGACAAGGACGAGGACGCCATCCCCAAGGCGCTTATCGACGCATCGCGGAGAAGTTTCATCGCCGTCGAGATAAGCCTCAAGAAGGACGCCTCCGAGCCGCTAAGCTCCGATGAGATGGACTATCGCATCTCCCAGTTGTACGAGGAATACGTCGACCAGAAGCGTCCGGCCGAGACCGCGGGCCTCGTGCTCGACGACAAGGGCCGGGTGCTCATCTTCGATGCCGGGCTCGACGACCGCTACATTGCCGGCATAACCATCGTCGCCGGGGACAAGTCCTTCCCCGCCAGGCAGGCCAAGCTGCTTTACGGCGCGCCCGGGATAATCCTCCAGGCCGACGCCAACGCCGCGGCGCAGCTCAAGCCGCTTGCGTTCTCGCCCCTGGCCGAGAGGGGCGCCAACACCGTCCTGTATCAGTCGGCCATGTACAGGATGGACGACCAGTGGCGGCTGCGATTCGGCCTGTGCCGCCCTTCAGTGCCGATGAGACCCGGCGGCAGCTCGAACGTCTTCTACGGCGACTCCGTGGCCGCGGGGGCATCATCCGCGTACGGCTCCCGATTCGGCATGGAAGGGTTTCTCCACATCGTCGCCGATGCCAACGGCCTGCCCGTCGGATGCGCAACACTGTCGTTCTTCGACCTTCAGCAGACCCAGTGCCTCTGGCGAGGTCCTGACCTTATCGCGGCGGAGGGAATGGACTGGGAAAAACTCACCGCCGCCGAGGGCGCCTGCCGCGCCAGGATGCTGGCCTCGGTGCATGAGGTGGTGCTGGTGCTGCGCCAGGGCGAGCAGGACGATACGAACCGCTACAGCTCGCGCGGCAGCGCGGCCGGGCGGGAGATCAGTGTCTACGGCCTGGCCGTCAACGACACCGACGTGCTGGTCCTGCAATACCTCGACTCCAAGGTCGCCCGGCAGATCGAGAAGATATACATCAAGCACTCTCCCACCAGCCGGCAGGAAGTTCAGTTCGTCGGCGCCTTCAAGGAGATTGGCGGCTTTCTGGTCCGCCTGACCAAGGGCAAGCTGCCGGCCCGCGTCGAGTTGGCCTCCGCCGATGCGCCGCGGATGAAGCCCTTCTGGACGGCCAGGCTGCGAAAGCGGCTCGGCGAGAAGTACGTTGACCTCTCGACAAATCGCCTTTACGGCAAGCTGCGGGGGTATCGGGGGTGTTACTTCTGGTATCCGGCCAGGCAAATGCCCCAGGACTCGTTCATGGTGGACTTCGACGGGCGGATAGTCGGCGCGTTCGTCCGCGAGAAGAGAGAGAACGAGGAAGAGCGGCGGCTTGATGAGTCGCAGCGACACCGCGGCGCATCCGACGCGTGCCGCGTGTTCAGCGTTTCGGAGCTTCGCGGCCTGCTTGCCGAGCCGGCGGCGCACCTGGACGCCAAGGTCGAGGTGACCACCAAGACGCTGGCCAGGAGACGGGCCTGGCTGGGAGTGGAGTTCGTGCCCGTCACGCCGAAACTCTCCGAGATGCTCAAGGTCGAGACGCCCACCAGGGACGGGCAGATCGGCTTCATCATCAACGCCGTCTACGACGCCAGCCCCGCCGAGGCCATGAAACTACAGGTCGGAGACATCCTGCTGAAGTTGCAGGGGCCCGGCATGCCATATCCCATCGAGCTTGCCGGGCGCTTCACCCGCGACGGCGAATTCTTCGGCGGGCGCTCATTCGGCGGCGGCGGCGGCGGCGAGGAGGAAGATGAGGGCGACGTCGAGCCGACGTGGAAGAACCGGCGCAACTTCCTCACGCAGGCCCTCGATGCCGTCGGCGTCGGCAAGACCGTCAGCCTGACCTGCTACCACCCGACGGGCGAGGGAAAGGGCGAGACCCGGACGATCGACTACCGGATCAAGCTGGCCCCGCCGGACCAGGACTCGGCCCCCAAGTGGAAGAACCGCAAGCTGGGCCTGACGGTCAAGGATGTGACCTACGAAGTCCGCCACGCCCTGAGCCTCAAGGCCCCCGCCGGGGTGCTCGTGGCGAAGGTCGAAAGCGGCTCGCCGATCCTCGTGGCAAAGATATTCACCAACGAGATCATCACCCGGCTCGACGACCAGCCGTTGACCGGCGCCCGGCAGATGCGGGACCTGTTGGCCGCCGCCCACAAGGCAGGCCGGGAAAAAGTGAGGGTCACCGTGCTCCGCCTGGGCAAGACCCGCCAGGCGGACCTGGCCATCAACGAATACGATCCCGCCGACGATGAAGGACTAGACGAGGAATAGCCCCGCGGACTTCGCCCGCGGAATGATAAATGTTCGAATGACAAATGCCCAATGCCAAATAGGCCAGGGCAGCGGCATGGAAAGGCAAAGGGCTGCCCGGCTTCGGGCTACGGAGCCTGTCCGATAATCCCGTGCAATGGGTGCCGTGTTCCTGGTTCCCGGTTCCGCTTTTTTCTTTTCCCGGCTACCGGCTACCGGCTACCGTTTGCAGCTTTTTGTAATGCCTCAGTTACGGGGGGATATCGACCAGCTTGGTTCTGCGGCGACCAATCCAAAGCGGCGTCTGCGCCGCCGCACTCCAAAGGCTGTCGCGTTTCGCGGCGCCCCGCCAAACTGGAGAATGCCTCGGCAACGGCTTGCCCTTTGGAGTGCGGCGGCGCAGACGCCGCTTTGGATCACGCCGGCCTGTCAATAGCAGGTGTTCGCCAAGAGTACCCATCCCCCCGTAACTGAGGCATTACAGCTTTTTAGCAATTGCGCGTGACAACGGCGAAGAGAATCTGTAATATACCCTGCTCGATTACTGCCGGTCCGCCGGCTGAGTTTGTATAGATCACCAGAGGTATTTCATGGCCAAGCCGAGACGTAGAAGAAAGATCGGTTCCAAGAAGCGACGCGAACGCCGGAACCGCCGCAAGAAATAACAACCGCAGCCGCAACTGACCCGCGCACGCGGCCGGACGGTTCGTGTGCGCGGTTACTTATGCGCCCATGCGGCTGCCAGGAAGAAGGCGGGGCCTGCGAACACGGCGACAGCCAAACCCCTCTCCCTTGACGGGAGAGGTCGGCCCTTCAGGGCCGGGTGAGGGTGTCGGATCAGGCTGGGCGCTATATGGCGCCAGGTCATGGCCGCTTCCAGATCCCCTCGATCGCTTCGCCGCACTTGGGGCATCGGCCGTCGCGAAGATGCACGCCGCGGACAAAATATCCCTGCCGGTCTATCAGCAACTCGCGGCAGTTCGGGCAGTGCGTGCGTTCATCGGCACATCCGGGCAGGTTGCCGCTGTAGACGAACCGCAGCCCCGCCTGGCGGCCTATCCTGCATGCCAGTTCCATCGTCTCGATGGGCGTGGCGCGGACGTCGGTCATCTTGTAGTCGCCGTGGAACCGGCTGATGTGCCACGGCACGCCTGGACCGAGGTCCTTGGCAATGAACCGGGCAATGTCGCCAAGCTCTGCCGGCGAGTCGTTCATGCCCGGCACGACCAGCGTGGTAACCTCGACCCACACCCCCGCCGCCACCAGCGCCCGCAGGGCCGTCAGCACCGGCTCGAGCCGGGCCTTCATAATCCGCTGGTACGTCTCGTCACGGAAAGCCTTGAGGTCAACGTTGATCGCGTCGAGCCAAGGCGCGATCAAGTCGATGGCCTTGGGCGTCATGTACCCGTTGGACACGAACGTGTTGCCCAGGCCCCGCGCCCGCGCCAGCCGGGCCGTGTCGTACGCCATCTCGAAGAACACCGTCGGCTCCGTGTACGTGTAGCTTATCGAAGCGCAGTCGCGGTCGATCGCGGCCGAGACCACCTGCTCGGGGCTGACGGCCAGGCCGCGAATCTCCGAATCCATCCGCGGCGACTGGCTGATCTGCCAGTTCTGGCAGAACTCGCACTGGAAGTTGCACCCGGCCGCGGCGATTGAAAGACTCCTGCTGCCGGGCAGGTAGTGGAAGAACGGCTTTTTCTCGATGGGGTCGACGTTGATGGCCACGAGCATCCCGTACGTGAGGCTCCGCAGTTGGCCCGCTACGTTTCGCCGGACGCGGCACAAGCCGTACTTGCCGCCCAGGATCACGCACTGGTGCCCGCAAAGCTCGCAGCGCACCTTCTGGCCGTCGAGCTTCTCGTAGAGCATCGCCTCATGCGATTTGGCCATGGCATTCACCTCATTCTCATAGCCCAGCCTGCCAGCCAGAGTGCCAAGGCCGCGGCGGCCAGCAGGGGCCAGAGTTCGAGTTGCGCCCCGACGACCCGCGGCTGGGGCAGCGGCGCGGCGGCGACGGCCTGGAGCCCGTCGGCAGGCGCCGGCGCGTTTCCGGGCTTCGGCGAGATGGTCGAGGGCGGCGAGACGTCAGGCGCCGGCGCGCTTCCGGGCTTCGGCGCGATGGTCGAGGGCGGCGCGATGGCCGAGGGCGACGAGTCGGTCGGGGGCGGCGCGGCGGCCGATGTCGGCGCGGCACGCAGGCCGACGAGGCTGATCGCCCTTACCTGCCCGGCCTGGTCAAGGTATACGCCGGGCTCAGGCAGCGGGCCGGCGGCGTAGGCTTTCACCTGCTCGGGCAGAGAGTCCGCCGATTGCGATATCCGCTTCCACCCGGCCAAGCGAGGGGCCTGGATCGGCGTGATGTACTCGTAGGCCGCGGCGGTGGCCCCCGGCGGCGCAAGTGAGCCTGCGGCGTTAGCGAGCAGCACGACGAACGCCTCGGATGTGCCGAGGTTGGTGTTGTCGCCCGAAAGCTCGAAGGCGACGTAGATTCGCGCCGGTCGGTCCCCGCCAACCCCACCCCGGCCCGGCCCGGCTTGGCCCGCCGGACCGCTGCCGCCGTTGCCCAGCCCAGCCCCGCTGCCGCCGGCCCGCAAGGGACCGGCCAGGATGACCGCCCCGCCGTCGATAGACACAAGCGGCTGGAGGGCGGATGCGTCCAGGGGCGTCCACGGCCGGACTCGCCGCACCGCCACGGCGGAGAAGTTCACGCCGGCAAGCAGCGGGTCATCCGCCGCGACGTTGGCATCGGCGAGCGTGACCGCCCGGCGGAGCGGGCCACGCTGCCAACCCGGCGGGTCGCCCGGCGGGTCGATCACCAGGGCCGGCTTGTCCGGCGGCGGCTCGGCGAGGTTGGCGAAGATGAAGTCCGCCTCGCCGGCCGCACCTACGAGCTCCAGCGCGCTGTCGGCCTGGATGAACCGCCGCAGCAGCGGCTCATCACGCCCGATGATGGCGACTTTACGCTTGGCGACGCCGACGCGGGCAACCTGGGCGGAATCCAGGACAGTGCCCTGCCCTTGAAGCCCCAAAGCGGGGGGCGTCGTGAGGACGGCGCGAAGGGCCTCGCCGGCCTCGGCGCGAAGTATCAGCCCGCCGCGGCCGCCGGCGGCCACGACGGTCTCGGCCTGGCCGGCGGATCGCCACACGGTCAGGTCGGGCCCAAGGACCTCGACGCGCACACGGGCTGCCAGCGGCGAGTCGGCGTGATTGCGAACAGCCGCGTACAGTTCGACCTGCCCGCTCTGCCCGCCTGCACCCGGCGGCAGAGGCACGGCGCCAATTGCGTCGATGGTCAGATCGGCCAGGTGATCGCCGATCGTGATGACGGTGGTTTCCGGCCCGCCCGGCCTTGGGCCCCCAAAGGGCGCGGCCAGGCATGCCGGGACGAAGCGGTAAACGTGCTGAACATCCTGGGGGTTAACCGGCATGGACAGGTCGGCCGCGGCGGCGGCAAGCAGCGGCAATTTCGCGATTCGCTCGCCGGCCTCGGCCGGCGAAAGCGCACTCGAAGAGCCGCCAAGCTCGGCGGGCAGCACGAGCCGGACGCGGTCGTGCGCGCCCAGCCGGCCCAGCAGGCGGCGGGCGGCGGCGGTCATGTCGGCAAGGCCTTGCGGGCCAAGCTCGGCCGAGACCCCAAGGGACACGGCAACGTCGCGCGCCTGTCCGGCCGTCTGAAACACGGGCCGGGCCAGGCCAAGGATTCCCGCTACGGCGCCCGCCAGCAGCGTGAGCCAAGCCGCGGAGATTCGCCGGCTGGAGCGTTTGGCGGACCGGTCGAGCGACGCCAGGGCCTTCTGCCAGACGGCCAGGCTGCCGACGATTGCCTCCTGCCGGCCGGGGCGGATGAGAGCCCAGGCGGCGACGGCGGCGGCGACGATGAGTCCCACCAGCGATAGCGGCCAGATGAACACCATGTTCAGAACTGTCCGAGGTTCAGCTCGACGATGACCTTGCGGAGCAGCAGATACCGGTTGCCCTCATAGCGGGTAACCTTGCCGGAGACGCGGAATATCCGCATCCGCCCCGGGCGGGCCTCGCCGGCTAAGGACTTGGCCTTGGCCAACATGGCGCAGGGCAGCAGGCGCATCGGCGGCTCCTGGAGCGTGTTGTCGGACTCGAAGGCCGCAATCCACCACCTGCCCTGGGGGTCGGGAACGATCCGCACGAGCCGGTCGGCGACCATCTCGCCTCGTGCCGCGGGCAGCACGCCAGGCCCGGCCGGCCCTAGGCCCCCGAGGGGAGCAACGGACGCCGGCTTCGGGGAATCCGGCAGGACGGGCACGGTCTGGATGGGCCGGCCCACGTTCTGGCTGAGAAGGGCTTGGAGCAGGTCGTCGCTTGTCAACTCGCCAGGTTTATCCCGGGACGCGGGCGCCTTGGTTTGGGCGGAGGCGGCGTTGGTCATCGCCGCCGGCGACGGCGGGGACTTGGGCGCCGGCGTCGCGGCCACTGCCGCCGACGGCGCCTCATGCGGCAGGACGGTCACCTTCGTGGGAAGCACGTACGCGTGGCCCTCGAAGACCGTCGTCTCGCCGGACATGCGAAACCGGGTGCCCGGCG
>Ga0315285_10008924_pt1 | contig 10270 bp, 9 predicted proteins | sample YL17G09_36_MG_FD_203698 | JGI IMG/M metagenome (GOLD analysis project Ga0315285, IMG submission 203698) | Sediment microbial communities from Yellowstone Lake, YNP, Wyoming, USA - YL17G09_36 | ecosystem: Environmental > Aquatic > Freshwater > Lake > Sediment | place: USA: Wyoming | collected... | reverse complement strand
ACGCAAAACCCCACGCTCCCTTGACCAATACTCGCAATGCTGCACCCTTCTCAATCCCCTGCTTGGCAGCTTCAACACGACCTTCTTTAAGCGTAACCGAAGTTCTGCGCAGTTCTTGAGCCCGAATCTCAGCATACTCAGCACCAAACCTTTGCGACGCAGCGTCGACGATTTTGTCAAGAATTTCTCGCAATCAAGTCCCTTCCAGCATCTAGCCTTTGGAAGGGCTAGATCCAACTGGGCTTATAAGACTATCACGAATCCGCCAACAGAAAAAGTAGGAACGAGAAAGAGAAAAAAACACTGAGAAACGGATACTCTACGCTCTATGTGACAGCGTCTTCATCTGACTAACGAAGTCGCGTCCGTCACCGACATTCTCCAGTTCCCATCGTTTGATCAAACCTGAACTTTGGCAGATGTCCTCAAGAATCTTCCGTTCGACGACTATGGCTCCGCTTCTAAGGAAATCCTCAAGACCCTGAGCGAACAACTCGATTTTCTGGCCTATGTCCTCGCGTTCAACCGAATAGTGGCGTTCCAGGTGCCTGTAGATCAGAAGAGTGGCTTCTTCTCCGAACACCTGTCTCAGGACCTTATCAATCACGTTTGAAACCTGTGCGTCGTACCTGTTTTTGTGGAGTAGAGTTTCCATTTCCCAGCCCTAATACCTACGGCGTCTTACGACTTAATAAGCGTAGTTGTAGACTTTACCTACACATCTACACAAAAAGCATGGAAAAAAGCCCCTCAAGTGAAGTCTGCAAGATTCAACTGTTGAACTTTTCCAGGCCGAGTCTTCTCAGCTCCCACAACCTCTTCAGAAAGGACGAGCTTGCCATAGACTCCATCATATCCAGGTACAACCCTTGCACGCCCCTGTCTAACTCTTACAATCGCGTCCGCAACGGCTTCGCCGGCAACAGAAGCCAATGCCTCTTTAGAAGCATCAATAAGAACAGTGTACTCATCGCCGAACCTTTCAATAAGCGGAGTGTAGATTCCCCAGATCTTCTGCGCGGCCGGAGAATCAACCCCTAGAACAGTTGTGATAATCTCATGAAGTGGAAGGAGACGCATGAACCCCACGACGTTCTCAGGTTTGAAGCCCGCTGGGCGGTCAGACAGTTCCTGCACTCGCTGCTCAACGCCTTTAGTAAGCTTTCTTCGGCAGACTGGACAAATGTCGGCGAACTTTGAGGCTTCCTTCGGCGAGAGGGACACATTGCAGGCTCTGTGCCCGGTCCAATGGTACTTGCCGTAGGCAGGGTCCGTCTCTATAGTATATTTGAACCGGTGCGCATCCTTCAGACGAACAATTTCAATCACTTCCCGATAGTCGAATCTTTCCAGTTCGAACACGTTAGCTTCTCTACCCATTCGCCAAGGCCAATAACTGTGGCTGTCACTATTTGAAAGCAACGTGAACTTATCAAGGATGCTCAGACGCCAGTTCATAGGGGGATCAGACGAAAGACCCGTCTCCAAAGCATGAATATGCCGAGTTTTGTCCTCGTAGCATTCTTCAACGCTATTGAACCCGCTGAATGCGCCGAAAATGCTGAACCAAGGCGTCCAAGCGTGAGCTGGAAAAACCATGTTCCAATTGGAAATTTCCATTACTTCTTCAACAAGGTGCGCCGCGCTCATGCTCAAGGTCGGTCGCCCATCCGACGTCAAGCTTCCGTATTTTGCCAACCTGTCATTGGTTTGAATTGCAGTTTCCAAGCTTGGCGTAACGATGACGTGATGCACCTTCTTGGTCTGATCGTGCACTGTCCACATTGTACAGACTTCAGTTGTCACGACAAAACGCACATGCGAGACAGGGCCTTTCTCAACATGGTAGAATCCTGAATCAGCATCCTTAACAAGGACCTCTTTCAGTTCTTGGAGCCACTTGGGATGAGTGAAATCTCCTGTTCCTACAAGGTTGAGCCCTTTGATCTTTGCGTATCTAGCTATCTCTTTGATGCCCATGCTTTCACTGGTCGCCCTACTGTAGCGACTGTGCAGATGCAGGTCAGCTACTGCTTTCAGTTTTCGCACTCTCCTCTCCCGACGCCAAATACTTCTCCAGATAATTCTCCCAGTCCACTTTAAGCATTATGACAAGAACAACAACAAGCAGAACAACCGCGACAACAGTGCCAATGAACGCTGAAGCCAAAGTGCCTTCCACGCCGAAGAACCCGCTTATGGCCTGAAATGAAAAACGTCCGGCATAGGCCACAATCAGATTCATCAGAAACTTCCCTGATATCGCAGCAACAAGGATTTTGGAAACACTGTAACGCATAACACCCAATGGGACAAACACCAAGTCATCGGGCAAAGGCGTGAGAGCAAAAATGAAGACAACGAGCACACCCCACTTCTTAAGAACCCTCGCAAGAACATCCATCTTCTTCTTGTACCGCTCACCTATCGCTTTCCTTCCTCCGAGCCCAATCAAGTATGCTGAAAACTCTCCGACCGAGGAGCCAAGGCCAGCGGCAACAGCAATAAATACGGGCTCAAAAAGCCATCCGCCACCGGACTTTAGTCCGCCCAGAGTGAAAGTTACAACTGTAACAGGAACTGGAACAAAGACTGACATAGCACCGACTATACTGATTAGGAAGATGCCCAGATATCCATACTGTGTTGAAAGACTAAGCATCCAGTTGACTATGTCCTGAAATTCCACAGCAAGCTTTTTCTCCGTGAGTGTACTCTGAAACGCTGGGCTTAAAGAGGTTGCCATCACCAGCCATCACGCTTAAATCAAGCAAGAACCTTACAAAAAAGTCGCGATACTTCTGAGAGGTCCAACTCTTGAAACAGAAAAAAGAACCGATCTGGATAGCCCGAGAACTTTCAAAGTGCAGTGGATGCAGAAAGTGCGAAATAGCATGCTCATTGCACCATGAAAACCGCATCTGGCCCACAGCATCAAGAATAACCATTTTCATGCTTGTTCCAGGCCTCGAATTCCCGCATTTCTGCGTCCAATGCGAAGACTACCCATGTGTCAACTCATGCCCAGTAAATGCTCTTTCAGTAAGCAAGGAAACAAGTGCCGTCCTCGTTGATGGGAAAGCTTGCATCGCCTGCGGCAAATGCATCGACGCTTGCCCAGGCAGAATACCCCATATGCATCCGAAAGAAAAACGCATAGTAATCTGTGATCTGTGCAACGGAAACCCTCAATGCGTAAAAGTCTGTCGAGAAGGAAACTGGAACGTCCTAAAAACAGTTCCGAGAAGAGAAAGGGCTTACAAGCTCTATGCAAGGAAACCGGATGAAATAACACGTGATCTTTCAACCAAAATCTACGGAGAAATCGGCGAGGAATATCTATGATACAAGGATACGCAGGTAAACATCTTGAAATTGACCTTTCTAATGGCAAGATACGAGAATCGGAGTTCGGCGACGATGTCCTCAGAGACTACGTAGGCGGCAGAGGCTTAGCCGCCAAGATCCTGTGGGACAGACTCGGCCGCAAATGGGAAAAAGTGGATCCGCTCGGACCTGAAAACTTGCTCCTATTCTTGACAGGACCGCTCACAGGGTATTTTCCAGGTGGAAGAACCTGCGTCTCAGGCAAGAGTCCACAGAGCAACGGCACAGTAGGCTCCACACTGTCCGGCGAATTCGGAGTCGAACTGAGATGCGCAGGTTACGACGGCATAATCGTGACAGGCCAGTCTGACAAGCCAGTCTACCTGTTCGTCAAAGACTCAGACATCGAACTTAGAGATGCAGAATACCTATGGAGCAAAGACGGAAAGCAGACCGTTGCAGCACTCACAAAAGAATGCCGAAACCTGCTAAAAACACGATATCCCAAGTTCGGCGAATGGAAAGAACCCTCAATCCTGTACGTCGGACCAGCCGGAGAAAACAAGGTGCGCACTGCAGTCGTCAGCTCAAAATGGGCACACGCAGCCGGGTACGGAGGCTACGGAGCAGTCATGGGGTCAAAACGCTTAAAAGCCGTCGTCGTCAGAGGCACCGGACCCTTGCCAGAAGCAGCGGACATCAAGAAAGTGAAACGTCTAATCAACACTGTTTGCACAAACGTTTACGAGAATGAACTTTGGAGACGATGGGGAACGGGTTCAGCGGGCTATGAAGTAGGCGCAAAAACAAGCTCCGAACCAGTACGTAACTGGCAGGAAGAATGGCACGCCGAAAAAAGCTTCGGCGTTGACAAATTCGAAAACCGACTCTGGATGAAACAGTATTGGGGCGACTTCGGCTGTCCAACCACCTGTCTGAAGCTTTCATGTGTCAAAGACGGAAAATACAAGGGAGCAATAACAGACAACCCAGACTATGAAATGCAGGCGTACCTAGGCCCGAACCTAGGCATATTTTCTCCCGAAGAAAACGTGTTTCTAGTGTCTCTTCTCGACGACCTCGGATTGTGTGGAATACAAACAGGAAACGTCATGGGCTTTGCAGCTGAACTTCACCAGAGAAGAGTGTTGACTTGCAGCGACTTGGATGGACTCGAACTCAAATGGGGTGATACCCAAACCTTCGCGGCATTGGCTAAAAAAATCGCTCACAGAGAAGGCATAGGCGACATACTGGCTGAAGGCACCTACCGCGCAGCAGTCAAGATCGGAAAAATGAAGAAGAAAAACCTGTTGCCCTACGCCGTGCAGTCCAAGGGCATCAGCATAGGCGCCCACGGAATCCGCAGCGGAAAAGACTACCCTGAAATCATAAGCTACGCTTGCTCAGTGCAGGGCGGAGATCACACCTCCACAGCCGGTCTGCCCCTGGACGGTGGCGGCAGCGAACTTATGGAAATCTTCAACGACTCAGGAGTGTACTGCAACTTCAACAGTTTCGGTGTCCCCCGCAACACAAGATTCGAGTTCTACACAGCAGTCACAGGCATCAAGCTCACAAGAAGGGAATGGGTAAGGACAAAGGCGCTCAAGATACTTCAACTACAAAGAGCCATGCTCCTACTCGGCGGCCCAGACCTGAAATGGACACCTAAAACACACGATGACAACCCACCTAGATTCTACGAGCCACTGCCCTCAGGACCATACAAAGGAAAAACAACAGACAAGCAAGACGTTGAACAGTACAAGAGAAGGTACTACAAAGCCGTAGGATGGGACCGAAACGGCATACCAGAACAGAAGACACTCAATAAATTAGGATTAGAAGACGTGGACGAAGTCTTGGAGAGAATTCGATGAGAACCCTTCCGTCCTCCAGCATGGAAGCCTGAAAGACACACTAGTTCTCAACTACAAAAAATGTGGAAAGAACTTATATTATGTGCATCTCTTTTCCAATCTTTTCGAATGCACCTATGGCAAAGTCCAAGTCTTTTCTTGTCAGCGCAGCGTTCATGATCGTCCTTATTCGCGCTTTGTCTCTAGCAACCATCGGGAACACGATGGGCAGCGCAAACACGGCCTCCTCGAACAGTCGGGCGCTCAGCTTCTTAGCCACACTACTCTCGCCTACGATCACAGGCGTAATCGGAGTCTCACTGTTGCCTATGTTGAAGCCCAAGTCTTTCATTGCCTTCTTGAAGTACCGCGTGTGATCCCACAGTGTTTGAACATGCTGCGGCTCGCTCTCAAGCACATCTATGGCTGCGATGCATGCTGCTGCAACCGCAGGCGGGTGTGAACCGCTCAGAAGCCATGTTCGCGACTTGTTATAAGCAAAGTTAGACAGGTCCCTTGAGCCTGAAACGTGCCCACCGACAACTCCGAAAGCCTTTGAAAAAGTTCCCATTTCCACATGAACCTTATCTCTGCCCAGCTTGAAATGCGAGACGATACCTCTTCCGCCTTCGCCAAGCACGCCTTCTCCATGGGCATCGTCCACGTATACCATCGCGCCGTGCTCTGACGCTACCTTCGCGACCCTATCAAGAGGCGCAATATCACCGTCCATCGAGAAGACACCGTCAGTGATCACTAGAATTCTCCTATAAGCAGGCGAATGCTTATCCGCCTCATCCAGCACTCTACCCAAATCCTCAGCATCAGAATGCTTGTAAACGCCCCGCTCACCATGCGACAAGCGCACACCGTCGATGATGCTACCGTGATTAAGCTCGTCACTGACTATCAAGTCACCCTTGCCCGCAAGCTGAGGAATCAAACCTGCGTTAGCAGCAAAACCTGTTTGATAGACAAGTGAAGCTTCTGCGTGCTTAAACTTTGCCAAACGCTCCTCAAGCTCGATATGTATATCCATAGTTCCCGCGATAGGCCTGACAGAACCTGACCCCGCACCATGAGTCTGAACAGCTTTTATCGCAGCTTCCTTCAACAGTGGATGATTGCTCAGGCCTAGATAGTTGTTCGAACAGAACATCAAAACCTTCTTTCCATCAACGTCGCACCATGGAGTGCTCGGTCCCTGCAGAATTCGCAGCTTCCAGTCAAGCTCACTCTTCACTAAGTCTTGATATTCTTCACGCAAGAATGAAGTGGGATTTCGCATTTCCATTATACCTCTTTTTTCGTCTATTGCGACACACTTTCTCTTAACTCTTTCTCGACCGCAAACAGGTTTTACAGCTTGTCTTCCTTGAAACGCTTCGAAAGCTTCTGAAGCATGTCCTTGGTCATCGTGACCAAGTCGTACGTGGGTTTCCAGCCCCAATCTATGTGTGCCGCGCTGTCATCTATTGACATCGGCCACGAATCAGCAATCTTCTGCCTGAAATCAGGCTCATACTCGCATCGGAACTCAGGAATGTGCTTCTTGATCTCAGCCGCCAACTGCCCAGCAGAGAAACTCATCCCCGCAAGGTTGTAACTATCATGACGCTTCACACGAGCAAGCTCAGCATCCATCAAATCCACAGTTGCCTTGATACAGTCAGGCATATACATCATGGGCAAAACAGTGTCTTCGCGAACAAAACATACATAATGCTTCATCTTTATCGCCTCATAGAAAATGGCAACAGCATAATCAGTTGTACCGCCGCCAGGAAGAACCTCACTGCTTATGATTCCGGGATAACGGAGGCCCCTAATATCCACGCCGAACTTGACAAAATAATAGTTGCACAAAAGCTCCCCCGCAACTTTCGTAACACCGTACATAGTGTTAGGAACCAAAACCGTTTCCTGAGGCGTGTTCACGCGCGGGCTTGTTGGACCGAAAGCAGCGATCGAGCTCGGCCAGAATACTCTGTCCAACTTCTGCTCTCTCGCAATCTCCAAAACGTTGTAGAGACTTCCCATATTCAAGTTCCAAGCAACCTGCGGATTCTGCTCACCCGTAGCAGAGAGAACAGCCGCCAAGTGATAAATCGTGTCGACACCATACTTCTTGACCACCTTCTCAAGACTCTGACGGTCACCAACATCCAAAGACTCAAACGGACCTGAATTCAACAACGCATCGCTCGGCTTCCTGCTATGCCCCACAGCGACAACATTGTCACCTCCGTATTTCTTCCTCAATTCCACCGTCAATTCAGAACCAATCTGGCCCGTGGCACCAGTCACAAGCACCTTTCTCGGCTTCCTCGCAGGCATCAAACAACCCTTCTTTCTGCAAGTAACCCTTAAGCCTTCCAAATATAAGAATTTCCAGAAACTTGACCAGCTTTCACATGATCATCTAAGGACAGACACTTCAAAGCCCAAGACACACTCAAAGGCAGCAGTCCTCGAGGGAAACCGTTTATACCCTGTTCCGCGAACAGAACGGATGATAAGACTTGAAGATGGGCTTCATCGTCAACCCCATAGCGGGTATGGGAGGAAAAGTAGGCCTCAAAGGAACAGACAATGTCATCAAAGAAGCACTTGCCCGTGGAGCTGAACCCGTATCACCATCAAGAGCCACAGAATTCCTCAGAAAACTGCAGGCAAACATCGATGACACGCCAATAGAGATTCTAACGTGCCCAGGAATAATGGGTGAGGACGAAGCAAGAGAAACTGGCTGGCATGCGAGAATACTCCGTATGAAAGTTTCCCGAGAAACATCAGCTGACGATACAAAAACCGCCGTCAAACTCCTCACAGCGGCAAAAGTAGACTTGACAGTCTTCGTCGGTGGCGACGGCACAGCAAAAGACATTCTGGACGCGCTGCACGGGAACGATGAAGCGCCAGTATTGGGCATCCCATCAGGCGTCAAAATGTACAGCGGTATCTTCGCAGTAAACCCTTCAGACGCTGTTGAAGTAGTATTGGCGTATGCGCAGAAACGAGCAGACACAGCAGAGTTTGAAGTCATGGACGCCGATGAAAACGCTATACGCAACGACGTTTTCTCAGTCAAACTGCACGGATACTTGAAAGCTCCCCTGCTTCCAGGCCATGTTCAAGGCAGCAAACAAGTAAGCCTAGAAACGGAGGACGAAAAAGACAACCAAACAGCAATAGCGAGATTCATAACAGAAGAAATCCCCAAAACTGCCACATTCATTCTTGGCCCAGGAACAACAGTGAAACACCTTGCAGAACTTCTAGGCGTGAAGAAGACTGTGCTGGGCGTTGACATTTACGCGAACGGTGAAGTTACACTTGACGTGGACGAGAAAACGATCTTTAAAATAGTAAAGGATTGGCAGAACACGTGGATCGTGCTTTCACCCATCGGTCATCAGGGGATCCTTCTGGGAAGAGGCAACCAGCAGGTCAGTCCAAGAATCATAAGGCTTGTTGGAAAACAGCGGATAATCGTTGCAGCCACAAAGAACAAACTTAAGAACATCGACGGCGGCCTGCTTCGAGTCGACACGGGCGACGCGGAATTGGACACGATGCTAAGGGGCTATATGCGAGTTATGACCGACTACAAAGAATGGAGACTCATGCCCGTCCGCTAGAACCTAGGAACCGAACTTCTTTGTCCGCCCGAGAAAGCTCATCAGGATACGCATGAGGTCGGTACCCCTTATCCTGTTCAACCCGCCCTCAGCGCATGCTCTTTCACTGTACTCTCGGACACTGTCACGGCGGACATAAGGACCAATGATCGCAATCGGAACTGGGTCGCCTTCATGATTCCTGGTAACGCATGAGGTCGTATGGTCCGCCGTCAAAGCCAGATGCGTCGCATCTAAGTCGATGTTCTTCAAGACATGGTCCAACATTCCGTCGATCTTCCCGATTGTTTCCACCTTCAACCGGGCGTTCCCATCATGGCTTGCAACATCCGTTGCCTTGACATGCAAAAGCACAAAATCATGGGTCTTCAGCGCTTTCACCGTTGCTTTTGCTTTTGCCATGTAATCTGTCTTAGGCGTCCCAGTAGCGCCCTTGACGCTGATCAGGTCCATGCCTGCGACCTTGCAGACTCCTTTGATCAAAGAAACTGCAGCTATGCAAGCTGACTTAATGTTGTAGAGTTCTGGAAGCGGTATGATCTTTGGAATTGTGCCAGCGCCCCTGCAAAGGACGAAGTTCGCTGGAGACTGTTTGCGTCTGGCTCTTTCTTTGTTAACGGGATGCTCAGCAAGAACATTTCGGAACTCGCTCATAAGCCTGCTGACGATTGCAGCCGTGCGCGCGGATTCTGAGCGTCTGTCAAGAGGCTCTATTTCCAGGACTTCTTTCCCGTTCTGTTCTGGGTCAGAATCGCTGATCGCGGTTGAAAGCTTCGGTCCACGGATAACCAAAGTCGCTCTATGTTGAACGGTATTCTTGAACACAAAACTAGCGTCAAACGACTTCTTGAGCTTGATTCTTTGCAGGCTCCGAGTTAGCCGTGACGCATCTTCATTCGAGATGCGACCCGCACGTCTATCTAGAACAACAAGATCTTTGTCCACACTCGCAAAGTTGCACCTGAAGGCAACGTCACCTCGCAAAACTTCAACACCAGACCCTACAGCTTCCAGCGCCCCCCTTCCAGAATAAACCTCCATCGGAGAGTAACCGAGGAAAGCAATCGTAGCCGTGTCACTGCCCGGCGGTGTTCCAGGAGAGATCGGGTCAACGATTCCGCACACTCCATCCCTGGCTATCTGATTCATTGTAGGCTTGACAGCCACCTCCAGCGGGGTCTTTCCATCCAATTCCTTCAGCGGCCAATCAGCCATGCCATCCGCAATAACAAGAATCGCCTTCAACACTCACATCACCTGAGGATCAGGATCAAGGTGGGCAGGAAGCAGTTAAAACACTTACGCATTTGCAGCAACCCGCGCGCGGAAGATACCTGAGAATAACGTTTAAATGGTGCTTTCTGCAATGTCATCGGAAGTGGTTGAAATGGGCGATCGCGTTCCACATTGCTAGATTCTCGTTGAACTTTGCCACTGTGA
>Ga0315285_10008921_pt1 | contig 10272 bp, 9 predicted proteins | sample YL17G09_36_MG_FD_203698 | JGI IMG/M metagenome (GOLD analysis project Ga0315285, IMG submission 203698) | Sediment microbial communities from Yellowstone Lake, YNP, Wyoming, USA - YL17G09_36 | ecosystem: Environmental > Aquatic > Freshwater > Lake > Sediment | place: USA: Wyoming | collected... | reverse complement strand
TCCTGGGCGGCGTCGTCGGCCTGTTTCTGTTTTTCATTCATCGATCGAGATAGAGACTTGTCAGCGCGCGCTCCCCGGACGAGACATCTGGGCATAGAAGGGGGCCAGAGAGAGAGAGAGAGAGAGGAAGCAAGAGAGAGAGAGAGAGAGAGGAAGCAAGAGAGAGAGAGAGAGAGATGGAAAGCAAAAAAGGCGTCGTCGTCGGCGGCCCGAGAGAGCGTCGTCGACACTTCTCCCCTCCCTCGCAGTTGCGCTCTTCTTCTCTGCTCTCGTTCCTTGCGGCAGCAAGCCTCGAAAGCCACGACAATACGCACCTCGACCTCATCGACGGGGCGCTTCTTGCTCTTCTTGTCCTTGTTTTTCGAGCTCTTCTTTTTCTCAATGCCCGACGCCGAAGACAGATGCGGCGGCGCCGCCGCTTCGGTCGTGACCATCGTTCTTCTTCTGTTGTTTCGACGAAGCTCTCTCTGTCTCTCGATTAGTCTAATCCCGAAGCGTGCTGTGCTCCGTGCTCTCTCTTCTCTTCCTGAACGCGCGTTAGAAGCGAGAGAGAGAAGAAAGAAGCGTCACGCGAGGAGTCGATATGTGAGGCGAGAAAAAGAGCGGTGAAAAAAAAAGTCTCGGTTCTTCGCACTCTTCGGAAATCTAGCCAAAGCGGTCGAAGAAGAGAGCTCCGCCGACTTTCCCTCTTCTTCTTCTTCCGCGTTGTCTCGCCCACTTGTTTCTCTTTACGCGCGTCGTGGAAAAGTTTTTCTCTCTCGTCTCTCAGAAGCTAAGAAAAAGCAGAAGAACGGCAAAAGAGACACAGAGCTTAGAAGAGAAAGAAAGAGAGAGCGACGTCGAAAAACTTCCATCGTAACATGACCGCTGCCGCCGCTCCTTCGGCCTTTGCCGCCGGCGTCGGCCTCCTCGCCTCGACCTCCGGCAGCAGCAGGATCACTGCCAACAGGTCACCGGCCGCCCTGAAAGTGCTCGAGTTCTGCGCGAGCAAGCCCGAGGTACAGAAAAGAAAAGTTTCTCCTTTCCTTTCCTTTCCCCATCACATTGTCGACGGCTGCCCAGAAAAACAAAAACTCAACCTCGACAAAACCACAAAAAACCATTTCATCAGGGCGCCACCACCGCCGACATGAGTTCTGCCCTCAAGTCGCTCTCGCCGGCCGACCTCGTCGCGGCGATTAACGAGCTCCTGGCCGCGGTAAGAAGGAGAAAAGAAAAAGAAGAAGGAGGAGGAGAGGGCACGATTTTTTGTTCATCCTTCTCTTTTCGCTCACGTCGACCCGCCCCTCCCCCCCCCAAAAAAAAAACTTCTTCAAAACCTTCTTCGCAACAGCACGCCCTCGGTGCCCACAGGGCCGCCGACGGCCGCGAGGTCTTCAAGGCCACCCCGCCGGGCGACGGCGCCCGCTTCAAGGGGCTCTCCGCGGAGGAGGTCCTCGTCTACCAGGCGGTCGAGGCCTCGGGCAACGTCGGCATCTGGACCAAGGAACTCCGTGCGCGCACAAACCTGCAGCAGCCGGCCGTCGCGCGCATGTTGAAGGCGCTGGAGGGCCGCGGGCTCGTCAAGAGCGTGCGTTCGGTCGCGAACGGGTCGAGGAAGGTCTACATGCTTCGGGGCCTAGAGCCCGCGCGGGAGGTGACGGGCGGGGCGTGGTACACGGGGCACGAGTTCGACTCGGCGTTCACGGTGCGTTTTTTTTGAGTGTTTTTTTGACTTTTTCCTTTTTTTTTTCGCTCCCACTTTTTTGACTTTTTCCCCTTCCAAGAAAAAAACTCAACTCTCCATCCAGGTCGCGCTCGCCGGCGCCGCCGCGGCCCTCGTCCGCAGGGCCGGACCCACCCGGGGCGCCTCCGCTGCCGAGGTCGCCCGCCAGCTCGCCGCCGCGGGCCTCGCGCGCGTCGCCCTCAGGGAGGACGACGTCCGGACCGTCCTGGACGCGCTCGTCTGCGACGGCGTGGCGGAGAGGGTCCTCAGGAAGCCCTCGAGCGCTCGTTCCGCCGCTTCCGTTCTGGTCTCCGAGGACGGGCTGAGGGCCGAGAGGGAGAGGAAGCGTATGCGCGAGGAGGAGGAGGAGGACGAGGAGGAAGCGGAGGAAGAGGGCGCGCCTGCGGCGAGGAGAGGAGGGGGAGCGGCGGCGGCGGCGCGAGGCAGGCGAGGAGCCGCCGCTGCTACTGCCGCCCCGCCGCTCTCCTCCGGCTCCGAGTCCTCCGATTCCGAGTCCTCCGAGGACGAGGAGGACCAGGCCTTTATCGACGACGACGGGGCCGAGAGCGACGGCGACGGCGACGAGGAGGAAGAGAGGCGCGACACCAACGGGCGAGGCAAGAACACAAGGCAGAAGCGCAAGGGGCCGCCGCCGAAGCAGCAGCAGCGGCGGAGGGTCTTGGACGACGGAGAGAACGGAGAGGAAGTCGAGCCCGAGCGAGAACAGCAGCAGCAGCAGCAGAAGCAGCAGCAGCAACAGGGCCCCCCCGTGTGGGTCTACATCGAGGACCGCGCCGCGGCGAGGCTCCGCGCCCGAGGGAGGGCGCCGCCGCCTCCCCCGCCGCAGTCTCCTTCCGCCGCCGCAAACGCGGCGGAGAGCGGCGAGGCGACGGCGGCGGCGACGACTGCGGCGGCCAACTCGGCCCTCGCCGCCTCCGTCGGCGGGCCGGGGCAGGCGCTGGGCGCCCTGGCGGGGCTCCCTTGCGGCAAGTGCCCCGTGTCGCGGGAGTGCGCGGACGGCGGCGCGGTCGGCCCGCAGACCTGCGCTTACCTTGCGAAGTTCCTCGACTTTTGAGAGCTTTCCCACTTTTTTTTGAGTCTGATCTTTCTTTCTTTTCCTGTCACCGTCCTTGTCATTTGCCCATCACTGGAGGCTTTAAAGTCTTGTTTCCTTTTGATCAAGCTCTGAAGGAGGGGGGCAGCTGGGGAAATCTTACACAAAGAGGGAGGGAAGGGGGCGACGGAAATGAAGATTTTGTTTTGTTTTTTTTGGCAGGGAAAAAGAGGACGAAAAAATCAGAAAACGATCAAGGCAGCAGAGTTTTCTTTTTGAAGAACAAATCAGAGCGCGAGCGGCCTCCACAGGTCGAAGCGCCTCGTCGCCGAGATTGCGGGTGGCGCCGGGGGCGTCGCCGCGGCGAGAGCGGAAGCAGCAGCGGCGGTCGAGCTCCCGCCGTCGGCAGAGGCGCCGACGGACGAACAACTCGCGTCGTTCCCCCGGCCGCCGTTGCGGACGGCGTATCGCATCGCCCTCGACAGCGTGGCGAAGCTGCCGCCGTGGCCCTGCTCGAGGGCCTGGACGAGGGCGAAGGCGAGGTCGCCGCCGAGCGGGGGCGCGGGAGGGGAGCAGGACGGGAGAGGGGCCGCTGCGGCGGTCCCTTTCGCCCCAACTGCCGCCTCCGCCTCGACCGCCGTCGCCGTTCCTGTCCCTTCCTCCTCCTCGACGTCCGCCTTCTTTCTCCTCGCGGGGGCCCTCCGGGGCTGCTCGCAGCACCCGGAGATCAGCACCACCTCCCCTCCTCCAGTGGAAGCGGCAGCAGCCGCGGAGGAGGCGAAGGAGGAGGGAAGAGCGACGGCGGCGGCAGCGGAAGAGGAGCCGCTCCCTGCGACAGAAGCAGAAGAAGAGGTCGAAGGGACCCCGTTTGCGCTCTCCCAGCACGGCCAGCCGTCTGGCCTGTGCCCCGCCGAGGCCGGGAGGTTGAGGCCGAAGCCCTTGGGGCAGCTCCTGTGTGGGGAGATGGATTTGAGTCAAGGGGGACGAGGAGAGAAAAAGGTTGAGTTTATTTTCCTTCTCCCCCCACTCGGCGTTTTTTTTTCCAACTTTCTTCCCCCCCCCCCCCCAACAACAAAAAAACTAACTCACCCCGATCCGTTGCCCGCGGCGTCCACAAGGACCAGCAGCCTCGCCCCTGCCGGGAGCGGGTCGACCAGCGCTGCCCGGAGGTCAGTCGAGGAGATCGCCGCCGCCGAGGAGGCCCCGACCGCCGCCGCCGCCGCGGCGGCCGTCCTCCCTAGGAAGAGCGCTGCGGCAGCGGAGCTGGAGGACGAAGAGGGCTGCGCCTGCGCGCGGGCGGCAGCGCTCACGGCGTCGCACGGCAGCAGGGTGGCCGCGACGCGCGGGAGAGAGGAAGAGGAAGAAGAGGAAGGATCGCTCGCTTCTTTCCGCGGCGAGGAGGAGGAGGAAGAGGCAGCGATTCTTGTCGTCGCTCGCTCGTCGCTGTCGGCCGACGGAGGGCGGAGGAAGAAGGCCGCGGCGTTGCTGCTGGTTGCGGTGTCCCTCTGTTCGCTCCTCTTGTTCTGCTTCCCCGAGGGGGAGGCGGAGGTCGCAGAGTCCTCCTCGTCGCTGTCGTTGCCGTCTCCTCCTCTAGCGACGCCGCTGCTGCTCTCGGCTGCCGCCGCCGCCTTCTCTTCTCCGAGCGGCCTCCCGCGCGCGTCGCCCCCGCGCCCAAAGAACGCGAAGACGAGGCTGTCCCCGGGGCGGGCCCCGGCCGCGAGCCAGCGCGCCGAAGCCATGATGTTATTCCTCGTGGGCAGCAGGCGGCGCAGCTGCGGGTTCGGACGCGGGGGAGACGACGACGACGAGGAAGCGGGGGCAGCAGTCTTTTCGCCGTCGTTTCCGGCTTCGTTGCCGTCGTGGAGGAAGATCGTCTCCTCGAGCGAGAACCCAAACGCCCTCGCCATCGCCCTCCGCACGCACTCCGCGTCGCTGACGGCGCCCGGGAAGCCGAGGGGACCCGAGCCGACGGCGACGAAGACGGCGCGGCGGCGCGAGGGCCTCCAAGAGCTGTCGTCCCTCTGCTGCCTCGAGAGAGGGGCCGCCGAGCCCGAGGTCGAGGGGGCGGGGGCGCCGCCGCCCCCGCCCCCGCCCGCAGGGAACAGGCCGGGAGGCGGGATGTAGGGAGGGGCGTACGCGAGCTCGCAGTGGCGCGGGAGGTGCGAAGGCGGGGCCTGGGAGAGCGTCGGCGGGGTCAGCGTCGGGGCGCGGCCGGGCTGTTTTTTTTTTTTTTTTTTAAAGAGAGAGAGGGTTGAGAGAAGGAGACGAAACCGAAGACGCGCGGATTGAAATTCTCTTCCTCTTTCCACCTTCCCCCGTCTATCTCTCCTTGAGGAGCCGATCTTACCGTTCGGGCTCCGGGCTCATCATCCAGGCTGTTGTCCCCGAGCGCGCCCAGGGCGAGTGGGGGCAGATGGTGGAACGTGGACGGAGGGGAAGGGACGGACGAAATCAGCCGAGGCATCATCGTCGTTGTCGAGGTCGTCGTCGACGTCGAACTCATCATGGCCGAGGCCGTCAGCGCGTCTCTCGGCATGTACTTGGTCGCCAGCGCGGCCACGTCCTGGTTCTTGAAGCGCGCGATGGCGTGGTCGGGCCCAGGGGCCAGGGCCTCGACGACGAGGTCGTCGTCGGCGACGAGCGGCGAGGAGGTGCAGGCGCCCATCTTGAAAAAAAGTTCAAAATCGACAGACACGGTCGAACAGAAGCGAGCTTTCTCTTCTCTCTTTCTTTCCGAGCGTTCCTTCTCTCTTCCTTTTCTCTGCGCGCGCTCGAGCAGAAGAAGGACGAGAGAGAGCCCTCCGAGAGAGCAGCAGGAGCAGGAGAGAAGAGGACCGGAAGCAGCAGCAGAAAAAGAGAGACCTGAAGCTCTCTCGCTTGCCAATCGAAGAGTGGTTGCTTCTCTCACTTTTTTCCCCTCTAGTCTCTTCGTCTTTTTGCTGCCCTCTTCAAAAACTTCCATTGGCTCCTTCGCGACACCGCAAGGAACCGGCGCCTTCTCTCTCTCTCTCTCTCTCTCGAGCGAGAGCAGGCTCTCGTGCTTGAAGCAGCGAGAGAGCAAGCGCGCGTACGCGTCTGCCCCCCCTCGGTCCCTCTCGAACGCGAGAGAGGGCCAGGAACGGGCGGGGCAAAACGACGACGACGACGAGAAGCAAAACTTTTCGATCGAGACTGTTGCGTTTCGACATCGATTCCTTCTTTTCTTCGACGCCTTTCTGAAGCGCTTCGGCTGACTCTCCGCCTCCCAAAGGTCCGTCAGGGCGCTCCAAGTGCTGCGAGCGAGCGTTCGCGCCGAGGAGGAGCAGGCTCGGTCGCCGTCGAGGGGCGACGCGAGAGGGATGCATTTCGATCGCGCTCCCGGTCAATCTCTCCCTTCCTCCCTCTCCACTTTGAAAAATCTCCCGTCTCCTTCCTCTCACAACAGACGCCCTCATTCTTTCTCCACTCCAACAGGCGACCTCTCCCCCCCTTGCTGAGGCGCTCCAAGGCTTCCTACAGGACCCGAAAAGAAGAAAAAGAGATGGGCGGAGAGGTGAGTAGGCAGAGAGATGAGAGAAGGGAGGATAGGAGAGCGCGCCTCCATCGAGCGCCTGCTCGAGAGAGAGAGCGCGAAGCTTTCGCAGGGCAAAGTTCGAATCTTCGCCGCCGCCGCCTGTTTTTTCGACGACGACGAGGACCTCCTTTTTCTTTTTCCCGCCCCTCTTCTTCGTCGCCTCTTCCTCCCCCCCTTCCTCTCGCTCACTCACACTCCGCCGCGATTCCAAAACGCTCTTTCAATCAAAATCGCAAATAAAAAACAGCAACCCCAATCGACGACGGCATCCCGCGCCGCCTCGCTCCCGACGCCAAAGGCGGAGCGAGCGAGTGGCGGCGGCGGAGGCGGCGGCGCCGCGGCCGCCGCGGGCAAGCGCACCCCCGTCGCGAGCTTCAAGCTCGAGAACAGCGCCAGCGCCGCCGCGTTCGCCGCCGCCCTCGGCGCCGCCACCACGCCGGGGGGAGCCGTCAAGGCGTGCCAGCAGTGCGGGGCGACCAAGACGCCGCAGTGGCGCGAGGGGCCCGAAGGTTCGTTTTCTGTTCCGTTTTTGGTTTCTCTTTTTTTTTCCCCTTCAGCAGGAAAAAAAGAAAAGGCTCACTTCCTCGTTCTTCTCTTTCGAGACAAAATCCAAAACTCTTCCTTTCAGGCCCCAAGACCCTCTGCAACGCCTGCGGCGTCAAGCGCGTCCGGGCCATCCGTGCCGGCGGCAACGGCGACGCCGCGGGAGCGGGAGCGGGGCGCGGCAGGAAGGAAGGGGGGAAGGGAGGCGGCGGCCCTTTTGGGGGGGCCGGGGGGACAGCGAGCGGCGGCAAGCACAGCGGCGGCGCCGGAGGAGCCCAGCGCTCGTCGGCCTCCGCGATGGCCTCCGCGGGCTCGGCTCCGCCCTCCTTCAACCTCTCCGCCCGCGCCGGGCCCGCGGAGGCGGCCAGCTCGCCCGCGCTCGGCCGCGGGAGCGCAGGAGACGGTGGCGGAGGCACGCAGCAGCAGCAGCAGAAGCGCGGCGGCGGCAACACTAGCGGTCCCTCCGCCGCCCGCAGGGCCACAGCAGCGGCCGCGGCGGCAGCAAAGAGGAGAGGCGATGCCGGAGAAGGAGAAGAGGTCGACGATGGCGGCGGCGACGACGACGACGACTTCGAAGGGCGGGGAGTCCACGCCTCGGGCTGGGCGGCCGCGGCGCGCGCCGGCGGCCTCGGCGGCGGCGGCGGCGGAGGGTCCCGCTCCCTGCTCCGCGCCCCGGTCTCCCGCCTCGACCTGACTCGCCTCCAGGGGCAGGGGCAGCAGCAGGGGCACGACGGCCCCTCCTCCAGGCTGCAGCAGCAGCAGCAGCAGCTCCCCCCGCTGCCGCAGAAGCAGGGCGGGGGCCGGGGCCAGCAGCAGGGGCAAAACCTCAATTTGCTCTCCGGTGCGCGCCCTCTCTCGGCGACGCGCGGCGGCGGCGGCAGCGGCAACTTCCTGCCGCCGCCGAGCCCGACCGTCCAGGCCGTCGGGGACGACGCGATGGCCGCGGTCAACCTTATGTGCATGGGGGTCAACGGAGGGGGCGGGAGCGGAAGCGGCAACGGAAGCGGCAACGGCGGCAACGTCGGGAACGAGCAGCAGCAGCAAGCGCAGCAGGCGCAGCAGCAGCAGGCGCGGGCGCTGCAGCAGTCGCAGCGGGCTGCCGCCGCCGCCGACGCGAACAACGCCAACGCCTCTCCTTCCGCAGCAGCAGCAGCGTCTGCCGCCGCTGCTCTGCCGCCGAGGCCGCCGCCGCCACCAGGCGGCAACGGCGGCGGCGGAGGGGACGGCGGCGGCGGCGGCGGCGCCGCAGCCGCCGCCGCCGCTCCTGGTGCGACGCCGACGGCGACGGCCGGCGCCTCCGCCTCTGCTTTCGGCGAGCAGAAGCCCCCCGTCCGAGCGGGCGCCGGGGCCAAGCTGAGCGGCGCGAACGTCTACGCCGCCGCTGCTGCTGCTGCAGCCGCCGCGGCTGCTGCTTCTTCCTCGGCGGCGGCGACGGCGGCGACGAGGGGGGCCGAGGCGACAGCTGCTGCCGCTGCTCCCGCCTCCACCTCTGCCGCCTCGGCCGACAAGACGCAAGCTGCCTCTGCTTCCGATCCCGTCGATGCCGCTGCCGCGTCGTCGTCGCGGCAAGGGGAGAGGAAGACGCGGGAGGCGACGAGGCCACAGGGGCCGAGTCCTCACCTTTTCCCCGACCGCTCTCCTGCGCCTCCGCCGTCGTCGACGGCCACCACCACCCCCCGAACCGCCGCCGCCGCCGCCGCTGCCGCGGCCTCCCTGCCCCCCTCGGCGATCGCGGCCCTGGCCCAGGCTAAGGAGCGACTCGACGCCGCCGCGCGCGACGCCGCGGCCGCGGACGCCGCAGTCGGCGCCGTCGCGAAAGTGCTCGCCGCGAAGCAGGCCGCGGCGCTCGCCGCGAGGAGGCTCGCCGCGGCGTGCGCCGCCAGGCTGCACGAGGTGGCGGCCAAGGTCGACGCCGAGCACGGGTGGAGCGACAAGGTGCAGGAGGCGATGGCGAGCGCGACGGCTTCGGGGAGGAAGCACAGGCTCGAGGAAGAGGAAGGAGGGAAAGAGGGAGGCGAGGGAAAGGAAGGGGGAGGGGCCGAGGAGCTGCTCCCGGCGGTGCCGTCTGCGGCCAAGAGGGCGAGGACTTCGGTGGCCGTCGCTGCTGCTGCCGCCGCCGCCGCTGCTGCCGCTGCTGCGGCCACTGCTGCTGCTGCTGCTTCTGCGGCCGCGACAACGACGGCGGCGGCGGCGGCGAAGGCGACGGAAGAAGAGGGGAGAGGCGGAGGAGGAGAGGACGGCGACGAGATGGCCGTCGACGAGGAGCACCCCGCCGTCGCCGCCGCCTCCGCAACGGCGAAGCGGGAACAGGACCAGGGCCTCCAGCGGGCCCCTTCCTCCTCCGCCGCCGCCGCCGCAGTCGCGATTGCCGCGACTGCGACGACTGCGGACGCTGCCGCCGCGGCGGTACCTCCGTCCACGACAGCGGAGTGAAAGAAGGAGGAACTGCTGCCCCCCCTTTTTCGTCTCGACATCTCTCTCTGCCTCTCGCCTCTCCCCCGAACCCGATCCAAAAATTCTCAACGAACAAAAAAAAAACTAGCTACAACAACACCACCAATGCCTCACATCAACAATCTCTTCCCCACTCCGGCGGGGCTTTGCGAGGGTGCGCGGTCCTGCGCGTGCTATGACTGCCCCCCTCCCCCCTCCGGCCCCCTTCCCAACTTTGCCCCTTTCTCTTCGAGATATTTCCTCGACCCTTTTTTCCCTTCATTTTTTTAACCTTTTCTTTCGATTTCCTCCTCCTTGCGTGGAGACGACCAGTAGAAAGAGAGAGAGAGAGAGAAGAAGAGTAGAAATTCCAACAACAACAACAACAACAACAAATGACCCTTCTGTACGGATAAAGAGAAAAATTAGCTATATTACTAAACAAACAAAAAACAAAACTTGGGGAGAGAAAGATGGAGAGAGAGAGTGGAGAGAGAGAAACTCAAAAGAAAAGAAAACAGACTTTTCCTCGTGTGACAAAGCATAAAAAAATCACTTGCATTCTCTCATCATCATCGTGTGTCTCCCTACCTCTCTCCTGTGGCGAGAAGCGTGCAGGAAGGGAGCGAGCGGAGAAAAAGGTGAGGAAGAAGAGAGTTGTTTTTGTGCATGAAAAAAGAAAATTACAAAAACGTTGTTGTCGCGCCCCCTCTTTCTCTTCTCTCTCTCTTCTCCGCTCTCTCTCTCTCTCTCTCTCTCTCTCTCTCTCTCTCTCTCTCTTCTTTCTTTCTCTCTCCACAAGCCCAAATCACGCCTTCACCCACTCGATGGCCCGCGCGCAGATCCCGGTCATCGTCGCCTCGGGTCCATAAACCTCGACGTCGAGTCCCGACCTCTTCCCCAGCTGCCGCATCGCTTCCAGTCCCGCTTTGTAGTTGGGCCCGCCCCTGCGCACCAGCACCTTCATCTGCGCTTTCTGAAGAG
>Ga0315285_10008920_pt1 | contig 10272 bp, 2 predicted proteins | sample YL17G09_36_MG_FD_203698 | JGI IMG/M metagenome (GOLD analysis project Ga0315285, IMG submission 203698) | Sediment microbial communities from Yellowstone Lake, YNP, Wyoming, USA - YL17G09_36 | ecosystem: Environmental > Aquatic > Freshwater > Lake > Sediment | place: USA: Wyoming | collected... | reverse complement strand
ATGTGGGAGTGTTTCATTTTGTTAAACCCTCTAAGCAAAGCAAGAAGGCAGAGAATCTCTTGCGTTTATTTTCATGCTTTAGATTCCCCCAATTTTCGTTGGTCGTTTCGTGAGATCGAGAGTGTAGCTTGAGTGTGTAGAATTATGGCGTTCCCTAAGGTCGGGTTTGCCCTTTTCCGCTACAGAGGGTTTATGCCCATCCATAGGCTAACTTCTCCCACTTTCCATCCTGATTATCTTGGCCTTAGCCTGCGCCAAAGCCCAACCGCGCCAGTTCCGATCAGGCCTAAAAGTAGCGCACCTGGAGCAGGAATAACTGAGATATTCACGTTGTCCAGAGTGACACTGGTCCACCGTCCATCGTCATCGCCATAAAGGTCGAAAACCAGGAGGACGTCCTCTCCGTCCATGCCAAACACGTTAAGCCTTACGGTATTGCCTGAAACAGTCGCAACCGTATGCTCAACGCCGGTGTTATTGTGAAGGTAGTAGAAATCAAGGTAGTAAAAATCGGTATACCCTGGATAGCTGATCAGTGGATCCCACGTTACCGGATCAAGCAAAGAAGCGGTAAATGCATCTGGCCAAGGCGTATAGGAAGGGTCAGGCTCAAATCCAGGATCATCTGTCCAGGTCATCACGACATCAAACGAAAGCTCGAGAGCCAGAACTGGAATAGTAAATACCTGGCTCAATGTGCTTGATAGCGAGAAGGGGTCCTCTTCAAAAAGTGCAAAACCGCCGCCGTCAGTGACTGTTCCGTACTCCAGGTTCCAGTCTGTCAAACCTGCCAAGAAATCGCCATTTAGCGGCGTTGGGCTTGCATAAGCAGTCAGACCTGCTATCGTGAGAACCATAACACTGAAACCAAGCAACTCAAAAAACCGTTTTTCTTTCATTACCAATCCTCCTCAACCATATCGCATCTTAGCGAGACACTAAAACCAAAAAGGCTCGTATCTTTGAAATAGCCTCAACACGAAAAAAAAATCTACGCGCTGGTAACCGTAGTTATTGCGGCCCAACCTCCTTGCAGGCAAAGACGACCAAATACGGATTTTAGACCCAGATTAAACAGACGGTGCTGCGTTTTTTTGGCGCAAAAAATGACCGCCCATCCTTGCAGCGTTATAGCCCCGTCCTTCCATATAAAACATTTTAGCCTTTTGCAGCACCTTTGTCAAACGAAATTTTAAAAAAAAGTGACAGGGCGACAGGGGGGAGGGTGTGGCCAGATTTTCTGGCAAGCCCTTTCTGGGCTATTTCCGGCACGGCGGGATATGGCCGCGGGGCCCCTTTTCAATCGTACTTGTCATTGCCAGTCCGCCAAAGGCAGACGCGGCAATCTCAATCGGCCAGGGAAAGGGGATTGCTTGCCCTTCGGTTCCGCTCAGGGGTGAAGGCTTTTTTCGCTCGCAATGACAGTTCCTGCGATAAGGTGCGACAGAGCAAGGCCCTTCGATTACACTGAGTGTAAGCTCCGCCGAGCGCGGCAATCTCTGGGCTCCGCGAGACTAACCCGCCAGACGGATGGCCGGGTAAAGATTGCTTCGGCCTAACGGCCTTGCAATGACATAGAAACGCCGATTTATCGCGGTGAACGGTTACAAGACATCGATGGGCTGCGGTTTGATGGCCCTGGGTGAATCTATGGTCAGATTATGCCCCGGACAGTCGGCTGGAATGTGAAGCGAAGCCGCTTTGGGTTATAGAAATACAGCCGCACGCTTACACTTTCGCCAGGATCAAGTCGTCCATCGCTCAGATACTTGGAAAGGTCGATATAGCGTTTGCCGTCAGAAGTTGTGCCATCGGCGTTGGCCAGCGTGATGCTGGAATCGCTGATGTTATCAATCAGCAGCCAAATAGGACCGCTAATTACCTTGTCGGATTTATTTGTGACGGTAAGGTTCACACTGAACTGGCCGGTCCGCCTGTCATAGCCCACCAAGCCACAAGAAATGCTGACCAGGTTATCCACCGACTGTGGGCCAGCAGAGGCAACAGTTACACGGGCTGCAGCAACACTACGCAGCCCACCATTATCCCCATTATCCGTTACCCGCAGATAAACGATCCCGGAGAATGGAGCCGACCACACATTTTCGGCATAAGGCTCTACGCTACTGAAGTCATAGACTCCGTCTGCGTTCCAGTCCCACTCGTATAGTACAATCTGCCCATCGACATCATACGACTTGCCGGCATCGAACTTAATTGCCTTTCCAGCAATTCCCTCGTACGGGCCGCCTGCGTCAGCCGTTGGTGGGTCGTTCACTGCGTTGATTGTGATGGCAACGGTTGCCATTGCCTGTCCGCCACAGTGGTCATCGACGCGATAAGTGAACGAATCGTTCCCACTGAAGTTCGCTTTTGGTGTGTACTGGAACGAACCATCCTCATTTAGCGTCAGCTTGCCATTATCTGGGTCATCAACAAGTGACGCTGCCAAGGTATCCCCATCCACATCGGTATCATTGAATAGTACACCACCAATAGCATCCATAGCCAGCATTGTATCCTCATCAACGGCATAGCTGTCATCTACAGCTATAGGATTATCATTGGTCGGCCTGATAGTAACGGTGGCGATACCTGCCGCCTGACCGCCTTGATCATCACTGACTTGATAGGTGAAGGAATCTGTGCCGTTGAAGTTTGCATCAGGTGTGTACTCAAATGCTCCATCCTCGCCGAGTGTCAGTGTGCCATGAGATACACCCGATAACAGCATTGTCACAAGCGGATCGCTGTTCGGGTCACTATCATTGGCCAGGACACCCTGGGATACACCAACCACCAAGCTGGTATCCTCGTCCATCACATACGTGTCATTGATGGCCACGGGTGGGGCATTTACCTGCTTGACCTTGATAGTGACCGTTGCAGTATTGGAGACATTACCATCGTTATCGAGAACTGTATAGCTGAAGCTGTCGGTGCCAACATAGTCCGTATCGGGGCTGTACATAGCTACTCCGGTCTCCGCACCAATCCAGACTATCCCGTGGCTGGGACTACTGACTACCGTAACCGTGGCCGGGTCAAGTGTGCCGTCGAGATCCATGTCGTTAGCCAATATGTCAATCGTGACTGGCACACCCGCCTCCGTTTCTGCTTGATCATCCGTGGCGATCGGCGGAATTGGTTGGCCGCTGAATATAAACACATTATCGATAATAACCTGGCTGTCAATCTCGCCGAAGCCGAGCAGGTCGAAGTAAAGCGTCGCGACTGTCCCGGCCGGGACACCGGTCAGATCGACCTGGATCGTGATCGGCTCCGCAAGCGACAGAATCTCACCGGAGGTCCCAAGACCCGGCACGAAAACCCGCGAGCCAAAATAAGTCCGGCTCGAAGGCTGGATATTCAAGAACGCATCGGTATTGGTTAGGCCGTCAGCGGTACCCACCAGAGAGACCATGGTATCGGCGTTGAGCAAGGCGACTTCAAAGGCATCCGGCGGATAGCCTTCGCTAACTCCGAGTTCAGCGCTGACGATGGTAAAGAACAGCTTCTGGGCATCTTCAGGCACAATAAATGTCTGCGAGAACCCACTGAAATACCGGCCACCCTCCCCAAGCACAGCCCGACTGTTTTCTACCTGGCTTGAGCCGTGCATCGTCCACCCGAAGCCAGGATCGCTCTCATCGCTGATCGCGAACATACCATTAGTAATCCCAATGCGCAAGTCTTCAGGATCATAAGTGTCTTGATGCTGGGGACCGTCAAGAGTATTGCTACCGGTGCTGTAATCATGGACTTCGGCAAGATAATCATCGTATGGCACCGCGCGATAGTCAGGTGACGCTTCATCCTCAGCAGGCTCCTGCACATCCGCCTGATGGAGGAGATCGAACTGCGAAGGCAGACGCCGAACACCGGACGGCAAAATCCCCGTCATCAGCCGGGTCGGATCAATGCCGGCTGACACATCCGCTAAGCCTAACACATGCCCCATCTCGTGCATAAGCACGGTCAGGAGGTCAATCCTGCCAGCCGCCGGACTGTCAGCACCGCTATGTAATTCCCAACTGTACACCGCATTCGGGAACTCCTCATCATCCCACGGCGTCTCATCAACAAACCACCCATAACCAGCGGCGTCCGTATCAACAGTAATTGTATCGTATCCATTTTCTGTCGGTACCGCCCAAGCCAGATACGACACCGGCAGGTCTTTGATATTGACGTCAGTGCTGGTCAACCTGTCGCTGGGTAGGTCAGCACCTGCGGATTGTATCCATCGGTCTCTTGCGGCTTCTACCACAGACGACCAGTGATCATCAGTCAGCTGTGGTGGCGTGGGTGCATGGGTATCCACATCGTCTTCTCTTGTAGGCGCCGTAAGCGGCGAGCCAGATGGCCAAGCCTTCAAGAGTTGACTGCCGAGCCCCGCGGGGAGCGCGCGGTCTCCCGTATTACGCCACCTCCGGGCGTGCTCCTCGTTTGTCTGTGTCATCCGGCGGCGGTTGTTGACGGTAGTATCATCCTGCGTGTTGTTCGACGGATAGAAGATGTGCCCCGGTGAATAGGGCGGGCCGGGTGGTGGATCAAAATCGTTTGTCAACGCATGGCCAATTTCATGAGCAAGCGTGCGGGTTGCCAGCCTCAGTCCCGGGCCCAGGAACATGAACGTCATCTCACCGAGGGCGGCGATCGCGTCGGACGGTGTCCTGGTAAGGGCTCTCCCGCCGACCAACGGAGCGACAAAGAAGACTTCGAGAATGTCCGCGACTGCACCCGCGACGTAGTCAGCTATGACCTCATCTTCATCGTCCAGGCCAAGGCCGTACGAAAACTGCCTGTCCTTGAGAATGTCATTTCCGGTGGCATCTCGGGGGGCATCAGCATAGAGAATACTATCGACAATAATTATGCGAATCCCAGCCTGGACCCAGGAAATATTCGCTCGCTCCACCTGCTCGTCGATGTAGGCCTTGGCTGTCGCTTCGCTCCCGAGGACCGTATTCCGGGTCCCATCACGCACGTCGTTGTCAACGGAGGTCACCGGAGGCATCTCAAACATCTCATAGTAGGGCTCAGCTCGCTCCCCTGGATCGTGCTGGCCGTTGCCATTTGCGTCATCGAAGTCGAAGGTGTTATTGCCACTACCAACGGGCGGAGTTCCGGCGACACCATCGTGGTCATACCCGACATCATCGTACGGCTCGCGGAACACATGAACCCTCATATGGAGTTCCTTGCGGCCGTCTTTGGTGGGGTCGTCGGCATTGCGCTGGGAGACTGGAATGGTGCTTTGTTGCTTCCATGCTTGTCTTTCGTAGACTATCGTCACGAGACTATCGATATCCGCATGATGCGTCCGGTCCCCCGGCCTGTCATCATCCACGAGACCACCCCCATACCCGTCGTGCACGCGGTACCCATCATCAGTCTGGTCGGGCGCGGTCCCCGACGTCCCCCGGGCCGTCAACAACATCGACTTCGAGACGAATATACCAGTATCGTTGCCCGACTCCTCAAGCTTGACCTCTGTGAGATCGTCATCATCCGTGTAGCCGTCAGCGCTGGTAGCGGATGGCTTGCGAGTGCCGATTCGTACGTTTAATGACTGGAGTGTCGCAGGATCGGTGTTCCGGGAGGGATCGGTCACGCGTATATAGAACCGATCTGGGTCGTGATCAATAAATGTGTCATCCGGGGTGTTTATAGGAGCGCCTGCTACATACCCGTCCACGCCGCTCATCTTCGAGTCCGGTGTTACTTCCATTCCCCAATGGCCGATGTTAGCATAACCAATCGCGTTACCCGCATTGTCAATGAACTCGACGGCAATCAGGGTAAGTCTAACATCGTCCCGGCGTACAAAGCCGATCGGGCTATCACCATCAGGATCAACTTCTATCGTGATCTTCTGGTCGGCGGCTTCACTACTTGGTCGCACCGCCTCGATGTAGAGTGTGACGGATGTGTTCGCGCTGGAGAGGCCTAGCTTTGCAAGCTCGGCCGGCCCGTAGAACGCGCCTGCTACTGTGGGAGGGATGTAATCGCCGGGATTGGTCCCGGCAGCGAAGCTAATCATATTGCGCGCTTCATGGGCTGGCTTCGTCCACAACCGCAGATAGCCGAGACTGGGAAGGGTATAAATGGGATTGGTGGCCGTTCCCCCACGAACAACGTCAGCAGGAGTCGATGCGCTATAGCTGATTCCGAACCTTGCCTTTGCGAAGTCAAGCGGAGCGTTGAAGGTGATCACCAGCGGAGCAAACCGCTCGCCCTGTGCTGCGGACGGCGGAGTGTCGTCTGCGTTGCCCCCGATGCCGTCCAAATTGAAACCATCAGCAAAATCGGGAACACCATCGCTATCGCTGTCGTCGTTATTCACATTGACTATCAGACCGGGAGATTGGTTCTCAACCGGTTCGTCGGTATCGTTGATTGTACCATCATTGTTGGAGTCAACGTCCAGGTCAAGGGTGGCGAAGCAGATATCGTCAAGTAGAATTGTGGTCTCCACCTTTCCGTCAGTCCCGGGCATGAGCACGAATCTGAGGGTCCCTACACCATTCAAAATAGACTCCAAGTCCGAGGCTTGGAAGGGGGCGATTAGCGTGTCGAAACCGGAGGTCTTGTCTCGGATGTCCCATGTTCCCAAACGGATGGGGTCTCCGGCTACTGGGGCAAGATAAACCTCGAGCTGGTCATCGGTGGTCGCGTTAAGGACTTGGATGTCAAACTGCAGTCCGACAGTGTCGCCCGGAATGTACATCCGGTTATGAACGGCTTCGTTGTTTGAGATGCCAGAAAGAATGGTCCCGAGTTTCAGAGCGTGGTTGCCAGGTGCGACCTCAGTGACGGCGATGTTACTAACGGAACCACCATGGAACGACCAGCCTGGGATATCCGAGAATCCAAGTGGAACATTGACCCCTTTGTGAGTGGCCCATTCAAAGTTGCCGTTGAAGACCGATGGTACCGCCCCATCTGCGCTGACTTGGGCTCGAATGCTGACATCGTTGTTATCTGTAGTGACTGGGACGGTCTTCTTGTTCTTTGGGCGATCAGCATCGGTTGCCCCGCCTAACATCGAATAGAACCAACCCTCGCCTATTCCTTCCCATAGTCCATCCGCAGTACCATATCTGACTCCCTCAGCCTCCCTGGCCGTGTACCATGGGTTCTGATTCTTGTCGAACTCCTGCATCCCGCTATCCACCATCCTGCGGAAGATGTGCCCTCCTCCGAATTCGGGAAGGTTAAGATTTATTGTCCCGGCGTACCACCTCCACACGCGACTATGCGGGCCACCCACACCATCGTCGACTGAGGACGTGAAGCCAGCACGGCCAGTCAGCGATATGTCTACGGCAGCATCCGCTATTGAGCGCCCATTGGGCGTGAAGTTCAGTACCCCACCCTGGTAACCGCCGCTGCTCTGGTAGTAGTTATCCGCGAATCCAACGTTCTCCCAGACCTGGACATCAGGGTCAAGCAAGTCAGTATAGTCAATTGGCCCCAACTTCAGGCTAGCTTGCGTTTGGTCATACGGATCGAGAGTTGTCATGCGGATGGTTTTCACGTTGGGGAAGTACCTGCCCAACCGCTGAATAATCTCACTGTTGACTACGGCCCCCAGACTGTGGCCGATGAAATGCAGGGGCGAAGTCAACAGGGGACCAGGCTCATTTTTCTTGTCAGCAGGCCGCAATTGTATGTCCAGGTCGACTAACGCAGCAAAGATCGCGTCGGCGGCCGCCTCACGGAATCCGGATTCGTTGTGCCCTGCTTCTCTCCGCCAGTTTGTAACAAGGACTAAGGATTGACCGAGAGCACCGCGCGCTGCTTCAGCACCTTTCTTGGATGGATTTTCCGCGCTCACCCACTCACCGCTCACAGGATTGTAGTTCATAACCAGGCCGCCACCGCTTGCCTTCACAATCTGGCGCGCCAGTTGATTTGGCCAAGAGGGGAAGGACTCCAGATACGGCAGCTGGAAGCCGTGGGTGATGATCGTCACGTTGTCAAATGGCCTGTCTTTGACATCCACAGGTTGGCTCACGAAGGCTGCCCAGGCCCTATCACCCTGGAGTCCAGCGCGGGCCTCTACACCCCAGTGGTACGTCTGGCCGGCGGTCAGTCTTATGTTCTCAGGGAGTGTGTACTCAAAGAGCCATTCCGTGTCAGATATCTTCTGCGCGTACGGACCGCCTGAAGAGAGCTCCACGGTCAGGATCCGGTTGGGGTTGCAGTCCTCCGGCGAATCGGCAACCAGTTTGTCGTAGGGGAAGAGCCCCTCGTCCTTACCGAAGACGCTGAGGTAGAGATTGCACGTTACACGCTGCCAGGAAGCGATGCTAGCTCGGACCTTCCACTTGAACGTGGGGTTCTGGACCTGGAGGTCTTCTGTGGGCACTTCCGCAAGTGGCTCAAGCAACTGCAGGAGAGCCGCCTGGAACGAGATGCCTTTGGCGTAAGGTGTGCTGAGCGGGGTAATGTGGATATCAAAGCCGGCCAATTGGTCCAGGGGGGTTCTCTCTAGCACATCGGGGATACCGTTCTGGTCGTTGTCTTTCTGGTCGGCGTTTTCGGCAGCCAGGATCATCTGATGGGTGTCCATGACGAGGACTTCGCGAACGCCGATGTAGCTGGCAAAGAGGCGGCTGCCATCAGGGGTCATGGCAAGATTATCACAGTATCCTCCCTCAATGGGGGTGGTGGCGCCCATGTAGGTGGGGTGCAGCCCGAACGGGTCCCTTATCATGCCGACCTTGTCGCCTCGCTCACCGCCGAAGCCGCCCATCGAGATCGCCTCCCAATCCGCGACAAAGGCGTACGAGAGATCGGGCAACACTACAACGTCGAATGGGCTCATGGCACTCAGGTAGTAACCATAGTAGTTCATCTTGAACCAACCGTGGCTGTCTTCCGTTTTGACATTGATGATTTCAGCTCCCTTGAAATCTCCAGTGCTATACCTGGTCACATGAAGGGTGCCAAACTCGAACAGATGCGGGGTGTACCCAATCCCGATGCTGCCAGACTCCCAGTATCCGCCTATGGGATTCCACCACCGCCACTGGGCCCCGAAGTGATAGTGGTAAGTGAAGGCCAACTTGTTCGGATCAGTTGTGGCAAACAATCTTTCGGGCGCTTGTCCAGTGGTGGCAATCCAATGAACATCCGGCTGCCAACGTTGCCAGGCCTCCGGTGTGGCTGGCCGGTGGTCAGGGTCGAGATCTACCACGGCAATGTACCCACCCGTTCTCCCGACTTCAAGAGCCACGTATAACTGGCGACCGTCAGCACTGACCTCAAGTCCCGCGAGCCGGTCCCGTGTGGTATTACCAGATGGAGACTTCGACAGATCAATCGTTGCGACATGCTTATGGAAGGTCTCTGAACCCGGCCGGATGTCTATCACGTAGACCGCCGGAGCGTCGCCGCCCGCATAGAGCAACCGACCGAATGGATCGACAGCCACAGAGGATGTGCCTGCTCCGCCCCTTATGGTAATCATGTCCACATCCGGTTCCGGCTTCCCCTCTTCATCAAATGGGCAGGCGTCCACCTCTCGCAGCGTCAGGCAATCCACAACGGCAACGCCTCCATTAGACCCATCCTCAGACTGCATGACCGCCACGTATGCCCGCGAACGGTCGTTGGTGGTCACCGTGTCCAGCGAGAACCCGAGCTTGACCTTCGCCACCAAGGCGTTTTGCTCCGTGTGTGATTCAAAGATGGCCAGATCGCCCTCAGGGTCGAACATCGTCAGGAATCCCAAGCCACCCGGGGCAGTCAAATGCACTCTATTGCTCTCAAGCACCCATTTGTCCGAAATCTTGCGCTGGACATAGATCTCCGTAAGACCGAGAACGAACCCAGCGGGAACAGGCACTGCCCGCGAATTGTCATCCCCTTGAGCCCAACGACACGGTATCTCGACCTCGGTGTTCCCCATGTCGAAGACAATGTCCGCCCAAGAGTCAAAGCCACTGCCGACAAGGTGGACCTCGCTCAGTCCTTCATGCATATCCATCCAAACTGCGTTGATGTGGGGCTCCCCCAAGAAGTTGGGGTACAGCGCGAAATCGACCTGCACTGGGACATACTCACGGCCCGGGGGTATGTCTACTGGGATCTCCTGCCTCCCGCATGGCGGTGAGCTGAGGGTCTTCTCGAGGCTTTCCCTATCCCGATACGTCCACGCCACCAACTTGACAGGTATGCCAAAGAAAGGAAATCCACCAGCGAGTGATAGATATGTGCCGATTCCAGTATTAGGATCGTAGACTATGATGCCAAACCCAA